>Ga0134124_10003785_pt1 | contig 12147 bp, 12 predicted proteins | sample KB304_FD_96880 | JGI IMG/M metagenome (GOLD analysis project Ga0134124, IMG submission 96880) | Terrestrial soil microbial communities without Nitrogen fertilizer from Kellogg Biological Station, Michigan, USA - KB3-0-4 | ecosystem: Environmental > Terrestrial > Soil > Unclassified ... | reverse complement strand
GCGACCTCGACGGCGGTCGCGACCAGGGTGAAGAAGACGTCCAGCAGCGCAAGCCGTCGATCCACCACCTTGAGCAGGTCATAGAAGATGACCGCCATCGGGATATTGGTCAAAGTGACGACGACGTGCGCGACCAGGCCCAGCCGGTAGAGCGTCTGATGAGTCTGGATGTTGTGGATGGTGGTTGCCAGGTCGGGCACCACCAGCAGGGCGGGGACCAGGCCGATGGCGAAGGCGCCGCCCACGATGTTGATCAGGTAAAGGGCGCCGGCGGTTCTCGCCAACTGGCGCGGTGACGCGCCGGTAACGGAATCCATCAATGACTTTCCTTGAATCGTCGTCATGAGGTTGGCCCGTCGGCCGGGATCGACCGCAGGGTGATGACCTCGTGACCGCGCAACGCCTCGAGAAAGGGCTGGAAGCTGCCGGCGACGACGCAGCGCACGATCGAGCCGTCGATGTCGACCTCGCTGACGCCGGACGCCCGCTCGATCTGTCGCGCGGGCGGCGTGCCGACGAAACTCACCTCGACCCGTAGGGCCGACTTCTTCACGATCATGCTCTGAAGCCTAGGGAGGAAGTTGGGCGCTGCCATCCGTTGAATCCCTGAACCGGTACTGATCGGCGGCATCGAGGCCGTAGTACATTCGGCCGGTGGCCAAGCCCGTCCACCGTCTGGGCAACGTTCCCGCCGAGGCCACGAGCTTCGTCGGCCGCCGCGACGAACTGACCGAAGCCAGGAAGAAGCTGGCGGTGGCGCGCCTCGTCACCCTGGTCGGGCCGGGTGGCGTGGGGAAGAGCCGCCTTGCGATCCGTGTCGCGGCCAGCCTCGGGCGCGGCTTCCCGGATGGCGCCTGGCTGGCCGAGCTCGCTGAGCTCCAGGATCCCGCGCTCGTCGACAGCGCCGTCATGGCCGCCCTCGACCTGCGCGTCCAGGCCGCGACCCAGCCGCTGGCGCTGCTGCGTTCGCACCTCAAGGACAAAGAGCTGCTGCTGGTCCTCGACAACTGCGAGCACCTGCTCGGAGCGGCCGCACAGGTCGTCAGCGAGGTGATCAAGGCGGCGCCGGGGGTCCGCGTGATCGCGACCAGCCGGGAGCCGCTCTCGGTGGCCGGTGAGCACCTGCTGCCCGTCCCACCGCTCCAGCTGCCTTCGGCTCGCGCCGACGAGCCGCTCGCCCAGCTGCGCCAGAACGAGGCGGTCACGCTGTTCGTCGAGCGGGCGGCGGCGGCGTCGGGCCGCTTCGAGCTGACAGCCGCCAACCAGGCGGCGGTCGTCGGCCTGTGCCGCCAGCTCGACGGGCTGCCCCTGGCGATCGAGCTGGCGGCGGTCAGGACACGGGCGCTGGGACCCGAGCAGATCCGCGACCGCCTCAGTGACCGTTTCGGCCTGCTGACGGGCGGGCAGCGAGCCGCGCTCCCGCGCCACCAGACGCTGCGCACCACGATCGAGTGGAGCTACGACCTGTTGACCTGGTCCGAGCGGACGCTGCTGGCGCGGCTGTGCGTGTTCGCGGGCCGGTTCACGTTGGACGACGTCGAGGGGGTGTGCTGCTCGGTTGACGTTCCGGCGGCACGCGCGTTGGACCTGCTGTCGTCGCTGATCGACAAGTCGCTGGTCATCAGAGAGGAGGCCGCCGGCGTCGCCTGCTACCGGCTGCACGAGACGATGCGGGAGTACGCGCGTCTCAAGCTGCACGAGGCGGGCGAGCAGATCACCCTCGAATCGCGCTGCACCGACTACTACCTCTCGCGGTGCGCGCACTTCGCGGCCGAGGGGCGCTACCGGCTGCTCGAATGGCTCGCCTGGACGGAGCTGGAGCTCGACAACATCCGGGCGGTGCTCCGGCGCCGCATCGACCACGGCGACTCCCGGCGCGGCATCGATCTCGCCACTTACCTGATCTGGTACTGGATCACTCGCGCGACGCCCGAGGGCGTGCGATGGCTCGACGAGCTGCTCGCCCGAGAGGAGACGCCGTCCGCCCCGCCATGGGCGTACTTCGTTCGCGGCTTCCTCGCCGTGCTGCAGAACGATCCGGCGGCCGCGACGCCCGCGCTCGAACGCGGTGTGACAGCGGCCCGGAGCGCGGGCCAGCTGGATGCGCTCGCGCAGTCGCTGGCGATGGCGTCGATCGCCAGGAACATGGACGGCGACCGGGCGTCCTCGCGGCGGCTGCTCGACGAGGCCCAGGTCATCGCCGACGGCCTGCGGGACCTCGCCACGACGCTCATGACCTGCCAGGCCCGAGCGCTCAACGGCCTCCTCGACGGTGATCTGACGGCCGTCACATCCGCGGCCGCACAGGGCGCCGAGCTCAGCCGCGACGCCGGCGACCTCTACAGCCTCGACATGATGCTGCTGAGCCAGGGCTTCGCCGCGCTGATCTCCGGCGATCTCCGTGGAGCCGGGCTGCGGTTCACCGAAGGTCTGCGAATCGCCCGTCAGCTCGACGACCGAGTGGCACAGTGCCATCTGCTCGGCGGGCTGGGCTGCTGCGCGGCTGGGTCGGGCGAACCGCACCTGGCCGCACAGCTGTTCGGAGCGATGGAGAACCTCCGCGCCGAGGTGGGGGCCAGCATCAACCCAGGAATGGCTCCCGTACTGGCGCGGTCCGCCAGTTCGGTGACGGCAGACCTCGGCGCGTCAAGGTTTGGTACCGGGTTCAAGGCCGGAAAGCAGCTCAGCCGAGACGCCGCAGCCAGGCTGGCACTCCGCGAGACCGCTCCGCCGGCCGGTGCGGCGGCAGATCACGGGAGCGCCGGAGTCCTCCGGCCGCGTGAGACCGATGTGGCGCGGCTGGTGGCCGAGGGTCTGAGCAACAAGGAGATCGGCGCGCGCCTGTTCATCTCCGAGCGCACGGTCGAGAGCCACGTCCGCGGCATCATGAACAAGCTCGGCTTCACCTCACGGGCGCAGATCGCCGGCTGGATGGCCACGGCGGAGCGTTAGCACCTTGCCTGGCCGTCGCGGGCGGGCGGTCGCTCCCTGGCGGTGCCAAGGTCGCCCTCGCGTCGGCCCGTCGTCCGGACCCTCGATACCCGAGACCCTGCCACGGCTCGTCGCCGACATCGCTGCCCGACCAATCGCGTCCAGAGCAGCCTGCACAAACGACCGCCCGGCAGGAGATCTGGTGTCCATTCACGGGTCCGTGCGGCTGGTCCGCTGAGCTAGGTTGATGCATTGGGGTGCACGCCGGGGCTGTTGCTTGATCGGCTCGGCGGTCTGGTGATGATCGTGGGTTGTGGCTGACCCGTCCGCGTCATTGGAGTCGCGGGTTCGGGCTGCCGAGAAGCGCGTCGGCGAGCTCGCTCAGGAGAACCGGCGGCTGGCCGAGTTGAACGGCCGGCTGCGCAGGGTGATCTTGTGGGGTGCGATAGGTCGGCCTGGGCCTGTGAGCTGGGCCGATGCGACAGCTTCGCCGTCGGCATGATGGTCAGCTATGTCCGTACGCCTGCTCTACCTGATCTTTGCTCGGGTCTGTGGTTGGCTGGTACTGCTCGGTCGTTCGTCGGCGTCCAAGGACATCGAGCTACTCGTGCTGCGGCACGAGGTCGCGCTGCTGCGCCGTACCCAGCCGAGGCCCCCGAGGGACTGGGCCGACCGGGCGGTACTCGCCGCGCTGATCAGACGCCTGCCGAGGAAGGCTCGGATGCACTGGCTCGTCACCCCCGGGACCGTCCTACGGTGGCACCGCCGCCTGGTCGCACGGAAGTGGACCTACCCCCGTCGGACCGGACGACCACCGACCAGCCCGCAGATCGTGGCCCTCATCGAACGGCTCGCGACCGAGAACAAGACGTGGGGGTACAAGAGGATCCACGGCGAGCTGCTCAAGCTCGGCCACCGGGCCGGCGCCTCCACGATCCGCCGAGTCCTGAAGTCCCTCTGGCTGCCCCCGGCACCGCAACGGCAGACCGATTCGACCTGGCGGCAGTTCCTGCGCACCCAGGCCTCGACCATGCTGGCCGTCGACCTGTTCCACGTGGACTGTGCCGTGACGCTGCGCCGCCTGTACTGCTTGTTCGTCATGGAGGTCGGCACCCGCTACGTCCACCTCGTCGGAGTTACCGCGCACCCGGACGCGGCATGGACCACCCAGCAGATCCGCAACCTCCTCCTGGATCTCGAGGACCGGGCGGCGCAGTTCCGGTTTCTGGTCCGCGACCGCGCCGGGCAGTTCACCGCCTCGTTCGACGCGGTGCTGGCCGACGCGGGTATCACCGCGGTGAAGATCCCGCCCCGATCGCCCCGAGCAAATGCCTACGCGGAACGGTTCGTCCGCACCGCCCGGGCCGAGGCCACCGACCGCCTGCTGATCTTCAGCGAACGGCACCTACGAACCGTCCTGGCCGAATACACGCGGCACTACAACGGACGACGGCCCCACCGCAGCCGTGATCTCCGGCCGCCACGGCCCGACCACCCCATCGCAGACGTCACGGCGGAACGGATAAAGCGCCGACCCATCCTCGCGGGTCTGATCAACGAATACGAACGAGCCGCGTAGAAGCCCAGCTCAACGGCCGTGGCCGAGTTCTGGAACCCCACACCCGGTCTGGCTGGGCCGGGACCGTATGTGTGTCTGTTACCAGGTCCCGTTGCGATCGATGCCATCGACCCAGCCATAACCACCATTGCTGTACCCAGTCCGTACGTCGTGCGTGTACGACGTCACCGTCAGCTGCTTATTGATGGTCCAGACATTGCCGGGGTAGATGTACCCGGTTCGGCCGGAGACCGCCCAGTCGCCGGGTGCCACGAGCGTGTAGGGGTTGATCCTGAAAACGGTGCTGGACGTCGTGTTCTTCAGCTGCGACGTGATGGACACCCTTCCGTTGCTGAGATGCCCGTCGTAAAGACAGAGCACTAGCCCGCTGTTGTTGTGGCAGTACGACCAGTATGCGGCGTGGGCCGGAGTCTGGGCGACCAGGGTCAGTCCGAGGCCGGTAACGATGATCAGCACCGGGTTGATCAGCCGACGGCGAAGCATTCGCATTGACCTATCTCCTTCCATGGCTGGAGCTAAATGCGGCAGTCATAGCCGCCTGCGCCCTTGCGCAGAGAGACAATCGCGCTCTCACCTCATGTCCGCTCCAGTCTCGCGAGCAGGCCGGTTTCGAGGTCGAACAGCATGAAATGAACCGTGCTGGTGAGATCCAGTGCAGCGATGCGGGTTTGTTAACGACCGGATCGGACGCCGGCTCCGATCCGGAATCATGGCGGTCTGGTAACGAGCGCGTTCAGGGACGGCCGTGAACTCACTTCCTCCGTTATGGAGAGACGTCTCTATTACTAGCTAGAGAGTACCCTCCACAACGTGGGAAGGCCAGCGATTCACGACATCGACACCCTGCTCGACGCCGCCGTCCAGCTCGTCGCCGAGCACGGCCCCGCCGGAGTGACGATGTCGGCGGTCGCCCGGGCCGCGTCCGCCTCCAGCGGCTCGGTCTACCATCGCTTCCCCGACAGGCCGGCCCTCCAGGCCGCCCTGTGGACACGGACACTCACCCGTTTCCAGGCCGGCCTAATCGCCGCCATGGACACCGACCCGCCCCGTCGGGCGGCGATCGCCGCCGCCCGGCACGTGGTCGAATGGTCACGTGATCACCCAGCCGAAGCCCGGATACTGCTCGCCGGAGCCCGCGAGTTCGGCGCCGCCACCTGGCCGCCCGCCGCAGTCCGCGCGTCCGAGCAGGCCCAGAAGAGGCTGGAGGCCGCCCTCCGCGGCCTGGGCGAACGCCTGGGTGACCCAGTGGTCCGCGAGCCGAACCGGCTCCTGATCGCCTTGGTGGATCTTCCCTACGCGACGGTGCGCCGCTACCTGTCCGCCGGAAAGCCCATCCCAACCGCCGCGGCCGACCTGGCCGACCGGGCCGTTACCGCGCTCCTCGATTAGAACAACGCCACACGTTCCTGGTCGAACGTCTCGGCTCAGAACTCCAGCACTTCGCCCATGTCAGTCCGACCCTGGACCTGGTGCGTGACAGCTGACGTCACGAACATGTTCATGACGTGTATGCCCAGCTCAGAGACTGTGCGACACCCTTCGGCGGTCGGTAAGGTCGAGCAGGACGCGATCCGCCGCGAGCTGCTCCGCGAGCCCGACCTGCCAAATGCGCTGAACATCGACCTGATCGCCACGATCGTGACACGGTGTCTCGCCGGCGGCTACGACGTCATCCTCGAAGGCATCCTGGACGCCTCCCGCTACGGCACCATGCTGAGATCGCTCATCGCCGCGCACCCAGGCCGCGCCCACGTATTCCGATGACTCGGAGTGCTCCTGATCCGCAGGGAGGTCGTATTGGTCGTCGTAGCGGGCAGGCATGCCTTGGCGTCGCTATGGAACGAGCGCGACTGGATTCCTTGGTCGGAGCACGGAGAAATGCCTCCGGTCGAGGGTTGCGATGGCGTCTGCGCCCAGCCGCTCGGCGACCGTGAGGACTGAGGCGTCAACCGCGCCCAGTGGGAAGTCGGCGTACTTCTCGACCAGTTCGGTCATCCGGTCGATGTCTGCGCGGCCGAGCGGCATGAGGCTGATTTGTCCGGCGCTGATGGATCGTAGGAAGGCGGCCTCCGCGCGGGTGCCCTTCTCCCGTTCCAGCAGGTAGCAGACCTCGGTGAGGACGGGATAGGGCACGAGGAGCGGCCGGGGCGTTCGTCGCATGAGCGCGACGCATCGGGCATGGTCCTTGTCATCCGCGTCGGCGGCGGCGATGAGGGGTCCGGTGTCCCAGACAATCACTGGCGGTCGCGTCCCAGCTCGTCGCGGAGGATCTCGCTCGAACGCGCGGCAAGATCACCTTTACCACTGGACAGTGCTCCGACGAAGTCGGGTAGCGGCCACTCGTCGCCACCGTCCTCGGTCGGCGCGCTCTCGCGCACGATCGCGAGGATTGGCGCGACCTGTGCCTCAGGCAACTGGTCGATCAGTCTGTGGAGCTCGTCGCGCTGGATGCTCACAGACCACAGGATACGACCAGTGCCATCGACCCTGGTGAGATCCGCTACGCCGCGAAACGTCCCGCGTCCCTGCGTGAGCAGATCCTGGTCGGACAGACTGACGGTCCGACCAGGACCGCGACCGATCAGTCGAAGGCGAGGACGGACAGCGTTTCGGCGGCGCCGGGGTTGGAGACCTTGCGGCCGATGTAGGTACTGAGCGTCATCGATGGATTGGCGTGGCCGAGGACGTCGGCGATCTGGCGGGGCGAGTGGCCCTCGTCGTCGAGGATGGTGGCGACGGACTTGCGGCCGAACAGATGCGAAATCCAGCCGGGGAAACCCGCGGCGTCGAGGGCGTCGCGGATGTCGGCGTTGGTGTTGCGCGGGTCGCGCAGGCCGCCGGCGGGGGCGAGGAAGACGACGTCGTCGGGCTTCTGGCCGTGGTAACGGGCGCGGAGCATCTTCACCGCCCAGGGCGGAAGCGCGATGCGGCGGTGGCCAGCCTTGGACTTGGGGCGCGGCTTGATGTAGATCCCCTTGCCGGCCACCCGGACGACGGTCGCGCGGATCTCGACGGTGCCCGCCTGCAGGTCGACGGCGTCCCAGACGATGCCGCAGACCTCGCCGAGGCGGGCTCCGGTGGCGATAACCATGTCTATGAGGTCGGGGATGTCGCGGCGGCGGGCCTTCGCGTCGTAGGTCAGCAGCGCGCGCAGTTGCCTGAGCTGCACGACGGTCATCGCGCGTACCGTGTCGCGGCCGGAGGTGCGAGCGATCGGCCCGGTGTCACGGACGACGTTGCGGTCCATGGCGTCGAGGCGGGCCGCGTGCGCGCACATACCGGACAGCACCGAGCGCGCGGTCTTCGCGGCCCCGTGCCCGCTGCGCTTCGCGAGCGTCCCGAGGAACCAGTCGACGAGGCTGACGGTCAGCTGGCACAGCCGGATCTCGCCGAGCGCGGGAACGATGTGCTTGTTCAACGCGATCTCGTAGGCGGTGAGCGTGTTTGGGGAGAGGTCTCGCTGACCCAGCGCCTCGAAGTACGCCTTGCCGAGTTCGCACACCGTGCTCTCGCCGGTCAACTCGCCGTCGCCGACCGCGGATCGGTTCCGGTCTCGCAGCGCCTTGCGCAGGGCATGCGTCGCCGCGGGTCTTCGACTTGCCGGCGCGCTCGACCTCGCGCAGCACCCCGTCGTGGTCCCGGTAACGGCATCGCGCACGGTAACCAGAGGCGATCCTGCTGAAATAGATGTTCCCGCTCGTTCCGAGTTCCATGACGGGACGTGCCACGGTGTATCACCACCATTTTCGAGGGCGGCCCGGTACCGTCCGAGCGTACCTCCGATATCCCGCGTTTACCCCGCGCTATGGACTGGTAACCTCAACCAAGGCTGAAAATTCAACGTCTTCGGAGTGCCTGCGCGACAGGAGGATCCGAAGATCCTGCGCAATGCCGAATAGCACTGAAAGAGGCGCTTTTGCTTTCCGCGGGTTCGGGGTTCGAGTCCAATGCCGCTCGATTAGGTGAACCGGGGCGAGGTCAATTCTGACACGCCAATAGTCCATCAGAGTTTCGACAGCGCTGCCCCTCGTGCGGCGGTCCATGGACAACACCTACCGGCGATTGGTTGATCGGCGGGGCGCTAGAATGTCGGGGTGGCGCGTCTTTCTGAGGCCTTTGAACTGCCCGCGGTTGACGGTGACCGGTTGACGGACCGTATCTCGATTGGTGTTCTCGCGCGGGTTGTTCCGCGGGATGTTGTCGACGAGGTACTCGCGGAGACGCGACGATCCGAACAGCGGGCGAGGCTGCTGCCGGCGAGGGTCGTCGTCTATTTCACGATGGCGATGTGCCTGTTCTTCGACGACGACTACGAAGAAGTGATGCGCAGGCTCGTCGGAACGTTGCGCTGGCTCGGGTCATGGCGAGCCGAGTGGAAGGTCCCGACGACGGGAGCGATCTCGCAAGCACGGGTGCGACTGGGGGCAGCGCCCCTGAAGCTGCTGTTCGAGCGAGTCGCGGTTCCGGTCGCCGGTTTGGGAACGAAAGGCGCCTGGCTCGGGTCGCGACGGCTCATGGCCGTCGACGGCTTCTATCTCGACGTCGCGGACACCGCCGACAACGAGGCGGAGTTCGGCCGGTCCACGAACGGGCCGAAATCCGCCGCCTACCCGCAGGCGCAGGTCGTCGCCCTGGCTGAATGCGGCACCCACGCGGTCGTCGCCGCCGCTATCGGGGGATGTAACAGCGATGAACGATCCCTCGCGGCACCGCTACTCGACGCCTGCGAACCGGGCATGCTGCTGACGGCCGACCGGAACTTCTACAGCTTTGACCTGTGGCACCGCGCGCTCGCCACGGGCGCGGACCTCCTCTGGCGCGTGAATTCACTCCTCACACTGCCCGTCATCAAATCCCTGCCCGATGGCTCCTACCTTTCGCTGCTGATCGACCCGAAGGTTCCTGTAGCCAAACGCGGACCCCTTATCGCCGCAGCCCGGGCTGGCAAGACCCTGAACGTCGCCACAGCTCGACCCGTCCGGGTCATCGAATACTCGATAGCCGACAGCGAAGAAAACGGCCCCGGCGAACTGATCTGCCTGATCACGACCATCCTCGACCACACCGACACAGCCGCGATCGAACTCGCGACCGCCTACCATCAACGCTGGGAGATCGAGAACACCTTCGACGAGATCAAGACACACCAGCGCGGCGACAAACGCGTCCTGCGCTCCAAACTCCCCGAACTCGTCAAACAGGAGATCTGGGCGCTTCTGCTCACCCACTACGCCATACGCACCCTCATGACCGAAGCAGCAGACGAAGCCGACGTCGACCCCGACCGACTCTCCTTCATACGAACACTCCGAGTCATCCGCCGCCAGGTCACTGACCAGGTGGATTTTTCCCCCTGACCGCCAGGCCCGCGCAATCCAACAGACCTACAACGAGATCCTCGAACGTCTGACGCCTACCCGACGCGACCGCGCATACCCACGCGCCGTCCGACGAACCCGCTACAACAGCTACCGCACCAAACGCCCAACAGAAGGCGAGACCCGCTTCGGCACACCACCCCAGATCATCCATGCTCGAGCCGCCTAACTAAGCGGCATTGGGTTCGAGTCCCTGGCGGCGCACCCGTAAACAGGTCCTGACCTGCACTTTGTGTTTTTGAGGATCTTGTGAGCTGCGGATCGAATCCGCGGGAATTACCCGAAATGATCACCTGATGTATAACATATATATGGTCAAAAACGGGTGGCTCCACCTGCATCGTTAAGTAGATGATCAACCGCTTGCCCGACACCTGATCATCTTGGTGTGCCCGATGTGTGCGCATAGTTTCGGGCAGGTGGGTCGACGAGGCCTCCGGGACCGCGCACAAGGCGAACACATGTTTGTTTCGGACGGCCTGCGCGCCCAAAAGCAGCGGACGACACGGACGCGATCAATGCTGGCGTGGAACCAGCCAGCGACGGGCGGCGACACGCGTCTCCGAACCCGTTTCCGCCGGTCTGGCGGCCGGACGACTCCCGCCCCAGCGCTACGGGTAAGGATGCGGTGCGTTCGTGGACGACTCCTCCGTAGACCTGGAACCTGGGCGGTGGGGAGAGTGATCGGCAACGACAGGTCCAGGGTGTCCGGCGACCGCACACGAACGACGCTGAATCCAGGTCCCGAGCGGCGACGATCCGCCCCGTTACCTTGTCGGCGTCTGTCGCTGCTCTCCTACCTACTTGTTCAACGGGACGGGTCGCCGCCACCCTCGCCCCGCTGGTCCGCTCTCGGAGTTCGTGGGGAATCCGGCATCGGCTTGAGGTGATCGTTCCGACGGCGGGCGGTATCTGGTTTCTCGCTGTCCCAGTGAAGAGGTGACGAACCAGGACGGCCCTCCCGGTCATGGCCGACCACGCGGCGAGGCTCACTCCCGTTCAGCTGGCGGTCGGCACTGGGCCGAGATCGCGTCCACCTCGCTCAGGTGGCTTCGTTCTGGTTGTCGGCAGTCGCGTCCATGATGAGGACGGCGAGTTCCCGGGCGCGCCGCGCCGGCCCTTGGGCGCCGAGCGCGGCGGTGGATGCATAGAGCCCTTCGATGACCAGGGCGAGGCGGTCGGAAATCGCCTCGGCGGCCGCGGCGTCGGGATCAGGCAGCTCGCGGGCCAGCTCGTGCAACCTGGCTCGAACCCAGGCCTTCACCGCCTGCGCGCTCGCGTGGGCCGCCGACCTCGGGTCCGGGTACTCGGCGAGCACCATCAGGAACGGGCAGCCGCGGAACGCCTCGGGTCCAGTGACCGTGACCAGTGCGTCGAACAGCGCCAGGATGCGGTCCCGCGCCGGACGCAGCGGGTCGGACGTCAGCGACTCGATCCAGTCTCGGTAGCCGTCGGCGTAGCGGTCTACGTAGGCCGCGACCAGGGCGTCCTTGGACCGGAACAGGCGGTACAGCGTCGTCGGGCCGACACCGGCCTCGGACGCGATCCGGTCGACCCCGGTCGCGGTGATCCCGTGCCAGTAGAAGAGGTTCTCCGCCGCGTCAAGGATCTGCTGCCGGGTCTCGGCGGCCGGGCGGCGGGTCCGCGCGGGGGGAGCGGGGCGATTCACGGTTGCGATGATAGGGATCGTTCCCTATCATCGCAAGGCGAGCCGCCGACCGAAGGATCCGAGCCATGCCCGCCACCGCGACGCCCCCCAGGACCGAGTTCGCGGCCGAGAGCACGACCGAGATCGATGACGCCCTGGCCCGGCGGCTTCGGCCACTGAATGTCGGGGTGGCGCTGCAGAACCTGCTCCTGTGGGTCCCAGTCGAGAAGATGTTCATGACCCAGATCGGCTTCGACGCCGTGGCGATCGCGCTGGTCGCGGCGGTCTACGCCACGGTCGCGCCGGTGCTCGAGGTGCCCTTCGGCATCCTCGCCGACCGGTGGAGCCGGACCGGGATGATGATCCTCGCGTCCCTGGCACTGGCGGCCAGCTCCGCGGTCGGCGGGCTCAGTACCTCGCCGGCGACGTACGCCGGCGCGGCGGGCCTGCTCGGCGTCTTCTTCGCCCTCAACTCCGGCACGGTGGAGAGCGTCGTCTACGACACGGTCGTCGAGGAGACCGGCTCCGCGGACCTCTACGAGAAGGTCATCGGCCGCGTCCGCGTCGTGGAGAGCCTCGCCCTCGCGAGCAGCGCCGTGGCCGGCGGCCTG
>Ga0134124_10003784_pt1 | contig 12148 bp, 9 predicted proteins | sample KB304_FD_96880 | JGI IMG/M metagenome (GOLD analysis project Ga0134124, IMG submission 96880) | Terrestrial soil microbial communities without Nitrogen fertilizer from Kellogg Biological Station, Michigan, USA - KB3-0-4 | ecosystem: Environmental > Terrestrial > Soil > Unclassified ... | reverse complement strand
GGACGAATACTCGGCAGTATCTCGGCTCCCGCGCGTGGCGAGCGAACATTTACCTTTCCGCTGAAAGACTTTCTCGGGAAGTTCGCCCTGGTCGCGGGTGAACTGGTTGACGATCGTGGCGCGATCGTGGATCAACTCCGCGCCAAACCGGCGATGGTGGTGCAGGATAAACGTCGCGAAAAGGAGTACACCGCGCTCGTTTCATTCGGCGGCACCAAACACTACCTGCAGGACGTGCAAATGAACACGGTGCGTGCGGCCGCTGCTGACACTGGATTCACCTGGTCCAACGACGTCGACAACTCGCTGAACATTCCGCGCGGCACGTTTGGCGTTTACTGGTACGACCGTGGACCAACCACGCCGGAAGCGATGGAGCGTGCGATCGCGGATTTTTAGAAGACGGGCGACTTCGACTCGCTCGGCTACCTCACGAAGAAGGAAATCTATAAACGCACCGGCGACAAAAAGTTTCTCCAGCGGACTCCCTCATTCAACGATCCGGCGGTGATAAAGAGTCTCGGCGATATCGTTCGCGCTTCCGCACGTAACAAGTCGCGTTACAACATGGATTACTACTTCGTCGGCGACGAAGGCTCGTTGACTTCATACGGCGACGCCGTCGACTTCGACTGGAATCCGCATACGCTCGTTGAATTTCGCGGCTGGTTGAAGCAGCAGTACGGAAGTCTCAACTCGCTGAACCAGGAGTGGCGCACGAGTTTTCCCGATTGGAATTCGGTGGTGCCGTCGACAACGGAAGAAGCGCGCAAGACCGGGAACTTTGCGCCGTGGGCCGATCACCGCACGTTCATGGAGATCACCTTCGCGAGAGCTTATCAAACCGCGCGTGACGCAGCGCTCGACGGCGATCCGGACGCACATATTGCAGTGTCAGGGACGCAGGCTACGAACGCTTACAACGGCGCCGACTGGTCTCGTCTCGATAGAGTCATCGATGATTTTCTTTCGTACGACGGCGGCAATCAGTGGGACATGCATCGCTCTTTCGCCAAGCCGAACGCAATGATTGGTTTCTGGACCGGATACGGTTCGCATGGACTCGCCGTGCAGAATGCGATTTGGACCGCTGCGATTCATAATGTCCTTCATCCGAATATCTTCTGGATGTACTCCTTTCTCAATCCGGACCTGACTCATTCGGCGTCCGCGCGCGACATGGGCAAAGCGTTCAGTTCGTTAAGATCCGAAGGTGTCGGCAAGCTGCTGATGGAAGCGACGCGGCAACAGGACGGAATCGCGCTTTACTACTCGATGCCTTCGATCCACGCGGCGAGTATTCTCGGTTATCACCAGCGCAGCAGCGACGACGATGACGAAGTCGCGGATCGAGCGCGTTTGAGCTTTGCAGCGAATCGTGACGGATGGGTGAGGACGATCAAAGACCTGGGCCTGCAGTTTGATTTCGTTTCCTCGGAAGATGTCGCGACGAAAGGGATCGCAAACAACAAGTACAAAATCGTGATCTTGCCGTTGGCCTTCGCTTTGTCAAATGAAGAGGTGCAGCGGCTTCAGGAGTTTGTTGCGCGAGGCGGCGTGGTGATCGCCGACGCGGCGCCGGGCTGGTTTGATCAACATTGCGCGTGGCAGACGAATGGCGCTGTAAATCAGTTGTTCGGGATCACGGCCGCCACTTCAGATAAGCGCGAGCTGAAACTCGCGGCCGGCGAACTCACGCTTTCCTCGCAAGCGGGCGGCTGGAACTTTCCGCAAACACTTTCAGGCCTCAGACTGGCGGAGCCTGACATAAAAACGTCAAGCGGAACCGCTCTTTTCAAGATTGGTAACGGTGCTGCGGCGATCGTGAATCACACCGGAACGGGTTGGACCATTTATCTCAACACCGTCTGGGATCAGTATCCGAAACAACGTGCGGCGAAGTTTGGCGGCGCCGCGTATCGTGAGCTTGCACATGCGATCTTCAACAAGGCAGGCATATGGCCGGTAGTTGAGGTGACGTCGCCGGATGGTCAACCGGTCGCGCAGGCACAAATCGCTCGCTACAAATTTGGTAACGCTGAGATCGTGGCCATTGTAAAGGAAAACGTGGCGCTTGCGGGCATTGTCGGTCAGGATGGAGTTACGACTTACAACGATGCGAACCTCGGCCAAGTCGCGAAACAGGACCTGGTAATCAGACTCCCGCGCAAATCCTACGTCACAGATGTGCGAACCGGTAAGCGCCTGGGCCTTACCAGCGTTGTACATAGTTCAATCCTGATCGGCGATGCACTCATACTGTCGTTAACCCCCGACAATAATGAACTGGGGCTTGAAGGCGCGGCTGCTGCTCACCCCGGCGATCATGTTTCCTTCAGTTTGACTTCAACCACGCCAACCCCGGCCCTTGTGCGCTGTCACGTCTATGCTCCCGACGGTTCTCGCTTGCCAATGTATTCGAATAACGTGCTGCTCCAGCATGGAGGTGGCACGTTCATTTTGCCGTTTGCGTTGAATGATGCGCCGGGCAAGTACCGCATCCGGGCAACCGACGTCGTCAGCGGTGCAGTGATAGAGAAATCAATCGAACTCAGGTAGAGACATGAACTCCGAGGTTCTTCGCGCAGTAGTCGATTGCTTGATCCCGGCCGACGATTTCCCCGGTGCTTACGAAGCCGGCGTCTGTGATTATCTCGAACGCCTTTTGCAAACCGATCTCGCTCATCAGGCTGAATTCTTTCGTGCGGGTATTGAGGCTATAGCAGCCGAAGCGCTCGGGCGTTTCGATAAGCCCTTCGCATACCTCAGTGCGTCCGAGCAGAGTTCGATGCTTGCGGCTATCGAATCAGGAGCGGTCGAAACTTCCTGGCCGATCCCACCAGCACGCTTCTTTGAAATGCTGGTGAACACGACCATCGAAGGCTACTACAGCGAGCCGCAACAAGGTGGAAATCGGGGCGCCATTTCCTGGGTGATGACCGGGTTTGAAGAACAGTTAGATTCATGAACCACTACGACGCAATCATTATAGGAACCGGTGCGGCGGGCGGAATCGTCGCCTGCGTTTTAAGTGAAGCCGGCAAACACGTGCTGCTACTTGAAAGAGGTTCGTGTTTGAGTTTTGCGGACGTCGGCCGCGACCATTTGCGCAATCAGCGGCTGGCGATCTATGGGCATAACGCCGGCCCCGACGTGAACGGCAATCCGCGTGTCTTCGTCGATCCGCAGGGCCGCTCGCGAATTGTCAAACCGTACGAACTTGATTACCACAACAACGCCGCATGCGTGGGCGGCGGAACACGCGTCTATGGCGCACAAGCCTGGCGATTTCATCCGGACGACTTTCGCATGGCGACGAAGTATGGCGTTCCCGAGGGGAGTTCACTGGCGGATTGGCCGATCTCTTACGAAACATTGGAGCCGTTCTATGAACGCGCTGAATGGGAATTAGGCGCGGCGGGTAACGGCGATTCGATCCAACATCAAATTCCTCGCAAACGAAATTATCCGCTGCCGGCGGTTGGTCCCAGCGCACAGACCGTGGCCTTACAAAACGCCGCGCGGCAACTTGGGTGGGTAACCACGCCTGTTCCGCTACTCATCAACACTGAGCCTTATGGCGGACGTGCAGCCTGTATCAAATGCAAATACTGTGTTGGCTTCGCGTGCCCGACCGACGCCAAAAACGGATCGCAAAACACGGTGATCCCGCGCGCTCTCGCGACCGGAACCTGCGAGCTCAAAACATTCGCAGTCGTTGAAACCATCGACACTGATGAACGGGGGAACGTCAGCGGCGTTTCTTACTTCGACCACAACGGCGGTAAACCTCGACGGCAAACGGCGCGCGCGAAAATGGTGATCGTTTCGGCAGGCGCGATCGAGTCAGCTCGGCTCTTGCTGAATTCCCGGTCCACGTTGCATCCCGCGGGACTGGGTAACGAACACGATCAAGTTGGACGCAACCTGCAGGGACACCTGTATCCACGAGCGTACGGAATATCGCCCACGAAAATCTTCGACGGCGTTGGACCAGGCGTAACGATCGCGACCACGCAGTTTACTCATAACAATCCGGGTATCATCGGTGGCGGTATGCTGGCAGATGATTTCATCAAGCCGCCGATAGATTTCTGGTACGACTCGCTGCCACCCGATCTGCCGCGCTGGGGCATTGAAAACAAGCGATTCATGCGCGAGAACTACACGCGCGTGATGCATGTGCGTGGACCAGTGCAGGACATTCCGAGTCCTGAAGGACGGGTGACAGTTGATGCCACGGTTCGCGACCAGTGGGGAATTCCAGTGGCACGCCTCAGCGGCACGACTCATCGCGCTACAGTTGAAGCAGCTGAGTTCCTGCGCCAGCGCGGCGAGGAATGGATGCGCGCCAGTGGTTGTGACAAGGTTTGGAGTGCGCAGCCGGGTTTGATATTGAGCGGACGACAGCATCAAGCAGGCACCTGCCGCATGGGCAGCGATCCGAAGAGCTCAGTTACGGACGAGTGGGGACGCGTTCATCAGCACAACAACTTGTTCGTCGTGGATGGATCGCTCCATGTGACTAACGGCGGCTTCAATCCGGTGCTGACAATCATGGCGCTCGCCTTTCGTGGCGCTGAATTTATTGCGCGGGCGATTTGAGGAACGAATGAACAAACTGAACGTCGCGATGATCGGCTACGGCTTTATGGGACGCGCGCATAGCAATGCGTGGCGACAAGTGCGTAGCTTCTTCGACGTACCCTACGAACCGGTTTTGAAAGTGATCTGCGGGCGAAATGAAACGGAAGTAAAACGCGTCGGCGATCATTTTCAATGGCAGGAACACGCGACTGACTGGCAAGAAGCGGTAAGCCGAAACGACATCCAAATAGTCGATATCTGTTCGCCTGGTTATACGCATGCGCCCATTGCCAAAGCCGCCGCCAAAGCCGGGAAAATCATTTTTTGTGAAAAGCCGCTCGCCAACACGGTCGCCGAAGCGGAGGAAATGCTGAAAGCAGCACAGGACCACGGCTGTGTTCACATGATCTGCCACAATTATCGGCGTGCACCGGCTGTCACGCTGGCGCGGCAATTGATCGAGGCGGGCGAACTGGGAAATATCTATCACTATCGCGCCACTTATTTGCAGGACTGGTTGCGCAACCCTGAGTTTCCGACACGCTGGAGGTTGAATAAAGCGGAAGCAGGGTCCGGCGCGCTCGGCGATCTTTTTTCTCACTCTGTCGATCTTGCGCGTTATCTCGTCGGCGAGATCTCCGAGTTGTCGGCAATGTTGAAGACCTTCGTCGACACGCGTCCGATACGCAACAGCAACGAGATGGCGCACGTGGACGTTGACGATGCGGCCCTGGCACTCATCAAGTTTCATAACGGCGCGATCGGATCGATTGAAGCAACTCGTTATGCTTCCGGGCGCAAGAATTACAACCGGTTCGAGATCAACGGTAGCAAGGGCAGCGTTGCCTTCAATCTCGAGCGCATGAATGAACTGGAGTTTTATTCAGACGAAGGACCAAACAGCGGCTTCAAAACGATCCAGGCAACAGACCCGGCTCATCCGTACGTAAAAGGCTGGTGGCCTCCCGGTCACATTATTGGTTACGAACACACTTTTACTCATACCGTCCTCGAGTTGTTGCAGGCTATTGCTGAAAACAGACTGCCGTCACCGAATTTCGAAGACGGTTTGAAAAACCAACGCGTGCTGAATGCGGTGGAAATATCGGCAATGACTCGCGCGTGGCAAACTGTTTGATGAGAAAGGCGAAGTAGTTTGGAGATACAGGTTTTCGACACGAAGGCAGAACTCGGCGAGGCCGCAGCTCGAGACGCGGCGAGGATCATTAATGAAGCGATAGAAGAACGTGGCGCCGCTTTCGTTATCGCGGCCACCGGAGCTTCTCAGTTCGAGTTTCTCGACGCACTCGTCCAGGAAAAGATCGACTGGGCCAGGGTGGTGTACTTCCACCTCGATGAATATGTCGGATTGCCGGAGTCGCACCCCGCGAGCTTTCGACGTTACCTCAAAGAGCGGTTGCTCAGCCGCATTCATCCGAAAGCTTTTCACTTTTTAGATGGCGAGGTGGCCGACGTCAGTCAAGAGTGTCGCCGGGTAGGAGAATTAATCGCACAACAGACAATCGATGTGGCGTTTGTCGGTATCGGTGAAAACGGGCACCTCGCGTTCAATGACCCTCCGGCAGACTTCGAAACCGAAGAACCTTACCTCGTCGTCAACCTCGACGATACGTGCCGTCAACAACAAGTCGGTGAGGGTTGGTTCAAAAGCATTGCCGAAGTTCCGAATCAAGCGATTTCGATGTCGATCAAACAGATCCTCAAGAGCCGCAACATTCTGTGCATCGTTCCTGACCTAAGAAAGGCCGAGGCCGTCAGAGCGTCAGTCACACTCGCGGTCTCACCTCGGCAACCCGCCTCGATTCTTCAACAACACGACCACGTGACGCTCTACCTCGATCGCGACTCGTCGTCACTGCTTACGTGATTTAAAGACAGCGCCGTTTATCTGGCCGGGACGGCTCCGCATTGTGAGGAAAGATGCTTACAGCCAACGCAATCTCAGTGCTTGGCAAGCTCCAGCTTGGCGATTGCTTCCCGGTGGACTTCGTCGGGGCCATCCGCGAGTCGGAGGGTGCGGACCTGGGCCCAGGCGCTTGCCAGAAAAGTGTCCTGCGAAACACCGGCGCCGCCGTGCGCCTGAATCGCCCGATCGAGGACACGCAGCGTCATGTTTGGCACGATTACTTTGATCATCGCGATCTCGGCACGTGCCACTTTGTTGCCAACCGTGTCCATCATGTGCGCAGCCTTCAAGACCAACAGCCGCGCTTGCTCGATCTCCATTCGCGATTGAGCAATATCCGCGCGTATCGTGCCCTGGGCGGCGAGCGGCTTTCCGAATGCGAACCGCTTTTGCACGCGCTGGCACATCGTTTCCAACGCACGCTCCGCCACCCCAATGCAGCGCATGCAGTGATGAATGCGGCCCGGGCCCAACCTTCCCTGCGCAATTTCAAAACCGCGGCCCTCGCCGAGTAACAAATTCGCTACGGGAACGCGCACATCCTTGTATGAAACCTCAGCATGTCCGTGCGGAGCGTGATCGTAACCAAACACGGTCAACAGTCGAATCACATTCACGCCCGGCGCATCCATCGGCACCAGGATCATTGACTGTTGCTTGTGTAGCGGTGCAGTAAGATCCGTCTTCCCCATGAAGATCGCGATCTTGCAACGCGGATCACCAGCGCCCGACGACCACCATTTATGACCGTTGATGACATACTCATCGCCGTCACGAACAATGCTCGACTCGATGTTCGTCGCATCTGAAGAAGCGACACCCGGCTCCGTCATCGCAAAACACGAACGAATCTCTCCCGCGAGCAGTGGCCTGAGCCAACGTTCCTGCTGCTCGGGAGTTCCATAACGGGCGAGCACTTCCATGTTGCCAGTGTCAGGGGCGGAGCAATTGAAAACTTCGGGCGCCACCACACTGCGTCCCATGATTTCGCATAACGGCGCATACTCCAGGTTCGTCAATCCGGCGCCATTCTCAGACTCCGCCAAGAAAAGATTCCAGAGTCCTTCAGCACGGGCCTTTGTCTTAAGCTCTTCGACAATCGCTGTGGGTGTCCAGCGTGAGGCCGCTATCTCGTCATGGAACTTCTGCTCGTTGGGATATATGTGCTGGTCCATGAACGCAGTGAGCCGCCGGTGCAGCTCGCGCGTTTTGTCATTGAACTCCGGGATCATCTCAGTGCGCCTCCGTTTACCTAAATGTGCGCAGTTCAGGCGTCGTGAGGTGCGGCACAGCATTAAACTGAAACATCTGCAAACGCCCGTCTCGCAATCGCAAGGTCGTAGCTGACGAGTTATATAACACACCGGCAAGTTGTCTAATGCGCGTGTCGTCGAGTCCGAGGGCGAGTCCGGTCAAAACTGCGGTCGGAGTTGCAGATGTCGACACCAAAACGTTCGCGCGAGGCGATAGCTGCTCTATCTTTTGAAAACAGGTGCGAACGCGTTCCTGAAATTGCTTCCACGTCTCACCGCTGTATACAAACGTTCCGGAGATCCAGGCGTCGACCAGCTTCGTATCGCAGGGTCGCCATTGCCGATGAACTTTTGCTGCGCTTACGCCAAGGTTCTGCTTTACTTCCAGCCGCATCTCGTCGTACTGAAGGCGAAACTCTTCATCGACCTCAGAGAGTTTTGGTCCGAGCTCGCGATAGATGTCCGTCAGATCAAACTCGTTCCATTGATCGTCGACAATTACCTCCGGAAAACAAACGCCCGCCTGATCGTAAACATTCTTTACGGCTGACGATGTTTGTTGTTGTCGCTGCATCGAACCCGAGTAGACGACAGTGAACTCGAGTCGCTGGGCAAAAAAGTATTCACCCAACAACTGCGCCTGCCGTTGACCAAGAGTCGACAGTGAATCGTAAGCCTCGCGTGTGCCGGCTTGACCATGCCGAACGAGATAGATGTTACTCAAATGGTGTTTTGTGCCTCTTTGCGGCTTAGTTCTAAAGGTAATAGCGACCCGCACGTATTACAGAATCCGCGATGCGGCGCCGTGCCGCGACCGCGTCAAATGGCGGCTGATCGGAAAGTGAGCGGATATCGGAAATGAGTGCGCCGTACTCACCAGCGTCCAGCATTGCATTCGCCGCTTGTTTCGCAGCATGTTGAAAGCGATCAAATGCGGCACTGGCGTACACACGAGTGATATCGATCGGCGTCGCACAACTGACTACATCGCGGTTCAGCAATAATTTTTCAGTTCGTAACACGCCGCTCTCGACCGCGTAGAGCTCGATAATCATATCGGCAATGAAGCCGAGTAGCTCCTGTTCATTTGCGAGCGACTCACCGAAGCGATGCTGCGCCCGAATGAGTAGCCTAATCACCAAACGTTTCCCGCGCGTCAGCAGATCACGCTCGGAAATAAAAGGCGTGGCCTCGGCTAAAACTTCAGTCGCTGGCTCAACCTGGGCCAGCTCGCTTTTGCGCAACAGTCGAGTGGTGATTATCAGCCGGTTGATCTCGTTCGTACCTTCGTAGATGCGCGTGATGCGCGCGTCGCGATAGGCACGTTCGGCGGGAAATTCCTGCGAATAACCATAACCGCCAAAAACCTGCAACGATTCGTCAACGACCGTCGCCAAAGCCTCACTGGTCCAGACTTTATTTATCGAACACTCGACGGCATAAGCCTCTATCGCTTTCAACACGCGTTCGTGATCGAGTTGATCGATTGCTTCCAACGCTCGATCCACATCGCCAAGTGTGCGATAGACCATCGCATCACCAATGTAGCAACGTACCGCCATCTCGGCCAGCTTTTGTTTGATCAGGCCAAACTCGGCAATCGCACGACCGAATTGACGGCGCTCAACTGCATAACGAACCGCACGCGTTAACGCCTGTTTCGCGCTGCCAATGTTGCGCGTGCCAAGCTTCAAACGACCCAGGTTGAGAATGTTGAAAGCGACTTTGTGACCTTGGCCAACTTTGCCGAGCACGTTCTCGACCGGGACTTTCACGTTGTCGAGAATGAGGGCCGTGGTCGAAGATCCGTCCAGGCCGAGCTTTGGTTCTTCTCTGCCACTCAAAACTCCCATCCCACGCTCAACGATAAACGCCGTGAACTGTTCCCCGTCGACCTTCGCGAAGATGGTGAAGAGATCGGCAAAGCCACCATTCGTGATCCACATCTTCTGCCCGTTGAGCAGGTAATGTTTGCCGTCCGCGGTCAGCGTCGCTTTTGTCGCAGCGGCAAGCGCATCGGAGCCAGAGCCCGGTTCGGTCAACGCGTACGCGCCGATCATTTCGCCACTCGCGAGTTTCGGTAAGTAACGTTCTTTCTGCCACTCGTTCCCGAAGTACACGATCGGCAGCGTGCCGATCGTAGTGTGTGCCCCAAGTGATCCGGCGAAGGATGGGATGATGCCGATCTTTTCGCCGACGTATGCCGATGAAACTTTGTCGAGGCCCAGGCCACCATATGCTTCCGGGATGTCGACTCTCAACAGATCCAAGTCCCCAGCCTTGAGAAGCAACTCCCGTGTCAGGGGCCAGTCTTTCGCATAGATCTGTTCCACTACCGGCAGAACTTCAGTGCGCATGAACTCGGCGGCGATGTGTCCGACCAGCTGTTGGGCGCTGGAAAGATCTTCGCGCGTAAAGATGCGCCTGGGGTCGGGAGTAGACTGAAGCAAGTCTGTATTTGACTGAATAGCTGCAACTGTGGGCATAGTTTTATTGACGTGTCGTAAAATTCAGTTGTATAAGTGCCTACCGGACGGTCGGTAAAATAGCATTCGCTCAGCAAGACAGACAAGTAAAGGCGCCACCCAATGAAGCAAATAAGCTCCAAGGCATGGTTTGCTCTAGCTGTGCTCTTCGCTATCAACACGCTCAACTTCTACGATCGCCAGATACTCGGCGCGGTTGGCGAGACGGTGCGCGAAGAATGGAAACTTAGCGACACCGCGCTCGGATCGCTTGGTACCGCATTCACTCTGCTTTACGCCGTCGTCGGCGTGCCTATCGGAAGGTTAACGGACAAGTTCTCGCGCCGCTGGATCCTGTTTGCCGGCGTTACCTTGTGGAGCTTTTTAACTGCCGCTTCCGGGCTGGCTCGAAACTTCTCCGAACTTTTCGTCGTGCGCCTGGGTGTCGGAAGCGGTGAAGCTGCCTGTGCACCGGCCTCGGCGTCGTTGATAGGCGACCTCTTCCCTGCTTCGCGCCGTGCAAAAGCGCTCGCAGTTTTTATGATCGGTTTACCGCTCGGCATCGCTTTGAGTTTTCTGGGGAGCAGCCTGCTCGAACATCGCTTTGGTTGGCGGTCTACCTTTTACATCGCTCTTGTGCCCGGCCTTATTTGCGCGCTGCTGGCACTGATGATCTCCGAGCCGGCGCGCGGCGCGGCCGAGGTCCATCAGATCACCTCGGCAAAACGAAAAGGTTCGCCATACCTGCTCGTGCTTTCCATTCCAACTATGTGGTGGATCATCGCGTCAGGCGCGTTTCACAACTTCAACATGTATGCGATTGGAGCGTTTCTCTCGCCTTTTCTTCAGCGAGTTCATCACGTCAGCAAGTTGAACGCCGGAATGATTGCGATGGTTGTTTACGGACTCGCCGGTGTGCCCGGACTGATTGTCGGCGGCTGGCTCGGAGATCGCATGGTCAGACACAAACCTAACGGACGCCTGTTAGTATCGACCATTGCGATTTTCATTTCGGCCCCGCTGATGTACCTGGGACTAAGGCGGCCGGTGGGAGATCTAACCGGATTCATTCTATTCGCGGGATTCGGCATGGCCTCAATGTACATGTACTACGCGACGGTCTATTCCGCGATTCAGGACGTGATCGAACCTGGTCTGCGCGGCACGGCGATGGCGCTTTATTTCTTTGCGATGTACGTGCTCGGCGCCTCGCTTGGTCCAGTGGGCATGGGTTTTCTGAGCAACTACTTCACGCGACAAGCGGCGCTGAATGCGGGCGTCACGGAAACAACGTTCCAGGCATTGCGACCATTCGCTGCTGAAGGTTTGCACTCGGCACTTTACGTCGTTCCGGTGCTTGGCGTGCTGCTGGCATTGGTTTTGTTGGCGGCCTCACGCACCGTGGCGAAGGACATGGAAAAACTTCAGCGCTGGATGCGCGAGTCTGTCAGCTCTCAGGAAAAGTCTTACGCGGATGCCGCGGACTAAAGAATGAAAGCCGCAAAGAAGCACAAAAGATACAAATGTTTTCTCCTGGTTCTTGCGCTTCTTGTGCCTTTTTGCGGCTGGTTTTCCTCGTTCGCGTTTACTGTCCAGCAGGACGCGGCCGTGCCTCCGAATGCAACGGGCGCGGAGATTTATCAACTGCGTTGTGCGGCGTGTCACGACAAACCAACAGCCCGCATTCCGCCGCGCGCTCAGATCGCAAAGAGATCGACTGAAGACGTCGTCCAGGCGATGACGACTGGAACCATGAAGCAATGGTCGGAAGGCCTTACTCCCGCGCAAATCAATAGCGTCGCGCTTTATCTGACAGGCGATTTAACAAGCAAGCCGGCTACTCAGCCGTCGATCAGCGACAATCTGTGTAAAGAATCCGCGCCGCCGCTCACGCTCAACGAACTGCAGTGGAACGG
>Ga0134124_10003782_pt1 | contig 12151 bp, 8 predicted proteins | sample KB304_FD_96880 | JGI IMG/M metagenome (GOLD analysis project Ga0134124, IMG submission 96880) | Terrestrial soil microbial communities without Nitrogen fertilizer from Kellogg Biological Station, Michigan, USA - KB3-0-4 | ecosystem: Environmental > Terrestrial > Soil > Unclassified ... | reverse complement strand
GACGAATTCTTCGCAGTCGCTTGCGAAGCGTATTTCGTCAACCGGCGCCGGTTCGACGTCGAGTTCCCGGCCCTGTCGCCGCTGCTGGACAGCTTTTTTTGCCCTGGGAGCCTGGGCGGCAGAGAAACGGGCCTGCGTTGAGCCTGCAAGGGGGCTTAGGCTAGGCGCGGGCGCGGGTCAAGCCTGGACGGCTTGACCCGTGGCCGTAACAACGCATCAGCCCCCTTGCAGGCCCAACCCGAAGGGCCGGTGCTTGGGAGACCGCCATGCGTTGTTGCAACCTCCTTGTGTGGACAGGCCACACGGCCTCGGCTGCGCCTAGCCTGGCGGTCTCCCAAGCACCGGCGCAGGCCCGTTTCTCTGCCGCCCAGGCTCCTACCGGCGCAACAGGGTCTTGAGCACGCTCTGCAGGCGGCGCGCAGTGCTCGCTTCGAAGGCGCTCGACAGCACGCGGGCAGTATCCTGACCCCAGGTTTGCGCCGGCGACGGGTCGTTGCGGCGTGTCAGCAGCTGCAATTGCAGCGCCCGCCGCGCATTCAGGTGCTCGGCCGGCGTAGGCGCTTCGGCCGCAATTTCCAACCGCAGCAATGCTTCCGAGGGATCACCAGAAGGTGCGGTACCGAGCGCCTGCGCCCAACCGCTGCGCACCGCCGCCGTGACGGCCTTGCCCAGCTCCTGCAAGCTTGGCACCTGGTCGGCCGATCGCTGCTCCCACGCCGCCATGAGCTGCGCCAGCGCTTCGCCATGCGCCTGCGCCGCGAGCTTCTTGAGGGTCAGTTGCGCATGCTCGAGGGCTTCGCGCTGCGCGCGGAAGGCCACGTCGCCCAGCCGCGGCCCCCGGTCCTCGAACGCCGGCCGGTCGCCGAATCGTCCCGGGCCCGCGCCGCCGCTGCGGTCCTCGCGCCGCTCACCGAGCTTGCCGCCCTTGCGATCACCGACCTTGCGGTCGCCGAACTTGGCGCCGCGCCCAGGGGCCATCGGCTCGGCCTTTTTCATACCGGGCCGATCGTCGCCACGCATCGCGATAACCGGCTTGGGCGCCGGTTTGGCTGGCGCCGCGGGTGCAGGCGTTGCTTCACCCTCGCCGTTTGCCGGGTCCGCAGCGGCTTCGCTCGCGACTCCGGGATCGGGCGCAGCTGCTTCGACAGCGGAGGCTTCGCCGGCTGGCGCCACCAGCGCCGGGCCCGCCGCCGCGACGGCCGCAGCGGCCTGCGCTTGCCCGTGCAGCGCGGCTTCGAGCGCGGCCATTGCGGCCTTGATCTTCTGCGCGTCACCGCTCGCGTTGGCCGCCTCGAGCGCCTTGGAAGACTCGAGCACGATGCGATCGCGTTCGCTCAGCGCAGCCGCGGCTTTCTCGCGTTCTTCGGTCTTGCGGTTGAACGCCTCATCGATGGGCTTGCGGAAAGCATCCCAGAGCTTTTGCTCGTGCTTGCGCTCCAGCGGCACGGCCTGCGCCTCCGCCTGCCAGTGCTGCTGCAGCGACTTCACCGCGTCCACCCTTAGCTGCGGGGCAGCGCCAAGCATCTTGGCTTCGTCGATCATGGCGTGGCGCCGGTCCAGGCTTTCTTTCTGGATGGCCTCCAGCGGCGCAGCGGCGGCCTGGATGGTTTCCTTCCAAAGCGGCTGCAACTCGGCAAAGGCCTTCTCGCTCAAGTGGCCCGATTCGCGCCACCGGCTCTCGAACTGATGCAGGATGCGGTTGAAGCCCTTCCAGTCGCCATCCTTTGCCGTCTGGTTCTCGGCCGCCCACGCCTTGACCTCCTCGATCAGTGCCAGGCGCTGCGCCCGATGTTCGGCCGCCTCCGCCTTGACCTTGTCGAGCCACGCTTCCACCACTTTGTGGGCCTCGTTGCAGGCGTCATCGAAACGTTTCCACAAGGCGTGGTTGGGCGCCCCGCCCTGGTCGGTCTGCTTCCATTGCTCGCGCAACGCGCGAAGCTGCTCCTGCATCTTGCGGCCACCATAGCGGGGCTTGCGCACCGCGCTTTCCAATCCTTCCGGGTTGGGAACTTGAGGTTGCTCCTGAGCCTCGGCGGGAGCTGGCTGCTCGAACAGGGCCTCGGCCTTGGCAACCAGCTCCTGGCGCAGCTGGTCGGCGCGCCAGCGTTGCCAGCCTTCCAGTTCCCCGGCCGCAGCCAATGCAGCGTGCGCCTGGTTTTCAAGCTTGTCGTCGATCAGCTTGCCGTGTTCCTTGAGCGCGTTGCGCAGCGCCGCGGCTGCGCCGGCGCTCGCCTTGCCGTGTCCCTGGGCAATTTCCTGCTCCAGTCTGGCAAGGACGTCGCGCACGGCCTGCGTGGCCTGGGCACGAACCTCCGGATCGACCTTGGGTTTGGCCGGCCTGACGGCTGCTTCCGCCGCGACGCCGCGGGCCGCCCGCAGCTCGTCGGCCCAAACTGGCACGGGCGGCAGCGGCGCGGACGGGTCCTGGCCCGCGGCCACCGCTTGGGCCAAGGCGCTCTGGAACGCCTCCCAGACTGCTTGCAGCTGGGTGCGCGAAGCCTCGAGCAAGGGCGGGAACTTCTTGTCTACGCTCTGCCAGTTGGGATCCGCAAGCAGTGCCTGGGCTTGCGCCTGCCAGTCCGGGACGTCGCTAGCCAGTGCCTCGGCTGCCACCTGGGCGTCACGCCAGGACTTGGTGGAGAGCACTTCAATACGCTGGGCCAGCAGCACGGCAGCTTCGCGTTGCACCTGGACCCGGTGTTGCAGGTCCTCAATTCCTTTCACCCGATCGGCCAGCTGGCCCTTGAGCGACGCCAGCGGCTCGCGGCTGAGCGGCGCACCGGCCTTGGCGGCATCGCGTTGCCAGGCCATGGCGTCGGCAATATTCACTTTCTCTTCCGCCAGCAGGGTGCGAGCCTTCTCCGCCCACTCCGCGGCAATCACCTCCTGGCCCTTGCTGCGCTTGATCTCATCCAGTTTCTCGCGCAGCAGTTTCGCGGCACCTTTGTCGCGCCCGCTGAGCTCGCGGAATACCTCCTGCATCTGCTCCGCGCTGGGGTTGGACGTCAGCCACTCGCGCACGCGCGCAGCGCGCTCGCCGGAAGTGGGAGCGGAGAAGGCACCGCCGGTAAGGGCGTCGAGCGAACGGGTGTCGTTGGGTTTCAGGGTTGCTTGGATCACTGCGGTTTCTTGGGATCGTTGGACGAACGCCCTCACGTGGAGGGCAAACCGCTATTCTCGCCGCGAAACGCGCCCGCGCATCTTGCCCGGTAACGACGGTTTCCGATAACGGAAATCAGGAAATGGGTTTGCGACGGCGGCACGCACCAAAGAGAAAGCCCGGACAGACAGCGAAACCGCCTGCCGGGCTCGACGGCTGACTTAAAGTCTTGCGCCGCCTGGGTCCGCAAACAAGGAGTATCGGTCCCCGTTTGCGCCGGAGGCAACGGATTGCCTCCAAGAGGGGCCGGGGCTACCACCGAAATGGCCCTACCGGCTGATCGCCCGATCACTCGGACACTTTGAAGGTAGGTCAGTGTCCAGCTCTTTTCAAGACTGAGTTTTCAATGGCGGCAGGCGCCGCGATTGCGGATATTGCCTTGACAAGGCATCCGGATTTGGTCCACACGGCCAACCTGAAGGGCTTGGGGAGCCGCGTCGATTTTGTTACGACGGCGTTTTCCGATAAGCGGCTTCTTTGGGGCCTTTCCCCGACACAGGCCCCACTCCCGGAACCGAGCGGGCGGTGCGCTGGTTTGGCACGGTTGACACTGAATTTCTCGGAGGTCCTTGCCTGTTCTTCCGATTGCGCTATCGTTTTTGTAGCTTTATTCTGATATGGCACATGTATTGCTTGGCTACCTCGAGCTCGTCCGAAGCCGCAATTGAGCGGTTGGCCTACATGGAAAAATGCCAGAGGCGGCGTAAATTTCGTTGTAAATTGGTTAATTTGGAATAATAAAGCAACTTGATATTCTTGACCTCGTATTAGGAGCGCACCTAGAATTTGCCCGTCCCTCGCAAAAGTACTCGGGACAATTCGAATCCGCTGCCGAACCCGGCTAAGTCAGATCGCTGCGACGAGCCCCCGCCAGGGCTCCCGGTAATTTGATGGCGTACCAATCCAAACGAGGAGCCTGATGGTCGATGCTGCCCAAAGCAGCACCACGAAGCAGGCCCGCGCGTAGAAAGGAAGTGCTATGACAGCGCTAGGAAGAATAGGCAAAGGCCTGCGAACCTTCGCCTCGGACATCGCCGAAGGCTTTTTTGAGATCACCCATAACGGTTTTGCCCTGGTCGGCTTGGCCGTGGTCTTCTGCGTCGTCAGCCTCGCGGCCCGCCCCGACTGGCGTGAGACCGGTGAGGTCCAGCTGAGGAGCTGGCTGCAAGAGCGCCACATCGCCGCCCTGGGCATGCAGGTGGAACTGGACGCGATCGACCGGGCTACGGCGGCAGATCCCCAGGAATTGCCCAAACAGCAGGCCGCCGTGGCCTACTGGCTCAGCAAGAAATACCGGGTCGCGCCCGAGCCTTTGAGCGCTCTCGTGGCCGAGGCCTACGAAATCGGGGAGCACGCCAAGCTCGATCCCACCCTGATCCTGGCCGTGATGGCGGTCGAATCCGGCTTCAACCCGTTTGCCCAAAGCTCTGTCGGGGCCCAGGGATTGATGCAGGTCATGACTGGCGTGCACAGCGACAAATACGAGAACTTCGGCGGCAAACTGGCAGCGTTCGATCCGGTCACCAACCTGCGGGTTGGCGTCAAGGTCTTGCAGGAGTGCATCCAGCGCGCCGGGTCGCTGCAAGCCGGCTTGAAATTCTACGTAGGCGCAGCCAAGCGGGACGATGATGGCGGCTACGCGGACAAGGTCATGGCCGAGCATGCCCGCCTCAAACAGGTCGCCGCCGGCCGGCAGGTACCGCTGCCGCAGCCGCCAGTCATCCGAACTGTGGCACCGCTAAGCCCCGCGCCACCCGCCGGCGACGACAAGGTCGCCGTCATGACCCTATCCTGAGTCGGCGCCGCGCCGCTCCGCTACACTAACGCCGTACGCGACTGGCGATAGGCGCGGCGCCCCTGGGGCGATCCGGGCTGACGTGGACACCACCGCAGGGGCTTTCCTCGCATCAGCAGAGGATGCCCCTCGCGAAACCACTGGGAAGCGTGCCGCCGGGTCATTCCGGCGTTCAGCCGTTCGCCTGGGCAGCACCACTTCTCATAGGACTGCCATGTACCACCGCAACTTTCTCATCGAGCAAACCGATCCGCAATTGTGGGCTGCGATCCAGGCCGAAAACAAACGCCAGGAAGAGCACATCGAGCTGATCGCCAGCGAAAACTATGCATCCCCCGCCGTGATGGCGGCTCAGGGCACCCAGCTGACCAACAAGTACGCCGAAGGTTATCCGGGCAAGCGCTACTACGGCGGCTGCGAAAACGTCGACGTCGCCGAACAGCTGGCAATCGAGCGCGTCAAACGGCTCTTCGACGCCCCGGCCGCCAACGTTCAGGCCCACTCCGGCGCCCAGGCCAACGAAGCAGTTTTCCTGGCCTTCCTGAAGCCCGGCGACACGATCATGGGTATGAGCTTGGCCGAAGGCGGCCACCTGACCCACGGCATGGCTCTCAATATGAGCGGGAAATGGTTCAACGTCGTTTCCTATGGCCTCGATGAGAAGGAAGAGATCGACTACGACGCGATGGAGCGCAAGGCCCATGAGTCAAGGCCCAAGCTGATCATCGCCGGCGCTTCTGCCTATGCGCTGCGGATCGATTTCGAGCGCTTCGCCAAGGTGGCAAAGGACGTCGGCGCGATCTTCATGGTCGACATGGCGCATTACGCCGGCCTGATCGCCGCCGGCGTCTATCCCAACCCGGTGCCGCACGCCGATGTGGTGACGTCCACCACCCACAAGAGCCTGCGCGGCCCGCGCGGTGGCTTCATCCTGGCCAAGGCCGAGCATGAGAAGGCGATCAATAGCGCCATGTTCCCCGGGCTCCAGGGCGGCCCCCTGATGCATGTGATCGCCGCCAAGGCCGTGGCGTTCAAGGAAGCGCTGGCGCCCGAGTTCAAGACTTACCAGCAGCAGGTGGCCAAAAACGCCCAGATCGTGGCCCAGACGCTGGTGCAGCGCGGCCTGCGCATCGTCAGCGGCCGCACCGAAAGCCACCTGATGCTGGTGGACCTGCGCGCCAAGGGCATTACCGGCAAGGAGGCCGAAGCCGTGCTGGGCGAAGCCCACATGACGATCAACAAGAACGCGATTCCCAACGATCCGGAAAAGCCGATGTTGACCAGCGGCGTGCGCATCGGCACGCCGGCCATGACGACCCGCGGTTTCAAGGACGAAGAGGCGCGCATCACCGCCAACCTGATCGCCGACGTGCTGGACAAGCCGCGCGACGCCGCCACCATCGCGGCAGTCCGTGAAAAGGTCAATGCACTGACACGCCGCTTCCCGGTCTACGCCTGACGCCGCCACCAAGATGAAATGCCCCTTTTGCGGCAACACCGAGACCCAGGTAGTCGAAACGCGGCTCGCGGAGGACGGCGACTTCGTGCGCAGGCGCCGCCAGTGTGCCGCCTGCGAGAAGCGCTTCACGACCTACGAGCGTCCTGACGTCAACTTCCCGGCCGTCGTCAAGAAGGATGGGCGGCGCATCGAATATGAGCGAGCCAAGTTGCAGGGTTCGATGAACCTGGCCCTGCGCAAGCGCCCGGTCAGCACCGAGCAGGTCGACAATGCTGTGGAACGCATCGAGGAGAAGTTGCTGAACCTGGGGGTGCGCGAGATCCCGTCGTCGCGCATCGGCGAGCTGGTGATGCGCGAGCTGAAGAAACTGGACAAGGTGGCCTATGTGCGCTTTGCCAGCGTCTACCGCAGCTTCGAGGACATCGACGAGTTCAAGACGCTGGTGGACGAGGTCCGGCGCTAGGCGCGCACCTCAGGCGCAGGCGTTCAAGAGGACCTTCTGGACGCGCGGGCGGCCGACCGCGTTGAGGACGATCTGGCGTCCCTCGCCCGCCGAAACCGACTCCTGGCACAACGTGAGCGTGCCGGCCTGAAAACCTCCGCCGATCAGTTTGGTCGCACCGGTTGGCGCAAACGACACGTAGCGTGAAACATTGAGATTGCCCACCAGTTTCAGCGTCGAAGGCAATGCTTCGGCCCGAACGATGACGGCCTCCCCTGCATCCAGCGTGCCGTTGTTATTGGCGTCGTGAAAGACGATCAGCCCTTGTTCCCAGCCGCCGGAAGCGCTGCATTCGCGGCCGTCGGCCGACTTGCACAGCACGACCCGGCTGTTGCGCTTGATCGCTTCGCTGCGTGCCAGATGAAGGTAAGAAACGAAGGCGCTCGACGCCGTGCTCAGCTTGATGGATTTGATGATGGCAGCCATGGAAGGAATCGCGATCGTCACGAGCACTGCGGCGATCAGCATGACCACCAGCATTTCAAGGAAGGTGAAGCCGCGTTCACGACGTGGGCCGGAGAACTTTGGCGAGATTGAAAACGGGGGAGTAGAGGTGTTGTTCATGGGCTAAGAATTTAGCCCGAACGACCTCTTTTCTCTGGTAAGAGAGACGATTAGTCCCTGTGATAAATGCCCAATCGTTTCAGGAGCAAACGCCAGTCGTTTGCTTCGTGACCGACGTGCGCCCCATGGCGCTCACCGTGACGGTGCGTTCCTCGCTCCCGGCCGAAGGTGTCGCGCGGCACAAGGTCAATGTCGCGTTCGTGGCTCCGGCACCGATGGGTTGGAACACCAGGCTATAGGTATCGCCGGTGAAGTGATAGTCGGTGGAGATCGCCTGCTGGACCTGTATCACCGTTTCGTTCGCGTCGACCACGCCATCGTTGTTGAGATCGTTGAATACGATCCAGCCTTGCTGCCAGGTTCCGCTCGTGGCGCAACTGGTGCCATTGGACGAACTGCAGATGCGCACGGTGCCATTTCGCTTGATCGCCTCGCTGCGCGCCAGTTGGGCACTCGCGACGAAGTTGTTGGCATATCCAGTCAGCTTGTTGCTGAGGATGGCCGAGTTGAACGATGGCGCAGCCAACATGGCCAGTATGGCCACGATCGCAATCACCACCAGCAGTTCAATCAGGGTAAAGCCGTTGCGCGGCGCGCGACCGACGCGGCGCCGGCTTTCCTGATTCGAGCTGTCCATTCGGCCCGCCCTATTTCTGGATGTACCAGAAAAGCCGGCCCTTGGGCTGAGTGACTGACCCTAGTTCCTTCGGCGGTGAGCCCTCGAGTGGCGAATCCTTGCTGCAACCGATGCAGAACGGCACTGTCTGGCCACTGTCCAGGATGACCCGTCCGGCCACTGGCGATGGGGGCAGTCCGTCTCCCGAAACGTCTTCGAAGCGATGATCGGTCCCGTTGGCCGAGGCCGCGTTGGTATAGCCGATGTTATAGACGAGTGTCGTCCCCAGATTGGAACTGCACGACGCGGCGGTGGTGAGCGCCGGCTGGTGCGTGCTGAAGGTGGTGACGCCAAAGACCGTCACCGCCGAAGTCACCACCTGTTCCGTGGACGCCAGCGCCAAGTACCATCCTTTTTTTGCCGCCAGAGCCGCATCCGAAGGTGTCGAATCGCTTGTGATGGCGAGAAGTGAACTCTTGCAGATCAGGTTGGCGCTGCATGTCACGTTTTCGTCGGTCAACCAGTTTGCAACTGCCGGCTTGTCCTTGATCATGAAGAAGTAGTTGGTTACCGCCTTGGACGCTGCGTAATACTCGACGGGCTTTTCCCGGTCGCCGGATCCCAACAGAATGTTGTAGGTGACGCCGTTGTCCGCCGTGGTCACACTGGGCGCGAACATGAATTTCCGGTTTGCGGTGCACGTGGATGCGGTGTCGCAGCCAAGCGACGCGATCTTGGTGATCGACCAGGTGGCAGTCGTATTGCCGGCGAGCGAGATGCGGTACACGTTCCCGCCCATGTCGGCCGTATAGGCAAGCGTCGCCTTGCCGTTGCTGTCCCGCACGATCGTGGAATCGGCGACCACGCTGCGTGTCGTCGTGAACGACGCGACGATGGAGCCGGTGACGGCATCCAGCAAATAGACGCCATTACCCTTCGGAGTCGCGGTGCAGTTGTTGTTGGCTCCGCCCGCGGCCCGTGCATCGAAATCTTCACACGGGTCGTAGCCCCCGCCCGTGATCAGCATTGGCGAATTGCCGGAACCATAACCCATCGCCACCAGCGACTTCAGCGACGACCAGGTCTGGCCAATTCCAGTAAACCCGGAACTGCAGTTCGTGTCATCCCCCAGGTTGGGGCAGCCCTTCTTCCAGAGCAGTGACGGGCTGCCCGGAGTTGAGACGTTGAAGCCGTACATGGCCCTCCCACCTCGACGCATGGTGGCGTACACATACGTGCTGCCCCCCGACTGAAGGCCGGTGATCGGGCCATCCATGCCATAGTTCTTGGCTCTGGCGCCGGCCACGGTCGAACCAGGGAAGCTGATCGCTGGCGAATCGTCATAGATGCGCTTGATGGAGCCGTAGAACTCCGGCGGGATGAACGACCACATTTCTGACCCGGCGGCGAACGCGGTCCCGCCCGAGTTGATATCGGCCGTCCGATTGCCATTGACGGCGCGCAAGGCGCCATCGTTCCCACCGTAGTAGACAACGATGGATGGTGCGGCGTCAGTCCCGTGGTTGATGGCGACCGGCCTCGAGTGCACGACATCGCCGTGGGCAGAGGGACGGATCGTCGTCGTTACCGTCTTGTCCAGTTCGCCGGTGGTATTCACCCCACGCGCCCAGTTGATCAGGGTGTCGCGATCGGATCCCCCTGAGTTCAGCATGTCCTGGGTGATGCCGGAATTGGATGTCGAAAAGTCCGTCAAACTCGTGCAGCTGGCGAAGGTGGCCGAGCAGGTCTTGACAGTGCGCGCAGTCGGCGGGCTGACGTGACGCAGCATGTAGCTTTGTCCGCCCTTTTCCACGATGTTGCCATCGGGATAATCGGACGCCTTCGAGTTTGCCACCGCCGTACAGCCCCCGCTTTGCTGCTGCGCCCAGTACGTATCGACCGTGCCCGGTGTCCAGTAACTTCGCGCGCATTCAGTGATGAAGCCCGTGAGGTTGTTGATGGCGGCTTTTCCGTCCCCATCCAGCAACCTCAGCGTGCCACTGGTCGCTCCGTTCGGATATCCGAGCTTGTATTGCTTCAGGTTGCCATTCCACCGAGGCATGAAACTGTCCTGGGGCCTGAACATACCGACATACACCTGGTTCAGGTAGGAGCCCTGGGTATTGACGCTCACCGGCAGGCTCACGGCTGCGAACACGCTGTTGACGGCCAATATCTTGCTGATGGCTTCGTTCATCGCGGCGACGAGCGAATCGTAGTTATTCGTTCCGAAAAAACCGCCGCTGCCCAGCTCGCCCATCTTCATCAGATGCGCCGCGTATTCGGCATTGCAGGTGGGGCCCAGCACGGCGACAGCGAACGACGTGATGTCGTGCTCGGCCTTCATGTATTGGGCCCAGTTCAGCGCGTAGACCCCCTTGGTTTCGTTGGTTTCCAGTGTCACGCTGCCCCCGCATGCAGGGGGAACAGCGATGACGTCCCGCACCACGGCAATTTCCGCCGCCGTGGCCGCGGGGTTGGCCCGCTTGGCTGCCACACTGCTCAGGCCGCTCAGCGGCTCGAGGCCACCATCACTGCCGGTCTGGTCGCCGGGCGTGGCATTGTTGCGGTAGTCGTTGCCGATGAAGATGACGTTGTTCCTGCCGCAGCCTGTAGGCGGTGTGATCCCCGAATAGTCCCGACCGGAAACGCCTGTCTTGCCCTTGAAGTAGGCCCAGGCTTCCTGCATGACGGCGGCACTCGCGGTCCGGTTGCCCTTGATCACATAGTTGGAGTTGCCGTTGATGTCCCACTGCCTGATCCATTCCAGCATGTTGGCCCGGACAGTCGGCGTGAACTCGACGATGGGCATGACCAGGCAGCCTCCGGTGCCGCTACAGGGGGCAGAAAAGGTGTTGGTGACAGCGTTGAATTGGTGCAGATCGCTGCTGTTGCTGCCGGCAAACATCATCACGCCGATGTTGAGCGTGCCGGTGGCGGTGCTCAACGACTTGACCACGCTATACAGAGCGCATTGCTCGACCGCGCCTGCCGTCTTGTCCAACTGCGTCGGAGCGGTTCCGCTGCCAGTCACGTCGACGACGCCGCCCGCGGTGATGCTGCACCGCTGTTCCGTCACGCTGGCCGAGAAATTGGCGGCGTTGTCCATGACCAGCAGTACGTTGGCTGCGCTGACGCTCGTGGTGTTGGCCCAGGCGAACAGATCGATGTCGGCGGCACCGGCGGTCTTGCCCGCGAGCAATGCGCCGGCCAGCAGGAAAATCTTGAAGAAACCGTATTTCATACCGAGCTCCCGTTTGGCCTCAAGGGCAGGCCGTATCTTTCTGGCTCTGCGACAGACGCACCCGCACGCCCTCCCGCACGACGACTGAGGCGCCACTGGTCGAATCGGTCACGGTGGCACGGATGTCCCAGTCGGTATTCCAAGAGGCGCCGGACGACATCCCGATCAATTCCACGTCGCTGGCGGAGCCGGCGGATGCTTGCACAGCCGCTATGCAAACTGCAGGATTGACGACGACGGTGTAGTCGTTCGTGCCATCCTTGTTGATGTCGACAGTAAAAGTCTGGGTGCCGATGGCATTCGTGAACGGCGAACTGATCATCGACTCGATCGCCTGATTGGCAGCAGCCAGGGCTTCGTCGCGCGCTTGCATGTTGCCTACCGACTTCAGGTTCGAGGAACTGAGCGTGAAGGCATTCACGACGATGAGCGTGATCAGCACGATCATGATCAAACCGATGATCAGGGTCGCGCCTCTTTGCAGGCGGGCGCGGCCCGGCCCCGGCCTCGGGATCGGCGGCTTCACGGCGTTTCCCTCCTCATCGATACGTTTGTCAGCCGTACGGTCTGCGTGAACAGGTGACGCTTGTAGCTATCGTTGAAAGGGCCCAGGGTGGTGCTTCCCAAGTTGTAGGTCTTGGTGTCGGTATAACCGGCCGCCCTGCTTTCGCTTCGCGCCAGCACGTAGATCTTGACGGCTACTGCGTTCATCAGCTGGAACGGAGTGCAAGGCGCGGCGGTCGTGCAGCGCACGTACGCCCCGTCCGGCAGCCCGTCGCCGCGATTGGTGGGCGAGTTCAGGTTCGTCGGG
>Ga0134124_10003780_pt1 | contig 12152 bp, 8 predicted proteins | sample KB304_FD_96880 | JGI IMG/M metagenome (GOLD analysis project Ga0134124, IMG submission 96880) | Terrestrial soil microbial communities without Nitrogen fertilizer from Kellogg Biological Station, Michigan, USA - KB3-0-4 | ecosystem: Environmental > Terrestrial > Soil > Unclassified ... | reverse complement strand
TCGTTGCGCGTGCACGTCCCGCAGCGGCGCCTGGAACTCAAAATCGCGCTCAACCCGAACACGGGCGATCACGCCATTTTGCAGACCGCGCTGGATTTCCGCGACGAGTCGCCGGACAAGCCGACGATCTTCGTGACCATGGACGTGAACCTGCGCATTCGCGCGGACGCGCTCGGGCTCACGACGCAAACCTACGAGAACTCTGCGGTCGATCTGGACCGCGTCGAGACCGGCATCATCGAACTGGCGGTGACCGCGGCGGAGCTCGACAAATTCTTCGAGTCGAGCGCGCTGAAGCCCGTGGACGCCGACAAGATCAATCCGAACGCGTGCGTCGTCTTGCGTGACGACAGCGCGCGGCCGCGAACGGCACTCGGTCGCTTTCACAACGAGCCCCGCGAAGTGCGCGCATTGAAGACCCCGCGCGAGGGTCTGCTCGGCATCCGGCCGCGCAACAAGGAGCAAGCGTTCGCGCTCGACTTGTTGCTCGACGACAACGTGAAGCTCATCACCCTGGTCGGCAAGGCCGGCACCGGCAAGACGCTGCTCGCGCTCGCCGCCGGCCTGCGCCGAGTGGTCGACGACGGCGCTTATGCACGGCTCTTGGTGAGTCGCCCGGTCATGCCGCTCGGCCGCGATATCGGCTATTTGCCGGGTGATGTGGACCAAAAGCTGAACCCGTGGATGCAGCCCATCTACGACAATTTGGAGTTCTTGTTGGTCGCTGGCGGCAGCAAACGCCGCGGCGTGCGCGGCTTCGAGGAACTGTTCGACGCGGGTCAATTGCAGGTCGAGCCGCTCACCTACATTCGCGGCCGCAGTCTGCCGCAGCAATACGTCATCGTAGACGAGGCGCAGAACCTGACGCCCCACGAGGTAAAGACGGTGATCACCCGTTGCGGCGAGGGCACCAAGATCATCCTCACCGGTGATCCGTTCCAAATCGACAATCCGTACGTCGACAACGCGACGAACGGGCTATCGGTCACGGCCGATCGCTTGCGTGGCGAATCGATCGTCGGTCACATCCTGCTCTCCAAAGGCGAACGCAGCGAGCTCGCGAACATCGCCGCCAACAAGCTTTAGATCATGGCGATCGCCCCGCTACCGCGCGGCGTGATCGAGCTGGATCGAACGCCGCTCTTCCAGAATACGCAGCAACTGCTGCGCCGGGCCGAAGCAGAAATTCGACTGCTCGACCGCGCGCAGCCGACGAACGCCGTCGTCGAGCGCGAGGCGCTGATCGTCGACTATGGGGCGGGTCGAAAACGCGTGCCGAGCTTCGACTATGGGGTGCCGCCGGAGTTCGGCAAGTTGCGCAGCGCGCTGTCCGCGGCGGCCACCGCCATCGGCGGGTTCGGCGCGCTCGGTGCTGCGTATGCGGCGCGCGCGCTCGAGTTGGAGGGCGAAGCGGCAGCCGCGGAGCAGGTCGGAGGTCCTGAATTTGCCACTCTTTGCGCGCGTCGCTACCCGCTGGAAGTGTCGCCGGACGCGGACACCGCCGATGCCTGGGCCGCGCGTTGGATTCACGCCGCCGACGATCCGCCGACCAAGCTGCATCGGAGCGACGATCGCGAGGATCCCGAAAGCTTGATTTGTACGCTGGAACGGCTGGCCGAGGGGCTACCGGTGCGCGTGCAGATCCGAAACCAAGCGGCGGCCGCTTCGGTCGGTGACGGTTTCATCGGGGTCCGCGCGGGCCTGTGGCACAGCCGCGAAAGCGTGACGCGCATCGTGCTCCACGAAATCGAGGGTCACGTTCGGCCGCGCGTGCTCGCGCAACGCGAGGCCCTCGGACTGTTCCGCGTCGGTTCGGCCAAGAGCAGCGACGACGAGGAGGGGCGCGCGCTGCTGCTGGAGCGCGGAGCCGGCGTACTCGAGGGGGCGCGTCGTCGTGAGTTGGCCCGGCGACATTTGGCCGCGCAGGCAGTGCGCGCGGGCGCATCGTTCCGAGACATCGTCGACCGGTTGCTGGCGCTCGGCCAAGACATTGCGAGCGCGGTGGAAGCCGCTTGCCGTGCGCTGCGCGGAGGAGGACTTGCGCGCGAGTACGTGTACTTGGTGTCGCTTGCTCGCGTGACCCGTGCCTTCGAGGCCGAGCCGGAGCTCGAGGGCTACTTCGAGCACGGTCGGGTCAGCGTGGAGGCCGCGCGCCAATGCCGCGCGGGCTTCGGCTTCAAGAAAGACTAGCCAAGCTCCACCATCACCGGGATGTGATCCGACGGCTTGTCCAAGCGCCGCGGTTCGACATCCATGACTGCGCTGCGGCAGCGCTTCGCCAACGACTCGGAGAGGAAGACGTAGTCGATGCGTAGGCCTTCGTTCTTGCGGAAGCCGCCTCCGCGATAGTCCCACCAGCTGTATTGACCTGCCTCCGAGTGATGCTCGCGAAACGCGTCTTTCAGTCCGAAGTCACGGACCCTCGCCAACGCACGGTGTTCGTCGGGATGAAAATGAACTTTGCCGCGAAACAGCTCGGGCGCATACACGTCCCGATCGTCCGTCGCGATGTTGAAGTCGCCGCACACCAGTACGTCCGTATTCGGATTCGCGGTCTCGTCGAGAGTGACGCGCAGGCGTTCGAGCCAGGCCAGCTTCTCGGGGAACGAGGGTGAGCTCGTGCTCTTGCCGTTGGGCACGTACACCGAGAAGATGCGCACTCCCGCCACGGTGGCCGCGATGGCTCGCCGATCGGCGTCCGCCGCTTGGCCGACGAGTCCGAGGGTGATCTCTTTCATCGGTAACCGAGATAGAATCGCGACGCCGTTGTACGAAAGCTGGCCGGTCATGGCGACGCCGTAGCCGAGGCGCATGAACTCATCGGTCGGGAAATCGTCGTCGGTGACCTTGGTCTCTTGCATGCAGAGCACGTCGGGCTGCACACGTTCGAGCCAATCACAAGCGTGGTCGAGGCGAGCGCGGATCGAATTGACGTTCCAGGTGGCGACTTTCACTTCGGCCCGCCGTAATACCGCGCGCTCCCGCTCGCAACCGCGTTGTTCGTAGCCCGGCTTGCGGCGGTGCCTTTGCTGTCGTTCTCGTCGGGTTCTCGTTTGCCCTCGGAAACGCTTGTCAGGGGCCCTCGTGTGCACTAGCGAAGTATCGGGCTTTCCATGGTTTCTGCTCCGACCCGAGTCTCTTTGGTGGTGCTTTCGCTGCTGCTGGCGCGGAGCGGGCTCGCGGCTGCGCAGTCCGACGACCCGCCTACGGATCAAGGCGCGGTCCCGAGCGGCATTTCCGGGGCGGTCGTCAGGCCGCCCGCCCCGTCCAAGGAGCCAGCGAAAAAGCCGGTCATCGTCATGCCCGAGCTCACGCATTTCGAACATGCGGAGTACCCGGCCGAGGCCGACAAGGCCGGCCTGCAAGCGGACGTGATCCTCAAGTTGACCATCGATCGCGAAGGCAACGTGACCAAGGCGGAAGTGCCCACGCCGGTCGGCAATGGCTTCGACGAAGCCGCCAAGGCGGCCGCGCTGAAGTTCAAGTTCACACCCGCGACGCGCGATGGCGTGACGTTCTCGGTCGTCATTCCCTACCGCTACTCGTTCACGTTGACGCCGAAGCCGGGCGCTGAACCGCCGCCGCCGCCCACCACCGGCAATTTGCTCGGCAGCGTGCGGCTCGCGGAGAGCAACACGGCACTCGCCGGCGCCACCATCATCATCACCCTTGCGGATGGGTCGCAGCGCCAAGTCGTCACGGACGAAACGGGCAAGTGGCGAGTCGACGGCTTGCCACCCGGTACGTACAAGGTTCGCATCGAATCTCCCGGCTTTCAGCCGGTCGAGAACCAAGAAGAAGTCGCGGTGGGGGAGGAGACCGAAGCCATCTACCGCTTGGCGCCGCTGTCCGAGGGCATCGAAATCACCGTGCAGGGTGAGCGACCGCCGCGTGAAGTGACGCGCCGAACCATCGAGCGTCGCGAGATCGATCGCATCCCCGGTACCAGTGGCGATGCGCTGCGTTCGATTCAGAGCTTGCCGGGCGTGGCTCGCCCTCCGGGGCTCGCAGGTTTCTTGATCGTTCGCGGTTCTTCACCCCAAGACACCCAGGTGTACGTAGACGGCGGGCTCGTGCCGATGGTCTACCACTTCGGCGGTTTGTCGAGCGTGGTGCCGACCGAGCTGCTGGACAAGATCGACTTCTACCCCGGCAACTTCAGTAGCCGCTTCGGTCGCGTCAGCGGCGGCATCGTCGACGTCGGTCTGCGCACGCCTGACACTCAATGCAACGGGCCCTACGGCGTGGCCAGCGACCGAAGGGGCTGCTTCCACGGCATGGCTCAGGTCGACCTGATCGACGGTCGCTTGATGCTCCAGGGCCCCTTGCCGGCCAAAGATTGGTCGTTTGCGGTCGCTGGTCGCCGCAGCTGGATCGATGCTTGGCTCAAGCCCGTGTTGGAGAGCGCGGGCTCCAGCGTCACCTCGGCGCCGGTCTATTACGACTACCAAGCGCTGATCGATCACAAGACCAACTCGTCTCGCTTCAGCTTGCGAGCCTTCGGTTCTGACGACAAATTCCGGATCATCATCACCGATCCGGCGGCGCAGGATCCGGCGCTGGGCGGCGCACTCAAATTCGGCACGAATTTTTGGCGTGTCCAGGCGTTGTACGAGACCGACCTGTCGCGCTCGGTATCGAGCACCTCGAGCTTCTCGGTCGGGCAAGACCACGTGGGCTTCTCGGTCGGAACCTATCTGTTCAACCTCGACAACTGGGCGATCTATGCGCGCCACGAATTCGGCTTCAAGATCGCCTCCGGCATCAAGGTCAACACCGGGTTGGATTTCGCGATTGCGCCCTACGACGTCACGGTGCGTTTCCCTCCGGCGCCGCGCCCCGGCGAGCCGGATCCAGGCCCCTACGCCTCCCGCCCGCCCAAGGAATCGCACGAGCAGAGCACCGCATTTCGGCCCGCCTGGTACGCCGAGGCCGAGCTGCAGCCGACCAATCGACTGCGCTTGGTCCCCGGCGTGCGCGTCGATTACGCGCGCGACACCGGTCATGCTGATTTCGCGCCGCGCATCGTCGGTCGCTACGATTTGATCAAGGGTGGCGATCCGGACCATCCGGACGCGCGCCGCACAACCCTCAAGGGTGGGGTGGGCGTGTTTTACCAGCCGCCTCAGTTCCAGGAGACGAATCCGGTGTTCGGCACACCGGGCCTCAGCTCGAACCGCGCCATTCACTACTCGCTCGGCATCGAGCGAGAGTTCACGCAGCAGATCGAGCTGAGCCTGGAGGGTTTTTACAAGGACCTCACCAATCAGGTCTCGCGTGCTCCCAACGCCACCGGCACGTACACCTACGGCAACCAAGGCTTGGGCTCGGTCATCGGTCTGGAGGCGTTGCTCAAATACAAGCCAAGCAAGCGCTTTTTCGGCTGGATCGCCTACACGCTTTCGCGCAGCGTCCGCCAAGACACCCCCTCGAGTCCGGAGTACTTGTTCCAGTACGATCAGACGCACAATCTGATCATGCTCGGCAGCTATCGTCTCGGGCACGGCTGGGAGTTCGGCGCACGCTACCGCGTCGTCTCCGGCAGCCTCGACACGCCGGTGTTGAGGGCGCCCGCACTGTCTGCGGTGTATGCAGCGGACGCCGGGTCGTACAGTCCACTCCAAGGCAAAGCCTTCAGCGAACGTCTGCCGCTCTTTCACCAGCTCGACATTCGCGTCGACAAGCGTTGGCAGTTTCGCGATTGGCGCTTCTCCGCCTACCTCGACATTCAGAACGTGTACAACAACGCGGCGGTCGAGGGCCTCGCCTACAACTACAACTACAGCCGGCAGTCCTACCAAACCGGCATTCCGATCATCCCCAGTTTGGGCATGAGAGGTGAGTTCTGATGCGCATCGAGTTACCAGGCGGCATGGTTCGCTGGGCCTCCGTGTTTTCGCTATTTTTGCTCGGCTGCGGTCCGGACTTCGACCCACCGAGCGAGCTTCACTCCTTGCGCGTGCTGGCGGTTCAGAAGGACGTGCCCTACGCCCAGCCAAACACTGACGTGAACCTGCAGATGCTCTGGCAAGACGCGTCTCCGCTCGCCGGAGCGGACCGCCCGATCCAGATCGCTTGGTCGCCCGGGTGTTACGATCCTCCCGGCGATCTGTATTACGCCTGCTTTAGCGATCAGAAATTGTTCGGGGACATGACGCCGCAGGACCCGGCGCACCCCGAGCACACCACGGTCCACATCCCGAGTGACATCATTTCGAGGAAGGGGCCGGTCACGGACGGGTCGAACAATGCGCCCTACGGGCTGACGTACGTATTCTTCGCCGCGTGTGCCGGTCAGCTCACGTTGCTGCCGAGCTCGAGTGACGCCACCGCCTTTCCCGTCGGTTGCAAGGACGCGGACGGCAAAATGCTCGGCGCGGATGATTTCGTCGCTGGCTACAGCTCGATCTACTCCTTCGAGGGCTTTTCCAACGACAATCCGGTGATCAAAGGCTTCGAATTTCGCGGCAGCCCGGTGCCTGACGGCAGCTTCTGCGTCGGTGATGATTGCCTGAAACTCGACGGCTCGGAGTCCGCTCCCGACGTCGACTGTGATGATCCGGAAAAGAGCTCGCTGTGCATCCCCGCCTGCGCGGACGACGGCGATTCGAGCTGCCCCGGCCACGCCTTCCGGCCCACGATCGACAAGAACGATCCCAAGAACCAAAACAAAGACGATGTCTCGGCCGCGCTGCTCGGTCGCGACGTTGGCGAGCAGATGTGGATCAATTACTACACGGACGCGGGCGGCTTCAAATCACCCGTACGTCTGCTGAACGACGCGACCAACGGTTGGAACGACGACTACGGCACCGAGTTCTACGCGCCGAAAAAGACGGGACCATTGCGCATTTGGGCGGTCGCGCACGACAATCGCGGCGGCATGGCCTGGTCGGGCATCACCGTCAAAGTGCAGTAGCGAGAGTGGGGGCGCTCACGATCCAGCAGCGCACCTCGGATGCGCGCAGCGTTCCCGTCGCGCTGCGCTAGCCCGTCTAGTTGTTGCGCGCGGCCGCACCGGCCTGCGCCATGACGATCTTGTTGCCGTATTTCGGCGGCGGCGCGATCAGCCGCGGCAGCTCGCGCGGTTGCTTTTGCGGAACGACGCGCGTCTCGATGTCAGCTTGCGGCACGGGCTTCGGCGTACTCAACGCGCTCTGGCCGCAGCCCAGCAGCAATGCTGCCGAGAGGCAAAAACCGAGAGCCGCGCTGTTTCGCATCACCCTATTCAAGGTAGCAGCGCGCCGATCCGCAGCAATGCGGCGCATTTGTGCGAACGCGGGCCGCGCCTCGAGCGCACGCGCGGTTTTGCCACGCATGCGCCGAAGCGCGGAACTGTTACGAAATCAGCGACGGGAAGCGCTACGCGAAGCGCCTCGCGCGCTCACGGAACGAGCGCAGTCGACGACACGTAGCTATACTGTCCACCCCAAGAAGTTGGACTGATCTCGGTCGAGGTTTCGGTCGAGATCTTGTAGCGCACCACTTTGCCCACTTTGCCGGTCACCTCGACACCCAGCAGATCGGTGCCATCGAAGCTCGGTTCCTTCGGCACGTTCGCGATTTCGTTGCCCAGAATCCCTTGGGCAATGTCGATCTTGTGCCAGTGCGTCGCATAGTTCTCATCGGACGATTGGATCAGCGCGTCTGCACCCACGGTCCTGATCATGCGGCCGAGGTAGTCGTTGCCAGCGGCGTGATAGGCAACGGTGGTGCTGGCGTCACTCAGGTCGACGACTTCAACGCCATGCTTGACCTTGCTTTCACCTTCGAAGCAGCCGTTGCCCAGCGTGTACAGATGATCGCCGTCCTTGTTGATCGAGAGCGAGTTCGGATTGGCTAGCTTCAGCTCGATGCCCTTGCCAGGCGCCTCTCCATTCAAATCGATGACGTCGTCGATTCGGGTGTCGACGCCGATGATCAGCGCGCCGTACGTGGCGGGGCAGTTCACCTGGCCCTTGGGATCCGCGAAGACCGCATTGATGTCGATCCGCTGTAGCAAGAAGTAGGCGATCTTGCTGTTCGGATCGTAAACGCCTTCGGCGATGTCGGCGCTGTGGTCGCTGTCACCAGCTGCATTGTACAGGTTCAAATCGATGCGACGATTGACCGTGCCCGCGGTCAAATCCAGCACCGCAATGTAGCTCTGGTTGTAGAGCGGAACGTACGCCTTGGTGCCCGTGACTGCCGTGTTGGTGCCGAGAGCTTTCAGATCGAAGGTCTTGCTGATCTTGCCAGCGTCGAGTTGATGGACTTTGTCCTTCGTCCGCTCGACAGCAAAACCGATGCCTGCGCTGCTGATGGCGAGCGTGTCGCTGTCATCATAGGTCGTGCTATCGCCGACCGCGCCAGTGCCGATTGTCACGCTGACGATCTCGGTCGCCGTCTTGTAGTCGGTACCTCCGACGAGCACCTTCGTTGCCGTGCTCGGCGCCGCACCGATGACGACCACGCCGTGCGGATTGAGCGAGGGGGGGAACTCGTACGGGGGTTCGGCGCCGCCTTCACCACCAATGCCGCCTTCACCACCAACGCCGCCCTCGCTATTCGCGCCCGCTTCACCGGCTTCGTTGCCTGAGCCCGCGTTGGCCGAGCCCGCGTGGCCCGAACCGGCATGACCCGAGCCGGCGTTGGCCGACCCCGCGTGACCCGTCTCGCCCGCTTCGCCGCCGGCGCCCGCGTCGCTGTCGATGCCCACGGCTTTCGTGTCGCTGCAAGCCGACGCCAGCGCGCCGCCGCTCAAAAGAAGTCCCAATATCAATAAGTGCCGCTTTGCCATGTGTGCCTCCGGTAAGCGACGCCGGCCGAGGCACGGAAAATGAAACGGCACGGGCAAATCGGAGCCCAGCGTCGTCTCGCTTCCGCGCCCCGCGGAATCGCAAGTCGAACCGACCCCCCGAAATTGGTGGGGCACGGGCGTGACCACGGTAGGTCTCCTGGCTTCCGGATCGTCCTCGGCCCGACCCTTCCCAGGCTCGTCGCCCAGTGGATTTGTCGGACTTTGTCCCCGGTTACAGTGGCGGGGGCCGCGCCGGTGTTTCACCGGCTTCCCTGTTGGCCTTTTTTACCGATTCCGGCGGAAAGGCCGCATAAGACCGCGGTCGCGGGCCCGGTCGAGTGACCGAGCCAGGCCGGCGTGTACCATGGCCCGCGAGCCTGGGTCTAGGGGCGCCTTGCGCACACTTATGAACATAGCTGATTGCAGTGTACTGCTAAATCGAGGACGCTACCCGCTCGCCGAAGCGCCGCTCTGAATGGCTCAATCCCCGAAAAATGTCCCTCCGTTAGGGCACGGAACCGTCGTCAACGATCGTTACGAGATCCGGCAAAGCCTGGGTAAAGGCGGCATGGGTGAGGTGTTCCTTGCGTACGATCGCAGCACCCAGCAACCCGGCGCGTTGAAGGTCGTGCGCGAAGAGTCGCGTATGCCCGGTGACGACGAAGCGCTGCGCCAAGAGTTGCTGCTCGCGCGCTCGGTCAGTCACCCCAACGTGTGTCGCGTTCACGATCTCGCACCCAGCCCCTGGGGTCCGATCTTGGTGATGGAGCACATCGCCGGGCAGACTTTGCATACGCACATCCGGCGTCGCAAGGCACAGGGTGGTTACACCGCGGACGAGTTTCGCAAGATCGCGAGCGAGGTGGCCGCGGGCTTGGCCGCGATTCACGCGCAGGGCTTGGTGCACGGTGATCTCAAGCCGGGCAACGTGATGGTGACGGGTGACCGCGCCATCATTCTGGATTTTGGTTTCGCCCAAGAGCGCGCGCGCCTCAGCGCGCGTCGTCCCGGCGCGCCGCCGGATGGCGGTACGCCGAACTACATGGCACCCGAACGCCTTCGCTCCGGTGGCGCCAGCCCCGAAGACGACATGTACGCGCTCGGCCTCACCCTTTGGGAGATGTGGACCTGCCGCGTGCCAGAGCCCGGGTACAAGCCCCGCGCCAAGCCGATGCGTTCACAGATCATGTTCGACGTGCCTTCGGGCTTGTCGGTCGACGAGATCAAGCAAATCTTCCGCTGCTTGGCGGAAGATTCCGCGTTGCGCCCCACGGCGCGCCACTTGCGCTTCTTCAATCCGAGCTCGCTCACCACCAGCCAGGTGCAGATCCCGCGCGAGCGCATCGCGCCGGGCGCGCCGCCCGGGCGGGCCGCGAGTGAGGCCTTCGTGCCCTCTTCGCAGGCGCTGCTGGTAACCTACTGCACCAACGCGCCCGAAGCGGCGGGCACCTTGTTCGTGCTCGACAAGCCGAACATCACCATTGGCCGCCGCAGCGGCCAAGACATCGTGATGCCAGAGGCCACGGTTTCCGGTTCGCACGCGGTCTTACGCTGGAACGCCGGCTCGTGGACGATCGAAGATACCGGCAGCACCAACGGCACCTACGCGGATCACAGCTACGAGCGCAAGAAGACGATCGCGCTCTTGCACGGCGCAGAGGTTCAGCTCGGCGAGTCACGCGTCAAGCTGGTCAGCTTCCAAGATCATTCGCCCCCTCACGAGCGCGCGCGCGCGTACCTGGCACGCCGCGATGGCCTGACTGGCCTCCTGCAGCGCGACCACCTGATCAAAGCGCTGGACGAAGAACGCGCGTTTGCCGAATGGGCCGCCGTTCCGCTGTCGGTTGCGCGCTATCACATTCGCGGCCCCAATCGTCACGTCAGCGAGCGCCCGACGATCGGCGAAATGCTGGCGCTTCGGCGCGCAGCGCAGCGCGTGGTCGAGCTGACCGAGATGCTCTTGCTCAGCATCGTGCCCATCACGGGCGGCCGCATCGGTCCGCTCAAGTTCGCGTTGATCATGGCTGGCCCCAACCCGGACGAAGCGCGCAATGTGGTCGAACAAGTCGTCTCACAAGTGCAAGGCCTGATGCCTGAAGCGCTCGATCTCGCCGCAACCTTGGTCAAGGTCGAACCAGGTCACCAAGTGCAGGCACTGCTCGATGATTGAGCGAGCCATCTAGCGGAGTAGGCGGAGCTCGGCTCGCATGGCAGGACCCCCCTCACGCTCAACGTTCCCGTCCGGCTCTGGTGACCCCCCGTCGCGTCGCCTGGGTGTCGGCTCGGGCGGTCGCGACCGCCCATTGCGCGCGCAGATCGTCGTCGCACTGGTCGCGGTCTGCATTTTGATTGCCGTGCCGCTGTACCTGCTGCGCCGCCCGGGCGGGAAATCCGCGACGGTCGCGAGCGCGAGTGCCAGCGCCGGGCCAGACGCCGGCAAACCGCCGGCCGCGCCAGGATCCGCGGGTGCACAAATCACTCCGTTGGATGGAGGCAAACCGCCGGAGCGTTTGCGTGTGGCACAGGTCCAGCACGTTCGCTGCGGCTCGACCCCCAACGGAGGACACGAAGGCAACGTTTGCGATAGCGTGCCGTTCTTCGAAGAGGCGTTGAGCAAAGCGGTTCGCGAGAACCCGGATTGCGCACCGAAGCAGAACGAACAAGGCACGGTCAACTACGTGCTGACCGTTGATTTCAAACGCAAATCTTTGCATTTGTTTCCGGGAGCGAGCGGCCAATGGCGCGGCAAGCAGGCGCGCCGCGCAGTCAACTGCGTCAAACGCGCGTTCACGTCGCCTGATTGGAGCAACACGCAGCATCAATATCGTTTTTACACGATTGCCGTGCTCGCTACGTATGTGCCGGCGAACGCTGGACCCGGAACGCCGCCCGCGCCCGGCGCCCCACCGCGCAACCCGTTGGCGACCCCGAATTTCGAATAAAAGTTTCGTCACATTTCGCAACGTTACTCGGGGTGAACGAGCCCAGCGCGCGGGTCGACACCGCCCACCCGGCTCGCGGCGTGGTAGAATCGCTTTCAAATGAGCTCGCTTCGGGTTCCCGTGCTCTGTGCGTTTGGGGTGGGCTGTCTGAGCAGCGCCGCGCTGTTCGGACTTTGGCGCGCCGACAATCACGCGGACGCGCCCGCGTCGAAGCGCGCGCGGAGTGCCGAAGTCGTTGCGGCGTCGCTGGTTCCGAGCAAGGTCGAGCAACGAGCGGATGCCGTTGATGATTCGGCGCGAAATTCTGCGCGTGCCGAGCCTCGTGTCGAGCTTGCGGATCGCACGAGCGACTCCAAGGAAGAGCCTGTCGCCGCCAAAGACGTTCCGGAGGTCACCACCGCGAGTCCACCGCCAGGTGGTAGTGCGGTGTC
>Ga0134124_10003779_pt1 | contig 12153 bp, 11 predicted proteins | sample KB304_FD_96880 | JGI IMG/M metagenome (GOLD analysis project Ga0134124, IMG submission 96880) | Terrestrial soil microbial communities without Nitrogen fertilizer from Kellogg Biological Station, Michigan, USA - KB3-0-4 | ecosystem: Environmental > Terrestrial > Soil > Unclassified ... | reverse complement strand
CCTCGGCTCGATCTACGGCCTGATCGCCATCGGCTACACCATGGTGTTCGGCATCATCGGCATGGTGAACTTCGCCCATGGCGACGTGTTCATGGTGTCGGCCTTCATCGCGCTGGTCGCCTTCCTGATCCTCACGAGCTGGCTCGGCGTTTCCTCCATCGCGCTGGCGCTGTTCATCGTGCTGATCGTGGCCATGCTGTTCACCTCGCTGGTGAACTGGGTGATCGAGCGTGTCGCCTACCGGCCCTTGCGCGGCTCGTTCCGTCTGGCGCCGCTGATCTCGGCCATCGGCATGTCGATCTTCCTGTCGAACTTCGTGCAGGTCGCACAAGGCCCGCGCAACAAGTCGACCCCGCCGATGGTGCAAGGCGAGTTCGTGCTCTACACCAACAACGACTACGCGGTGACGTTATCGTTCAAGCAGCTCATCATCTGGGGCGTCACCGCCGTGCTGCTCGCCTGCTTCTGGTATCTGGTGGCGCGAACGCGACTCGGCCGCGCGCAGCGCGCCTGCGAGCAGGACCAGAAGATGGCGGCGCTGGTCGGCGTCGACGTCGACCGCACCATCTCCATGACCTTCGTGATCGCCGCCGCGCTCGCCGCCGTCGCCGGCACGATGTATCTGATGTACTATGGCGTGGTGAGCTTCTCCGACGGCTTCGTGCCGGGCGTGAAAGCCTTCACCGCCGCCGTCTTGGGCGGCATCGGCTCGCTGCCCGGCGCGGTGATCGGCGGCCTCCTGATCGGCCTGATCGAGACCATGTGGTCGGCTTACTTCTCCATCGATTACAAGGATGTCGCCGCCTTCTCGGTGCTGGCCATCACGCTCATCTTCCTCCCGCAAGGCCTGTTCGGCCGCCCCGACGTCGAGAAGGTGTGAGATGGCGGCGGGGATGCGGCGCGTCGACTTCCTTCGCGCCCTGCGCGACGCCGGCGTGTCCGGGCTGCTGGCCTTCGGGCTATTTCTGCCGCTGATCGGCTTCCAGACCATCGTCGATTTCCGCAACGAGCTGGTCCTGACGACGCGCTGGACGCTGCTCGCCACCATCACCGTGGTGGTGATGCTCGCGCGCCTCGGCTATTCGCTCAGCATCGCGCCATGGCTGGCGCAGCGCAAACTGCGCCCGCTCGCCACCACCGTGCCGCCTTGGCGCGAGACGTTGCGCAAGTGGTTCATCCCCTTCGCCATCGGCTTCGTCATCGCCTATCCGCCCATCGTGATCGCGCTCAACGGTTTCGGCGGCTCGGTGAAGTGGATCGACAATTTCGGCATTCAGATCCTCATCTACGTGATGCTCGGCTGGGGGCTGAACATCGTGGTCGGGCTCGCCGGCCTCCTCGACCTCGGCTACGTCGCTTTTTATGCCGTCGGCGCCTACGCCTACGCGCTGCTCGCGAAAAGCTTCGGCCTGTCGTTCTGGATTCTGCTGCCGCTCGCCGGCATCCTGTCGTCGTTCTGGGGCGTGCTGCTCGGCTTCCCGGTGCTGCGGCTGCGCGGCGATTATCTCGCCATCGTGACATTGGCCTTTGGCGAGATCATTCGCATCGTGATCATCAACTTCGTCGACCTGACCAACGGTTATGCAGGCATCACCGGCATTCCGCGTCCCACCTTCTTCGGCATCCCGTTCACCGCCAATGAGGACGGCTTCGCCGCGGTGTTCGGCCTGGAATTCTCGCCGCTCTACCGCACGCTGTTCCTCTACTACGTGATCCTCGGGCTGGCGCTGCTCACCGCCTTCGTCACGGTGCGGCTGCGACGGCTTCCGGTCGGGCGCGCCTGGGAGGCGCTGCGCGAGGACGAGATCGCCTGCCGCTCGCTCGGCATCAACACCACCAATACCAAGCTCACCGCCTTCGCCATGGGCGCAATGTTCGCAGGCTTCGCCGGCTCGTTCTTCGCCGCGCGCCAGGGTTTCATCTCGCCGGAGAGCTTCACCTTCCTGGAGTCGGCGACGATCCTGTCCATCGTCGTGCTCGGCGGCATGGGCAGCCAGATCGGCGTGGCGATTGCCGCCATCGTCATGATCGGCGGCACCGAAATTATGCGCGAACTCGATTTCCTCAAGCAGATCTTCGGGCCCACCTTCGATCCGACGCAGTACCGCATGCTGCTGTTCGGCTTCGCCATGGTACTGATCATGATCTGGAAGCCGCGTGGCCTCATCGCCACGCGCGAGCCGTCGGTGTTCCTGAAGGAGCGCAAGAGCATCTCCGTCGACCTGGTCAAGGAAGGCCATGGCTGAGACCGGCGATACATTGCTCCGCGTCGAGCACCTCACCATGCGCTTCGGCGGACTGGTGGCGGTGGACGATCTCTCGTTCGACGCGCGGCAAGGCGAGATTACCGCGCTGATCGGCCCGAACGGCGCCGGCAAGACCACCGTGTTCAACTGCATCACCGGCTTTTACAAGCCCAGCGCCGGACGCCTCGGCCTGCGCCACGGCGATGCGGCGGCGTGGAGCGAGTTGGAGCGTCTCACGGCGAGCGGCGCGCGCAGCCTCGCTGGGGCCAACGGCACGCTTTATCAGCTCGAGCGCATGCCGGACTATCTTGTCGCGCAGCAGGCGCGGGTGGCGCGCACCTTCCAGAACATCCGCCTCTTCCCCGGCATGACCGTGCTGGAGAACCTGTTGGTCGCGCAGCACAACCGCCTGATGCTCGCCTCCGGCTACACCCTGCTCGGCATTTTCGGCGTACCCTCCTATCGCAAAGCCGAACGCGCCGCGACCGAGCAGGCGCGCGACTGGCTCGACCGTGTCGGCCTGCTTGGCCGCGCCGACGATCCGGCGGGCGACCTGCCCTACGGTGCGCAGCGGCGGCTGGAGATCGCGCGCGCGATGTGCACCGACCCGGTGCTGCTCTGCCTCGACGAGCCGGCGGCCGGCCTCAACCCGCGCGAAAGCGCCGAGCTTAACGATCTGCTGCTGTCGATCCGCGACGACCACGGCATGTCGATCCTGCTCATCGAGCACGACATGTCGGTGGTGATGGAGATTTCCGACCGCATCGTCGTGCTCGACTACGGTCTCAAGATCGCCGACGGCACCCCTGACGCAATCCGCAACGATCCAAAGGTGATCGCGGCTTATCTCGGCGTCGCCGATGAGGATGTCGAAAAAGTCGGCGCGGAGGTGGGGCTGTGAGCCAGCCTTTGCTCACCATCCGCGGCGTGAAGACGTTCTACGGCCGCGTCATGGCCCTCAAGGGCGTCGATCTCGACGTCAACGAGGGTGAGATCGTCACGCTGATCGGGGCCAATGGCGCCGGCAAGTCGACCCTGATGATGACGGTGTGCGGCAATCCGCGCGCGCGCGAGGGCACGATCACCTTCGCGGGCCACGATATCACGCGCCTGCCGACGCATGAGATCGCGCGGCTGAAGCTCGCGCAGGCGCCGGAGGGCCGGCGCATTTTCTCGCGCATGACGGTTCTGGAAAACCTGCAGATGGGAGCGACCACCGCCATCGCGGCCGACTTCAACCGCGATCTCGAACGGGTGCTGTCGCTGTTTCCGCGGCTGAAACAGCGCATCGGCCAGCGCGGCGGCACGCTCTCCGGCGGCGAGCAGCAGATGCTGGCGATCGCGCGCGCGCTGATGGCGCGGCCGCGTCTCTTGCTGCTCGACGAGCCGTCACTGGGTTTGGCGCCGCTCATCGTCCGCCAGATTTTCGACGCCATCAAAACGCTGAACAAGCAGGACGGGCTCACCGTGTTCCTGGTGGAGCAGAACGCCTATCACGCGCTCAAGCTGGCGCACCGCGGCTATGTCATGGTCAACGGGCTGATCACCTTGTCCGGCAGCGGCCGCGAACTCCTGGAGCGGCCGGAGGTCAGGTCGGCTTATCTGGAAGGCAGGGCTGCATCCTGATGGACGCGAATTTCATCAGAATTCCCGAGCTTTTATACGAGGAAGGGTCCTTCGGCGTCTTCCTGCTGGTGACAATCATCCTCGGAGGCGGGGCCGGCTTGTTGACCGGCCGGGCCATCGCCGCCACCTGGCGGCCCTGGTGGCAGATCATCGTCTATGGCTTCGTCCTGGGGATTGCCGTCCGCTTCATCCATTTCAGCCTGTTCGACGGCACCCTGCTCTCGCCCTACTACTATCTGGTCGACAGCGCCGTCTGCATCGCCTTCGGATTCTTAGGGTTTCGCGCCGCCCGCGTGGCCCAGATGGTCACGCAATATCGCTGGTTGAACGAAACGGCCGGTTTCCTGCGCTGGCGCCGCAAATCGCCCTGACGTAACATCGCTTCAAGCAAGAACGAGCCGGCCGGCTCCATCAGAGGGGAACAATTCAATGAAGACGACGACGACACTCGGCCTCGCGCTGGGTTTTGCCTTGGCTTTCGGCGCCAGCGCCAACGCGCAGGTGAAATTCGGCATGGGCGGCCCGATCACAGGCCCGAGCGCCGCCACCGGCGCGCAGATGAAGAACGGCGTCGACCAGGCCGTCGAAGATATCAACAAGGCGGGCGGCATCCTCGGCCAGAAACTCAGCGTCTCCTATGGCGACGACGCGTCCGATCCCAAGCAGGGCGTCTCGGTCGCCAACAAGTTCGCCGCCGACGGCGTGAAATTCGTCATCGGCCACTATAACTCGGGCGTCACGATCCCGTCGTCGGAGGTCTACCAGGAGAACGGCATCCTGCAGATCACGCCGTCCTCGACCAACCCGACCGTCACCGAGCGCAAGATGTGGAACATCTTCCGGGTGTGCGGCCGCGACGATCAGCAGGGCCAGGTCGCCGGCGAGTACATCGTCAAGCACTTCAAGGGCAAGAAGATCGCCATCGTCCACGACAAGACGACTTACGGCAAAGGCCTCGCCGACGAGACCAAGAAGGCGATGGGCAAAGGCGGCATGAAGGACGTGCTCTACGAAGGCGTCAACACCGGCGAGAAGGACTTCTCCGCGCTGGTGTCGAAGATCAAGCAGTCGGGCGCCGACCTCGTCTACTGGGGCGGCCTCTACACCGAAGGCGGTCTGATCGTGCGCCAGATGCGCGACCAGGGCGTCAAGGCGCCGATTATGGGCGGTGACGGCATCACGGCGGACGAATTCGCTTCGGTCGGCGGCCCCGGCGTCGAAGGCACGCTGATGACCTACGGTCCCGATCCGCGCAACAAGCCGGAAGCTAAGGCCGCGGTCGCCGAATTCCGCGCCAAGAAGTTCGAGCCGGAAGCCTACACGCTCTATTCGTATGCTGGCGTGCAGATCATCAAGCAGGCGGCGGAAGCGGCGAAGTCGCTCGATCCCAAGAAAGTGGCCGAGAAAATGCACTCGGGCATGCACTTCAAAACCGTGCTCGGCGACATCTCGTATGACAAGAAGGGCGACATCACCAAGCTCGATTACGTGATGTACATCTGGAAGAAGGACGCGAGCGGCAAGGTCACTTACGTCGAGTGCCCGGGCTCGGACTGCTCGAAGGTGAAGTAAGTCCCGCGCACTGCGCAAACGGAAAGCCCGCCATCGCGGCGGGCTTTTTGTTTTACCGTCATCCTGAGGTGCGCGCTCTTGCGCGCCTCGAAGGATGATCGGCCCGGGCCATCGCCCTTCGAGGCCCGTCGCTGTGCGCCGGGCACCTCAGGGTGACGGTGAAAGGCTAGCCGATTTTTCCCAGTGCCGGGAACAGTTCGAGGATCCACACGCTCACCTCGTTGATGCTGCCGGTGAGAAAGGCGACGCCGGTGAGGATCAGTAGTCCCCCCATCGCCATCTCGACCTTGGCGAGGTGGCGCTTGAAGCGCGCGAGAAACGCCGCGAAGGGCTCGATCGCCAGCGCCGCGGCGATGAAGGGAATGCCGAGCCCCAACGAATAGACCGCGAGCAGGCTTGCACCTTTGCTCACCGTCGCTTCCGAGGCCGCGACCGTCAGGATCGCCGCCAAAATCGGGCCGATGCAGGGCGTCCAGCCAAAGGCGAAGGCGAGCCCCATGATATAGGCGCCCCACAGGCCGACGGGCTTTGCCACCTCCATGCGCTTCTGCCGGTGCAGCAGCGCGATCTTGGTGATGCCGAGGAAGTGCAGCCCCATGATGATGATGGCGACGCCGGCGATGGTAGCGAGCGGGCCGGAATAGGCGCGGATCAGGCTGCCGATCACGCTGGCGCTGGCGCCGAGCGCCACGAATACCGTCGAGAAGCCGGCGACAAACAGCGCGGCCGCGATGACGGTCTCGCGCTTCACGCGCGGCTCCGGCTCCTTGTCGGCAAAGCGCTCCAGCGAGGTGCCCGCGAGATAGATGAGATATGGCGGCACCAGCGGAAGCACGCACGGTGACAGGAAGCTGACCAGCCCAGCGACCAGAGCGGCGAGGTAAGTGACATCGGTCGTCATGGGGCATGTCTTGCCCTGCCAAGTATGGCGAAGGCAAGACGCTTTCCCTCTCCCCGCAATGCCGGGACCGGTAGGCGCGCGCCGGGTGAGAGGCCGCGCATTGCCCCTCACCCGACTTCCTCGCTACGCTCGGACGTCAACCTTTCCCCGTAAACGGGGAGAGGTAAAGGAAGCAAGGATGCGCAATCTCATCACCGACGTTTCCGGCCTGCGCGTGGGCCATGCCGACGATGCCAAGCTCGGCTCGGGTACGACCGTGGTCCTGTTCGATCAGCCCGCGGTGGCGAGCGTCGATATACGCGGCGGCGGGCCCGGCACGCGCGAGACCGCCCTGCTCGACCCGTCCCAAACTGTGGAAGGCATCGACGCCATCGTGCTGGCGGGCGGCTCGGCCTTCGGGCTGGACGCTGCCTCAGGCGCGCAGGCCTATCTGCGCGAACAAGGTCGCGGCTTTGCCGTGCGCGAGGCGCGCGTGCCGATCGTGCCGGCCGCGATCCTGTTCGATTTGCTCTCCGGCGGAGACAAGAACTGGGGCCGCTACCCGCCCTATCGTGAACTTGGCTACGAGGCGACGAAAAATGCCGCGCACGATTTCGCGCTCGGCAGTGTCGGCGCCGGCATGGGCGCGACCACGGTCAATCTCAAAAGCGGCATCGGCTCGGCGTCGGCACAGACGCGCGACGGCATCACCGTCGGCGCCATCGCCGCGGCGAATGCCGCCGGCAGCATGACAGTCGGCAACAGCGCACATTTCTGGGCTGCGCCGTTCGAGCAGAACGGCGAATTCGGCGGACGCGGGCTGCCCACTGCTTTCTCGGCTGCCGATCTTGCCTTCCGCAGCAAGGGCACAGTGGGCGAGAACACGACGCTCGCTGTGATCGCCACCAACGCGCGTCTCACAAAAGCGCAGTGCCACCGTCTTGCCGTGATGGCGCAGACCGGCTTGGCGCGCGCGATCTATCCGGTGCACACCCCACTTGACGGCGACGTGGTCTTCGCTGCCGCGACCGGCAGCAAACCCCTGGCAGACCCTGTGTTTTCGCTGAGTGAACTTGGGACCTTGGCGGCCAATACGCTGGCGCGCGCGGTGGCGCGCGGCGTTTATGAGGCGACCGCCCTGCCTTTCCTTAGGGCCCTGCCAAGCTGGCGGGACCGGTACGGCTGAGGTTGCGAACCAACGCCCGCCCCGGACGTTGGTTCGGCGGAGGCTGGTATGCCATCAACCGTTGTGGCGAAAATTGACTACGAGGCCGAGCACGCACGCATGACCGTGACGTTCACGACCGGCCGCGTCTATGAGTATTTCCTGGTGCCGCCGCACGTCGCCAAGGAATTCCAGGCGGCCTTTTCCAAAGGCAGCTACTTCAATACTTTTATTCGAAATCATTACACCTGCCGCGACATCACGCCGCGCGACGTGCGCGCCACCGGGTAACGTCATTGCGAGGCGCGCTAGCGCCGAAGTAATCCAGGGCTGCCTAGCAATTGCCTGCTCTGGATTGCTTCGTCGCCCTTCGGGCTCCTCGCAATGACAGCTTTTAAATAAACCGTTCGGCCCGATACGGCGCCGGGTCGCAAAACGGCGTTTCTCCCGCCATCATCTCGGCCAACATGCGGCCGGTCGCCGGACCGAGCGTCAGCCCCCAATGCGCGTGACCGGTCGCGAGCCACATGCCGCTCAGGCCCGGTGCGCGGCCGATCACCGGACGTGAGTCCGCAAAGCACGGCCGGCTGCCGAGCCAAGTCTTGTCGTCGGCGCGTTCGCCGAGCGGAAACAGTTCGCGCGCCTTCGGCATGATGCGATCGAACTGCACCGGCGACGGCGCGGCATCGCGCGCGGCGAACTCGACGCCCGTGGTCATGCGCAACCCCTGCTCCATCGGAGTGACGACGTAACCGACGTCGGCATCGAGCACCGGGCGCGACAGGCCGGCATTGCCCTGTGCGGTGAAGTGGCGGTGATAGCCGCGCTTCACCATCAGCGGCAGCTTCAACCCGAGCGGATCGAGCAGCTCGCGCGCCCAGGGTCCGAGCGCGACGACAACCTCGCGCGCATCGAGCCCGCCTTCATTCGTCTCGACGCGCCAGCCTTGCCCTGTCCGATGCAGCGAGCGGGCGTCGCCGGTGAGCGTGATGCCGCCCAGCGCAGAAAAGCGCGCTGCATAGGCGCGCGTGACGCCGAGCGGATTGCTGATGCTTGCCGCCTGCGGCCACATCACCGCATGCGCGAACACCGGCTTGAGCGACGGCTCCAGCGCCAGCGCGCCGGCGACGTCGAGTGTCTGCAGCGGCAGGCCGAATTGGGCGGCGAGATCGAACTCTCGCCGCAGCGCCTGAAAGCCTTTGTCGCTGCGGTAGAGCTTGAGCCAGCCGGTCTTGCGCAAGTAGGCCGTGGCGCCGCTTTCGGCCATCAACGCCTCGTGCTCCGGCACCGCGCGCGCAAACAATGGCCGGATCGCCCGCGCCGTCTCGATCAGCTTGTCCGGCTGCGAGGCGCGCTGGAAGGCCCAGAGCCACGGCAGCGTCTGCGGCAAAAACGAAAGGTGATAGTTCGCTTCGCTCGCCTGCCCCAAGGCAATGCGCAGCAAGGCCACCGGATCGCGCGGAAAGGCTGGCGGAAAGACGGTGTTGCCCTCGACGATGCCGGCATTGCCGAACGAGGTCTGCTCGCCGATGCCGGCGCGGTCGATCAGCGCCACGCTCAAGCCGCGCTTGGCGAGATGCAGCGCAACCGAGGTGCCGACGATCCCGGCGCCGAGCACGATGGCGTCCGTGCGAGCCATGTGTGTCCCTTTTCCGCTCCCGCACTATATGGATCGCCGGCCGCCAAAGCGCTATCAACGACGGCAACAAAAAAGCTGGGGGAACGTCATGAAATGGTCTGCCTGCGCGCTTGCGCTAGTCGCGAGCCTCGCCTGTACCGCGCCGCCGGCGCAGGCCGCACCATGCCTGACCGTGACCATCACCGGCGCGCAGGGCGGACCGCAGGCCTATCAGGGCCAGGCCGGCCCCGGAACGCTGATCGGCTACGGCGACGACGCCAATAACTGCCGGGCCGTACAGATTCAGTTCGATGCCGGGCGTGGCACGCTCCTGCGTCTGTCGCAACTCAACGTGCTGTCGTCACAGCTGAACGCCATCTTTTTCACGCATATGCACAACGATCACAGCGAGGGCTTTATTGACCTGCTGCAACACCGCTGGGCACTGTTTCCAACCGGCCCGAAGATCGACGCCGTGTGCGCCGATGACGTGACCTCCCCGTTCGGTTTCGTTATCAGTTGCAGGAAATTCGTCGCGCACATCGCCGACGCGTCGATCAATTCCGGCGAAGTCGCGCAGCGCGTCGCCGAGGACAAACGGCGCCCCGAAGCAGGCCCCGCCGCGCTCGCGATCATGAAAACTTTCGAGCCAAAGAACGAGCCGCAGGTGGTGTGGACATTGGACGACGTTAAGGTCAGCGCCGTTCGCTCCACCCATATTCCTGGCCATGCGTCCTATCGCGTCGACACGCCCGCCGGCAGCGTCGTCATCGGCGGCGACGCCGGCAACGACACGTTCGCCCCACCGCGTCCGTCCTCGACGTCGGCGCAGGTCGAAGCGCTGGCTAAGGGTGCGGACATCATCGTGCATTCCGCCATCCATCCGGTCATGGCGCCAGACAAAGGCAGCGGCATGCCGCCGCCGGTTTATTACCGCCAGAGCGCCGCCAACGATCTCGGCGCGATGGCGCAGCGCGCCGGCGCCAAGAGCCTCGTGCTGACGCACCTGATCCCGCCACCGGGAGCCGCCGTGCAAGGCGTCTGGAAGGTCCCGGGCGGCGCTCTCACTGCGGCCGACTGGACCAAGGCGGCGCGGGACGGCGGCTTCACCGGCGACGTCGTGGTCGGCGGTGATCTCGTGTCGCTGCGGCTGCCGGCAAAATAGCCGCGTCCCACGCGGGTTTCGTTACGCACAGGCGTGGCGTTGCCCGCACGCCCTTCGCGTGTTACTCGACCCGCATGGCCCGCCCGCTGATCATTTCGCCATCGATCCTCTCGGCCGACTTCGCCCGGCTCGGCGAGGAAGTGCGCGCGGTGGAAGCCGCCGGCGCCGACTGGATCCACGTCGACGTGATGGACGGGCATTTCGTGCCCAATATCACCATCGGCCCCGCGGTGGTGCAGGCGCTCAGGCCCATCACCAAGAAGACGCTCGACGTCCATCTGATGATCGCGCCGTGCGATCCTTACCTCGAAGCCTTCGCCAAGGCCGGCTCCGACATCATCACCGTGCACGTCGAGGCGGGTCCGCACGTGCACCGTTCTCTGCAGGCGATCCGCGCGCTCGGCAAGAAGGCCGGGGTTACTCTGAACCCCGGCACGCCGGTGTCCACGCTCGAGCACGTTATCGACATCGTCGACCTGGTGCTGGTGATGTCGGTCAATCCCGGCTTCGGCGGGCAAAGCTTCATCCCGGCCGCGCTCGACAAGATCGCCGCCGTGCGCGCGCTGGCGGGCGGCCGCCCGATCGACATCGAAGTCGACGGCGGCGTGACACCCGATAATGCCGAGAAGGTGGTGCGCGCCGGCGCCAATGCGCTGGTCGCCGGCAATGCCGTGTTTAAGGGCGGCGACTACAAAGGCAACATCGCGGCCATCCGCCGCGCCGGCTCGCTCGCGCGCGGAGAAGCGGCGTGATCCCGCGCTATTCCCGCCCCGACATGGTTGCGATCTGGTCGCCGGAAACCAAATTCCGCATCTGGTTCGAGATCGAGGCGCATGCCGCCGACGCCATGGCCGAACTCGGCGTCATCCCGAAGGAAGCGGCCAAGACCATCTGGGCAAAGGGCAAGGCCGCCACGTTCGACGTGGCGCGCATCGACGCCATCGAGGCCGAAGTCAAACACGACGTCATCGCGTTCCTGACGCACGTCTCCGAGATCGTCGGACCCGAAGCGCGCTTCATGCATTCGGGCATGACGTCGTCGGACGTGCTCGACACCTGCTTCAACGTGCAGCTCACGCGCGCCGCCGACATCCTGATCGCCGATCTCGATAAATTGCTCGACGCGCTCAAGCGCCGCGCTTTCGAGCACAAACTGACGCCGACGGTCGGCCGCTCGCACGGCATCCATGCCGAACCGACGACGTTTGGGCTCAAGCTTGCTTATGCCTATGCCGAGTTCGCGCGCGGGCGCGAGCGGCTGGTTGCCGCGCGCAAGGAAGTCGCGACCTGCGCCATCTCGGGCGCCGTCGGCACCTTCGCGCAGGTCGATCCGCGCGTCGAAGCGCATGTCGCCAAGGCCATGGGGCTCGCGGTCGAGCCGATCTCGACCCAGGTCATCCCGCGCGACCGGCACGCTATGTATTTCGCCACGCTCGGCGTGATCGCCTCCTCAATCGAGCGGCTGGCGGTGGAAATCCGCCATCTGCAGCGCACCGAAGTGCTGGAGGCCGAAGAGTTCTTCTCCGAGAAGCAGAAGGGCTCCTCCGCCATGCCGCACAAGCGCAATCCGGTGCTGTCGGAGAACGTCACCGGCTTGGCGCGCATGGTGCGCGGCTACGCGCTGCCGGCGATGGAGAACGTCGCGCTCTGGCACGAGCGCGACATCTCGCATTCTTCGGTCGAGCGCATGATCGGGCCGGATGCGACGGTGACGCTCGACTTCGCGCTCGCCCGCCTTGCCGGTCTGGTCGACAAGCTCTTGGTCTATCCGGCCTCGATGCAGAAGAACCTCGACCGCCTCGGCGGCCTCATTCACTCGCAGCGCATCTTGATCGCGCTGACCCAGAAGGGCGTCGCGCGCGAGGACGCCTATCGTCTCGT
>Ga0134124_10003778_pt1 | contig 12154 bp, 11 predicted proteins | sample KB304_FD_96880 | JGI IMG/M metagenome (GOLD analysis project Ga0134124, IMG submission 96880) | Terrestrial soil microbial communities without Nitrogen fertilizer from Kellogg Biological Station, Michigan, USA - KB3-0-4 | ecosystem: Environmental > Terrestrial > Soil > Unclassified ... | reverse complement strand
GACGTTCCCCTGGTGGATACCGACGCCGATGCGCACGCTGACTCCGTAGAGTTCTTCGAAGTGCCTCGATCGTTTCTCGACCTCTTCCAGCATTGTCAATGCGGCGCTAACTGCGCGAAACGCGGCATCCGGTGCGTCGTCGTGACCGAACAGCGCCATTAGCCCATCGCCCATGTAATTGTCTACGTAACCGCCGTAGCTTTCGATGACCTGGCTAGTGAGATGGAAATAACGGTTCAGAAAGTATATGACGTCATACGGGGACATCCGCTCGGAAAGTGCGGTGAAACCGCGCACGTCTGCAAATAAGATCGCTAGTTTCTTCTCTTCGCCAATCGACGCAGGACGCGGTCCTTCAGCGATGCCACGCGTGAACTCTATGTCGTCGTCATCGACGACGAGTCGCCGCACGTTGACATCTCCGGTGATTTTGGTCTGGCAAGCGAGACGAGTCTCGGGACTAAAGTTCAACCGCTCGGCTACCATCCGTTCACCTTTTGAACGTGGGCTACAGAACTCGAGTCCCTCTTCGACTGATATGCGGCAGATCGAACACCGTGCCCGGCCTCCGCATGCGTATGCGTGCGGTATGCCTTCGCGGAGTGAGGCGGCAAGAATCGTCTCCGAGCCGCACATCACGATCTGTTTGTTATCAGGTCCAACGTGAATGCTGGCCACTGCTCCTCACTTTCGAGCGCTCCGGTTCATCTCTGCCACAGGATCTGGAACGCTTCGAGCGGCACGATCGCTTCGTCATTGTGCGGGATGAGCCTTGGCGTATAGTCGACTGCCGGGCGTGTTGCCGGCAGACGCGCGCTGTACAAGCACTCATTAGTGCTCGCCTCTTCCGGCCCGGTATCACGTCTCATCACGTGACGCTCCGGAGACCCGCCAGGCAAAGCGTCCGCATAGAGTTCGACTTGCACAAACTCTGGCGAGAGATCACCAAGATGTATTCGTAATTGAAAATCGTGATGTCCATTATCGGTCTGAACCGTTACTGGTCCAAAGCGCGCCGTGCCCCAGTTTTCCGCAACTGATTGTTGCCAACGTAGGAGCTGCGCAGCGGACGCGCCATCTTGCTTCGCACGTTCGCGATACGCTGAAGCCGCAGGCACATAGTATTTCTCTGTGTACTCTCGCACTGCGCGGTCGGCGGAGTACTGCGGCGTCAGGCGCGCCATGCTCTCACGTACGCGTTCAATCCATGCGGTGGGAAGTCCGTGTGCGTCGCGGTTGTAGAAGAGCGGGATGATCTCCTGCTCCAATTTCGTGTAGAGCGCGTCGGCCTCGGCAGCATCCCATTGCGAATCTTCACCGCGCTCTTTACCATCGCCGATGGCCCAACCTACATCTTCAACATACGCCTCGGCCCACCAGCCATCCAACTCAGACAGGTTAAGACCGCCGTTCGCCAGTATCTTCATTCCACTCGTCCCACACGCCTCCCACGGCCGGCGCGGGTTGTTAAGCCAAACGTCAACGCCATGCACCAACTGCTCGGTGAGCAGCATGTCATAATCGCTGAGAAAGACTACATGTGGCCGCACTTCGGGACGGCGCCGGATGAAGTCGGTCCATTGGCGGATCATCGCCTGGCCCGGTTTATCTGCCGGATGAGCCTTACCCGCGATGAGAAGTTGCACGGGACGATCTGGATTACTGAGGATGCGTATCAGTCGCTCCGGATCGTGAAGCAGTAATGTTGGGCGTTTGTAGGTTGCGAACCGCCGTGCGAAACACAGCGTCAGCGCTTCCGGATCGAGAATTCGAGCGCACTGGTCAATCTCCGCAACCGAGCAACCGGACAAGGCGAGCTGTCGTGCGAGACGCCGGCGCGTGTAACGAACCAGTTCCGTGCGCGCGTTTGATCGGAGTGTCCAGATGTCCGTGTCCGGCACCTGTCGCATCTGCTCGGTCCTGTCGGTCGTGACAGTTCCAAGCCATCCATCGGTTCCGCAAGCCTTGGTCCATAGCTCGTCGGCTTCGGATGAATCCCACGATGGCACGTGTACACCGTTCGTTACGTGGCCCACCGGGACTTCATCAGTTGGCCAGCGCGGGAAGACCGATTGGAAAAGTGTACGGCTCACCTCGCCATGCAGGCGGCTGACACCATTTACAGCGCCACTACCGCGGATAGCGAGGTAGGCCATATTGAATTGTTCATTAACATCGTCGGGATTCTCGCGCCCAAGCGCCAGCACATCACGCAGACTACCCGTTACTTCTGCTGTGTAATCCCGCAGGTACTTCGCGATCAACTCTGGTGCAAAGCGATCAAATCCAGCTGGCACAGCCGTGTGCGTAGTAAAGAGGTTGCCCGCGCGCGTTGCCGCCAGCGCTACTTCGAACGGTTGTCCGGTCTCTTCCATGAAAGTGCGCGCGCGTTCAAGCACGGCGAAAGCGGCGTGTCCTTCGTTGAGGTGACAGACTTCGGGGCGATAGCCAAGTTTACGCAGCAGCCTCCAGCCGCCGACACCCAAAACGATCTCCTGTAGCAGACGCGTCTCCGAGCCACCACCATAAAGCTCACTCGTGATGCCGCGATGGAACGGCGGATTGGCAGGATCGTTTGTATCGAGCAGGTAGAGTGTTGCTCGCCCGACTTGTGCCTGCCACGCCCGCACCCAAACGCTGTAACCCGGCAGAGTGAACTTCACACGGACCCATTCACCGTTCTCATCGCGCACCGGAATGACTGGCAGCAACCCCGGATCGTTGTAGGGGTAGAGCGCGCGCTGCGCTCCGTCGGCATCCAGCACCTGGCGAAAATATCCCTGCTGATAGAGCAGTCCGACACCCACGACCGGAACGCCGAGATCGCTCGCCGCCTTGAGTTGATCTCCCGCCACGTTACCCAAACCACCTGAATAGATCGGAAGCGCTTCGCTCAGCATGAATTCCATGCTGAAGTATGCGACGCAGCTCAATGGCGATTGCGCATGCTTCTGCTGAAACCAGGTCGGCGCCTGCATGTATTCCTGTTTGGTGCGCGCAGTCTCCTCAACCTTGAGGCGGTAGTTCGGGTCCGCCATCAGAGACCTGAGCCTCGAGAGCGAAGTCGTCAGTAGCACGAGCCATGGATTATGTGTCAGTTCCCAAAGCTCGGGGTCGAGCGGCTCCCACAACTCTTCCTCTCCGTGACTCCAGGACCATCGCAGGTTAAGTGCTAAATCGACGAGCGTATCAAACCCGTCAACGTCCGCTTTAAACCAGATTGAATGTGCTTGCTCGGGCATGTTTTTCCCTTACACGGTCGCGGTATTTCCGATGACGACGTGGGAACTTTCACGGCCCACGTTTGCTTGCAGGTTGACTTGGGCGGCAACCTCGAAAAGCCTCATCTCACGCAGCCAGTCCGGCTCGGTATTGTTTCGGTCCAGCGTGTGGATAACGCGTGCCTGGTTTCCTAAGTCGGCCCAGCCTGACATATTGTCGGCCATCACCAATAGACGACCGGGGTCCGTACTTAAGACATGTTTCGAAAAGTCTATCGGTTCGATCTCATTGTAAACGCTATTCAGATTGCCACGTACAAAGGCCTCCGCCATGCTATTCATTGCGGGCGACACCGTCGCGCTTAACAATTTCAGGAAAGCGCCCGCACGGCCAATTGTAATGAACGTATTCCACAGTCCGCCCTTTCTCATCAAGCGACGAGCTTCTGCGAGCCGAGGCTTCTCGCAAAAACGACTGACACCGAACAGCGGTGCACGTCTTCCGTTTGCGATCAAAACTCCAGGTTCGATCCATCCGAATTCAACCTCTGGCCACTCAGGCTTTGCGCCGATCAGAACTATAGAATCAGCGTGCTCGCTACTGAGATCGATCGCTGAGTTGACTGTCGCTGCAAATGCAGCATTGTCGGCATAGTAATGATCTGATGGAAAAATGCCGACCATGGCATCGACTTCGTGCTCCAACAACTGAAGCAGCGCCGCCATGATTGCGACGCCGGTGCCGCGATTCACTGGTTGCTCCAGAATACAGGAAGGAGCGACATCGGCCAGCTCTTCTTTATAAAAACTCTCATGCTTCTTTGTAACTACGAACATCGATCGATGGTCGCCGAAGATTGGTTTAAGGCGCTCGCGTGTATGACTCAACAAGCTGCGGTCTCCAAAGATCCTGCTGAATTGCTTCGGCCTGGGATCGCCGTCAATTTTACGCGTCAAGCCTTGTAAACGAGTACCATCGCCGCCTGCGAGAACGATGGCCCATCGCTGCTGCGTAATATGTTGGCCCTTCATGCCCACCTTCTTTGTTCGGACAACCACTGCGTCATTAAAGCCTGCGTCAAGACGGCGCCGGCGCTGTCCTGCAACCGATTCAACTGATCCGCAATCAGCCAGGCGCGGTGGAATCCGCTCGCTCGTTTAATCCGTCGATTGCCTTGGGTCTTTCTGTTCACTAATCGCATCTCTCTTTTCCTTGCTTTAATCTTTTCGCTATTCGCACCAAAGGCCCTTTGGCTCTCACCCCTTCACGAGAGCAAACCGGCGTGTTGGACTTTCACTCCTGTTTTCCAGCGAACGTAGTAGCGAGAACGCGGCCGCTTGTACCAGGCGATTGCGCGCTTCCCATTCAGCGACCCAGTTCTTCACCGTGTTCGCCGCATCACGCTCGCGTTGACTATCGGTCCTCTCACTCTGATCAGCAGGGACGCCATTTGTGATAGCGCCTTCGCTGCGTTTGATGATTCTGATTCTTGATTGCATTGTCTTTCGCTCCCACCACGTAATAAGCAACAGCCTTGCCACACGGAGGCAGCACGTCGATCAGTCCTTGCCCTCAATAACAATGGGGATTTGGTGCTGGCGTTGTTAAAGGATCGAAATGTGTGGCAGAAGAGAAAGCGATGGCTCGTGGTTTTTCGAAGTTGTTCGTGAAACCACGAGCAGAGTTTTAGCCACAAAGAAGCACAAAAAGCTCAAAATCAGCAGAACCCATTTGAGCTTTGTGCTTCTTTGTGGCAGAAAAAAGACTTTGAGGCGAAGAACGCGCTTTACACGCTCACTTCAAGATCATCGTCGTCAGTTTCAACACTTTGCCTTCACGGAAAACAGTTACGACGAGAGGGTCTCCGGATTTGAGGGCGGCGACGCTGTTGTAAATCTTTTCGTAGTTTTCATCCCCAGTGAAGCTGCCCAGTGACTGAGCGGAACTTGGGTCAATGATAGCGATGTTGTTCACGCTGAGAATCACGTCGCCGCCAAGCAGGATATCCATCCCATGAATCGTTGCCCGCAGGGTTCCCGGGTTAATCCCCAATTGCGAGCCGATTGAGCCGTCGCCGATGCGTTGTACGAGGACGCCAGCAGGTTGCGGCAGGTTAAGAGCCTTCGCCATGGCGCCCGTTACCACTAACGCATCAATGCCGGACCAAAACGGTTTCCGGTCCAGCAACAATTTCTTTGCCGTATTCGCAGCCGTAGCAAACGCCAGCCCTTCGGAGCCTCCGGTGTGAGTCATGATGCTGCTGACGATGCCGATTACATTGCCTTGCATGTCAAACATGGGGCCGCCTGAGTTCCCGGTGTTTATGGCGGCATCGGTCTGTAGAAATTCGACTGATGTACTCTGATTGTTCGTGTTCAGCCGATGTCGTCCGCTCAAGTGGCCGACGCTAAGCGTTTGACTGATGCCATACGGTGCGCCAATCACAAATACTTGATCGCCGACCTCCATCTTGTCAGAGTCGCCGAGCGTCGCGGGCGTAACACCTCTCGGCATTTCTTTGAGCTGCAACAAGGCCACATCCGATTGAACATCAGAGCCAATCACGCGGGCTATGATTTCCTGGCCGTCCGCAAACTCGACACTGGCAACATCCGCGGTCTGCACTACGTGTGCTGCTGTTAAGATTTTTCCATCATTGGAGATCAGCACACCCGAACCCAACCCGTCGATGATAGTCATGGGTTCGTCAGCCGAAGGCGCCACTTCGACCCGTTTGGTTCTGACGATAACGACCGACTGGTTGACCTGGCGAAAAGCGTCACGAAGCTGCTGTGCGTTCGTCGTGATCGCGCAGAACGTGAGCAGACTGAGCATGAAGGCGAATGGCGATTTGGTTCTCATGGTTCGCGCAACGCGCAACAACTGTTCCAGAAGAAAAATGCGGGCTACTGTGTTTATCGGGTACAGCACTCGTGATTTCACGATGTTGTTCGTGGAATCACGAGACTTCCTGTTCGATCCAGCGCGTGACGTAGGAGGGAGTGTTTTCAATCCTGATCTTTTTCGATTTAGCTCTACGCAAGAACTCCATAGCCGTCCGATCCACGAACGTGACGTTCCTTAGATCAAGTGCGAGTTTGCCCTGGCTGCCACCATTCCCTGATAGAGCTTTTTCAACCTCGGGAACATACTCGCCGGTGAAGTGCCCATGCAAACTTATTCTACTTATTCGAGGGTTTTCGGCTTCTTTCGTTATTTTCAACATGTACTTATCAACCTTGGCGCATACTACCGCCAAGCTAACGAGCACATGGTGTGCCAAGTTGAGATTGCGATTATTTGAATTGATGCTTGTTAATGATGAGCGCGCGGATTTGCGAATCGAGCGTCGTCGCAGGCAACCCGAGCCGCGCGGCAGCGCCGCGTGGTCCATATACCCTGCCACAAGTCTCCCGCAGCACCGTTTCGATTTGAGCTTTTCGATCCGCTCCAAAGCCAGTCGTAGTTGACGCTGTCGCCACTGATTGCGGTTCTTGCATCAGCATGCCGGGCTCAACCCGTAACACTTCACCCTCAGCCAAAATCACACAGCGTTCAATTACATTCTGCAACTCGCGAATGTTGCCGGGCCAGGAATACTGCTGCATCGCACAGAGCGACTGCTTCTCAATCTGGCTGATCTTCTTTCCCGTTCGTGCGGCTAGCCGTGCCGCAAAGTAACCAACCAGCACCGGAATGTCGTTCACACGTTCCCGCAAGGGCGGCACGTGCACCGGAAAAACATTCAGCCGATAAAACAGGTCCATGCGGAATCGGCCCGCGCTCACTTCCCGCCACAAATCTTTGTTCGAGGCCGCGATCACGCGCACATCCGTTTTAATCGTGCGGTTGCCGCCCACGCGCTCGCACTCCTTCTCTTGCAAGACCCGCAACAGCGAGACTTGAATTTCCGGACTCAGCTCGGCGATTTCGTCGAGAAAAATCGTGCCGCCGTTCGCCGCTTCGAAGCGACCAATGCGTTGCTGCATTGCGCCGGTGAATGCGCCCTTCTCATGACCAAACAATTCGCTCGCAATCAACTCCGCCGGTAGCGCCGCACAATTCACTCTTACGAGTGAGTGATCGCAGCGTGGAGACCCGCGATGGATCGCTTGTGCAATCAACTCCTTGCCCGTTCCGGTTTCGCCAAGCAGCAAAACCGTCGAATCGTAAGGAGCGACCTTCTTCACCGCTTCCAACACACGTTTTAACGCCGGACTGTTCCCAACGATCTGAGTGTCGTTCTCGAAAGCCTGCGACAACTGACTGGAAGTACGGCGTCGCATGTCGCGACGGGCAGGCAAGGAAAAGACGTTGGCGCGGAATGGAAACTCGCTACCGTCTGTGCTGTGCAAATGAGCCTCCGTCATCCCTGCAGCCCTCACCAAAGCTATGGTCATTGTCGTCTATCCTTTCGTTACTGTTGCGCGCGATTGTGCGCGCAGTTTCACTCGACGACAATTCCTAAAGGGCGCCGGGTTGCACAAAAACGAGAGGCCAATGGCTCTCTTTGGAGTAACGGCAGAGACTCTTTCGGGATGGTAAGGAGGAAGGTCGAAATTGCTTAATTGTCGGGGCGTCGAATCTCAATTCGTTTCCATCCGGAACGCCGCGCGTCCACGGACCAGTTTCCTGGGCCCAGCAGCGCCAGGGCAACACCGACGCTGGCCAGCAACACGCTCAGCCACGGATCATGATTGTGTGAGAAAGCAAGAAAGAGTTCGATGATAGCTACAACCGTCCCCGCAACAGATGTCCATACTCCAAACAAGACGAACAAGCCCGCTACTGCCGCAATCACGTGCGGTGTAATGGCCTGTAGTGACTCGCCGTTTACGAGTTGCACACAACGCGCAATCAGCGCAATTGAGACAATCACCCTGAGGAGCAGAAGCCCAGGGCTAGGTAGGCGATCTGCAAATGTGGAGGACATACCATGCATAAGGGGTTAAGGTTATGAGGTACCAAAGCCGACGGCAAACACGAAAGGGGGTTTCTTAACACACTTTCGAGTGGCTAGATTTCGATGATCCCGCGTTTAATTCCAATCATTGCCGCGTGGGTGCGATCATTAGCACCTAACTTGGAGAGGATGTTTCTGACGTGACCCTTCACCGAGTCTTCAGTGACCGAGAGCCGCGCTGCAATCTCTTTATTGCTATTGCCCTCGGCAATCAGGCGAAGAACGCGCACTTCCAGTGGGGATAGTGCTTCCTCCGCAGCATGCTCAGCAAGATCAAAAGAGACCTCGGGTGAAAGGTTCTTTCTCCCGGCGTGTACCGCCCGGATGGTGTCAAGCAGTTCCTTGTGCAGGCTATTCTTTAAAAGATACGCCCGAGCACCCGCCTGGAGAGCGCGCCGCGCCTGGACGTCCCCTGCGTAGGTGGTGAGCACGATAATTCGCGCATCCGCGAATTCTCCTCGTATCGCAATCATCGCATCCAGACCGTTCATTTCCGGCATCTGCAAATCCATCAACGTCACGTCCGGACGGTGCGCGCGAAACTGTTGAATTGCTTCGCGGCCGTTAGTGGCTTCGGCCACCAGGGTCATGTCCGGCTCATCGGCAATTAGGGCAGCAATGCCTTGGCGCAGTATCGGATGATCATCAACCGTCATAATCTTAATCTGTTTGGTGTCGTCACTCATGGCTCGCTCTCCCAGTACTTCTGCTTTTCCCGGAAAATACTTTCGAAAACCACGACCGTTCTGCAGGCGTGCCATAAGCGACCGCGCCAGGAACGATCAGTTCAACCTCGGTGCCCGTATCGCGTTTGCTCCAGACCTCCAGACGCCCGCCCACGATTTCAGCCCGCTCGCGCATGCCGTGCAAACCGAAGTGGCCGACGGGATGCTGGAGCATAGCTTCGTCATCGATGCCTTTTCCGTCATCGCGAACCGTTAAATGGAAATGCCGCTTGTCGTATCGGATCTCCACGGTGATTAGCTGCGCCTGCGCGTGCCGGAAGGCGTTGCGCAACGCCTCGCCCGCGATGCGGTAGGACTCGTCGCGCACGATCGGGTTCAGATTGCGCGGTGCGCCTTGTACCTCCACATCAATGGCAGGAGACTCAATGCCCGATGAATCGCTAGTGAGTTCTGTTGCAATAGCAGTTATTCCGTTGGCGAGGTCATTGGTTTCAAACGCCGACGACCGCAGACCCTGCACGGCGTCACGACCTTCAGTAATCGCCTGAGCCGCCTGATCGAGTGCGCTGTCAAGCCTCTGCTTAGCTTCTTCTGGACGTGCTGGAAGTATCTTTGAAGCTGACTGAAACCTGAGCAGGAGGCCCTGAAAACTTTGCAGCAGAGTGTCATGCAGTTCGCGCGCAATGCGTGTACGCTCGCTCACTCGCGCCTCCATAGTCATATTGAACTGGTGCGCTAGTTGCCGAACACGAATTTGATAAACCGCCCAGAGCAAGAACAGCAAAAGAACCAAAATGGCCAAGCGAAACCACGTGGTCTGATAGAAGGCCGGGGCGATCGAGAAATCCAGCAGCGCACCTTCCTCGTTCCACACGCCGCTGTTGTTCGAGGCCATCAAGCGGAAGCGGTAATCGCGTGGCGGGAGGTTCGTGTAGATCGCCTGGCGACGGTTGCCGGCATCCTGCCACTCGTTGTCGTAGCCTTCCAGTTTGTAGCGGAACTTAACCTCCTCCGGGGCGACGAAGCTCAATGCCACGTAATCAATCGCGAGGTCGCGAACGAGTGCGGGCAGGCGCAACCCTTGCGCCGCTTCGTAAGTCTTGCGGTCGGCGGTGACCTGCTCGATTTGTACCGGAGGCGGGAGTTTGTTGAACGGAAAGTGTTGCGGGTCGATCACGCTGACGCCGTCGAACGCTACGTACCAGATTCTTCCGTCCGAAGCCTTGCTCACACCATGCACAGCAGAAGGATTGGACTGGGGCCGCACTCCATCCGAGACATCGAACCGCGTAGACGGGACTGACCTGGATGGATCATCGACCCATGCATCCATCTCGGTCCGGGCAATACGGACGAGACCACAAGCCGTGTAAACCCAAACGAAGTGATCGGCGTCATCCACGGTCCAATGGACCTTGTCACAGGGCAGGCCGTTCTTGCTCGTGAGTGTTGTAACGCGATCGTCTTTGATGCGGCTGAGACCGTTTTCAGTGGCGGCCCACAGCGCGCCGCGCGGGCCAAAGCGGAGGCGATTCACCCTGCCCGCGCCAAGCCCGTCGGCGACCGAGTACGACTTCCGAATCGCTCCGTCCGCGAAGTAGGAAATACCTCCTGCGCTGAATCCCAGCCATATTCCGTGTTGCGAAGGATCGGCCAGGACAACGCGGCCGTCGTCGTTGTGTCCCAGTGCAGTCCACGGAAATTTCTCGACCACTCGCCCCTGGAATAAATGAAGGAGGCCATCCTCCTCTTTCGCCAGCCACAGATGTCCGGAGGGCCCTTCAGTCATGGACGTGATTCGTCCACCGTGAACGTCACGCACTGGAACGAATCGGTTGTTTTCCAAGTACCCAAACTCTTGAACCGTCGAAAGCCAGATGCGCCGCTCGCTGTCCTCAAACAGAGAATATGGTGCTCCTTTGGGTGTTCCAGGATCCTGAGTGCTTCCGATGCGGTTCACCACGGAGATGCGGCCGTCCTTCCACCGATTCAAGCCGTTGTAGGTCGCGATCCAGACGCTACCGTCTTTGGCCCCAACGATCGCCACGCTTTTGGTGCTGGACAATCCTTGCCTGGTTGAAAAGTTGGGAACGGCATACTCACGGAATCTGTCAATGCCGTTGCTAGTGACGGCCCAAACATCGCCTTCCCGATCCTCAAGAAGTCCGGTCACGGTGTCGCCGGAGAGACCGTCAGCCTCGGAAAAGACGTCCGTTTTGCCCTGATGGATGTGAACCAGTCCGCGATCTGGTATGGCGACCCACAGCCCTCCGTCACGATCTCGGAGGATTTGCGGCGGCTTCAAATGCTGCGACAAGACGGTTGAGGCGCCGCTTTCGAGTTGCGCAGCAACAGACTTTGTCAGTTGCTTATCATTGGCAGTTGGAAACGCGAATTGTTCAAGCTCTGCAAGCGCCGGTTGCAAATGCACCGAGTCCCAAACTTCGAATGACTGCGGCCGGCCCGACTTCCACTTCCGAGAGTCCTTATCGAAACCCACCCAGAAATTTCCTTCAGCGTCTGCATCGATCGGGCCAACGTTCTCACCAAAAATGCGCGCTTCGCGGGTAGCTGCCCAAACGGCGCCATTGCGGTCCTCAAGTAACGCAAAGATTCGGCTGCCGTTCAGCTCGGAGTAGGTGGTGAGCTTTCCATCTTTCCAACTGGCAAGCCCCTTGGTTGTGCCGATCCAAAAGGTACCGTCACGTGTAACCAGCAGCGTCGGAATGTCATTGCTGGGGAGTTGGCCATTGGGCGGCCTCCAAGGGACAGCCCGAATGCCATCAAAGCGCAGCAAGCCGAACTCGGTGCCGAGCCAGAGATAGCCATCCGGGGTCTGTGCGATAGCGTAAATGAAGCCTTTGGCGAACCCGTCGCGCACCTTCCATGCGGTGTGGGCGTACTGGCTGAGGTCGAGCGCGGGATCCAACGCAAAGGCGAACGAGCAGCATGCGAGCCAAATGCTCAGTACGACGACTGCCTGTGGGAGCCGTTTTCGCATGAGTAGGAGTGTTACTTCAGAATCGAAGGCCAGTTCAGAACGACAGAGTACGATTCCAGATAGCCTTGCCGCGGCTGTAGGACCAGAAATTTCAGACCATCTTGAGTCACTGCATACTGATTGACCGTCCCATCTGGGACCATTCCGGTATCGAATAGCTTTTGCTGGACAGTGACCTTCGGAGGCGAGCCGCGGTCCACAGTCACAGACATCATTGCACCCTCAGAATCGAGGAAGAATAGTTCACCGCCATCCCCGCGCCACCGTGGTTGTACGCCGCCG
>Ga0134124_10003777_pt1 | contig 12156 bp, 14 predicted proteins | sample KB304_FD_96880 | JGI IMG/M metagenome (GOLD analysis project Ga0134124, IMG submission 96880) | Terrestrial soil microbial communities without Nitrogen fertilizer from Kellogg Biological Station, Michigan, USA - KB3-0-4 | ecosystem: Environmental > Terrestrial > Soil > Unclassified ... | reverse complement strand
TCATCCGTGATTTTGACGATCGATAGCGCGACCCAAGTCACCGGCACGGTCAACAACACCGCGACCGGCACGGCGAGCGTTACATTCAAGCTGCCGGCGAGCACCAATTACGATGTCTATCTGACCAACAACAGCGGCGTCCCGAAAATGCTGTGGTCTGCCGCATGGTCCAACGATACGACGCCGCCGACGCGCGCACTGCAAAACGGCGTTGAGGTACTTTCGGGAACGACAACCAAGCTCCTGATCGGGTCGGTTCGCACGACAACCGTTGCTGGCCAGCTCGAGGACAGCCATACGCATCGGTATGTCTCGAACCGCTACAACGAGCAGCCGAGGGCCATGTATGCGACGGATGCGGCTGCATCCTGGACCTACAGCACAGCAACATACCGTCAGGCGAACGCCAACACGGGGAACCAGTTTGATTATATCTGCTGCCTTGCACGTCCGATCTGGGCACATGTCCAATCTATTGCGGTGACCAATGCCGGCACCGTCAACGTCAACATCGGAATTGGCATCGATACGGCCTCTGCCAGCTCGGCTCAACTCGTTCAACTCGCGAATCTGTCGGGCTCCTTCTATATCCCGACGACTGCCACCTACACCGGAACTCCCGGCATCGGTCGACATTACGTGACATGGTTGGAATACGGCGGCGGCTCTAACACTCAGACATGGCTTGCAACGTCTGCCAATAACATCTCTGGCATCATCGGCGAGGTAGCGGGCTAAATGTTCGTCGCCCCGTCTATCGCAAGGGCACTCAATAGCCAAAGCAATGATCCCTATTCGCTCGCGGTGCAGGCTCCCTTCGTCGCGGGCAACCCTAACATCAACTATTTCCCCGATTGGAACAATCCGAACGGGAAAGAGGTAGTTGATTATACGGCACTGACAGGAACGACCCTGGTTCTTCTTGTCGGCGGTCAGAGTAACGCGACCAACGTCACGCCCGCTCTTTACGTTCCGACAAACCGCACCGGCGTCATCAACTTCAACATCTGCGACGGCGGATTCTATCGTGCCAAGTCAGGCGGCGGGGCTATCGATCCATTGATGGGCTGCACCGGGGACGTCGCCTACGGGCTGTCGAGCCCATGGCCCAATGGAAACTGGCCGGGAATTCTCGCCGATAACCTGATCACGTCGGCCCTGGCGACAAACGTGATCATCGTGCCGTTCGGCGTAGGTGGTTCGTTCATCCAGGATTGGGCTTCTGGAGGTTCCAATAACCCCCGTATCGGCGTGATGGCTGCTCGGCTGACCCGTGCGGGCCTGACTCCGAATGCCATCCTGTGGGGCCAGGGCGAGAGCAACAACGGCGTGACGTCCACGGCCGTCATGACGTCCAACCTGCAGAGCATGATTGCGACCTATCGGACCTACTGGCCCTCAACCAGCATCCCGATTTTCATCGCGAAAGAAAGCTATATCAACGGGATTACGGACGCCAATGTCACGGCAGGGCAGGCGGCTGTGGTCGATCACGCCCAAGGGATTTGGGCGGGTCCGGACGCGGATGCGCGGGGCGCCCTCTACCGGAACACGGACAACACGCATTGGAATACGCTCGGCGCATCAACGTGGGCAAGTGACTGGCAGACCGCCATGCATCTCTTTGGAGCACCGTTCTAATGGCGCTCCACCTTGGCTCTGTTGCGATTGGAAGGCTGGCGATCGGTCAGCTTCCGCCCAATGGCTTTTCCGTTCTGACTGCGGCGTCAACCTCATATATCGTTTCAGGTCTGGCTGTGCCTCTTACTCCCAGTCTTCTAGCGGCGGTTGGCTCCTTTGTCGTGACTGGTAATGCCTCGATCTATGAGCGAGATTATGTCAACTGGTATCCCTACGCGGACCCCACGGCGACATGGACCACAGAAGCGGCTCCATCGTCACTTTGGACCAATCAGGACGCGCCAACCACGACATGGACCGATGATAACGACCAAAGCATTCCGTCGCCGGTTGTGAGCACCTGATGCCGCTCCTGAAATACGGCCCATGGTTGCCAGACACCACGGACTACGAAAGCTCTACGGTCTACGACATCCAGAACGTCGTTCCTCGCGGCGACGGCTATGGGCCGTTTGGGAGCTTCTCAGCCTATACCCAGGCGCTGCCGGCGGCATGTCGGGGCTCGTTCTACGCCCTGAAATCCAATGGCGAGGTCGTCACCTTCGCGGCGACGGTTGACAGGCTCTATCAGCTCAACAACACGGACTATAGCTGGAAGAACGTTAGCGTCATCGCGAACTGCACGATCTCGAATGCAAGCCCTGGCGTCGTCACCTATGCCAACTCGTTTGTCGCCAATGATCCCGTCGTGTTCGGGGCGGGTGCGGGGACACTGCCAAGCCAGATCGTCGCGGGAACCACCTATTACGTCAGTGCAACTGGGCTTTCGGGCTCGTCCTTCAGTGTGTCTGCGACGGCTGGCGGCACCAGGATCAACACGAGTGGCGGGTCCGGGACGGTCAACGTCACCTCGATCTATTCATCTCTTACAAATACTGCCCATTGGCAGTTTGCGCAGTTCGGCAATCTGGTCTTCGCCACCCAGGCCAACGTTGTCCTCCAGGTCTTCGACCTGTCGAGTTCGACGGCCTTCGCGGTCTGCGCGGGATCGCCTCCGCAGGCTGCCTATATCAGCGTTGTTGGACGTTTCCTTGTACTCTCTGGGCTCCTCTCAAACCCATACCGCATCCAGTGGTCCGGCTTGAACGCAACAACGACTTGGACCTCAGGCACGAATAGCTCCGACTTCCAGGACTTCCCGGACGGCGGCATTGTTCGAGGTGTTGCGGGCGGCGATCAGTCAGGCGTTATCTTCCAAGACCAGGCCATCCGGCGCATGGCCTATATCCCTGGATCGCCGCTGATCTTCCAAATCGACCGCATCTCGCAGGACAAGGGCCTGTTTGCGCCATACTCGATTATCCGGGCAGGCGAAAAGATTTTCTTCTACGCCAACCAGGGCTTTCACAAGATCGAGCCGGGCGGTGCGCCTGAGCAGATCGGCCGAGAGCGGGTAGACCGCACGTTCCTGACGAATCTCGATCGTGGCTCGCTTCAATTGCTCATCGGTGCGGCTGATCCAAGATCGTCAAAGGTCTATTGGGCCTATAAATCGACTGCGGGTACATTTGGACTGTTCGACAAGATCCTTGGCTATGATTTCGTGCTCGATCGGTTTTTCACCCTCTCAGTCACGGGGGAATATCTGGTCGGCATCTCTCAAACTGGCCTTACTCTGGAAGCTTTGGACGCGATCTCCAGTTCAATCGACGCCATGACGCTGAGCCTGGACAGCTACGCGACTTCGGTGCAGCCGCAAATCGCATCGTTCAACAGCTCGCACACGCTTGGATTCTTCGCCGGATCTAACCTCGAGGCCACAATCGTCACGGCAGAGCAGGGCACGGACGGCCAAAGACTGATGGTCAAGGGCTTCCGTCCGATCTGTGATGCTGCGACCCTCTACGGCTCGATTTCATATCGGGATAGCGTCAACGCGACGTCCACGGATGGAACGGAAGTCGGGCTATCGCGCCTCAATCGCTGCGACATGAGGCGGGACACGCGCTACGTCCGGTTCAAAGTCAGGATTCCAGCCGCGACGGTCTGGACATTCGCAGCGGGTGTTGAGCCTGATACCGTTGGGGCTGGCACGCAATGACCGTTTACGTTCCGAGCCGTGATGAAGCCGATCTCAAGAAGGTCATCCTGGCGATCCAGCAGCTCGCGGCCGGACGGTCAAACGCCGTTGGCACTGTAACGCTGACAGTCAGCGTCGCGTCCACGGTCGTCACCGATGCCAATTGCTCGGTTGGAAGTGTGCCAATTCTCGTTCCGACCACTGCCAACGCTGCGGCAGAAATCGGGAACGGCACAATGTACATCAGCGCGGTTGCGAACAACTCGTTCACGATCACGCACGCCAATTCGGCCACGACAGGGCGGACGTTTCTGTATGCCCTCCACGGCTGAGCTTCTGTGCGTCCCGCCGGACATCGTTGCGAAGGTCTGGCCCCATGTCCGGGTCATGATCAAGCTGGCCGTTGAGGCTACCGATCTCAGCAGCATCGAAGAACTTGAAAACGACGTTCTTTCCGGACGGCAACTGCTCTGGCTGGCGTGGTTGGACGGCAAGATCGTGGCATCGGCGACGACGCATCTGATCAAGCCGCGAGAAGATAAGGTGTGCGTCCTGACCGCTTGCGCGGGGCATCATCGCGAAACCTGGATGCCGCTGCGGGCTAGGATTGAGCAATACGCCCGTGATGAAGGGGCGAAGAAAATGCAACTGTTCGGCCGTAAGGGCTGGGAGCGTGTTCTCGACGGTTATCACGTCGAGCACGTCGTTTTAGAGAAGGTGCTCTGATGGGCGGTAAATCGACCTCTACGACCACGCAGAACTCGACTACACAGCCGTGGTCGGCTGCACAGCCGGTCCTGCAAGGCATCCTGGGCCAGCTCTCGCCCATGATCAATAATACCGGGCTAACCACGGCACAGGCTGGCGCGCTCAACAGTATCGAGGCGAATGCTGCCAACGGCAATCCATATGCTCCGGCGATCGGCGCCACGACTTCAAACCTGCTCAATGGCGGTGGCGCGACAAACGAAGCAGGCAATATCAACGGCTATTATGATCAGTATCGACAGGCCACCCAGCCGCTAGCCTCGAATACGGACTATAATCCCTATAACACGCCCGGCTTCAAGAACGCGCTGGATACGACGGTTGCCGACATCACGAACAACACCAACGGATCGTTCGCCGCCGCAGGCCGTGATTTCAGTGGCGCCAACTCAATGGCGCTCGGCCGCGGCATCATGCAGGGCGTGGCGCCGACGATCGCGGCTCAGTACAATCAGAACGTCCAGAATCAGCAGGGCGCGGCTGACAGGCTCCTACAGGCTGGAAATACGCGATCTGGCCTGTTGACCGGGCTCAATCAGCAGGGCCTCACCAATCAGCAGGCCGGTGTTGGCCTGTCCGGAGATGCGTTGAGCGCCAACAACTACGGCGCCAGCACGACCCTTGCTGCGGAGGCGCAGCGAACTGGCATCCCGATCCAGACGCTTGGATTGCTGGCAAATATCGGCATCCCGATCGCTGGTCTCGGCTCGCAATCAACGGGCCAAAGCGACACGACAAAGCAGGCAAGTGGGCTAGAGCAATTTACGGGCATCACGTCGGGTATCAAAAACCTCGGCGCTTCCCTGCCATTCTTCTTTTAAGGAGGCTACATAAGTGGGCCTGCTCGATCTGCTGAATCAAACATATGGCGATGGCGGCGGTTTGCTGAGCTTTCTTCAGTCCGCGCCTTACCGTGGCGCAGGACGCGATTTCAATCAAGGCCAGTTCGACTCACAGAACTATGCGCCTTTGACGCCGGCCGAAGAAAAGATGATGGCGTTGGTTCGGCCTTCAGCGGCCTACGCGACCGCGGTCGATACAGCGCCGATGAGCCCGTCTGAACGGCAGATGATGGGCATGGTCCAGCCGAGTGGAGCCCAGCCGCCAATCCTCGACTTTGCTGACCGGTTTTCGGCAATGCCTGGTGCTCCTGACAGGTTTGTGGGAGCGGGCCGTAATTTCAACCAAGGCCAGTTTGACGCGGCCAACTATATGTCGCCGTCACAGCAGCCTGCTCCACCGGCCCAGCCGGCTCAGCCGCCCCAGGCAAGCCCGATCGCGGTCGGAAACTACCAGATGCCGCGCGCTGGTATGGCTGACCTCTACCAGCCGCAGCAGGCTAGCATTCCCCAGAACGCTCAGCCGACGCAAGGCCAGATACCGCCGCAAATGCCGATGCAGCAGGCGCCTGAACAGCTTCCTCCCGCACTTGGTGGGGGAGCGTTCGGAAATAATTTCGGAGCCGGCCTGCAGAGCTTTGCCAATACCCCCGGCGGACTACTTACAAAAGTGCTGGCCGGCGTTCAGGGCGGCATGACGGGGCAGCGGACAGATCCGATCGGCATTCAGCAGCAGAACATGAAGGCGCAGTTTGATGCGATGCGCCAGACGCTGCAACAGTCTGGGATGAGCCCGCAAGAGGCCGCATCAAAGGCCATGCTGGCAGTGATGAACCCTGAGGCTGCCAAGACCATCATTGGCGAAGCGCTGACCAACAAGGAGAAGTACGGCGTCATCAGTGAAGACCCGCTTCAGGGTAAGCGATACGGCTTCATCAATGAGCGCGATCAGACCGTCAACGGCAAGCCGATCGGGCAGGCAGGAGCCGAAGCTGCGAGCGGCGGCCTGGGAGCGCTCCAGGCGGCTCAGAACGCGGGTGTGACCGGGGAAGCGCTCTATGCCCATCTCCCGCCGCAGATCGCGCCAGTCGTCAAAGCCATGATCGAGGGGCGGCAGCCGTTGCCATCAACCACAGCCATGCGCAGCCCGGCAACCCTGGCCCTGATCGATGCTGCACACGCCATTGACCCGACCTTCGACGCCACGACCTGGAAAGCGCGACAGTCCGGACAGGTCGATTTTACATCCGGCAAGAGCGCGGAAATGGTCCGCTCGGCCAACCAGACCCTCCATCACGTCGGGCAACTGCTCGACAGCATGGATAACCTGAAGAACGGCAGTTTCCCGCTGATAAATAAGGTGGGGAATGCCTATGCCGAGGCGACTGGAGGCGGGGCACAGGGTGCGTTCCGAACCAATGCTCACGCGGTTGCCGAGGAGTTATCGAAGGTCTTCAAGGGATCGAACCTCTCTGACTCCGAAATCCGATCTTGGGAGCAGAACCTCAACGAGGATATGTCGCCGACTCAGCAGCGGGCGCAGGTGCTGAAACTCAGGGATCTGTTGCAGGGTTCGCTCCAGGCCCTCGAGGAAAAGCGCGTGGCTGCGCTCGGCCCCATGGCTGCGGCCAAGGCTGGCCCGATCATCAAGGAGGAGGGGCAGAAAGTCCTCGAGCGGATCGACAAATGGGCCAATAGCCAAGGCGCTCAGGCGCAGACTGGCGGCATTCAGGAAGGGGCCACGGCCACCAATCCGCAGACCGGCCAGAAACTCATCTTCCGCAACGGAAAATGGCAATGAGCGACCTTCCTCCGGGTTTCGTTCTGGATCAGCCGAACAGCGCTCCTGGCCTGCCGCCCGGCTTCATTCTCGACCAACCCTCGATGATGGAGGATGCCGGCAAGAGCGTTGCGGCCGGTCTCGGAAATTCAGCGATCGGCTCGCTTGGCATGGTCGGTGATGTCCGATCGCTGCTTTCGAAAGGTGTCGATTACGCCGGCAATAAGCTCGGTGTTGACCTTTCGCCAATCAAGACAGTTGCGAGCATGACCCCGCTGGGCGCGGTCAATGCGTTCCCGACGTCGGCTGACGTGCGATCGACCGTCACTGATCCGATCGTATCCCCGGATTATGAGCCGAAAACTGCCTTGGGAGGTGTGCTCAAGACCGGCGCCGAATTCCTGCCTGGGATGGCCGATCCTGAGTTGGCGGGGCCAGCCGCATTCAAAGCCGCCGCCAAGCTGTTCGCAACCCGTGTGGCAGCCCCAGCGCTGGCGACTGAGGCGGCGGGAGCTGCGACCAAGGGGACCGACGCCGAGCCATATGCCAGGGTGGCCGGTGCGCTCCTGGGAGGCGCGGCGGGTACCAAAGTCATGAACGCCATGACCGAGGCCAACGCGCTCAGGGCGGCGACCCCGCCTCTCACCAACCTAAAAACCGAGGCGACGAACGCCTACGACGCCCTGACCAGCCGCAACATTGCGCTGCCGATCCCTCAGTCCAGCCTGGACAACCTCGCCAACGACATCACCAAGACCCTGAACAATAAGGGCATCAGGCCATCCACGGCGAAAAGCATCCATGACGCTGTGGCCGAGATCCGTGTCCCCGCCAATCGTCTTCCGCCAGCCGGTAGTTCCGCCGCGGCGGCTCCTGGTCTGCCGGATGTCGCCGATCTGGTTGCGGCTCGGCAGAACGTGAAAAGCCTGCTCGGGGCACCGGACGCCAACAAGGCAGGCGCCTTCATCGCGCTCAACAAGATCGAACAGGCTATCGAGCGGGAATCCCCTGGAACGATGGCGACGATCAGGGAAGCCGATAAGAACTATTCCGCCTTCAAGGCTAACGAGGCTTTGGACAAGCGACTGGCGAGAGCCGAGCTTCGGGCTGCCGGCGAGCACTCAGGCATGAACATCGGCAATAAAATCCGCCAGCAGGTGACAAATTATCTCCTCAGCAACGAAGCCAAGTATCTGTCTCCGGAGACCAAAGCCGACCTTGAGAAGATCGTGAAGGGCACGGCCAGTCAAAATCTAGTTCGACACGTTGCAAACCTGCTCGGAGGCGGCGGCGGTCTCGGCATGTTGGCCGGCGGCACAGCGGGTTATGAGGCGGGCGGCATCCCTGGCGCGCTCGCTGGCGCTGCGGCAGGTCGAGCAGCCAAAATGTTCAACAATCGTGCAGTCGTGAAGCAGGCAGAGCGTGCCGCTGAGGCGATCCGCCGCCGGTCTCCAGTCGGGCAGCAAACTCCGCTGATGATCCCGCCCATGACCAACCCGCTACTAGCCGGTTTGCGGCCTGCGCTTCTTGCGCGCCCAAAGGACTAGTTCGCTGACAATCTTCGTCGCCAAGAAAGCCAAGCCGGCGCCGATCGCCCCGGCTAGGTATCGATTCGGCGTCCATTGCCAATGGATGTTCGACGCCATCACCAGAAACATGATTGAGCACTGAAGCAGGAAATACATGGTGCTAGATCCAGAATATCTTGATGCGATCAAAGGCTTCGAAGGGTACTCACCCAAGGCGGCATGGGATTACAAGCAAAGCAGCTCCGGCTATGGAACGAGGGCTCAGCCAGGGGATGAAAATATCCCGCCTGACCAACTCAAAGCCATCCATGAGCAGCGGTTTTCCGATGAAGTGGGAAAGGCCGCAGCCAGCGTTGATGCATTCGCTCCAAACCTTCCACCTGGCGCTCGCGCGGCCCTAACGTCGCTTACTTATAACGCGGGTCCGGGCTGGCAGCAATCCGGCCTTGGCGAGGCCATCAAGGCCGGCGACCTCGACAAAGCGCAGAGCATATTCCTGCAATACAACAAAGCCGGGGGCGAGGTTAACCCCGGACTGGTAACCCGCAGGCAGAAGGAAGCGGCATGGTTCGCTGGACAGCCCGCCCCAGCGCCTCAGGCAGCCCCACAGGCTGCGCCGCTCCAATCCCCTTTATCAGCCCCACCCATCTTCCCGACGCCTCCCCAAGCCGCTCCCCAGCCCCAGCAAGGGGGAGGCGGCCCGGCTCCTGCCTTCGCACAGATCCCCGACATCCAAACGCCTCCGATCTTCTACGCGCCGCGGCGTCCGCCTGATCTGTCCCGCCTTCGCGCTGCGTTCAAGCCCCCGATTTTCTCTTAAGAGGACGACATAATGGCATTCTGGTCTTGGAGCCGGACGGCAGGAAACAACACGACTGCAGATTCGACCATCAACTGGGCCGAGGGGCAGGCCCCCAGCACGGTCAATGACTCTGCTCGAGCTATGATGGCCCGCACGGCTGAGTATCGAGACGACATTGCAGGTGCAATTACGACCGGCGGAACCTCGACGGCCTATACCCTGACAAGCTATCAGGTGTTCGATTCATTCGCCCACATGGCGAACCAGATGATCGCATTCGTGCCGCACGCGTCAAATGGTGGGTTCTGCTCGATCAATGTTGACGGTCTTGGGGCTAGAAATATTCGGTTTTCTCCTAATGCTGACCTCCCCGCGGGAACATTGGTTCAGGGGACGCCTTACGTCATAACCTACAACAACTCGGACCAAGCGTGGTACCTGCGCAACTTCCTAAACGTCCCGTGGTTCATTCCGATTGGAGCGAGCGTTGATTTTTGGGGGGCTACGTCTCCCAGCAGTTCATTCGTATTCCCTTACGGACAAGCCATCAGCCGATCGACATACTCCACTCTGTTCTCACTTATCAGTACTACTTTCGGGGTGGGAGATGGCTCGACCACGTTCAACCTGCCGGACTTGCGCGGGCGGGTAATAGCATCGCCTGACAATATGGGCGGCGGCTCAGATCCAAACCGATTAACGGGCTCAGCTAGCATGGCCGCCATTCGAAATTCCGTGGGCGGAGCGGGCGGCGTTTCATCAATCGGGCTGGCCGCAAACCAAATTCCCACGATCACGTCATCAGTCTCTGTAAGCGGAAGCTCGACCGGCTCCACTAGCGCAACCGCTTTGGCCGTAGCCAATACGACAACTGGCGGCGGTGGATTTCTTTGCGCGGCGGCTGTGACTAGCACTTCGCTCAGTGTTAGCGTAAGCGGCAGCATGACCGGCAGCGCTACCTCCAATAATACTGGAAGCACTGCGGTTGATAACGTTCAGCCAACGATCCTCTGCAATCGCATCATGCGAATCATCTAATGGGAAATCTCTCCATTTGGTATGCAGAGAATGAGCGGAATGCCAGTAGCAGGCAGCTATTTGTGGAAATCATCAAGGAGGCGTACGGCGCCGAGGAAGTCGGCGTAGGCCACCATATGATGTTCTCCGTTCAATCGGTGCATGACGAGCTGCCGAGCGCCGATATGCTGATCTTCGATCATGATGTGGCTAAAAAGCTTTGGGGTGACAATTGGCAGGCCGTTCTGACGCAGCTTGCGCTAATCCCGATCCCTGAACGGGATGCGAAGCTGGCTGACCTGTACTATGGCCGATCGCCAGCCGTATCACGCGGATAGTTTGACATACGATTTCCAGCGCGGCCGGTTCACGCCTCGGATCACGCCGGACCCTGGGTGGATGACTGGCTCCGCGTCGGGAGACGGGTCCCATACCTGGGCGAAGACCTTCTCATCGGGATCGAGCCCATCGGCCCGGCAAGCATCGCGAGCGGCTTTTTCTGCGTCGTCCATCAGATAGTTCCCCTGCGTCAAAGAACCAATATCACCACAATCTCAGGTCGATCAAGCCGCCTTTCGGGCGGTTTTTTCTTTTGTAGCCGGAATGCCTGATCTGAAAGCCCTCACGGATGCCAACGCTAGGCGCTGGCTCTCGGCCCGGCCAACCCGCCAGTTCGGTTCTGCGGCATCTCGGCTGGTTGCGGCGAAGTCCCATTATCAGGCTGTCGAGCGTGTCACCCGCGTTCCGTGGTTCGTGATCGCCGTTATCCATGAGCGGGAATCGTCGCAGAGCTGGAGCGGGTCTCTGGCTCAGGGTGATCCCTGGGACAAGGTATCGACCCATGTCCCAGCCGGACGAGGTCCGTTCAAGAGCTGGGAAGAGGCGGCCATCGATGCGCTGGTCAAATGCCCGCCCTTCGCCGCCCGCTGGAAGGACTGGAGCGCAGGCGGGGCTCTCACCCTGCTCGAGCAGTACAACGGCCTGGGATATGCCGCCAAGGGCAGGCCGAGCCCCTACGTGTGGGCAGGCACTGACCAGTACGTCTCCGGAAAGTACGTCCGCGATGGGGTCTATGACCCGAACGTGGTCGATAAGCAGATGGGCTGCGCTGGCCTGCTCATGGCGATGATGGCGATCGACCCGACCATCACGTTCACGGGCTCGGTGCTCAGCCCCGTACCCGTAGTCCCGCCGAAACCTGCCGCGCCCTCGATCACGAACCCTTCAAAGGGCTCGATCGGCGCCTTCATCGCAAACATTCTCGCCAAAATCTTCAAGAGGACGCCGTGATGTTCGACAAGATAAAAGCCAAGATCGCTGCGTTCCGTGAGAAGCTAAAGGGATACAAGACCCTTCTTTGGAATGCCTTTATCGCGCTCGCCGCTCCAGTTGCCGTCGCACTCCAGCAGCTCGGGGCTATCGATTGGTCGCAGTATGTTGGGCCGATCGGAGCTATTGGCATCGGCTTCCTCATCGCCGGCATCGGCATTTGGTTGCGCTACATCACGACAGGGCCTGTGGGCTCCAAGGGTGATGCGCCCGCCACGCCAGAGACCAAGGCTGGCGACTGACATGAACATTCTGCTCTGGATGTCCTTCATCGCCGCGATCGTCATGTCAGTTATCGTATGGACCGGAAGCCTCAAGATCGCCTCCGACGTCAATCAGCCGGTCGATGGCATCGGATGGGTATACCTGACCTGGGGCGCCGTCTTTGTGCTCGCCCTGCTTAAGCTGATGACGATAGGGGCGCACTGATG
>Ga0134124_10003775_pt1 | contig 12161 bp, 13 predicted proteins | sample KB304_FD_96880 | JGI IMG/M metagenome (GOLD analysis project Ga0134124, IMG submission 96880) | Terrestrial soil microbial communities without Nitrogen fertilizer from Kellogg Biological Station, Michigan, USA - KB3-0-4 | ecosystem: Environmental > Terrestrial > Soil > Unclassified ... | reverse complement strand
TGGTGCCCTGATATCCGCCAAAGAAGAACAGTTTGTCGCGCACGATCGGACCGCCGACCGTTCCTCCGAACTGATTCCGCCGCAGCCCGTCGTCCTGGCGCTTGCCGTCGGCGCCGATCGCAGCAAACGGGCTCGTCGCGTTCAGGCTGTGGTCGCGAAGAAATTCGAATCCGTTGCCATGAAGGGTGTTGGTGCCGGACTTGGTGATGGCGTTCACTGACGCTGCGGCGTGCATCCCGTTCTGCGCGGACAGCCCGCTCGTCTGGACGCGGAATTCCTGCAGCGCGTCGGGGAATGGCATTGGAAGATTCACATTGCTCTGCGGGCTATTGTGTGTCGCACCGTCGAGCAGGTACCCGACACCGATCGGCAGACCGCCGGCGACGGAGATATTCACGCCGCCCGAAAAGTTCCGACTGCCGACAACCCCGGTCTGGACGGCCGCGCCGGCCAGCACGATCAGGTCGGTCACCTGTCGTCCTTGCAGTGGCAGCTCCACGATCCGCTCGTTTTCGATCACGTCGCTGATGCCGGCGCTCTGGACGTCGACGATCGGTGCGGCGGCCTCGACCGAAACGTTCTCTGCGACATTACCGATAGCCAGGACTACGTTGACCGCGGGCGATGCGGCTACCTGCAGCACAATTCCTGTCTGTGAGTACGTGCGGAACCCCTGCAGCATCGCTTCGAGCCGATAGGGTCCGGTCGGAAGGTTCGGCAACACATAGGTCCCGCTGGCGTCCGTCGTGACGCTGCGCGTGAGTCCGGTGTCGGTCTGCGTGGCCGTCACCGTGACGCCCGGCAGGACGGCGCCGCTCTCGTCGGTGATGCGGCCGCTTAACTGCGCGGTCGAAAGTTGTGCGGACGCAGAGGTGGTGATAAGCAGAAACGCGATGACGCCAACTAGCAGGGTGAGGAACGGCTTCATCTGACGTACTCCTCTCCGGTAGGCCAGCGACTATGGACGAACTGGGGGGTAGATACTACCAGAAGCGCCGCGCGTCAATCCTGCCTGCACGGGGCGGCGGCAACGACATGTCAGAAGCGGAGATCCTGCTGGCCAGGCAGCGGATGATATGAGCATCGTTATGCGCGCACACGATGTCACCTTGCGGCCGTATGCGGTCGCGGATGCGCCTGAGATATGTCAGGCGGTTCACGAATCGCTGAAAGAACTGATGCCCTGGATGCCGTGGTGCCATCCGAATTACTCGCTTCACGACTCGAGAACCTGGCTCGAGAACCAGGTCAAAGCATTTCAAGCGGGAATGGCGTTCGAATTTGCGATTGTTTCGAACGACGGACGTTACCTTGGCGGATGCGGGGTCAATGACATCGGTCAAGCCAATCGGCGCGGCAATATCGGGTACTGGGTCCGAACAACGGAGGCCCGCCGCGGCGTCGCCACGGCCGCCGTGCGGCTCGCCTACCAATGGGCGATGGAGAACACGAACCTAATCCGACTCGAAATCCTCATCGCCGTTGGAAACACCGCGAGCCAGCGCGTCGCGGAAAAAGCAGGCGCCGTGCGCGAAGGCATCTTGCGGAAACGCCTGGTGTTGCATGACGAGGCGCACGATGCCGTGATGTTCTCGCTGATACGGTGATGCGTGCGGTCGCACGCGGACCGACCGGTTACAGCCGGTTGCTGTCGGCTCGAGGCGATGCGGGAACGAGAGCGTCCGTCGCAGGCAGGTGGAGGCCAACCGAGTCGTCGAAGGCAAACGCAATCTCGTACTGGATCCCGGCACCCGTCCTCAAAGGAACGCACCTGATGACGCGACCCATGGCGTCGAATTCGTGGCCACTCAGTTCGATCGTCAGGCGCGACCGTTCTCGCACGTTGAGATCGGAGCGCTTCAGAGAGTGATGCTCGGGACGCGTCTGCGTTCGCAGCAGCACGCCCCGCGAGGAAACATTTACGAGAGCAGCACGCCCGCGCCCAAAACGCGTCACCGAAATCCACGGCACGTTGTGACGAGAAAATCGGGGTTCAGTGCGACGTTCCGGCGTGTCGCTCAACGCGGCCTGCGCGCCGTGTAGTTCCATCTCCTGCTTGAGCGTTCTGACGCCGGAAAGATAGCGGATGACGTCCTGAGTGAACGTTCTCGGATCGCAGCCGGGCGTGAGCGGTTCTTGCCGCTGCCGCTGTCGCTGTCGCCACGGCATCAGCGAACGAGCGCGCTGCTGGACGAAATGATCAGGACGTTCGAGCACCGGCATCCCAAGTATCTGCACATGCCTCGCACTCGGTATCGCGCCGAGATAGGAGATGACGTAATCCTCCACATCGGCCGGAATCAGGGGAGGCAGGAGAACGATGTCAGGGACGCACTGGTCGATCGAGGAGAGAGCGTTGTCGATCGAGTCAACGACAACGACGTCCTCTGAGACGTGCGTGCGAAGAGCCTCGCGCAAAAGGTCGGATTGAACCGAGTCGGGCTGGACGATGAGGAGCCACGACATGAGACGTGGCACCATCATTTTGCGTGCCCAATGGAATCGGAATCATAGACGCGCGCCTAAGCTCTTCTGTCGCAGGCTGTTCGTGACCGATGACGGCCTCGCATCATCCAGCCAATCCGCCGTGTTGTGTGATCCAGGATCGGACACGGCCTTCGGATTCCGACTTCCGTTGCGCCCGTTTCCCGGTTTGACACACGCCTTCAAATGCGGCGGTCTAGCGGGCGATGGGACGGCCGGTCTTGGGCGCCGCCTCGGCCCCGGGTGGTTCGCTGAACGGCTCCATGAAGATGCGCTCGTAACGAACCTCGAGAATCTGCAGTTGCTGGGTGCGGGCAGGCGCGCGAAGAACGACGAAATCGCCGGGTTGGGACTTCATCAAAGCGCGTGCGAGCGGCGACACCCAGCTGATGTAGTTTCGATCGAGGTCGACCTCGTCGAGGCCGACGATGCTCACCACGCGCTCGTTGCCAGCGGTGTCGGCGTAGCGCACGGTGGCTCCGAAAAAGATGCGCGTCGCCGCCCGGCCGCTTCTCGGCACTTCCGGGTCCACCACTTCCGCCGCATCGATCCGCTTCGTGAGAAAGCGAATTCGACGATCGATCTCACGGAGCCGTCGTTTGCCGTATTGATAATCCGCGTTTTCGCTGCGATCGCCGTTACTCGCGGCCCAGGCGACCACCTGAGTCACCGCCCGACGTTCTCTGGTGAGCAGAAACCGTAGTTCGTCTCTGAGTCGCTCCAAGCCGCTCGGCGTGATGTAGTTCTTGACTCCAGCGAGGCTCATAAAAGCCGGTCTCCCCAACGGGCCGAGTACGACTTTACAACGATGTTGGCTAACGAATGCTCGCGCCTCTGTTTGGGGCAAGACTTCGAGCCTTCGAGTTGGAACTGTTGATTCACTTCATTGATTCAGGCTGGAGGTCCTGCGGCTGGTCGATGTCCGCGATCCGTCCACCGAGTACACCTCGTAGATGACGGTTCCGGCGGGACTGGTAAACACGCGCTCGAGTTTCGGAACGATGCCCAAGGCCGCGCACCACTTCAGGAAATTCGGCTTCGTGCCAAAGTTATTGAATCCGTCCCCGCCGGGACCATACGTAATCGCCAGTCCGCGTACCCCTTCAAAGTCTCGCAGCAGGTCGTTGCGCTCCTGGCCCGAGAGGTCACCGAGCCAGCGGAACTGGAACCAACGGTCCCGCGCGACCGCGCGAGTCCTGGAAGTGCCCAGGGCCCAGATCTGATTGTGGAGCCCCCAATCGACCGACGTGATGCGCTCCGCGGGATGCTGATTCAGGAAGTCGACCAACTGGTAGATGACGGGGCTCCAATGCGGCACGAATTCGGCGGTCGGTCGAAAGTTCCGGTCGTAGGCGGCGCCGACGTTCAGGCCGGATGCCGCGAGGATGGCCGCGATCACCGCGGTACCTAACATCCCGGCCACGGCACCGAACATCCCGGCCACTCCGACCACGCCACCGAAGGCCACGAACAGCTGGAAGGGATACAGCACCATGATGTGGTGCGGTCCATAAGCCATCGTGGTGAACAGGATCTGCAGAGCGATTAGGGCACAGATCAGGAGGTGGCAGAGGAGCACTCGCGCCTGGAAAGGCATGCGTTCCACCCTGCCGGCACGGCGCGCGGCCCGCAGGCTCGCCACGACCGTGCCCGCGACGCCGAGCGTCAGGATCGGATTCATCAGGCTCTCGGCGGCCAGGGTCCGTTTGGTCACCCAGAGGTAGAGTAATTGGCCGTTCATCGTGCTGGCGTAGAGGTTGGTGACGAAGCGGAACCGCTCGAGGGGCGTGAACGAAAGCGCCTTATCCCATCCGGCGGCCACGTGGATACTCCGAACCAGGGTGGCCAGACCGATAAAGGCCAGCATCGTGAGAGGACGAACGAGCCGCGCCCGGTCGCGCTGCCACATCTCCCGCAGCTCGGTTCGGAACAGCATGCCGCCGGCGGTGGCCAGCGCGAAAAGAAACCACAGGAAGTTCAGCTTGTCGAACACGCCCAACGCGCACGCGGCAACCATGCCCCAGAGGTATCGCGATGACCCGGTACTCACCGCGCGCAGCGCGAAGAGCAGCGCGGTGAGCTTCAGGATCATCATCAACACCACGGGGCCGTAGTCGAACTTGGAAAGGTAAATGAAGATGGGATCAACGCTCATGACCAGCACCACGATGGCGCTGACGGGTCGGCTGAAGCTGAATCGCGCGACTCGGTAGGTCAGCATGAGAGTGACCAGCGAGGCGAGGATGACGGGCCACCGGACGGTCTGGGGCGAGACGCCAAAGATCTGGAAAATGGGGTAGTACAGGTAAGCCTTCAGCGCACCGGTGTACCCATTTATCAACACCGGAACTCCGAGAATCCGCCTTCGGACAAACATCCCGTTGGTGGGTTCGCCGGTGGCGGCGTTCACGAACAGGAGTTCGTCGTACTCAAGGCCCGGACTCGCGATCCAGCGGCCGGCCATCACGACGAAGTACGCGCCGGCCGCAAGCAGGATCAGTCGCGGCATCCACGTCGCGAGCCGCGTCCGTGTCTCGCCGAGCGTTCGTGCCTCGCCTGAGACGATAGGAAGCATTGGCCGTCTCGCGGTTAGCATACGCCGGTCCGACCAGTAGAGTTTGAGTTTGCCGTCCGAGAGCGCCCCAGAATTCAGGCTGACTGCGGCACGTGAATGCTTCAGTACACGTAAACAGATGGGTTGTCCGTCGCGTTCTTGCCAAGGCCGGTAGTGGTTCGCGTCATCGTCCGGCCGTCCGGCGAAACCGCATAGACGCGGCGAGTCACCGGGTGCCGATTAATCCCGGGCCGCCCTTCCCTTCACGTTGCCGCACGTCGCCGTCTTTGTCTGCCGATTCGTCTTCGTTCCACCTACCGATGAAGCGATCGATGTCGCGGGTAGATTGCGCAAGTGTGGGTGAACCAATCTCCAACACATACCCGAGCATCAACGCATAGCCGATCCGAGCGCGTAAGTTGACGAAGCGAATCTGCATCAACATTCCCCGACAACCGCACACACCTCCGGCGGGAACCGTTGTAACTGAGTTGGCGCTATCGTGAGTTTGTTGCGGTCCGAGGGTGAACCGAAACGTCGAAACAGCCTAAATAATCCCCGTCGTCCGTCAACGTGTCAAGACACTTTAGACAATATTTCTAACGATTGCGGCGGTAATTACGGACGTGAATAGGATGGAAGAACCTATTGGGGGCTGAGGGAGGGCAGCCGCGAGCTGCCCTCCTTTGTTCAAACCACCGCCCGGCCGCTCAATAGGCCGATTACGAAGAGCACAATCGCCAACACGAGCAACACATGGACGAAGGCACCGATAGTGTAGGTACCGACGATGCCCAGCAACCATGCGATCAGCAGAATGACCGCAAGTGTGTAAAGCATAGGATCCCCCTATCGTTTAATGTCGTCAGCCAAATCGTCGAGCGCTTCACCGACTTTGCGCCGGGCCTTGCCGAAGGTCTCCTGCATCTTGCCGGATGCCTCATCAGCAACACCCTGGTCATGAAGATCTTGATCGTCCGTGAGGTCACCGGCGGCTTGCTTGACCTTACCCTTGATCGATTCCGACTTTCCCTCAAGTTCGTCCCGGTTCTTCATGGATTAGCCTCCGGTGAATGAACCAGCACGACATGTACCCACCGCCGTAGTTCATTGAGAAAGTGAGGTTTGTACGGCAGGGTTCGAGCACAAGCGTTTGTGATGGGACGCGCCGTTCGCTCCCAACGGACGAGGCATAGCGAATCGAAAGGAGCGGCATGGCCTGACACCGGAAGAGATGGAGTGAACGACGAAGATTGCTCCAACGACCGAGACGGACCGTTCATTTGCCATTCATGGACGGTTCTGTAGGATACGGCGCTATTGCTACGAGGGAGGGTCAGTAATGCGCATGTTCACAGCGATAATGTTCGCCGTCGGCCTCGTCTCATCGCCGCTTGCTGGCTATGCGGCGCAGGCGCGCACGGGCGGTGGCGCGGCGCGTTTTGAGGTCACGAGCCTGCGGGCCGTGCGCCCCACCATCCAGACACTGATTGTCGATCTGCAGAAGAAAGATCAGGCGGCCGCCAAGGGGCACATTGAGGCGTTCGACGCCGCGTGGATTGGTGTCGAAGTGTACGTCAATACGCGCAGCATGGATATGTACAACGACATCGAGCACAACTGGGAAGCGAAGCTTGAGAAGGAATTATCCATGCCGGGTGCAGATCTCGCCGTTGCTCTGTCGGATGCGCAGGCGCTCCTCAAGAGCTACGATACGATGCTCGATTACGTTGCGAAGGCACCGCCACTGAACTCCAAGTTCGATGACGTGGCACGGCTGCGCATCGAACGCTCGCACCTGCGTGACGTTCAGAACTTCCTCAAGGCAGGAGGCGTTGCCGACGCCAAGAAGGCGCGGACCGCGTTCGACGACAACTGGGACAACATCGAGGATCTCGTCAAGGACCGCTCGCGCGATGCCTACGACTCGATCGAGAAGAATATGGTGACGCTGGAGAAGCAGTTGATGCCAGCCAAGCCCGACGCCGAGATGGTCAACGCGACCATCATGGCGATCAACACTGAGTACAACAAGATCGTCCAGCAGATCACGAAGGAAGCACGCGACGCCAACACGGGAAAATAAAGACCTAACGGGTGCGCCTGCCACATCGCCACATCATCCCCTCACGTTAGACGACGATCTGCGCAGCCGTCCAAGCGGCCTGATCCTTGTCGGACTGCACCCACTTGTGCAGATCGACGACGACGGAATTACCGTCGCGCCGGATGAGGTAGCGGTCCATGTTACGCGTTGCGCGGCCGTCGGTGTGGGTGCCGTCCGGGCTGTACTGGGAATCATGCTTCGTGCACTGGAAGCGGTGATCCTTCGCGACCCACTTGACCGCATTGTTCTCATGGGGGCAGGCAAGCGAGAAGACCATTACGTGATTCTGATACCGGGCGACGATCAGGCCGGCACCATGGTCGATGTTGACGCTGTCGCTCGTGGGAATCGGGTAGCGACGCTCACTGCCGCTCTGCTCGCCCGACGTGGTGCCGATCGGCAACGCGACCGCATCGCTCGTCCCAAGGCCGAATACCGCGAGCGTCATTCCGAAGCAGCCGGCCGTCTGCAGGAACTCGCGACGGCTGGCGCGCATCGCAGAATGGCGCTCGGTGCACGCCTCCTCGGCGCACGTGAAGAATGGAATCGTCGTTTTCCTGTCCATGATCCTAAAGATTTGTCAGTGCGGCCCCCGCGAGCGTCGTCAGGAACCAGAGCGCGAGGCTTGAGATCGCCACGGCATGGAGGTGTCGCCAGGCCCGCAACTCACCGCGGCGGACGCGGCGCTCACCGGTGAGCATGGCGAGGCCATTCGCCAGCAGCGCTGCGAAAAGCACCATCTTCAGCCAGAAGATGCGCGAGTGCAGGAATGTGTCCGCGTCGGCGGCGAACAGAAGGAGCCCGCTCACGGACAATGCTGCGAGGCCGACGACAACGATTGTGTGAGTCCGCTTCAGCACATGAAATTGCGAGGTACGGCCGATCGACCCTTCGCGGGCGGCTTGGATCGTCGCCAGGTCTGCCGTGATCGCGCAGCCGCCGCCGAGCATCAGCCCGCCGATGTGAGCGAACTCAATGGCGGTTTTGAGCGTCGCGTGATTCGAGTAGAACGACGTCCACGTATCAAGCAGCGAACTCAACATCATCACTATCAATGGTTCCCAAACAACATCACCAGATAACCGGTCGTCCCGAGGCCGACCGACGCGATCGCCAGGTTGCGATGCGTGGCCCGATCGGTCTGGAAGGTGAAACCGCGGCGCTCGCTGGGCGTCGACATCGCCGTGGCTACGAAACCTGCATCAGCGGCCATCATCAAGAGGCCGTGTAGCAGCCGCAGCCCTCGTCCTTGGTCGTTCCAGCTTTCGCCGAATAGGTTCCAGGCGCCGGTAACTGTATTGACGCCAAAGAGGCCCACAATGGCGGTGGCGACGACACCGTGCGCGCCCTTCCTCCAATCGCCGTGCTCCACGCCGTTGTAGATGGAGGCGCCGAGCGCCAGCTCGGCCGTAAACAACGGTAGCGTCGCATAGCTTGCGAAGCGGTGAATTTTCGCGCGCTTCAAATAGGCATCACTGTGTTCGATGGCGGCGGCATGGATGGGTTGAGTGCCGCCCTGCATGAGCTCGGGATGAATGGCGAGCCGTCCAGGTGGGGTGACGGACACGGCATCACCGCCACTGGACAGCCAGTCGACGCGCCACGCGTCGCGCGCAGGATGGTTTGAGAGAAATGTCGCTGGACGATCGAGCGCGCCCGCCCATGCGGACGTCGCCACGAGCGAGGTAAAGGATAAGACCGCAATAAACGTTCGCATGGAGAAAAAGACGAAACCTCGGAGCAAGTGTTCCGCCAAGGGTGAGGCTGCCACGATGAGTTCTTCGGCTGTACCTCGTCGCCACGCGATGACAGACTGATACGTGTGGATGACATTACCGATGTCCGGCGCGCCGCAACGTGATGATCACCTCGCTATGCGGTGTGCAGCACCGAGGCACACCTCTTGCTCTCCGTGCGCAGCGCCAGCGTCGCACATGCGCATCGCCGATTCATGCCAAAACCGATTACGCTCGAAGCTGCATCCAATTCATCCCGCCGCGCATTCTGCATGCAGGCCTGCCAGGCGGCTTCATGCCTTGCGCTCGCCACCCTCGGCGAAGCGTGCGGCGGGATCGGAGGCGGTACTGGACCAAGCAATATTCCGCAGCTGGCCACGGTCACCGGCACCGCCAACGGCACCACGGTGCAGCTGCAAATCGATTCATCGTCTCCGCTCGCCGCAGTCGGCGGCGCCACGCTGGTACGGAGTTCGTCGGGACTGTTCCTCGTCGCGCGCACCGGCGATCAGGCGTTCACCGCTCTGACGTCGACCTGTACGCACCAAACGTGCACGATCAACGGGTTTGACGGCACCGATTACGTCTGTCCGTGCCACGGTTCACGGTTCACCACCAGCGGTCGCGTCGTCAACGGTCCGGCGGCAGCGCCATTGCGAACCTTCAACACCGCGTTTGCGAACAACGTGCTCACGATTGGGTGATTCACGTCGGTGGTGGACGGACACGTGCGCGACTACATAGTCGCGATTCTTGACTCACTTTGCGGCCGAGACGCCGACGATTACTCGTCTGGATCAGGTGTCGTGAGCGTTCTCTTTCACCCGATGCCTGAACCTGGAGTCAACGCGATTTGAGGTCCGCATTCGCGGGGTCAGACCGCGGAGTACGAGACAGCATAAGAGCCATCCCGCCCGGAATCGGCGTGGGCATTAGTGAGTAGTTCGTTCGCCCATGTCGACCCACAACCGTCCAACCCGCTGCCGTGCCCAGGGCCGCGCCAAAAGCGACATCGCTTAGAAAATGCACATTGTCATGCAGTCGCGACGTGCCCACATATGTCGCTATGAGAATGGTCGGTAGTGCGAGACGAGCGCCCAGGTGACGCTCGATGACCGAGGCAAAAGCGAACGTGGCGGCCGCATGCCCGGACGGAAAACTGTACGGCTGACCGTTCGGCCGGGTGCGATTTACGCTCAACTTGATTGCCTGAACGAGTCCTTCTTCCAGGAGCTCCGCCCTCACCAGATCGAGGCCCATATGCGACCACTTGTTCGTAGTGGACGCATCGTCATTGAACCTCGGCAGGATGTATCGCCCATAAAGGTACACGGCAGGCGGCGCAATGTACATCACTGGGCCACCGATGATGTGTCCGGGTTTCCAGATTTTGTCGGCGGCACCGCTGGAAACCAGATGCGCGTTAACGTCATCATCGAATGGGCGAAGCGACGCGGCCAATGCTCCGCCGACTCCTAGAATCCACCATGTGGATTGCCGGCGTGGGAACGTCGCATAATCGAGCACTGTGTCACGAAACAGCGTCGATAGTCCCGTATGCTGCGGCATTGGAAACGTGGTGCCTGAAGCGGCGCCGGCCGCAGGAGCCGGCGATGTTCCCCCGTTTTGAGCCGGTGCAGTGTCGGCAGGTTGAAACGATGTATCGGAGGTTTGAGTGGGCGGCGTCGTCGCCGCTGTGCCGACGGATTGTCGCGACGTGTCTGCAGGTGAGGCCTGATTCGATCCGTCCTGCGCGCGAGCAAAGGGCGAGTGATTCGCAAGCAGCATCACCAGATAGCCGGCTGTCCCAACCCCGATGGAGGCAACGGCCACATCACGATGGATTCTCTTATCGTGATCAAAGGTCGACGAGGTTCGGAAGTTGTCGCCGTGAGGAGCCAACGCCCACGTTGCGACGAAGCCGGCATTGGCCGCCATCATCAGCAGTCCGTGCACCAGACGAAGCGTGCGACCGTCCTGCTCCTGCCAGCCTTCACCAAACAGGTTCCACGTGCCCGTCACCGTGTTGACCCCGAAGAGGCCGATGATGCCTGCGCCGACCGCCGAGTGAAGACCTTTGTTTCCGCTGCCACTCGTTGAGGAGTTGAACAGCGACTGCCCGAGGGCGAGCTCCCCAGCAAACAACGGCAGCGTGGCGTAACTGGCATATTTGTGAACCTTCGCTCGTGTTTCGTACGCCGTGCTGTGTTGAATCGCCGCGGCATGTAACGGCTGCTGTATCGCCGGCGGGTTGGGGGACTGTTGGGTCAGCGCATTCGAGATTTCAGGCCCACGAGCGCGGGGCGTGGTGGTATCAACACTTCGCCAGTCAATTCTCCAAGGGTCGCGGGCGGGGCGCGTCGTGAAAAACCCGGCCTCCAGAGCAAGACCGTCCGCACCTGCCGGTAAACAAAAACACAGCGTGACCACGACAAAGACAAAAAGTGTGCGCATGACTGATCTCCACTCACTCAGAGCGTCGGACGGGAGGACCAAGCAAGACAGTTGCCCCAGCGCGGGCGAGCCATGGACCAGGGACGCGTTGCGGATGTAAGCGCCTCTATGACGACCCGACCGCAACGCTGACCGCGGTGGAGGCCTTCACCCTCGCCTCGCCAAGTGCGGCGCCAGCCTTGGCGTAGGACTTCAATGTATATATGGCGCCATCGACGTCAAAGGCGGCCTCGGTCTACGTCACTCCGGAGTTCTCGAGCCCGTTGTCCGTCCGCAGGAGTTGGGGCAGGCCGCGTTCCACCGCCAATCGATCCAAAATCCGCGTCACCGGTGGGGCCGGACTCTAAACCGAAACGCTACTCGTCTTCGGTGGTCGCCGGCGCTGGAATGTCTTGGTCTTCCGAGTCAGTCGAGAAAACAACCCAGTCGGTCCAAGGGCCGATACCGTCGTTGCAGAACAGGCCACGCACATGGACACGATAGGTGCCGCCAGTCTTCAAGAATTCTGTTGCTTCTGGTTTGACGACGGTGTCGTGCATGGCGAATATCCATCCATTCGATGCGTCGGATCGCTGGAATTCCAGTTCATATCCTCGAGCAGCGTCGTCGCTCCCCAACCACGACATGGTGATCGTCGTGCCATGCACTGAGATGGGAAGTCGGATCGGGCCGACGAAGGTCGTCCCTGAACATTCGCGGAGTGAGAACCGCCCACCCGTCGAATCAGATATGGTGGAACTTGGTACGCCGCTAATCCCCTGAGCGGTGGGGCCGGTCATACTCGACGGTGAGTCCCCGCAACCAGCAGCCATGACAGTGGCCGCAC
>Ga0134124_10003774_pt1 | contig 12162 bp, 9 predicted proteins | sample KB304_FD_96880 | JGI IMG/M metagenome (GOLD analysis project Ga0134124, IMG submission 96880) | Terrestrial soil microbial communities without Nitrogen fertilizer from Kellogg Biological Station, Michigan, USA - KB3-0-4 | ecosystem: Environmental > Terrestrial > Soil > Unclassified ... | reverse complement strand
CGGATGATGCGTTGACACAGGCGTCACCGTTGGTTGCCAAGCTTTCCGGTGTGATAGATGCACGAAAATTGGGCGACCATAAAAGCGATTATGCCGATTATCTTGCGGACAAATACCGATGAAACCGCCTGTGTTCGTGGACACCGATATTGTTCTTGACCTGCTAGCCAGGCGTGAGCCGTTTTACAACTCTGCGGCGCGCCTGTTCTCCCTTGCCGAGACCGGCACCATAACTCTGGCAGTATCGTCACTAACTTTTGCCAACCTCTTCTACATCATAAGGAAACAGGTTTCCGCCAGGCATGCGCATGAAGTGCTGCGCAATTTCAAGCAGCTCGTGACGGTTCTACCAGTGGATGATGCCGTCATTGAACAAGCGCTAAAGGCCGGGTTTACCGACTTTGAGGACGCCGTACAGTATTATGCGGCGCTTGGTGCAGAGTGCTCCGCGCTTCTGACCCGCAATGGGCGGCATTATCGTAAGGCTGAGATTGCTGTTTTGACTGCTGAAGCATTTTGCGTAAGGAACTAACTCTGTCTTCAATATTTACGCAAAGTTAGAGTTATATTTATGACAAAACATTTAGATCTAGTAAGATACCGTAATGATGGCGACGACTTCCATGTTCTTTGGACTGCACGTCGAGCTTTGCGTTTGCTTGAACCGACCAGCAATTTAGTTGCAGTTGCTGTTGAGGGAATTTCTGAAAATGAAGCTGGCGATGGCCCTGATATTGAAGCAGGACAATTAGTCATTGATACAGCCGAATACTATGGTTCTGAAACCATCGCTGATGCAGTACAGATTGCTTATTGTCAACTTAAATATTCAACGACGGCACCAAATGAACCATGGACATTATCAGGGCTTAAAAAAACATTGGCAGGGTTTGCCGGTAGATTCAAAGAGTACTGCTCAAAATTCCCCCCTGACGTAGTGATATCAAAAATCAGGTTCCGATTTATCTCCAACCGTCCGATCACCGAAACTATTGTGGAAGCCTTCGAAGTTTCTGCGGCAAAGACACCCACCGGCAAACTTCCAGGTGGCACTAAATCTACTATTAAGGACCTTCGAAAAGCCACAGGGTTATCCGCAAGTGAATTTCAATTATTTGCTGCGCAAGTAGATCTGTGGGGAGGCCAGGAGTCGCGTGCCGAGCAGTCGTCGAGTTTGGAGGCAGAAACTAAACGTATTTCTCCAACATTAGATTTTGACGTGTTGTATCGAATGAAGGAACTCGTACGGTCGAAAACACTTTCCGATACAAAAGATAACAACACCATCCGGTTAAGTTCGTTAGAAAGGGCGTTCGGACTGGATAGAGAGCTGTTGCCTGCCAAGCCCCTTTTTGAACCGGTTCCTCACCTCATTCCAAGGATACAAGAAAACAACATTGTAGAAACCATATTAAGAGCTCAATGGCCTGTAATAATCCATGCTGCTGGAGGTATCGGAAAATCAGTATTGGCTCAACATCTGCCTGAACTGTTGCCACCCAATTCAGAGGCAGTCCTTTTTGATGGGTTTGCCAGAGGGGCATATCGATCGCCGTTGGACCGACGACATAAACATGAACTCGGTCTGGTGCAAATCGCCAACACACTTGCAACCAGAGGTTTATGCGACATTCTTCTGCCAACGCCAGCCAGCGAGGAAGCTTATCTAGTGGCATTCCGAAACCGGTTAGAGCAAGCTGTTGCGGTTGTGCGATCACGTTCTTCCGAAGCAATCCTTCTAATTGTCCTTGACGCTGCTGACAATTCTGTCAAGGCATCCCAAATTCATCATGATCATTGCTTTATACCGGCTCTCCTTCAAGATCAACCGCCAGAAGGATGTCGTATTGTTGCCCTGGCTCGGAGTCACAGAATTGACGATCATCTTCATCCCTCCAGCCAGGTTATTCGTATTCCATTAGAGCATTTCTCTGTCAGTGAAAGCGGCGAACATTTGCGTGGCAAATTTCCTGATGCATCCGATGAGAATATAGAGGCGTTTCATCGTTTCACAGACAACAACCCCCGTGTACAGGCAAATGCTTTGGCCTTATCTAATGACCTATCCGAGCTATTAATGGGCCTTGGACCCAGCATTCAGTCTGTTGAAAATCTGATTGATGGCCAGCTTAAAGCTGCTTTGGACAAAGTGGTTGAAGATCAGGCGTGCTTACGCACAGAGATAGACTCCTTATGTATCGCTCTGGCATCGTTACCGCCATTAGTTCCTATCCGGGTCTTAGCAATGGCATCTGGTATATCCGTGGACGCAATCAGGAGCTTCGCGTCTGACTTTGCGGGTGGCAGGCCAATAATGATCCATGATGATGCTGTACAGTTTCGTGATGAACCTGTCGAAACTTGGTTCCATCAGACTTTTACTGCGCAACCTGAGCGGTACTGCCATATTGTTGACATCTTGATGCCATTGGCACTTAAAGATGGATACATAGCTTCTTCACTACCTTCCTTATTGTGGTGTGCTGGAAGATATAATGAACTAGTGAATCTTGCCCTTAGTGGAGAAGAACTTGAGACTGACGATCCTGTAGAAAAGCGTGAAATGTTATTGCGGCGTGTGCAGTATGCACTCAAAGCGGCACTTACAAACCGAAATTTCGAAGATTGCACAAAACTGCTGCTGCGGATTGCTGAAGAAGTGGCAACAAGCGATCGACAGTCCAGCTTTCTCATGGATCATTCCGATTTGGTTGCAACTCTTGCTGGCCCTGATGTTGTCTATGATTTTGTATTTCGCAAGCGTGCCTGGAACATGTCAACCACCCCATATGTGCATTCTGCCGCGATGCTCGCGGCTAATAGACAACATAAGGTTGAGTCACGTCGCTTTCTTGATTTGTCTTTGGATTGGTTGCGCGATTGGTCTGCGAGTGAAGACTCCGAGCGAGTGGAAGTCGAAGGGGATGATATTGCAGCTTATGCTTATGTATTTTTTCATCTCGATGGTCCAGCTGCTGCGGCGGCTTTTCTTGCTAGATGGACACTACGAACATTATCATTTGAGGCTGGGAGCGTTCTCGCGAGTCGCCTTATTGATATCGGCAGTGTTGCCTTTGCCGGTAACTTGCTTACATCAGCCAATAACGATATTTATCTGAGTCTGGCGATTATTCTTGAGCTAAGCCGAGTCTGCCTACTTCCAACAGAAGAACAGGTGGCGTCTGCATTTAAGTTGCTGGAGGCTGAAAAACCCCCAATTAACATTTCAGAAATTTCCGACAAAATTGATATTGGACTCGCTATTGTTGCATTGGCAGAGATGGCTGCTCAAATTGGTATGCCAAGCGCCAGGGTCACTGCGATTCTCAACAGCTATCAACATGTCCCTACCAGAGCATATTACAACTTTGATCGGAATTGGTTTCGTGAAGCTGTGCTTCGAGCTACTTCGCTTAAAGTGGCATTAGAAGGCAGAGATATCACCTTAAATGATGTTGTACCTGTCTCTGTTGCGGAAAAAATGGAAAAACCGAATTCTGACCATATTTCTGAAGTTCGCAAATTCAAGGAAGTTTATGGTGCTTTGGTACCATGGTATCTATTGAGAGCTCAAGCACTATTGAATGGCTATGGCATTAACAACTATGACAGCTTGCTTGTTGCAGCTCAAAAGGATTGCGGGATAAATCAGTGGAGTTGGAGGGGCAACCACGAATTGAGTTATGCCGCTAACGAAATCAGCAAGGTCTGGCTGGAGGCGTTGATTTTGTCAGGTTGTGCAAGTGCTGAAACAGCCAAAAATTTTGAAGTTTGGCTGGCAGCGCAGAAAGTTTCTATTTATGCACCAACTTGGACTCATCTTTCGCGTTGCGCTGCCCATCATCCAGAAATACACGCTGCTGGTTTAAGTTTTGCCAGCCGAGCACGAGAATTGATTTCAGGTGAACACGGCGATGCTCGTCAGACTGCTAATAGTTTTGCAGCATTATCCAGAGCGACCTTTCGCATATCTCATAAAGAAGCAGCAGGCTATTTTCAGTTAGCCCTAGAACACCTGAACCGCCTTGGTGAAGAGTTGTATGAGCGACTTCGATGCCTGATGGAAATTGCAAATCACGCCGCACTAACTGACCGTGCTCAACCTCGTGAAGCATATCGTTTTGCCAGAATAGTCGAACTATTTCATGCCTATAATGATCATAAATTCCCTTGGTCAGATGCTGGAGAGACAGTTGAAAATCTCTGTGCTACATCCGGAATTGCTATTGTTAGCCGCTGGAATGACAGGGACAAGGGGTGGTTAAATGATATCTTTCCACCAATCATTATTTCTCTTCTGGAAAAAGGCATAATATCTCCTCAGGTTGCTACCGCACTTCATGTTTTCCCAGGATATTGGCGTCTGTACGAAACAGCACCCTTGTTTTTCGGTAAGACCGTTGATCCAGCCTTGCTTCAAAATATCCTCGATACTCTGGTGCTGGATCAGGAATATGAAGGCTATAAAGAGACTTCATCTAAAGTGCTTTTGGACATAGCACGCCACCATCGTCTAAATTGTGATCGGCTTGAAGAATTGGAAGCATTTTATGCTTCCAGACCAACCGAAGCAGATTGTTATCAGAATGATGTTGCCAAATATTCTGGTGCTCAACCGAATAAACAGAAAGAGCCTGATTGGAGTTCTATCCTTGCTGCTGCAAATTTTGATACACCTGAAGGTATTGAAACGGCAGCTGAAAGATCTAAGCTTAGTGATCATTATTATCCATGGAAAGAGTTCTTTCAGAAGTTACGAACAAGTATTGCACCTGCCAATTGGCCTGATCACATTCTTGCTTTATCAAAAGCACAGATATCTGAGTTTCTTCTACTCGATGCAATTGAGGCTGCCACCACAGAATGGAAAAGTAGTCAGGCAGTCAAGCTCGCATCTGCTGAGGCAATCAGGTGGATAATAACTAATCGTCCTCATGGGTTTCTTAGCCACGGTTGGGGGGTCGGCAAAGAAATTGAGCGTTGTGTACGACTTGCAGGAATGACAAAAGGTGAAATATACGAGGCGTTGCTAAAAGCGTTAGCTGATAATATTGAGGCTGTTTCGGCAGAAGCACTACTTTTATTGACGAGTAGCCTTACGCAAGATGTGCTGACTCCGGAACAAGCCTTAAGTGTTCTTACGTTCAGTTTGGATAGGCTGGAACCAATCCTTAAAGATGAGGATGGTGATGGCCCTTGGCAAGTTGCACTTGCGCCTCCAGAACTAATCACCCAAGCAATTGCTGGATTTTTATACAGCATGTTGGGTTCACACAAATCAGTAAACAGGTGGCGTGCTGCCCATGCTGTCCGCAGGTTGTGCAGGTTCCATCAGCACGACATAATTTTAGCCCTGGTGGAACTCCTTCCTGCAGATGAACTTCCTGCTTTTACCGACGCAGAACTCCCTTTTTATCCTTGGCATGCCCGTTTATATCTCATGATTTCGTTTGCGCGTTCCAGTGTTGAAGTACCTGATGTGCTCCTGCCTTATCTGTCATCTTTCTGCATTGGGCACTCGAAGGACTGCCACACGTTCTGATCCGCCACTATGCTGCACAAGCCGCTTTAGCAATAGTTCAGGAATTTCCAGACAGGTGTGAGTCAGCGATCTTAGAAAAACTCCGCAAGGTAGATTCAAGCCCCTATGCAACAGTTCCTGAAATACGGGGGCATGGGGTTGGCTGGCATATGCCGAGATCCGGACATACGGATTACTATTTCCCGCATGATTTTGATCGTTACTGGCTTGGGCCGCTTTCAGAACTATTTAACAGCCAATACCATGAGGTAGCTCAAAGAACTGAGAGATGGATCGTTTTGAACCGCAAAAACAATTTTAATGGCGGGTGGGATTGTGATCCGAGAGGTAAAAGGAATTATTACAACGACATGGACACGATGTGTGGGAGTGGTTGCCCTGAAATAGATACCTACTCATTTTATCTAAGTTATCATGCCCTATTTTGTACCGCTGGAGAACTGCTGGCTGAGAAACCTACTGTAGGCCCTGATGATTGGCATGGTGGTTGGGATAAGTGGCTGAAAGAGTATCTGCTTACCCGTCCTGATGGCAAGTGGTTGTCTGATCGAAGAGATTTTGCACCATTGGAACGACAACGCTGGCAAATAACTAAACTGCCTTGGGACAGGGAAAAGGAGTGGCGATGGTCGATTTTAGCAGAGGACTTTGACCAAGCACTTGGATTTACCGAATCAGAACCTAAGTCATTGACGGTTGGAGGGTATTGGAATGTAAGTGAGAATTTTTGCAGGGAGGATATTCATGTCTCATCGGCATTGGTTACCCCAGAAACCTCTTTAGCTTTGTTGCGTGCGCTTCAGACGGCAGATGATTTCCATGATTTCAAAATTCCTGATGAAGATGAACGTTTTGAGACTGCTGAACAAGGGTTCAAAATGTCTGGTTGGATTCAAGAACCTTATTGTGAATTCAGGCTTGACAAGCATGATCCTCTTTCTGGAAAAATACCATGGCCTGGCATAAGACCGGGGCGTAAGGTCGTTCGAGCATTCAAATTGATTCCAGACGAAGAGGGCCGTACTTGGCGTACGGGACATTCAGATGTTATCTGGTCGCGCATTTGGGGTGATCGTAAAGAAGATCGTCATGATCGAGCTGGAAACTACGGCCAAAGACTAGTGATTGATGTTGATTTTCTCCTGTTAATGCTGCAACGACTAAATCGCGATCTAATTGTGGAAGTGGAGATCAACCGTGACAAAGACAAAGACTGGGGTAACGACAAGGAAGAAAAACTCGAATACAAATACCGTTCCTACACCAGAATCTACCTCATTAGGTCCAACGGCGGACTTCACACCCTTCGAGGATGTTGTTGCCTTCGGCCAAAAACTGGTTAAAGAATTAGAGCTCGAACCAGGTGTAGACACCCTTGGAAGATGGATAGTCCATTACATTGCCGAGGTAATGTTAAAGGCGGAAAACACTGTTGGTGCTAAGAAAGCAGCGGCTGAACGAGAGTGTTTCGATCAAATCCTAAAGTTATGGAAACATCGCGCAACCTTGCCTGGAAATCGCCCTCTTCAATCATTTGAGCCAATTTTTAGAATGCTAGAAGAGCTACAAGAACCCCAGAGATCATGGTACTTTGAAGCCCACAGACCAAAAGCTGGAGGAGAAATTGGCCAGTGGTTGGAACTTGCATCAAATGTAGACTACTCCGCCAGAGCAATTATTAGATTTTTTATTGCTTATGCTGCAATAGTGGCTGCTAAGAAAGAGAGTAAGTGGCTTGAAAGTGGACTGCCATCTTTTTTGGAAGATACGGACGATGTTCTTGCTACAAAGTTGCTAATAAGGGATGTCACCGTGAAAATAAATCTAGGCGAAGAAATTTCTAATCAGCAAGTAGATGAGTTAGCCGATATTCGTGACCGTCTGGATGGCTTGGTGGATTTGAGTTGTCAGATGCGAGATATGATTAATGACGTGTTTGGGAAATCTTCTGGACAGCTGGGAGAAGGAGTGAATGATGAGCGCTGAAAAGAATGACAAAACTAAAGACAAACGCGATCCCGATTTTGTAAATGCCGAGGTGGCCTTCCAGCGGGCGGTGCGCCAGGTGCGTGAGCGAGCCGCGAAGTCGGGGCTTCCGATTGCGGTTCTCCGTGATGGGAAAATAGTAGAGGAAATTCCCAGGAAGAAATCTGCCAGCAAATGACCGATCTCTCCCTGATTCTGAAAGAGAACTCCCCATGATCATCGACTGAAACGACATCGACACCGTACTGTTGGATATGGACGGCACCATCCTCGATCGCCATTTTGACGACCACTTCTGGCTGGAGCATGTGCCGACTCGCTGGTCACAGCTCAATCATACGACGCTTGAACATGCAAAAGAGCACCTGTACGCCCTGTTTCGCAGCCAGGAGAACACCCTCAACTGGACCGATCTCGATTACTGGTCGGATCGCCTCAAACTTGATATTCCGGTGCTCAAACAGGAAATCGAGCATCTGATCGCCGTTCATCCCTATGTGATCGAATTTCTGCTGTTCCTGAAACATGCCGGAAAAATGGTGTGGCTGGTCACCAATGCCCACTCGAAAACACTCGACCTGAAGATGAAAAACACCCGCATCGGCCCGTATTTTGACGGCATCATTTCCGCCCACCAGGTCGGCTTGCCGAAGGAAGACGCCGGTTTCTGGAAGAAATTGCAGGATTATATCAGCTACGAGCCGGAACGGACCATGCTGGGCGAAGACAGCGAGGCCAACCTGACGACGGCCCGGGGTTTTTCGATCCGCTATCTCATCTATATCAGCCGCTACAGTTCCAGGATTGAACCGCGCCGGTCGGAACGGTTTTCGACGATTGACTACTTCAACAGGCTCATCCCGGACAAGGGGAGCAGTTGCATTACGATCCCCTGATCAGGCAGAAAAAAAAACGGCGGCCGATGCATTCGTCAGTATCGGTCGCCAGCTTTTAGCTCTATTTGAATTATATTCCTTATGCTCTTTTCAGAAGAGTTCTAAACTTTTCAAGCTTGGAAGCACCCTCCTCGATCAACCTGATCAGGTCTTTACGGGCGCTGCCCGCCGCATCCTTACCCTTTTCCAGCAGATCGTCGGTTTTTTCACCAAGCGTCTCGACCAGATCCGACACATTGGCGGCAAGATCGTCCACCACCTCATCGGCTTTGTTGCGGGCTTTTTTTGTATAACGAAGGATGTCTTTTCTGGTCCTGTCACCGGATTGAGGAGCAAACAGCAGAGCCAGACCGGCTCCGATGACTCCTCCGGCAAATATCAGCAAAGCCGCCGCAGCAATTTTTTTATCCTTGTCTTCCATAATTAACCTCCAATTGAATGTGATGGATAAATCATAACGCTTTTCGCCTGTTTGGCAAGTTCCTTACCACCTTATATTTTTGCAAAATCTGTGTTATATTTTTCGCAATGTGTTATCACAAAAATAAAAAGGACATGTGCATGAATCATAAAATCTATGACGTTCTGATAATCGGCGGAGGTCCGGCCGGGCTGTCAACCGCCTATCTATGTCACAAACAGGGACTTTCCTATCTGGTTCTTGAATCGGGGAAAGCCATTTTCCAGGGGATCGCAAACACCTATCCCGAGGGGAAACTGGTCTATGCCTCAAAACCCAAAGATGCTCCGGAACCTTTTATGGTTGCAGAACTCAGCCCACCTGAAAAGCCGGTAACGGTGGAAAGCTATCTGCAGTACGTTCAGCATTTTGTTCAGCATGAAAACCTGAATGTTCAAACGGAAGTGGATTTTGAAGACATCAAGGACGAGCGCGATGGTCTCACGGTAATTACATCCAAAGGCAGTTTCAAGGGAAAGAAGGTCGTGCTTTCCTTCGGCAGCAACATTCCCCGTGAACTCTCCGTGTATGGCGATGCCAAGATGGTCGCTAAAAACGTTGATGATGCCAGCAAGTATATCGGTATTAAAACCCTGGTGATCGGCGGCGGAAATACGGCAGCAGATGTGATTATCAATATCCTCAAGGCCAAGCGCGAGGCCGGCGACAACCAGCCGGTCTACTGGGCACACATGGCGGAAACGTTCGATGTCAACAAGGAAACTGCCCAGCGGCTCGGGGAAGAGATCCTTCTGGGAGGAAATATCAGGTTATTGCCCGGATCGATGCCTCGTATCGGCGAAGTCGATGATCAGGGGATTGACCGTCTGGTCATCCGTATCAACGAATTCAAACAGGCTGACGGCATCGATCTGTATCATGGCATGAGTTTTCCGATGCACAATGTCATCGCCTGCATCGGATCGGAGGGTCCGGTGCCGATCTTCGACAAGCTGAATATCCAGAGCATCGCCTGTACTGCAGGCGTCTGCAAGATCGCCAAGGAGGGCGAACGCCTGGTACTTCTTTCCTCAGAGTTCGAATCCACCCGAAAGGGCGTGTATGTCATCGGCGGAGCCATTTCCCCGTCCTACATGAAGATCAGCGAAGGATCGATTACAGAGGAAAGACATCCCAACCTCATCTATACCGCCATCAACGATGCATATCATGTGGTCGAGGCTATCCGGGCGAAGCTTGCCAAGTGATACCGACCCGGCATGCAGGGTTTTGCCGGGCTGGCGTGACCCGCTTTTTTTTATTCAGGGAGCCTTGATTTTCGTGTACTCTGCCCCTATATTCCGAATATGCAGTTCATTAAAAGATCGCAGGCATTATTAATTACCAAGGAGCCGCATCACATGAAGAAGCACGCCTTTAAGGTTTTAACATTGCTGGCCGCCATCATGCTTGTTTCCGTCACCGTCCTGGAATATGACGCCCATGCCAGAGCGGGCGGAGGAAGCCGTTCCATGGGAAGTGCCGGTTCACGAAGTTACTCACGCCCAGCCAGCCCGAGTCCGCAACCGGCACCTTCCCGCCAGCAGGCAGCGCCCTCCCCTCCTTTTCAACAACCCGCATCCGGCGGGTTCCTGAGAAGCATGGCCGGAGGCATGGTCGGCGGCATGCTTGGCGGGATGCTGTTCAGAAGCCTCGGTTTCGGCGGCATGGGAGGCGGCATGGGAGGCGGCATCGGCCTGTTTGAAATCCTGCTGCTGGCCGGGATCGGATACCTGATCTACCGCTTCATCAAGAAGAACAGGGAAGGAAGTTCCGGGTCCTCTTTTGAGCCCGAGCCTTACCGGGGGGGAACTGTGACCTCTATTTCCCCTGGTTATCAGAACGCCTTACCTGAAGCAGAGGACATTGAAACCGGCCTGGCCCACATTCGCCAGTTCGACCCGTCCTTTGACGAAAACCGCTATAACGATCTTGTCATGGATAACTTTTTCAAGATTCAGGGAGCCTGGATGAATCGCGATCTGACGCCGGTTCAGAACCTTCTGACTGACGAGATGCGGCGCATTTTCCAGGCGGATATCGACAAGCTGATCAGGGACAAACAGATTAACCGGCTCGAAAACATTGCCGTCCGGAAAGTCGAGATAGTTGAAGCATGGCAGGAATCGGGTCAGGATTACATCAACACCCTGATTTATGCGAACCTGCTCGATTATACGACGGATGAGACAGGTTCCGTGCTGTCCGGAAGCAAAAACGATCCGGTAAAGTTTGAGGAATACTGGACCTTTACCCGTCCGGTCGGCAACAACTTCTGGAAACTGACGAAAATTGACCAGAAATAGATGAATAGCGACCACCCCCCAACCCCCTCCTTGAAGAAAGGAGGGGGAGTTTTCAACTCCCCTCCATGAAACCCCTTAATCTTGCATCGATCAATTTATCCGGTCTCAGTCTGATCGAAGCCAGCGCCGGCACCGGCAAAACCTGGACGATCGCCGCACTCTACATTCTGCTGCTGCTTGAGAAGGAGCTGCGCCCCGAGCAGATTCTCGTGGTAACGTACACGAAGGCCGCCACTGCCGAACTGCGCGAACGGATCAGGCGCCGGATCGCAACAACTCTTGATCTGTACACCAGTGGCCGGGCTCCGGCCGATGACGATCTTGAGCGTCTTCTCATGACGTCTCGTCCCCAGAACGGTGAGCGGGCCAGGCGACTCCTGACCCGGGCGCTGTATTCATTCGATGATGCCGCGATCTTCACCATACATGGTTTTTGCCAGCGTGCCCTGCTGGAGAATACCTTTGAAAGCGGGTCTCTTTTCGGCAGTGACATGGTCAGCGATCAGAGCGAGATCGTCAAACAGGTCTGCGATGACTTCTGGAGATCAAGAATCCTGTCGCAGCCGGAAAATTTTATCGAGCATCTTGCCTCGGGAGGGTATACCCCGGAAAAACTTGTCAAACCGCTTGACGGCCTCTTTCAGAATCCCGATCTGATCATCATCCCCCATGTCGAAGAGGTAGAGACGCCTCCTCTGCTGATGGAGCGTGACCATCTCCTTGTTCAGATCCGCTCTCTCTGGAACAGTGAACGGAGCGGCATTATCGGGCAGATCGAGTCGGCCCGCCTGAACCAGCAGAGCTATAAACCCTCGCAGATCGAAGCCGCTGCCGGATCCTTCGACAGCTGGGCTGCTGGTGGAAACAGCTCTCTGCCAAGCGGTGACCTCGACTTCTTTTCGGCGCGGAAAATCACGTCAAAAACCACCAAAGCTTCGCCTTTTACCCCTGACCACCCTTTTTTCACCCTCT
>Ga0134124_10003773_pt1 | contig 12165 bp, 12 predicted proteins | sample KB304_FD_96880 | JGI IMG/M metagenome (GOLD analysis project Ga0134124, IMG submission 96880) | Terrestrial soil microbial communities without Nitrogen fertilizer from Kellogg Biological Station, Michigan, USA - KB3-0-4 | ecosystem: Environmental > Terrestrial > Soil > Unclassified ... | reverse complement strand
GTGAGCTTCAGGCGGGTGCGGTCGCGCGGCGAGTAGATGCGGCGCTGACCGGCGCGCTTCGGCGCGAGCAGGCCGTGGTCCTCGTAGAAGCGGATCGCGCGCGGCGTGACGTCGAACTCGGTCGCCAGCTCGCTGATGGAAAACTCGCCGCGTTCCTTTTCGATAGGCTGCATGGTAGGGTGCAGAGATTCTAGCTCGACAACCCCGTGCGTGACTGCTCCCGACTATCCGTTTGCGGAACCGCCAGCAGCCGGCACGACCCGCGAGGTCGCGCCCGGTGTGCACTGGCTGCGCATGGCACTGCCGTTCCAGCTCGACCATATCAATTTGTGGATGCTCGAAGACGGCGATGGATGGCTGCTGATCGACAGCGGCCTGGGCAACGAACCCACGCGCGCGCTGTGGGACAGGATTTTCGCGGAGAAGATCGGCTCGAAACCGGTCAAGCGGGTTCTGATCACCCATTACCACCCGGATCACGCGGGCAACGCGGCCTGGCTGTGCCGGCGCAGCGGCGCAGAGCTGTGGATGACGCGCGGCGAGTTTCTCACTGTGCATGCGGCGCGCAACAGTTCTGCCGGCTACACCACCGAGGCGCAGATGGACTTGTTCCGCGCCAATGGCCTGGATGAAGCGCAGGCGAATGCATTGCTTTCGCGCGGCGGGCTATACAAGAAGATGGTGCCGGACTTTCCGATCGCCCACCGGCGGCTCTACGAAGGCGACCAGGTCACGGCCGGCGGCCGCGACTGGAAGGTGATCGTCGGCTACGGCCACGCGCCCGAGCACGTCTCGCTGTACTGCAAGGAATTGAACGTATTGATCTCAGGCGACATGCTGCTGCCGCGCATCTCGACCAACGTCGCGGTGCGGCCGATTGATCCTCGCTCGAATCCGCTGCGCCTGTTCCTCGAATCAATCCGGCGTTACCGCGACCTGCCCGAGGACGTCTTCGTGCTGCCTTCACACGGCCTGCCGTTCCGCGGAGCTCACGCGCGCGTCGCCCAGCTGGAAGCACATCATGCCGAGCGCCTTGCCGAACTGCAGGCGGCCTGCGCGCAATCGCCGCGCGCCGCGGCCGACGTGCTCGAAGTCCTGTTCAAGCGCAAGCTTGATACCAGCCAGATCTTTTTCGCGCTGGGCGAGGCGATCGCCCATCTGCACTGGCTGCACTATGACGGGCAGCTTGCACGGACCGTCGGCGCCGACGGCGTGGCGCGCTTCGCACCGGCATAGGGAGGAGGGTCCATGGACGGCAAGCTGAAGCCCCTGAATCCGGAGGAAACGGCGCGCGTGCTGCAGGACGTCGCCGAACGTTCGGCGCGGATCTTCGCTGACTTCGCCGGCAAAGACCACGCTCCTCCCGGCGACGAACTTGGCATCGCCAAGGCGTACATGGACCTGTACGCGAAGATGCTGTCGAACCCCGCTGCGCTGGCCGCGACCACCACCAACCTCATGGTGGACTACATGCAGCTCTGGCAGACGAGCTGGATGAAGATGATGGGCATGCAGGCGCCGCCGGTCGCGGCCCCCGCCAAGGGCGACGGACGCTTCAAGGACGACGACTGGAGCTCGAATTTCCTCTTCGACTACATCAAGCAGTCGTACCTGATCACCGCCCGCCACATGCAGCACGCGGTAGCGAACGTGGAAGGCCTGCCCGCGGATTCAGAGAAGAAGGTCGCCTTCTTCACCCGGCAGTTCGTCGATGCCCTGTCGCCTTCCAACTTCGCCCTGACCAACCCGCAGGTGCTGCGCGAAACGGTGGCCAGCGGCGGCCAGAACCTGCTCAAGGGACTGGACAACCTGCTCGGCGACATCGAGAAGGGCGGCATCAGCATGACCGACGAGGCGGCGTTCAAGCTCGGCAAGAACGTCGCCACTACGCCGGGCAAGGTGGTGTTCCAGACCGAGTTGATGCAGTTGATCCAGTTCCTGCCGACCACGCAGGAGGCCTACAAGACCCCGCTGATCATCATCCCGCCGTGGATCAACAAGTACTACATCCTCGACCTGCGCGAACGGAACTCCTTCATCAAGTGGGCGCTCGACCAGGGACACACCGTGTTCGTGCTGTCCTGGGTCAATCCGGACGCGCGCCTCGCGCAGATGGGATTCGAGGACTACATGAAGCAGGGGCCGTTCGCCGCGCTGGACGCGGTTGAGAAGGCAACCGGCGAGCGAAAGGTCAATTTCATCGGCTATTGCCTGGGCGGGACTTTGCTCGGAGCGACGCTGGCCTACCTGAAGGCGAAAGGCGAAGACCGCGTCGCCTCGGCTACCTTTTTCGTCAGCCTGCTGGATTTCTCCGCGCCCGGCGAGCTGGGCGTGTTCATCGACGAGGCGCAGGTCGACAGCCTCGAGAAGAAGATGAACGAGCGCGGCTACCTCGAAGGCTCGGAGATGGCCTCCACCTTCAACCTGCTGCGCGCCAACGACCTGGTCTGGTCCTTCGTCATCAATAATTACCTGATGGGCAAGGATCCGTTCCCTTTCGACCTGTTGTACTGGAACTCGGACGCGACGCGCATGCCGGCGCGCATGCACAGCTTCTATCTCAGGAACATGTACCTGAAGAACCTGCTCGGCGTGCCGGGCGGCATCAAGCTGGAAGGCGTGCCGATCGACCTGTCGAAGGTGAAGGTGCCGGCCTACTTCATCTCGACGGCGGAAGACCATATCGCGCCCTGGAAGACCACCTACAAGGGCTCGCAGTACCTGGGCGGTGACGTGCGCTTCGTCCTCGGCGGTTCAGGCCACATCGCCGGCATCGTCAATCCGCCCGTGGCGAAGAAATACCACTACTGGACCAACGATGCGCGGCCTGATACCGCGGACGACTGGTTCAAGACCGCGACTCAGCATCCTGGGTCGTGGTGGGAAGACTGGCAGGCCTGGATGGATGCGCGCAACGGCAGCGAAAAAGTCCCCGCCAGGACTCCGGAGAAACCTCTTGAGGATGCGCCGGGCAGCTACGTCATGCTGCGGCTGAAGTCCGCCAGGTAGCGCAGGCCCGCGATTGCGCGCGGGCCGTACCAGGAGGTCATCTCGCCATCGATGAGGTGGACGGGGAGTTTCATCTGCTGTTCCACTTCCTTCCTGTGCTTCTCCCCGAAACGATAAGGCTCGGTCGAGAGCAGGATCGTTTCGGCGCCGACATCGAGGTTATCCAGTTTCGGATAGCGCGATGCCGAAGCTTCGGGGACTGTTTTCAGCCCGAATAGCTCAAGCATGCGTGACACATAGGTGTCGCGCGACACGGTCATCCAGGGATCCTTCCAGATCAGGTAGAGGACATTCCTGGGTTTGAATACTTTGTTTTTGATCTTGCCGTATTCGTTCTCGAATTGCGTACAAAGCGCTTCGGCCTTCTCCCGGGCGTCAAAAGCATTTCCCATCTGGCGGTAGAGCGCGAGGTTGTCGAGCGGCGCGAGCGGGTGGGTAACGATGACGTTCGGCACGAATTGGGCAAGCGCGTCGGCGGTTTCCTTCTGGTTCTCGTCGATGTTGACGATCACGTGGGTGGGCGCGAGTTCGCGGATCTTCTTCAGGTTGACGGACTTGGTGCCGCCGACCTTGGGAATCTTCTTCAGCGCATCCTTCGGGTGGATGCAGAAGCCGGTGCGGCCGACCAGCTGGTCCGCCAGGCCCAGCTCGCAGACGAGCTCGGTGATGGAGGGAACCAGCGAGACGATCCTGCTCAGATGGCGACGTCCCTGGGTTTGCGCGGCGCGCGCGCGGCCAGCCGGTCGTAGAGCCAGCCGGGCAGGGCGCGCAGCAGGGTCGAGACGATCGCCATCTGCCAGGGGATGACAACCAGCCTGCGCTTTGCGGCGATCGCGCGTGCAAACCGTTGCGCCGCGTCCTCCGCGGAAATGATGAACGGCATGGCGTACTTGTTCACCTGCGTCATCGGCGTGTCGATGTAGCCGGGGCAGATGGTGACCACCGAGACGCCGCTGCCGGCCAGTTCGGTGCGCAGCGACTCGAGCCAGCTGATCGCCGCGGCTTTCGAGGCGCTGTAGGCGCCGGCGCCCGGGATGCCGCGCAGCCCCGCCACGCTGGCGATGCCGCAGAGGGTGCCGCCGCCTGCGTTGCGCATCGCCGGTGCGAATGCGGCCAGCGTCGCGGCGAGACCAGCGACATTCACGTCCAATACGCGGCGCAGCTTGTCGACGTCCTGGAGTTCGTCACCGTGCGTGCCGATCGAGATGCCGGCATTGGCGATGACCAGGTCCGGCGCGCCGAAGCGCGCGATGAAGTCCTGCGCCGCGGCGCTTACCGCCGTAACGTCGGTGATGTCCGCGGGATAAATTGCGCTGCGCCCCGGCAGGCCTGCGGCGAGCTGTTCGAGCAGGTCGCGGCGGCGCGCGAACAGGCCGATCTCGGTATCCGGGCCGGCGTAGTGCCGCGCCAGCGCCGCGCCGATGCCGGTGGATGCGCCGGTAATGAAGATGCGGCGCATGTGAACGAAAAGGGCGTTTACTTGCTGGCGGTAAGGGTCTTGCGCGCCATCGGGAACAGGCGCTCGGCGTTGGCGAACATGCCTTCGCGCGAGCGGCCCTGCTCTGAGCTGATGGTGTAGCGGCCCTGCACCATCAGCGCGGGCGTGCCGTCGATCTTCGAGTTGGCGGTGAGCATCGCCGCGCGCTTCAGCTTGCTCTGCACGCCGAACGACTTCGTCGCGGCATCGAGCTTGGCCGGGTCGACGCCGTGCTTGCTCAGCCACTCGTTGAGCGCTTCCGGGTTGTCGGTCTTCAGCCGGTCCTTGTGGATCGCGTCGAAGAAGGGGCGGTGCACTTTGCCGAGCACGCCGAGGGATTCGAAGGCGTAGTAGATCGCCCCGTCGAGCGCCCAGCGCTCGTTGAACACCGCGGGGATGCGCCGGAAGTAGGCATCCGGCGGCAGCTTCGGCAGCCAGGCTTCGATCACCGGCTCCAGGTTGTAGCAGTGGATGCAGCCGTACCAGAAGAACTCGGCCACTTCGACTTTGGCCGGGTTCTCCACCGGCAGGGCGTTCTGCAGCGTGGTGTAGAACGGGTCGCCGCCCGTCTGGGCGCGTACGGCGAAGGGGATGGGCGCTGCGGCGGCGGCAAGCGCGGCGACCAGCGAACGGCGGATTTTGTTCATGAGGTTCTTTCCCGGTTGTTACTTGGCGGATGCATCCTTGACTTTGACAAGGCTCGCGTCGATACCATTCTGTGACAGCACTTTGCGCACGCGGTTCAGGTCTTCGAGCACCGTATAGGGGCCCATGCGCACGCGGTACCAGGTTCCCTTGTCCGGCAGGGCGGTGGGCTCGACGCTCGACTCGAAGCCCAGGATCGCGATCTTGGCCTTCTGGTTGTCGGCATCGGCCGGATTCTGGAACGAGCCGGCCTGGATGAAGTAGACGCCTTTCGCCGCCTCGGGCTGGACGGCTTGACCGGGTTGACCCGGTTGGGCTTTCGCCGCCTTTGCGGCTTCCTTCAGTTCCTTCTCCGAGACCGGCTCTTCGTTGCCGGGCAGGATCTTGTAGAAGTCAAACTTCGGCCGTTCCTTGTCGGCGCCCTTGTCCGCGCCCTTGGCGCTGCCGCCTTGCGGCATGCCCGCGACCGCCTTTGCCGGCTCCGCGGGCGTGTCCTTGCCATCCTTGGTGGCGGACGGCTTGGTCGACTTGCCGAGGAAAGGCAGCGGCGTCTTGTTCAGGTAGAACGCCACGCCGAGCGCGATGGCCAGCCCGAGGATCAGGCCGACCGCCAGGCCGATGATGAAGTTCCCGCCTTGCTTTTGCGTCACATTTTCTCCGGCGCGCTTACGCCGAGGAGCGCGAGGCCGTTGGCCAGCGCCTGCCGCACCGCCGCGCACAGCGCGAGCCGCGCCGCGCGCAGGGATGCGTCCTCGACCAGAATCTCCTCGGCATTATAGTAGCTGTGGAATTCGCCCGCGAGCGAGCGCAGGTAGAACGCGATCGTGTGCGGCGCGAGTTCGCGCGCCGCGCCCGCCACGGTCTCGGGGTATTCCGTGAGCAGCTGGGCGAGCCGCAGTTCCTTGGCGTGCGTCAACAGGTCGGCATTCGCCTTGCCGAGCTGGGCCGGATCACCGGCCCATTTGCCAAGCAGGCTGCAGATGCGCGCATGCGCATATTGCACGTAATACACCGGGTTTTCCTCGCTCTTCGCCAGCGCCAGGTCGATGTCGAAAGTGAACTCGGTATCGGCCTTGCGCGACACCAGGAAGAAGCGCACCGCATCGCGGCCCACCCAGTCGATCAGGTCGCGCACGGTGACGTAGGAACCGGCGCGTTTCGAGATTTTCACTTCGCCGCCCCCGCGCACCACTTTCACCAGGCTGTGCAGCACGTAGTCCGGATAATCCTTCGGAATGCCGATGGCCAGCGCCTGCAGGCCGGCGCGCACGCGCGTGATGGTGCTGTGGTGGTCGGTGCCCTGGACGTTGATCACCTTCCTGAAGCCGCGCTGCCACTTGGTGACGTGGTAGGCGACATCCGGCACGAAGTAGGTGTAGCTGCCGTCCGACTTGCGGATCACGCGGTCCTTGTCGTCGCCGGCGTCGGTGGTGCGCAGCCACAGCGCGCCTTCCTTCTCGTAGGTCTTGCCGCTGGCGACCAGGCCCTTCACCGTGGCGTCTACTTTGCCTTCGGTATAGAGGCTCGATTCCAGGTAGTAAACGTCAAACTTGACGCCGAAAGCCTGCAGGTCTGCATCCTGTTCCTTCCTGAGGTAAGCCACCGCGTACTTGCGGATCGTGTCCAGGTCGTTTGCATCGGCAATTTCCTTCGCGATGTCGGAGATGTACTCGCCGGCATAGCCGTCCGCCGGCCAGCCCGGCGCGCCGGGCTCCATGCCTTTCGCGCGCGCCTGCACCGACAGCGCGAGGTTCTGGATCTGCGCGCCGGCGTCGTTGTAGTAGAACTCGCGCGTCACTGCGTGGCCCTGCGATTCGAGCAGCGCCGCCAGCGCGTCGCCCAGCGCCGCCTGCCGGCCGTGGCCGACGTGCAGCGGGCCGGTCGGATTCGCCGAGACGAACTCGACCTGCACTTTTTCCGGATGCGCCGCCTTGGTGCGGCCGAAGTTCGAGGCTTCCTGGAGCACGCGTTGGACGATTTTCAGCTTTTGCCCGGCACCGATACGGATGTTGATGAACCCCGCGCCGGCGATTTCGAGCGCGGCGCCCGCCTGTTCGATCGCGGCCTTCGTCGCCCGGACGATGTCCTCGGCAATGTCGCGCGGTTTGCGGCCGAGCGGTTTCGCCAGCTGCAGGGCCACGCTGGTCGCGTAATCGCCATGCTCGAGGTTGCGCGGCAAGTCGAGACGGACCGCGATATTCGACTCTGGCGCCATTGCGCGCACGGCCCCGGCGAGGATGATTTCTACGGTGTCCTTGGGGCTGGCCATGGGGCGCGAATTATAAGCCGCTGGCTCTAGTCGAATTCGATCGGATCCACATCCAGGTGCCAGCGCAGGCCCGTCGACGTCGAGGCGGGCAGCGCAGCCGACCAGGCGCGCAGGAATTCCTGCAGCGCGGGGCGCGAGGGCGACTGCACGACGATCTGCGCGCGCTCGTAGCCCGCGCGCCGCGTGATCACGTGCGGTACCGGGTCGTAGATGCACACGCCCTCGGGCGCCGGCACCAGCTGTGCTGCGGATTTCAGGAACGCCATCGTGGTCGCGAGCTCTGTCGCTTCCGCGCGCAGTGCCGCTTCGAAGACGAACGGCGGAAAACCGGCGTCCTCGCGCTCGGCCAGCTGCGAGGCGGCGAAGCCAGCGTAATCGTGGCGCTGCAGCGCCTGGTACATCGGATGCCCCGGAAAGCGCGTCTGTATCAGCACCTCGCCCGCCTGTTCGCGCCGGCCGGCGCGCCCGCCGACCTGCGCCAGCGTGGCGAACAGGCGCTCGGCGGAGCGGTAGTCGGTCGACAGCAACGCGCTGTCGGCGTTCAGCACGCACACCAGCGTCAGGTTCGGGAAGTCGTGCCCCTTGGCAAGCAACTGCGTGCCGACCAGGATGTCGCCCTCACCGCGGTGTATGCCTTCCAGCGTGCGCGCGAGCTCGCCGCGCTTGCGGGAATTGTCCCGGTCGATGCGCAGGATGCGGGCATCGGGAAAAATCCCGGTCAACGTTTCCTCGATGCGCTGCGTACCGCGTCCGAGCGGCTTCAGGTCGACGTTGCCGCAGGTGGGGCAGACGCGCGGAATCGCTTCTTCGGCGCCGCAGTGGTGGCAGCGCAATCGACCGCCAGGCTCGCGCGAGCGCTCGGCCGCGGTGTGCAAAACCAGGCGCGCGCTGCAGCGCGTGCAGCCCGCTGCCCAGCCGCAAGCCTCGCAGGCGAGAACCGGCGCATAGCCCCGGCGGTTGATGAACACCAGGCTCTGTTCTCCGCGCGCGAGGCGCGCCCGGATCGCCTCGATCACTGTTTTTGCGAGGCCGTGTTCGACGCTTTCCTCGCGCAGGTCAACCGTGCGCACCGTCGGCAGCCGGGCGCCGGGCACGGCGCGCTCGGGAAGCCCGAGCAGCTCGTAGCGTCCTGAGCGGGCGTTCTGCCAGGTCTCCAGCGACGGCGTCGCGCTGCCCAGCACCACCGGGCAGCCGGCGAGCTTCGCGCGCAGGATCGCGGCGTCGCGTCCGGAGTAGCGCAGGCCTTCCTGTTGCTTGAAGGAGGGATCGTGTTCCTCATCCACCACCACCAGGCCAAGCGCAGGCATCGGCGTCAGCACCGCCAACCGGGTGCCGAGCACGATCTGCGCCTCGCCGCGCGCGGCGTCCAGCCAGGCCTGGGTGCGCGCCGTATCTTCCAGCGCGCTGTGCAGCACCGCGATGCGCGCGCCGGGAAAGGCGTTGCGGAAGCGCGCCTCCAGCTGCGGCGTGAGGCCAATTTCGGGCACCAGCGCGAGCGCCTGGCGTCCGCGGGCGACGACTTCGGCGATCAGTCGCAGGTAGACCTCGGTTTTGCCGCTGCCAGTGATGCCATGCAGCAGGAATGGCCGGAAACTACCGAACGCCGCGCCGATCCGCACTATCGCCTGCGACTGTGCGGCATTCGGCGCCGGGCCGGGCGCAAACAGTCTCGGATCGCCGCTCGAGTTCTCATCCACCGCTTTGCGCTGCTTCGGCAAGGGCTTGAGCGAGCGCAGGCGCGGCGGCAGTGCGCCGGCCACGGTCTCGCCCAGCGGCCTCTGGTAGTAGGAGGAGAGAAAACGCATCTGCTCGAGCCAGTCCGCCGAAAGGCGCGGCGCATTGTCCAGGACGCGCACGATCGCTTTCAGCCGCGCGTCAGCCACCGCGCTGCCTTCACCGACTTCAACGACGACGCCGACGCGTTCGCGTGCACCAAATGGGACCACCACGCGGTCGCCGGCAGCCGCGAGCATTGCGTCGTCGCATAAATAGTCGAAAAGTTTTGCGACCGGTACTTCAAGCGCGACGCGCAACACTCTCATTTGCAGGACAATTTTCCCGGCGCAGCTTCGGTTGTGGATAAAGCTGTGAGCAATTCGGGCGCCCTGGTCGAAGTTGTCCACAGGATGGCGGGCTGCGCCTGGGCGGCCTTTTCTGGAAAGGTTGTTTTCATCCTGAGATCAAAGGGTTGCGAAATCCAGCTGCATGCTACGCCCGGAGAATGCGGGGATTCTCCCTCTGGCTAGCCCGTGTGCATAACTATCCGCGATCAGCCCGCAGTTTCCTGCTGTAAGCGCGTACTTCGTCTACGAGTGCGGCGACAGCGTCCGGACGCGCTTGTGGAGAGATGCCGTGGCCGAGATTGAACACGTGGCCAGGCGCGGTTCCGAAGGCATCGAGTACGCGCCGCGCCTGCTCACGCACATTCGCATCGGGCGTCGTCAGCACTGCGGGATCGAGATTTCCCTGCAAGGCGACCTTGTTTCCGATACGGGTGCGAGCATCGCGCGGATCAATTGTCCAATCGAGCCCGACGGCGCTGCAGCCGCTGGCGGCGATGCTTTCCAGCCAGGCGCCGCCGTCCTTGGTGAAGACGATCGATGGCACCGGGCGCAACGCCGCCAGCACCTTGCGCATGTAGGCGAGGGAGAATTCTTCATAGTCCGCCGTGTTCAGGCTGCCGCCCCAGGTATCGAACAGCATGACGACCTGCGCGCCGGCCTCGATTTGCGCGTTCAGATAGTCCGTCACCGCGCGCGCGTTGATGTCCAGGATGCGATGCAGCAGGTCCGGTCGCAATTTGCGCATTTCTTTCACGTGGCGCCAATCGTTGCTGCCCGAACCCTCGATCATGTAGCAGGCAAGCGTATAGGGACTGCCCGAGAAACCGATCAGCGGCACCCGGCCGGCCAGCGCGCGCCGGGTTTCGCGCACCGCATCGAGCACGTAGCGCAGTTCGAGCGCGGGGTCCGGCACGGCCAGCCGCGCGATTGCGGCTTCGTCGCGCAGCGGCCGTTCGAAGCGCGGGCCTTCGCCTTCAGCGAAGAACAGCCCCAGGCCCATGGCATCCGGCACCGTCAGGATGTCGGAGAACAGGATCGCCGCATCCAGCGGATAACGCTCCAGGGGCTGCAGCGCGACCTCGGTGGCGAGCGCCGGCGATTTCGCCAGCTTGAGGAAGCTGCCTGCTTTTGCGCGGGTAGCGTTGTACTCGGGCAGGTAGCGGCCGGCCTGGCGCATCAGCCAGACTGGCGTGTAGGCCGTCGGCTCGCGCGCCAGCGCGCGCAGCAGCGTGTCATTCTGCGTGTCGTTGTTCAAGTCAGCCGGCTGCAAATGAGCTTCCATTCCGCCGCCGTCACCGGCGTGATCGACAGGCGGTTGCCGGGGCGCAGCGTCAGCATGCCTTTCAGCGCGGGCTGCGCCTGCAGCTCGGCGATCGGCATCAGGCGGGTCTTCTTCAGCGCGCGCACGTCGACGCAGTACCAGCGCGGCGCATCCCGGGTCGATTTTGGATCGTAGTAGTCGCCCTTCTTGTCGAACTGCGAGGGATCCACATAGGGCGCGGAGGCGACCTCGGCGAGCCCGGCGATGCCAGGCTCGGGGCAGCTCGAGTGGTAGAACAGCACGCCGTCGCCGACGCGCATCTGGTCGCGCATGTAGTTGCGCGCCTGGTAGTTGCGCACCCCGGTCCAGGGCGTGATGCGCTTCGCCGCGGCGAGCGCGTCGTCGATCGAGCACTCGTCGGGCTCGGATTTCATCAGCCAATGGTTCATGGGGGGAAGTAGAAAGGGAAAGTAGTGGAGTCCCCCGCTCGTGCCGGTGGGCCCGGCCTCCGAACCCTGCTTAATCAGGGTGGTCGCGTACCGTCCACATCAGGTTCGTCCGGCACGCCAGGTCCGAAAACCGGCGAGGGACGATCACAACAGTGGCACTTGGGCCGCGACCTGGGGAAGCTATCGGTTCGGAAAATATGGACCCGGTCGAACACAGCAGGGGACGAAGACAGTTTTAGAACAATTTGTCCTGTTTGGCGAGCGCTTCGTCCAGCTTCGCCTCGATCGTCAAAATTCTACGCTTCGCCTGACCGATATCAAAGCCGCTGCCGAGCTTGGTGGACAGGAACTCATGCGCGATGTTGAGCGCGGCCATCACGGCGATGCGGTCGGTGCCGTTCACCTTGCCCGCTTTCTTGATCTCGCCCATCTTGCCGTCGAGGTAAGCGACCGCTTCCAAGAGCGCGGCGCGCTCGCCCTCTTCGCAGGCGATCTTGTAGTTGCGACCGAGGATGCTGATTTCGATGGTGCCGGCGGTGTCGGCCATGGCGATCGTCAGTGGCGCCCGGTCAGTCGGGCATGCGGGCGAGCAGGCTTTCCAGCTTCACCTTGGCGCCCTCGATGCGTTCGTTCAGGCGCTTGGCGTCGTTCTTTGCCGTCGCCAGCTGTTGCCGCAGATCGTGGTTTTCAGCGCGCAACCGCTCGCACAGGCCGACGAATTGCGCGACCTTGGTCTCGAGGGAGTTGAACTCCGCGTCCACGGCGGGACTATCTTTCAAATCTGCCGTAGCGTCAAGAAATAAGGGGCGTTTGTGCAAGTGGTTCCTGACCATGCTGCGGCGCTATAATTCCCCCGTAATCAGCTGCAAGGTGTCCCCGATCAAAGTCTTAGTCGGGGATTAAACGGGAATCAGGTGCGCGCCAGCCCCACGGGAAGGCGCAAATCCTGGACTGCCCCCGCAACGGTAAGCGAGAGGGTGCACAACCCCGCC
>Ga0134124_10003772_pt1 | contig 12166 bp, 5 predicted proteins | sample KB304_FD_96880 | JGI IMG/M metagenome (GOLD analysis project Ga0134124, IMG submission 96880) | Terrestrial soil microbial communities without Nitrogen fertilizer from Kellogg Biological Station, Michigan, USA - KB3-0-4 | ecosystem: Environmental > Terrestrial > Soil > Unclassified ... | reverse complement strand
GTTGGGTTTGGCGCGCATGGCTAGCAGATCGCGGGCGATGGTGACTTCGACCAGGTCGATGGCGGGGCTTTGAGCCACTCGTTCGAGGTCTTTCGAGGAGTCAGCGCCGGTCTGCAGTTTGAGCATGGCGGCGTAGAACGTGGCTTCGGTCTTTTCGGAGGCTGTGCGGGCGGAGTTGGCCAGATCTTGGTCGCTGATTTTGCCGCGCGCCCAGGCGCGTAAGCGCGCGGGCCAGCCGGAGTTTTCGTCCACGCCAGCGTAGGCTTCTTCGACCGTGCCGTCGCTGGGCACGTTGAGCTTCTTTTCGACGAGTTGTAGCCAAAGCGCGACGTACACTAGGTCCTCACTGGCGAGGTTGGCGGCGACCGCGCGCTGGGCGGCGCGGCGCGAAGCGCGCAAATCAGCGTGGGTCAGCGCGCGGCGTGCGGCGTCGAGCACGGTCGCGGTGAGCTGGTTCGGATCCGAGCTCGACGCCTCATAGGCGCGTTCGGTGGCGCGGCGCGCCGCGAGCGGATCGTCGTAGTGCTCGAGGATGCGCGCGAGCAGGCGTTCACTGCGCGCGAGCGCGGGACCACCGGAGCGCGCGGTGCGTTGCGCGTCGACCGCGCGGGTCAGCGCGGCGTCGAGCGTCTGCGCGGCGTGCTCGGCGTCCCCGTGATCGCGATACACTTCGAACTTCATGTTCAAGGCGTCGGTCTCGGCCAACGGATCATTGCTGGCCTTGGCCAGCTCCACGGCTTGCCCCAAGGTGGAGAGCGCGGCGCGTTGATCGCGCTGGCGCTCGATGGCGCTCAAGGTCATCAGAGACTCGAGGCTCGGCTCGGCGCGTGCGGCGGCTTGCACCAGCGGCAACGCGCGAGCAAGCTCGCCGTGGCGCGTCTCGAGCGCGCCCATGACGTAGCGCAAGCGTGCGGCGCTCGGGCTCACCTTACCGAGATTGGCTTTGTTTTCCGCCAAAGCGAGCAGCGGCTGGGCGTTGTCGAAGGTGCGCCGAGCGCTCGACAATTGAGCGAGTCCCTCTTCCGCGACCAGCGCTTTGCCGACGATGCCGAGCGCAAAGCTGACGTTCTCGGGGCTGGGTTCTTTGCCCACCGCGGGCGCGAGCACGAGTGGCGCGACTTCAGCCATGCCGTAGGCGACGAGCTGCGTGGAGAGCGGCACTGCGCTGCGCATCGAGCCCGGCTCGGCGCGGAACAGTTGCACGGCGGCGCCCCAGGTCGCAGCCTCCATCAGCGTGTGATCGAGCAGGCCCTCGGCGTCTGCGGCGTGCGCAGCGGAATCGAAGAAGTGGCACAGGTCGGCCCAAGCGTCCGCGTCGTTCTCGTCGCCCGCGCGTTCCAGGCGATCAGCCAGCTCGGGCGCGATGATGCGGCCCAGCTCGGCGCGACTCGCTGCGCTGAGCGCGGAGCGGGCGTCGCCGTGGCGCAGGTACAGCGCGATCAAGGTGTAACCACCGCCGCGCAGCGCGCGGTAAGCTTCGAAGGCCTCGTCGCGATCCGCGCTCGAGTTCATTGGGGTGTCGGCGGCGTTCGATTCCAGCGCGCGTTTCAGCCAATGGATGGCGCGATCGCTGGCGTGGTCGAGGGTCGCCTTGCGCGCCTCGAGCAGCGAGCGCTGCGTCGCAGCTCGCAGCTCGGCGCCGGCCGATTGCATGGGACCTGCGCCGCGCGTCGCTTGCGAAAAACGCGCCATGGCTTCCAGGTGCGCTTCGACCTCGTCGCGTTCTGGGCCCTTGGGCAGCTTGTCGCGCAGCATGCCGTAGAGCGTGAATGCGTAGCCCTCTTGGCCGAGGCGAGCGACTTCCGCCGCGCCGGCAGCGAGCGCGCCTTCGGCGCCGTCGAGGGCTGCGTCTTGAAATTCGCCCGCGCGCATCAAGTAGAACGCGCCGGTCAGTGCCTTCAGCCCCGCCTCGCGTTGCCCAGCGTCGAAGCGCGCCTTGGAGCGCTGCAGCTGACGGCGCACGACGCCCAAGAGCAAGCCGCTGCGCTCGGCGGAAGGGTCGCCGCTGACCAATACTTTGTATGCCGCTTGCGCGAAGGCCTCGTCACTGACAGCTGGGATCGGCGAGCTGCTGACGCTGGTTCCCCCTGTTTTCGCCGGAGGCGCGTGGGTCGCGCAGCCGCCGCTCGCGAGGGCTGCAGCGCAGCCGAACGCGAGCAGAAGCCGGGCACCTGGGAGTTCGAAACCGACCGTCCGGGACATTCGACCGAAGTCTATACCGCGGACGCCTGCTGCAAGCGAAAAGACGGGAGAACGGGGCAGAGTGCGCCCAGTGCGCTCTAAAACGCGAAATCGCAGCGCAGTTCGAGGCCGCTCGTCCCGGCGTCGGCCAGGCGACCGCCGATTGGGAAAATGTAGCCGACGCTCGGCGAGACCTTGCCGAAGTGCGCGCCGACGCGCGGCTCGAAAACGAATTGGAAGCGCGTGGGCGGGGTAGCGCCCATCTTGGACGTGAACTCGACCGCGTTGATGGCGTTCCACGCCAGCCAGCCGTCGAGCGCGGCGAACACCCTCGGCCTCGGCAGGAACTCGTAGCTGATGCCGCCGGAGGTCACGCTGCGCAACGCCAACGTCTTGAGCTCGTACGTGCTGTTCGTGTCATCGACGTGGGCGAGCTCTCCGCCGACCTTGATGCCGGCCACGATCTTCGTGGCTGCGCGCAGGCTCAACGCTTTGCGTTGGTAGTCGAAGCCGACACCGACGATCAGCGGCAAGCGATGTGGTCCGAACAACTCACCATCGCGGTAGCCAGACGCGGCGTCGGCCATCGCGTTGAGCTGCGTGCGTTGGATGCCATTCTGGTCGAGGTAGTCGTAGCCGCCTTGTGCGGTCGGCAGACCGAGCCCGAACGAGATCGGCAACAGCGCGAAACGGCTCAGCGTGACCCGGTATTCGCCCATCAACTCGAAGGCACCGAGCGCGGTCACCGTCGCGTTGCCGCCGTCGGGTTGACGTTGCGAGCCGACCGTCCACGGCACGCGGGCGCCCAAGGTGAACTCGGGGCTCAAGTCATAGTAGCCGCCGGCCATGAACGTGCCGCTGGTCGTCTTGACGGTGGTCCTGTCTGCGCCCGTACCGGGGAGCGGCGCTGCGCCGAAGCCGACCAAGACGTCCGCGAACAAGCCGAACTTCGCGCGTTCGCGGCGCTTCTTGGTTTCTGCGGCGTCGGCCTTGGCTTGTGCCGCAGCGATTTCTTCCTCCGTCGGAGGCTCGACCTTGGGCGCCTTCTTCTCGCTCTGCTCGTTGGCCGTCGGATCTGTGCCTTGATCCATGGTCGCGACGGGCTCTTTCGGCTCGGTTTTTTTGCCCTTGGCAGCGAGCGCGTGGCTACTGAAAATCACCAGAATGAATGTAAATCGAAGGCTTTTTCGCACGTGTTTCTCCCGTTTACGGCGCGGGACCGTAACACGCGAGTGTCCGAACGCGCTAATCTAGAAAGCTCGCCGACATGACCGACGCACCCGTTCGTCCACCCCCGAAGCGTCTCGCTGACTTCGAGATCATCCGACGCCTCGGCGCGGGTGGCATGGCTGAAGTCTTCTTGGCAAAGAAGCGCGGCGCGGAGGGCACGTTCAAGCTGCTGGTGCTCAAGCGCATCTTGCCTGCGTACGGTTCTTCTCGGCGCTTTCGCACGATGTTTGCGGAAGAAGCGCAACTCGCGACGCGCCTGAACCACCCGAACATCGTGCAAGTCTATGACTTTCAGGATTACGGTGAAGAGGGCCAGTTGCTCAGCATGGAGTACGTGGAAGGCCCCGATCTGCGCAAGCTGATGCGCTCGGCGCAGGCGAAGGGGCAACGTATTCCGCCCTACGTAGCAGCTTACATCATCGCCGAAGTCGCGAAGGGGCTGCACTACGCGCACGAGCGCAAGGACGAAGCGGGCAAGCCGATCGACATCGTGCACCGCGACGTGTCACCGCAGAACATTTTGATGAGCTTCGACGGCGCCGTGAAAATTGCCGATTTCGGCATCGCGTCGGCCAACTTGTTCCGTGAAGAGCCGGGCGTGTTGAAGGGCAAGACGGCTTACATGTCGCCCGAGCAAGCGCGCGCCGAACGGGTGTCGCGTCGTACCGACATTTACTCTCTCGGAGTAGTTTTTCACGAGCTGCTGACGGCTCGCCCGCTGCACGGCGCGGCTGAAGGTCAAGAGCTGCTCGAAGCCGTTCGCGCGGGCGTGATCGAACCGCCCAGCACCTACGTGCGCGGGCTGCCCGCCGAACTCGAAGAAGTGGTGATGCGCGCGCTGTCCAAAAATCCGGACCAGCGCTTCCAGACCGCGCGCGACATGGCGGCCGCGGTCAGCCGGGCGCTGTTCCAAAAGCAGCAGCTCGTCGACTCGCACGTGCTGGAGACGGTGCTCGCGGAACTGACGACACGCGAGCACACCTCGCCGGGCATGGAGGTGGGCTCGAATCTGGTCGGTGAAGGCCAACAAGGCAGCGAAGCCGTCGATGATCTTTCATCGGTCGCGCACGTGGTCGGCACTGCCGCCGGCGCCAACGATCAAAGCACCGGCCCAGGGCGCGACAAGCGCGGACGGGTCGGTCGTGAAGTGCGTCACGTGGCCGTCGTCACGTTGCGCTTGCACGGCTTCGAGCAACTCGCGACGAGTCTCGGTCGCCCGGCGGCGGCGCGTGTGCTCGATCAATTGCGCGCCACGCTCGGCGAAGTCGCGTTTCGTCGCGGCGCGCGCTTCGCCTGGGATACGCCACAGGCCGAGGGCGCAGAATCCAGCGGTTTTGCCACGGCCGCGCGGGCGTTGGTCGGCTTGATGGCAAACCCGGCACGCGCCCCGCTGGACGCCGTTTGGCTCGCCATCGACGTGCACGAGGTGATCCGCGGCGCCTCAGAAGATCTGCCGGTCGGTTTGTCCGCCAGCGTGGGCATCGTGCGCGGCATCGCCACGGGTGAACGCGATCGCGCAGGCCATTTGATTCAGCACGCGTTGCAAGAACCAGCCAACCACTTGGCTGATTTGTTGGGCGATCACGCGCCGCCCGGCGTGAGCTGGGTTGCCGGCGGGCTGTACCGCTTGGTGCGCCGTGATTTCGTGTGGGGCGACGCGCCGACGATCAAGATCGAAGACGCCGAGCGGCTCAACCTGCCGCAAGACATGCGCATCTACTCGCTGCTCCGGCCGCATACGCGGCAAGAGAAGTTGGAGGAGATGGCCGCGGCGCCCAATGATCTGATCGGCCGCGACGCGGAACTCGCCGATCTGCACGCCGCGTATTACGGCGTGGTCGGCGCCGCACCGAACGCCGGCCAAGTTTCGGCGCGCGTCGTGTACGGCGAAATGGGCATTGGCAAGACCGCGCTTTTGGCCGCGTTCTTGAACGAGCTACCGCCGGACGCGCGCGTGCTACGCGTCGAGTCGTCACCGGCCTTGAGTGAAGTGCCTTTTGCGACCATCAGCGAGTGGATCCGCGAGCTGACCGGGACGCGTGTGGATCAGCCGTTCGAGCAGGCGCGCGATCAAATCACGGACGCCTTCGGCGAGTTCGCGAGCGAGCCCGAGGGCCCAGAGGTCGCGTTGCGCATGGCGGAGCTGGCCACGGGCCGCGTGCGTCAGACCGTCGACGACGCGGACGTCGCCGAAACTCGCCAGCTGATCGCGCTCGGCATGCGGCGCTTCTTCGCGCGCGCAGCCATGGACGCGCCCTTGGTCGTCGCGCTCGACGGCCTGCAGTGGAGTGATCGACCGAGCTTGGATCTGATCGTGGAGTTCTTGCGCCGCGCGGAGCCGCTGAGCGTGCTCGTGATCCTGCTTTCGCGGCCGGAAGATCGCGTCTCGAGTTACATCGAAGGTTTGGTGCGGGTCGAGCTGAAGGGCCTCAGCGCCGAGCACCAGCTGCGGCTGTTGCAAACGCGCTTGGGAGTGACCCAAGGCGTGCGCCAAGTTTGTGCGGATTTGCTGCCGCGCGCCAGCGGTAATCCGTTCTTCTTGCTGGAGATGGTGGACGCGCTGCTCGAGCGCGGCATGCTCGAGATTCGCGAGCGTAACGGGCAGCAAGAGCTGGTCCAAGTGGAGCGGGTCGGGGATGCCAGCTTGCCGTTGCCCTCCACGCTCGAGCAGCTGATCGCCGACCGCTTGAATGAATTGCCGCCCGAAGAGCAGTCGGTCATCGAGTGGCTGGCCGTCGCGGGCGGCCCGCTCGGTCTGGCTGATTTGCGCTCGATCAGCGGTGAAGATCTGGCGGAGGCGGTGACCCGTTTGGCGGCGCGCGGCCTGTGCGAGCTACGCTCCGACATCATCGACGTCCGTCACCCGCTGACGCGCGACGTTGCCTACCGCGCGCTCGATCGGCGGCGGCGCGTGCGCATGCACCGCGCGCTCGGGGAGCACTTGGCCGGCACGCCGCTCGGCAAAGGCTTGACCGCGGCGATCGTCGCGCGCCATTTGGCGCGCGGCAACTCGCGTAAGGAGGCGGCACGCTTCTACCTGGAAGCCGCCGACGCCGCCCGCGCCAACTACCAAACCCAGCTCGCCAAGCGCTGCTACCGGCGCGTGATCGCGCTGCTGCCCGAAGGAGATTTTCGGCTGCTCGAAGCGCATGAAGCGCTGGAATCGATTTGTCGCAATCAAGGTCGCTGGCGGGAGCGCCGCACGCACCTGGGCAAATTGCGGGCGCTGGCGCGGCAAGCCAAGAGCGCGGTTTGGGCGGCGATCACCCTACTCCGCACCTCGCAATTCGAGCTCGACGCGGGGCAATTGTCCAAAGCGCTGAGCTCCGTCCGGCGCGGCGAGGCCGTGGCCACCCAGGCCAATTCACCGGTGCTCGAGATCCAAGCCCGCACGCTGATGGCGGAGATCTTGCACGACATCGGCGACATGCAGGGCGCGCTGTCGGCGGTCGATCGCGCGCTCAGCACGGCGGAGAGCAACAATGTGCCCGTGCGCTTGCGCGCCGAAGCGCTGCGTCTGCGCGGCACGCTGCTGCGGCGCGTCGGGCGCGTGCACGAAGCGGTCGAAGCGCAAGCCGAGGCGATCGCCGTCTTCCGACAAGCCGGCGTGCGGCGCATGGAAGCGCGCGCCAAGAACTCGCTGGCATACGCGCTCTTGGTGCTGGGGCGCTTCGAAGACGGCATCGCGCTCGCGCTCGACGCCATCCGCATCGATCTGGCCATCGGCGGGCGTTTCCAGATCGCCAAAACGCTGAGCACGATCGGTGAGTGCTACGCGAGCCTCGGCGATCTGGAGCGCGGGCTCGCCTACCTGCGTCGCGCGCGTGACGCCCACGAGCGTTATGGGGACCGCGATTCGCGCGCCGACACGCTCTTGTCCATGGCCGAAATCCTGATTGATTCCGGCGATGTAGACGGTGCGGAAGTGCTGGTGGGTGATGCCGGCGCACTGACCGCGGTGACTGGCAGCGCGTTCGACTCCGTGCACGAGAAGATCTTGCGCGCGCTGCTCGCGCGCGTTCGCGGCGACCACGCGCGAGCGGTGATGCACGCGTTCGACGCGCGCCAAGCGGCCGAAGCCCAGGCCTACGTGGCCTTTCACTTCTACGCCATGGCCATCGAAGCGCGCGCCCGCGTGGACATGGGCGAAGAGCACACGGGGATCTTGCTGGCGACGACCGCGCTCGGCGCGATCGACACCTTGCAGGGCTCCGAGTATGGCCTTGCCACGCGCGCCTTGGGTTGCGAAACGCTGCGCGTGGCGCGTTCCCCGCAAGCCGAGGAAATGCGCGAGCGCGCGGCGCGCTACGCGCGTTCGCTCCTGGAGCACATCCGCGATCCGCTGTTCCGGCGCTCGTTCGTCGAACGACGCGTGGTGCAATCGATCCTCACGCGACCCGACGGCGAGTCGGACGCGCCGCGCGGGATCGACAATCCGTTGAATCCGTCGCGCTGAGCGTTACCCGCGCGTCACGGAAACTGACTTGCGCCGCTGACCACGAGTTCGGCTTGGACCTCGGGTAACGTGTCGATCAGGGTCGCGCCGTTGACCGCGGTGATTCGCACTTGCGTGGTGCCCCCGCCGAAGCCGCTGCCATTCAAGAAATAGTTGTAATCTTGGCGCTGCGCTTCGAGAAAGGTGCTGCCGTCCTTCGACGTTTCGAGCTTCGCGATCGGAAAGCGGCTGTTTCGCACTTGCACGGCGGTCCAATAGATATTCGCGCCATCTTTGAATTTGTACGAAACCGGGCCCTGTGCGTCGCAGGCCACGAAGTTCCAGCTGATCGCGATTCGACCCTGCTCTTTGGGGGCGAGCACGGCGAACGCATCGGGATGAAAGTCGAGCTGCCCTTTGGCGCAGTCCGGGCATTCGTCGACGATGCGCACGCGCACCTGATTGCCGTTCGGGCCCGTCACGTCGGCGCACGCGCCGCACCACGCGCTGCCCTGCCAGTCGAAGCCGTTGAGCGCCGCGATGTGAAAGTCGCTGGTCTTGTCGTACAAGCACGCGCCGCTGCCGTCGGCGAACGTGTAGTACGTGCCATCGCCCGTGTGCGTCTCGCCGAACTTCTCGGTCGTGACCACCGTCGTCGGTGACTGATTCTGCGAGGCTGCGCCGCCCGAGCTTGCGCTCGGTGAACCGCTGCCGCCGCTGCCGCCGCCAGTCGCAGGCACGTCGCTCGCCGAGCAACCCAGCAGCGCGCCAAGCACCGCGACCGTGACACCCATCGCACACACGCTGCTGGTCATCGCAGTCACTACGAACACACCGAGCGCAGGATAAGGTACGCCGTCAGCCGGATTTTACGGTCGCCAGTTCCGACTCCAGCTCGCCCAACGCTTTGGAATCGTTTTTCTGTGTGGCGAGCTCGACGCCTTGCGTGAGCCAGCTGGCGGCCTCCTCGAGCCGGCCGGCTTCGCGGAGCATTTGTCCAGCCATCAGGTACATGGGTAGGTAGTTGGCGTCGCGGGTACGCAGGTTCCCGAAGGTGGCCACGGCCTCGTCCACGCGGCCTTCTTTGCGATATTCCATGCCCAGGCAATAGAACGCGAAAGAGTCTGCAGCAGCGGAAGCAGTGAGCTTTTCCAGCATTGCCAGGCGCTTGTTCATGGCCAGAGGCATTTACCCGTGGCCGTCGAGAGTCAACCGAACATTCCCGCTGGGCTTTTCGACCGGAGCCAGGACACGGTGACGGCTCGCCGCGAAGCTGCTACGAACCCGCCCCTGCTCGGGGACGCTCCTGCCCGCTGAGCGGAAAGGCCTATCCCATGTTTCCAACGAAGATCTCCTCAGCTCGCGCGCTCATTGGTGTCGGGCTATTCGCCATCGCCCTCGCCTCCGGCTGCAACAAGCCGAAGCACAAGACCAAGACGGCTGCGCCGGCTGCCTCTGGCTCGGCTGGTGTCGCCGCTGCTGCTGCCGCCAAGGGCCCGTGCCAAAAGTACGCCGCCACGCTGTGCGAGAAGGCCGGCAAGGAATCGGAGAGCTGTCAGACCCTCACCGCCGCCGCCGAGATCCTTTCGCCGGCCGCGTGCACCGCAGGCCTGAAGGACATCGCCTACTCGGTGAAAAAGCTGGGTGACGCCAACAAGTCCTGCGAAGACCTGGTGAACAAACTGTGCACGGCGATCGGTCCGACCACCGAGACGTGCAACATGGTCAAGACCCAGACCAAGAGTTTTCCGCAGTCACGCTGCAAGTCGATGCTCGAGCACATCCCCGAGATCACGGCCGACTTGCAGAAGATGGAAGCTGCGAACAAACCACTCGCCCCGGAGCTCCAGGCCAGCATCGCCAAGGGCAACGCGGGCGCGTTCGGCCCAGCCGACGCCAAGGTCACGGTCGTCGAGTTCTCGGATTTTCAGTGCCCGTATTGCTCGCGCGCGGCGACCGCTGTCGACCAAATCAAGGAGAAGTACGGCACGCGCGTGCGCTTCGTGTTCCGCCAGTTCCCGCTGCCCATGCACCAAAATGCGCGCGGGGCGGCAGAGGCGGCTTTGGCCGCGAACGCGCAAGGCAAGTTCTGGGAATTCCACGACAAGATGTTCCAGAACCAGAGCAAGCTCGAACGCGCGGACCTGGAAGCCATGGCCAAAGACGTGGGCATGGACGTGGCCGCGTTCAAGAAAGCGCTCGACAGCAAGACGTTCGCGGCTGACGTCGATGCCGACATGAAGCTGGGTGAGAGCGTGGCCGTGAACGGTACGCCCACGATGTTCATCAACGGCGCGCGCGTGCAAAACCCGACCAGCTTCGAAGCCATCTCCGCGCAGATCGAAGGCGTGCTGAGCGGCAAGCCTGCAGCTGCCGCCGCGCACCCGGGCTGAGCGCAAAAAGCGCCGGCTGAACCAAGGCCGAGTGGTGAGCAAAGCTGCTCGCTACCTCGGCCTTTCTGCTTTTGTCCGCGCTGCCGCGCGTGTGAGCGAAGCGGCGAGAACCGCCAGGCGTGCATTTCCCACACAGGGCGCCGCTCGGGTTCGAAGACTTCGCGCTCCGGCATTTGAAGATTTCGGATCCGTCGCGTGAAGATTTCGGATCTGGCGCCCGTGTTCGAGAACGCGTTCGAGAACGCGAGCCGTCGACGCGAGCCGCGTGGACCCCTTCGCACTCCGGTAATCACCCCGGCGGTTGTGATTCGCCTGGCGAGCCCGAAGCGAGCCTGAGCAAAGAGCTCCTCGTTCGAGGAGCTTGCAATCGGAGCCCGCCGTTAGGCATATTGGCTCCCATTGTCCTAAGGCTTGTTTGGAGATGATCGACATGGTGGGAAGCGGGCGGCGCGAAGTGGTTTCGTCTTGGGGAAAGCGGATGGCGGCTGTGCTCGGCACGGCATTCGCGCTGGCGAGCTGGTCCTGCTCCTCGGGTTCTCCGGGCACACCCAACGGTGAAATCCCGCCCCCGTTGAATCAACCGTGTGACACGGACGCGGACTGCGGGAGCTCGCTGAAGTGTGACCCGCTCCGCGGCTGCCTACCCTGCGTGTTCGATTGGCACTGTGCCAAAGGCGAGCGCTGTACCGACGACGGCTGCAAGGTGCCGGTTGCGTGCAAGAGCGACGCCAATTGCAGTGACAAGCCCAAGGCCCCGCATTGTGACCCGGTGCTTGGTGAGTGCGTCGGCTGCCGCAGCGAGGCTGACTGCAAGGAGAAGTCGCACTGCATCGAGCGCAGCTGTGTCAGCTATACGCCCTGCGTCAATTCGCGCGACTGCGCTGAAGGCACCGTATGTGATCGCGACGCGGGTGAGTGCGTCGAGTGCCTGAGCAGAGGCGATTGCGTGAAGGACAAAGAGGTGTGCGTGGCCACGCACTGCGTGCCCGTTTGCACCTCTGACAAGGATTGCTCCGCGCGCAATCAGCTCTGTAACCGCGACAAAGGCTACTGCGCCGACTGCGTGGAGCAAACCGATTGCCCGAGCATCTATTACTGCGATCACGATCAGTGCAAGCTCGACATTTGTAAACCAGGCGCGACGGAGTGCGTGGGCAATGACACCGTCCGTACCTGCAACAAGAGCGGCAGTGGCTACGACACCAGCTCGTGCCCGATCTCGACCTCGTGCACCGACCTCAACGGCGCAGCCCAATGCAAGCCATGGCTCTGCACACCCGGAACGTCGGATTGCGACGTCAAGGGTGAAACCGTTCTAACCTGCGCCGCCGACGGGCTGTCCATTGCCAGCCAGATCGACTGCGCCGCAAGTGGCGAGCAATGCTACCTGGCACAATGCAAGCCGAAGGCTTGCGAACCGGGCAGCCAGTATTGCCAAGGTTCGGAGCAGCGTGAATGCGTCGCAAACGGCACCGAGTCGCGGGTCAAATACACCTGCCCGGGTGGCTCGTATTGCAACACGACCACGCTCAGTGACTCCATCTCGCTCGGCTGCGTGACCCAAAAGTGCACGCCGTCGGCCGCCCTGTGCGACGGCACCCGTGCGACGCACTGTGACTCCGTCGGCGCGGGCGCGGTTTCGGGTGGTACCGACTGCGCGAAGGACGGCCGCGTTTGCCTCGGCGGCGAGTGCCGCGAGGTCATCTGCAGCGGCGCCTTCTGTAAAGACAACGAGGCCTGGTCTTGCTCGGAATCAGGCACGGTCGCCAAGCTGTCGCAGGTCTGCCCCGCGAACAGTTACTGCCTCAATGGCGCTTGCAATGTCGATACTTGCACGGCTGGCCAAGCGATCTGCAGCTTCGGCGTCGCCACGACCTGCAAAGCCGACGGTTCGGGGCCAGAAACGGGCGGGACTGATTGCGGCGCC
>Ga0134124_10003771_pt1 | contig 12167 bp, 8 predicted proteins | sample KB304_FD_96880 | JGI IMG/M metagenome (GOLD analysis project Ga0134124, IMG submission 96880) | Terrestrial soil microbial communities without Nitrogen fertilizer from Kellogg Biological Station, Michigan, USA - KB3-0-4 | ecosystem: Environmental > Terrestrial > Soil > Unclassified ... | reverse complement strand
CGGCAGATGATTCCGCTGGGCGATGAGAATGCTTCGCGCGCGTACCAGGAGATCATTGACACGTATCGCGACGCCAAAATGTGGCCACAAGCGACGGCCGTCGCCGAAGAGGCTGTCAAGAAGCTTCCGAACGACCGTATGCTGCAGTTGACGCTTGCCGGACAGGAAGCGGATTCGGGTAAGCCAGAGGAAGCAATCGCGCGGGTGAAGGGCATGTTGCAGAACAAGCCCGACGATCGCGAGATTTACATCGCGCTGGCGCAGATGCAGAGCCGCCTGAAGCATTGGAAGGACGCGGAAGATTCGATCGCCAAGGCCATCGAGCTCTCACCAAAGTCCGAAGACAAGAACTACGCGATGTTCGTCGCAGGCTCGATCTACGAACGCCAGAAGAAGTATGACCAGGCTGAGACTTACTTCCGAAAAGTCGTGCAGGATGATCCGCGCAACGCGACGGCACTGAATTATCTCGGGTACATGTTGGCCGATCGCGGACAGCACCTCGAAGAGGCGTTGCAGTTCGTTCGTCGCGCTGTGGCTCTCGATCCGCAAAATGGCGCGTACCTTGATTCGCTTGGCTGGGCTTACTTCAAGATGGGCAAGGTCGAACTGGCGGAAGAAAATCTTCGCAAGGCTGCCGACCGGATGGCAAGTGATCCGACGGTCCACGATCATCTCGGTGATCTCTACCAGCACACTGGACGCCTGAAGCAGGCAGTCATGCAGTGGGAGCGCTCACTGGAAGAATGGAAGAAGACAGTTCCCGCCGAAGTGGAACAGTCCGACGTCGCTAAAGTGCAGAAGAAGTTGGAGAGTGCAAAAGTAAAGCTCGCCAAGGATTCTGAAACCCACTAAGAACTGAGTTGTTGAAAGGCACTGCTTAGGCGGTGCCTTTTTTATTTTGTGGATGAAAGCTGTCGCGCGCGATCCATGGCCACGGATGCTTCCTGCTGGCGGCCGGCGGCTTCCAAGAGCCTTGCGAGGTCAACCCAGCGTTTCTGCGACGTCGGCGTACGTTGCGCCGCGCGCTGCTGGTACTCAATGGCCTTCGGCAGGGCGTGCTTCTGGCGCCACGCCTCAGCGCGGCCTTGATCGAGCTGCGCGAGGAATTCCGCACCGATAACTTCGGCTTCGCCAAGATAAGGACTTTCGGCTTGCGCGCGATCAAAATTCTTTAGCGCGTCATCGGGCTCCTGCAGAGCATTGGACAACTGGCCAATCGACTTGAATGCGTTGTAAGGACGCGGCGAAAGCTGTGCAGCCTTTCTCATGGCGTCTCGCGAATCTGACAAGCGGCCTTCTGAGGCCAGCAAGGTGCCGAGCGCCATCCATGCCGTATCGGTCTGCTTGCGATCGAGAGCTGCGTTAAACTCCCCGGCTGCGTCGCGAGTGCGCCCCTCACTGCGGAACACTTGGCCACGTGTGAGAGGGACGTTGGGGTCGTACCGGAATATCGACTCAGCGTCGTGCAGCGCGTCCAAGGCTTCCTGATCGCGGCCAAGCACATAGAGCAGAGAGGCCCGGTTCGAGAGCTGATTGAAACGATCCATTTGCTCGCCTGTGATCGGAGCGAACGTCTGCTTCGCGCAATTCACTTCAAGTTGGTCAATCCAAGATCGATTCTGCGGGATGTTGCGAAGGAGCACGATGGAGACTTCGTCGAGATAAACAGGACGCCAGTTCTGACTGCGGCAGAATCCCGCTACATCGACACTTCCCAATCCTCCGAAACGTCCGAGCGAAAACATCAGCGCATTGATGCCGCGCCGATCAGCGACCTGTAACCATGCCGGGGAATCCGCAGGCTCACGCAGCAGGCGCCACTGTTCGAGAAACAAGTCGAAGCCGAATGGTCCACCGCGTCCGTCAATGTAGTCGGGATACTCAGGAGCAAGACGCAGAGCGACGTAGCCGCCCACATTGTATTCGTGGAAGAGTTGTCCGGGGATTCCTTCGCGCTTGATGAATTCTGCCGCACCTTCGGGAAACCACCACGACTCACCGGCTCCGAACTGTGACGTAGAACTCGACATCACGTAGTAGCGATTGGTGACGTACTGCGCAGCCATGAATGACACCAGAACCATGCAGCCGATGGAGGCGACGTTGCGAAGACTAGAACTAAGTCGGCCTTCGCCAATCTCGGAATACCATTCGTCCAGCAATCGCCCCAGAACGATCACGATGATAATCGCGGCCAGCGCCTGAAATCGGAGAAAGCGAAGCGCCCCAAAGGTTGCACCCGCGAGCAGCAGAGCGTCGGGAACTCGGCGACGCCAGAGTTCGAGGATGACTCCCACTGCACCGATGAGGATGATCGCGGTGACTGCTGCCTGAAGTAGGCCTGAAGCTCCAAAGAGAGAGTTCAGTGAAATGCGCGTCGGCGAGAACTCGCCGATGAAGCGGTCCATCTGAACGGAGGGCGGACCGCTCTGATGACGGAACGGCGACAGAAAGATCGCTCCCCACTGCGCGAGAACCTTAAAACCAAACGGATTCAACACGACTCCAACGGCGGTAGCCAACAGCCACGGAGCATTGAGTTTCAGCCTCGTGAAGTGGCGTTCAACCAATTCGGCCACCACGTACCAGACGAGTAGCGCGAGACCAAAAATGAATCCGGGATGCGTGTTTACCCACACAATCATCAACACCGGGAGCATCCACAACTTCGCCTTCGATTCACGTGCAGCGAGCAAAACCAACAAAAACGCGGGCAGCAACATCAGCGTGAAAAGATCGGCTCGAGGAGTTGCGCGATCGGCGATAAGTGGGATGGCCACGATCGCAAGCGCCGCCGTAGCCAGGGCTCCGCGATGGGTAATAAGCCAGGTGACAAACGCGGCGATGATCGCGCAGAACCAGCTCAGCCCTGCCCACCCTAACGCCGCGAAGACGATGTAGAGGGCGACTCCTGAAAATGCCGGGTATATCCACGGTTGTCCAATTGCTGTGTAAGAAAGCGTGTCGGTACTCGGCACAGAGTGGTGCTCGACTACATATCGACCCACCGCCATCTGCCACCCAGCATCGAAATCGCCAACGGTATGCAGAGCCGCGAGAAACGCGAGCACCACGATGACTGCGAGCAGCGCGATCTGGATCGCGCGTTGCGGCTTCAATACTGCTTGCGGATTTAGGGGTGCGTCCACCTGCGCCTAGTATCGCAGAACTCTCGTATGCGGCTTTAAAGGAAACCCCAGAGGTATCGCGAACTGCACCTGCACTTGAATCCGCACGGCCGAGCACCTAAACTCGCCGTATGCTCGCTGCCTATGCGGTGGACGTGAAGCAATCGCGCGGAAGGCGTTACCCGGAGCCTCCGCACCCTTATCGCGATGATTTTCAGCGCGACCGCGATCGAATCATTCACGCGCGAGCGTTCCGACGGCTCGAAAACAAGACGCAGGTTTTCACCCGCCGCTACTCCGATCACTTTCGCAATCGCCTTACCCACACCATCGAAGTCGCTCAGATCTCGCGCACCATAGCAGAAGTGCTGGACTTGAACGCGAATCTCGTCGAAGCACTCGCGCTGGTTCACGACATGGGACATCCGCCCTTCGGACATTCGGGCGAAAAAACTCTCGACCTGGAGATGCGCAAGTACGGTGAGTTCTTCGACCATAATCTTCACGGCTTGCGCATCGTTGAAACCTTTGAAGAGCGCTATGCCAATCATCCGGGGCTGAACCTTACCTTCGAGGTGCGCGAGGGCATCATCAAGCATTCGCGCGATTACTCGGCTGAGGATCATCCGGAACTCGCTGAGTACCTGCTCGATCAGCGGCCTCCGCTGGAAGCGCAGCTGATCGACCTTACGGATGAGATCGCCTACAACACTGCCGATCTTGATGACGGGTTTGAAGCGCACCTGTTATCACTGGCCGATATTCGCAAGGAAGTTGAGATTTTCGAGAGGAATTTTCGCGCCGTCGAAAAGAAGTACCCAACGGCTTCAGACAAACTGAAATTCAACGAGGCCTTGAAGGCGATGCTCAACGCGCTCGTCACCGACCTCATCGAAAACACACGCGCTCGCGTGGAACACTCGGGTGTGCGCAACCTCGAAGACCTGCGGAATTTCCCGGAGCGGCTTGCGGCGTTCAGTCCAACGGTGGACGCCGAACGCGCGCAGGCTAAGAAATTCTTGTATCGCTGCCTCTATTACAGCGAGCAACTCAAGGGACAAAAGGCGGACGGCGAAAAGATCGTTGGGGACTTATTCGGCCATTGGATGAACGATCCTGAATCGCTGCCTCCGGCCTATCGCCGCCAGATCGAATCTGGTCAAGAGACTCCCGCGCGCGTGGTCTGCGACTACATTGCGGGCATGACCGATAACTTCATTCTCGAACAACACCAGCGACTCGTCCAAAAGGCCGTGTCCCAATGAGGAGATAAACCGCGGGGACCCAGCGTTGGAAGGCACTTTCCAGTTCATCCCGCGACCGAACTCCTATAAGATGACGCGAACGGACCCGAATGGAAACTCACTTCCCCCAAGTGCAGGATAGCCACGAGGCGCGCGAGTACAACCGGCTACAACGCCGGCTGACTTTAGCGGATGCCTTACTGGGACTCGCGATGCTCGCGGTCGTGCTCGTCACCGGATGGTCAGCTGACTTCCGCGATTTCACATCTCGCATTAGCGGCGGCTCCAATTACGTTCTCGCACTCTTCCTTTACGTTTTGCTCTTGTCGCTGATCTCACGCGTGATCAGCTTCCCGTTGGATTACTACGGTTATCGCGTCGAACACAGGTACAAGCTCTCCAATCAAAAGCTGCGAAGCTGGTTGTGGGATGAAGGCAAAGGCTACCTGCTCGGGCTTGCGTTCTCGAGCATTCTGTCGGAACTCATTTACCTGCTGATTCGCAAGGAGCCGAACTATTGGTGGCTATGGGCGTGGGCCATATTTCTGGCGTTGTTCGTCGCCCTGGCTCAACTTGCGCCCGTGTTGCTGTTTCCAATTTTTTATCGCTTCAGGGCACTTGAGAATGATGCTCTTCGCGATCGCCTCACTCGTCTTAGTGAACGCGCGGGAGCCAAAGTGCGCGGCGTTTATGAATGGAAGCTTTCGGGAAAATCAAAGAAGGCGAATGCTGCGTTGATGGGGTTGGGCCAAACCCGACGCATCGTGCTGGCCGATACCTTGCTCGCGAATTACACCGATGACGAGATCGAAGCAGTGCTGGCCCACGAACTCGGACACCACGTTCACAATCACATTTTGAAAAGTATCGGGATGCAGGCAGTGATCTCGTTTGCTGGCTTCTGGGTGGTGAAGACCATTTTGCGAAAACCATTTCCGGATTGGTATAGCTCGCAAGCTGATTTTGCCAACCTGCCTTTGATCCTGTTGGTCGCGACCGTGATCTCACTGCTGCTGTTGCCGATCCTGAACGCTTATTCGCGCTTCAACGAGCGGCAGGCCGATCAGTATGCGTGGAAGTCGATCGCATCGATCGGCCCATTCCTATCGGCAATGAATAAGCTGGCGGCGCAGAACCTCGCGGAACGCGTACCTTCGCGATGGGTGGAAATCCTGTTCCATTCGCATCCATCGATCTCAAAGCGGGTGGCCGCAGCCGAGCGTTGGGCAAATACCCGGGCTTAGGCTCGACCTTCGCGACGCAGTATCTCTTCTACCTTCTTTACGTCGTCTTCCACGTCCACGCCGATGCTGTCGAAAGGTGTTTCCGCAACGTAAATCTCCACGCCATGGTCAAGGAAGCGCAACTGTTCCAGCCGTTCGGTGCTCTCCAGTTCACTCTCCGGCCACGAACAGAAGTTCTCGAGAGCGCCGCGCGTGTACGCATAGAAGCCGAGATGCTTGAAGTACTGCACGCCGCTCCGAGAATCGCGGTTAAACGGAATCGCGCTGCGCGAGAAATAAAGGGCTCGCCCGGATAGATCGGTGACCACTTTCACGGCGTTCGGATTCTGAATATCACCTTCAATGCACTTCGTCTTCAAGGTTCCAACTGCAACGCCTGGGCTCGCCATCAAGGCCAGCAATGTATCGAGTTGTTCATATCGCGCAAGAGGTTCATCGCCCTGCACGTTGACGTAAACATCCGCGTCCATCGTTTGTGCGACCTCGCGGACACGATCGGTGCCGCTGCGGCAGTCCGCGGAAGTCATACGCGCCGTCCATCCGTGATGCGCGGCCAGTGAAAGGATCTCTTCGGAATCGGTCGCTATGATCACGTCGCTCAAACCACGGCATGCGTTGGCTGCTTCATAGACGCGCTGAATCATCGGGCGCCCAGCGATCTCGCGTAGAGGTTTTCGTGGAAGACGAGTGGAGGCAATGCGTGCGGGAATGATCGCGATCGATTTCATAGTTGGTTTGGCATTGAGTCTTGCAAATACTCAGGGTTCGCGCAAGACTCAGTGATGGTTCGTTGCCTGCAATAAAAAAGGCCACAGCCGTCGAAGCTGTGGCCCCTAGGACAAATCCGCCTTTAGCCGTGCGGTGGCGGAGTCAGCGTCTGCTGCTGAGGATTAGTCTGTGGGGTGGTGGTTTGCGGCTTCGCCGGGTTCGGTGTTTGCTGCGGTGCATTCTGCACGGGGGCCGCCGGCAATCCCGCGTCCGGAGTAGGAACCGCGTTTGCAGGATTGCTGGTCGCCGGCGAACTCACGGAATTCGTTGTCGTGCTCTGCGTATAGCCACTCTGCGAATTTACGGCTCCAGCGGTACCACCAGCGGGCGCTGCTGCACCCTGTGAACGCGCGCTTTGAATGGATTCGCCGCTGACGACGAGATCCACGCGACGATTCATTTGTCGTCCGGCCGCCGTATCGTTCGAAGCAACTGGATTCTCTTCACCGAGTCCTTGCGCGGTGATGTTCTGCTCATTAACGCCCTGCGCGACGAGAAAATCGCGGACCGTCTGTGCACGCTTTTCAGAAAGCTTCTGGTTGTACTCGGCGCTTCCCGTGCTATCCGTGAAGCCTTCGATCGACAAACGAAGGTCCGGATAGGCCTGGATGATTCCGGCAACCTTTGCTAGGCGAAGCTGTGCCCCCGGTTTCAATGTCGCCCTGTTCAGATCAAACAGAACATCCGACATATTGACGATCAATCCGCGCGCCGAATCTTTAGTCTGAAGCACCTGGTTTAACTGGGTCATCAGTCGAGCCCGCGTTTCCTCTTTCTCGCGCTCTGCGCGCGCGGCTGCATCCTGTGCCTGCTGCGCTTGCAGTTGGGCCTGTTGCGACTGGGCGGCCAAGGCCTGCTGTTGCGTTATCGCTTCCTGACGAGCCTGTTCCGCAGCTGCGCGTTCTTGCTGAGCTTGTGCAGCAGCTGCTTGCGCGTCCTGCTGCGCCTTCATTGCGGCCTCGCGATCCTGTTGAGCCTGTAACCGCGCCTGCTCGGATTGTACGGCCCGATCGGATGCTTCCTGCTGCCGCTGACGCGCTTCGTCCACCCGCTGCTGCTGGGCCTGACGCTCCGCGGCAATTTTTTCCTCGCGAATCTTGCGCAGGGCAATCAAGCGGGCATCTTCAGCACTCTGTATGGCGCCACGAGCCACTGTCCCGATGGCCGCACTGCTCTGCTTTCGACGGAGATAGTCTTCGCCTCTGGCCAAGAAGTCTCTCGCTCGCGCCATTGCTTCAGGAGCGTATTTCTCGCCGCCTTCGCTCGCGGCTATTGCGACGGCATTCCGCGCCTGCAACAGATTGAGCGGAACCTTCTTCAAATCCGCTCCCGTTGCTGGCAGGGAGTTCGGATCGAGGTCGTGCGTGTATTCTTCGCGCGAAAGCGATTGATACCGCGCCATTACCGGCTGCTCCCAGCCTTTGGTGTCTTTGCGAATCTGGTTCTCCATTACAACCATGTCGCTCGGTCGCGTCACGGCGAAATACGGCTCAGCCGTAACCATCAGGCCGAACGCCTGGAGGTCAGATGTCACCTGCATGTTGAACTTGCCATCGTTGTTGGGCAGAACTTCGCCGAGGTTCACCGGACGTCCCTCCGGCGTCACAGCCCACAGTACGTAAGTCAGATATTGCGGTCCCAGCGAAATCGCCTTATTCAAATGTTCGAACTCTGTGCCGATCGAGAGGCGTCCCGAGTGTCCATTCACGCGGGCTTCGCCGCGAGCCTGTGGCATCAGCTTGGTGCCCACAAGATCGACTTTCGTGGATCCACTTTTGTGGCGATAATTCACGGCCTCCAGCGATCGCTCAACTACGTTCACCCGGAACACAGGGGTCTTCTCCATCTGGACGACGTTTCCGTTCGCATCTGTCGTGGTCGTGGTTTGCTGTGTTGTCACCTGGCTAGGATTTTGAGGATCGGCTTGCGTAGTCGTGGTCGTAGTCGTGCTGTTTGGAATCTGAGTGTCTTGCGCAATCGCCGGTACGGCGATCAATGCGGCAAGGCAAAGGGAACAAAGAATTCTGCGTTTCATGGTGATTTCACCCCCCACGAGGAAACCTGCAAACCTGCTGCCGGCGAGTGCAACTCTTCGGTGAAGTTTGAGCGCTGGGGCCTCGTTCCCGCCAGCGCGTCCCAAGTCAAAAAGTCATGTGTAATCAACTGATGCCATTGTCGATGAACGGGTTGACATGACCTTAGACCGCCTTGGGCAAACAGACTTAAAACGCTAAGGTAGATACAGATTTATGAATACCGGGCTGCTGGGGGAAGTTCAGAACATCGACGCGGTCACGTGCTTTAGCGGCCAAGCGCCTTCGAGTTTCAATAACAACTCTTTTGCAGGTAAGCCGCCGCCGTAGCCGCCGAGAGTGAGGTCGCTGGCGACCACGCGATGACAGGGCACGACAATAGCGACTGGATTCGCACCGTTCGCGGCTCCTACGGCTCGGAACCCATTCAGCGACCCTACGCGCCTGGAAAGTTCGGCGTAGGTGATGGTTTCTCCATATGGAATCTTCAACAATTCGCGCCAGCAACGAACCTGGAAGTCCGTCCCATGGAGATCGATCGGGAGGTCGAATTCGCGTTGCCTGCCTGCGAAGTACTCTTTCAGCGCGAGAGTCCAGGGCTTCAACTTCGTATCTGACGGAATCCATTCGGCTGCTGAGAAGCGTCCGCCGGGAAATTTTCCGCGATGGAATCCCAACCAGGCGAGACCGGCATCTGTGGTGCCGACCAGCAAAGGTCCAACCGGAGATTCGATCAAGGAGTAATGGAGGAGCATGTAATTAGGATTTTAGATTCTTGAATTTTGAATTGAATTCAAAAATCTGAAAAATAGAAAAGCCCTCGGGGGAGAGGGCTTTCCATTGCTTCGCGTCTTCTTGCCTTACTTAGGCTGCTGCTCCTGCGTCGGTTGCTGTTGCTGCGGTGCTGCTGGCTTCTGCCACGGAGCCGAATTCTGCTGTTGTGGCTTGCTGCCGACAGCCTGGTTCCCTGCTGCGCTGGCGGGAGCGCTTTCGCTCGTGGCCGGGGCGCTGGAGGTAGAGGCTGCACCGGCTACGCCACCCTGGCTCGAAGCCGAGGTGCCAGCCGACTGCTGCAACTGGTCAAGCCCGTTTTTCAGAACGCTGACTTCGACACGGCCACCGCGAACGGTTTTGGCCTGTCCATCAGCCGACTGAACTGGAGCGTTGCCCATACCAACTACGAAGATGCGATAGACCGGGATCTGGTGCTCGACCACCAGGTAGCGGGCGACGGCTTGGGCCATCGTCTGCGAGCTCTGGATCGCCGCCTGGCCGCGGCCCGGCGAGAAGCCCTGTACCTGGATCACGTAGCCGCGCTGGTTGGCGAGGCTAGCGACCATCTGGTCGATCTCTTCCTTCGAGCTCTTGCTCAAAGTGGTCTGGCCGGCGCGGAACTTCAATTCCGTGCTGCCAGCGGATTTGTAATCATCGATGTTGCCGACAACCTGCTCCACCGATTGCAGGCGCGTGGTGGCCTGCTGAGCCGTTTGGTTCGCTTCCTGCGCGTGCTGTCCGGCAAGCATTGCCTTCTGGTCGGCCTCGCCAGCGCGGTTCGACGCCATCTGGATACCGGCGGTCGCGCGAGCATCAACGTCCTTCAACATTTTGGTGTTGTTCGCAGTCAGTTGATCGAGCTCGTTCACGCGATCGCGGATCGGAGCCATCTGGCGCTGTACGTACTTCTTGCGAGCGAACGGATTCAGCTTGCCCCAGAAGCCCTGCTTGGTGTCTGGCGTCAGCGGCTGGTGCGGACCCATGTTGTCGTTCGACGCGGAACCGGCCAACGGATCGGCCGCGGGCTGATTGCTGATGCCCGTTGAGATCTGGCCATTCTGCTGCGACTGCGCCGCTGGAGCCTGGTCATTGCTGTTCTGCGTGGAAGTCTGTGCGGCAGCCGGCAAAATAAGAGTGGCAGCCAACGGTAGCGCGATCAATAAATTCTTGTTCATTCCAAAATCCTCCGGCGGTACCTGCTCCTCCGCACCCGCGGAGGACCCGCTCGACCTGATGGGCTTTGCCCTGGGATCACTGGCGCCACAGAGGACCGTGTCCCCGGGTTAAGAGGCTGTCAGCCCCCTGTAGCTGTGCCAGGCTGCGCGACTAGAGCCGCGCATCTGCCTATTCCTATTACAGTTCAAGTGCCAAAGTGCCAGGGACGTAACTTCCTTATTTTCAACACTGAATTCGCTCAGTCCAAACCCCCGGTTCGATTTTGCCGGGTAGGAACGTAAGCTGTAGGTAATTTCGACCCTGCCCGCCCGGACCTGGCTTCCCGAGCACGAGTGACTTCATGATTTCGCTTAGTTTGCGATGGTTCTGGGTCAGAGGCAAGACTATTCGGACGCGACCATGGTTTCGGGTCCCAGCAAACGATCGAGCGCGGCTGTTTGGCCGCGCTCTTTCGATCGGCAGGACTTGCTTCACTTCTGGCCTTCCGGCTTGCCTTCGGCGAGCGAGCTCTGCACTTCGTTGTCCGCCTTAACTTCAGATTCGCTGAACTTTACGGTCTTCAGCATTGCCTCTAGTTTCCGCATGACCTGATCGGCATTCACCTCGCGAACCAGGCCGCTTTCGTTGTGGGTCTTCACTCCGAGTTCGACCTCGTAGCAAACCCCGTTGTTGAAGGCGACGTAGTTGCGAATCTTCGAGGCGCGTCCTTTGCCTCCAACTTCAGACTCACTCCAGAGGAACTCGACGTCGTTGATCTTTGAGACCTGCGGCTTGACGCTCGAGGTTGCGACGCTGGCGCTGCAATCTTTTTCTACGGCATGGGGATTCAGCCCCAGCGTGAGATATCCGCTCTCAAAATCTGTGTCGGGATAAAACCCATTCGGCAAGTCGATGCGAGCCAGCGTGATCTGTCCTTCAAAACCATCGGACTTCGGCTTCAGAGACTCATTGTTCGAAACCGTCTTGGCGCTGACAAACTCGTATTGCCACGGGTACTCGAACGAGACCCCGTAGTCGCGGCTTTTGTAACGCAGCAATTTCGACGTCGGCTGCTGCTTAGTGGTCGTCTTCGCAATAGTCTTTACTTCGGAAGGCTGCGCCGCCGGCATTGTGGTCTGCACCGGCAATTGCTTAACGGCGGGCTGGCCGGATTGCGCAGCTTCAACCTTGTGTTCGGACTGCTTAGCGCAGGCAACGGTTGCAACCACAACTGCCAGCGCGGCGGTCAAGATAAGTTGACGGATCTGAGTGGTTTCGATCTTCGCATTGTTGATTTTCGTTTTGAGCTTCATAGGTCACCTCCGTGGAAGCCACCCAAACAAGGAGCACGAAAGAAACCAATGCATCGCTGCTTGCAAATGAATCACTTACGGGAAAACTAAACGAAACCGTGTGTGTGCCCGCTGACACGACGTGTCTGCAGCAACGCGTTCCTTCCGCTGGTCAGTTATGGTGAATACTGCTTAGCTTGCGTCCCCGCCGTGCACGTCTTTGACGTTTTCGCTCTAGAGTCAAAATTCTCAAATGCTGACATCTCCTCTGCTTATGCCGGGTTACTATCTTCACGAATGCTTTCCATCCGGCGATTGCTTCTCCTGCTTGTGCTTTGCCTACCATTCTTCGCGACGGACGTCCGCGCTCAGGCAAAGAAGCATGAACCGCCGCCCGATGCTCCCATGCAGCAGTGGCTCGCCGGACCTGATCGCATGGACATTCCTGCGGAGTTCAAGGTTCTCAATCCGCGATTCACGTTTCAACAGAGGTATCTGGTCGAGTGTCGTTCATCGATTTCGGGCG
>Ga0134124_10003770_pt1 | contig 12170 bp, 9 predicted proteins | sample KB304_FD_96880 | JGI IMG/M metagenome (GOLD analysis project Ga0134124, IMG submission 96880) | Terrestrial soil microbial communities without Nitrogen fertilizer from Kellogg Biological Station, Michigan, USA - KB3-0-4 | ecosystem: Environmental > Terrestrial > Soil > Unclassified ... | reverse complement strand
TTACAGCCTTCATTGCGCTCATGCTGGTCGTGGGCCGCCGCGCACTACCATGGCTGTTGTGGCAGGTGGCACGTACCGGTTCGCGCGAGTTGTTCACCTTGTCGGTGATCGCGTCGGCGATCGGTATTGCCTACGGTGCATCCGCACTGTTCAGCGTATCCTTCGCGCTCGGCGCATTTTTCGCGGGCATGGTGATGCGTGAATCGGAGTTCAGCCACCGGGCCGCCGAAGAATCGTTGCCACTGCGTGATGCCTTTTCTGTACTGTTTTTCGTGTCGGTCGGCATGTTGTTCGACCCGACGATCCTGGCCGAGCAACCGATCCGTGTCCTTTGTGTGGTGGCCATCATCATTCTCGGCAAATCGCTGGCCGCGGCGGCACTGGTGATTGCGTTCCGCTACCCGCTCACTACGGCCATGACGGTCGCGGCCAGCCTGGCGCAGATCGGGGAGTTCTCGTTCATTTTGGCTGGCCTGGGTTTGTCGCTTGGCTTGCTGCCGACAGAGGGCATGAGCCTAGTGCTCGCCGGCGCCCTCATCTCGATTGCATTGAACCCTTTCCTGTTTGCGGCCATCGAGCCATTCCGCCGCTGGGCACTGAAACATTCGTCAGTAGCCCGCCATCTTGAACAGCGGCAAGACCCTTATGCCGAACTGCCCATGAGCACCGAGCGCAAGTATCTTGAAGGACAAGTCGTCCTGGTCGGTTATGGTCGGGTGGGCAGCCGCATTGCCAAGGCGCTCGATGCACGCGGTATTCCCTACGTGGTGGCGGAACAGAACCGTGAGGTGGTCGAAGACTTGCGCAAGAAAGGCCTGGTCGCCGTTTCAGGAAATGCCGCCGATCCAGCAGTGTTGATCCAGGCGCATATTGCCGATGCAGCGCTGCTGGTCGTCGCCACGCCCGATCCATTCAACGTCCGGCAAATGGCCGAAATAGCGCGCGCACTCAATCCCGACATCGAAATCATCTTGCGCACCCATAGCGAGGATGAATCGCTGTTGCTGCGCAAAGAGGGAATCGGCACGGTCTTCTTTGGCGAGGAAGAGTTGGCCAGGGGCATGACGAACCATGTATTGGACCGTTTCGCTCCACCGCGGGCAGCAACGGTATCTGACCACGAATGATCGCAGCGGTGACTATGAATTCACCGAGCGTCAATAGATGTCGCTGGACGTATGCTTAGCTGAGAGATGGTAAGTCATCGAGTCCGAATGTGTGGCAGCTGCGCACTCTATAAGCTGTCATTCAATCTTCTAAACATCGAATGGCAGCAAAGGGGTTGCTTCTTCCGTGCCATCGCATGCCAACGTTTTGTTCTAGGTGAGACGATATTCTGATGGCAAGTAGGCGACTGGGCAATGCCGTATTGACGGTTTGGTCGATAAACCGTATGTTTCGTCCGTGAGCCGCGGGCCTTGTTGGCGCAAGCCTCCCCCCGAGGACAGACGACTGCAGTTTTGAGAAACCCGCTTTTTGGCGGGTTTTTTTCTTGTTCGGCTTAGTATCCCGACTCTGCACGCAGGTATGCGTTGCGTATCGCGCGAGCGTCCGTCAGTGCATGGTGTGGTTTCTGATCCGGATGGCGCAGGAAAAATGCTGCCATTTCGTCGTTGAACAAACTGCGCTGCGTGCCGTTTGTGAAGTTGTCCGGGGTTTTCTGAAATCGCCAGTTCTCCGGGATGGTTTTGCCGAACGAGGCGAAGGTCTTGGTCAAGATCTTCCGGTCCCAATCGGAATCGGCAATGAATACGAAATCTCCATCCTGTTTGCGGAGCCAGTCGGTTAGTGAGGAAAGGAAGTCGGCTGTAGAAATCGGGCGCAATGACAGCAGAGGCAAAACTGTTGCCTTCACAAAATTATTGCATGTGTCTTCTTCGTAGTCGGAGAGCTCGGCGTAAAACTGATCGCCTGATTGGGTAATGAAGCCCGCTGAGATCAATGATGCGGAGCCGCTGAGGTCGGTGAATTCACAGTCGAAGAAAAGTAGGGTGACCATTTTTTGCAATTCCAGCCACATCAAATCCGATTTCTATAGTCGATTTTCATTGAGAACATCTCCTTGAACGGCCAATCGCTGCTTGTGGATCAGTCGAATCTCTGGATCAGCATACGATATGCCGGTCTTGTCCAATGCTGCTTTTAGGATTGGTTGGTTCGGATAAATCCCTTGTTCTAGAAAATTATCGACAATCTCTCGCACGATTGCATATTTCCGAAGTCGTTCTTCCTTGGCCGAGGCCATCAATTTTGCTTTATGGGCATCCCTGATCGTCCGGCACAGATCAGGCCACAGCAGTTTTAAATAAGTGCGTGCGAGATCATGTTTCTCAGCAATCATCGCTACGGACATGCTGCCATCACCGCATTGGGCTTCCTTGCGGAGTTCCGCCTCGATTGCATCGCGCATTGCCTTGGTTAGGGTTGGCCGTTTGAAACGAGGTTTGAACTGCTGGTTCAGTTTGCGGAGTGTTTCCTGCGACTTGCCGGGCACAAAATCCATCTTCAGGAACTCAACGGGGCTGACGGCCAGGCCATACGAAATCGTGAGCCATTGGGGCAAGGTAGGTTTTTGGTTGCCGCCCAGCCAAGGCTGAAAAGCGTTCTCGCACAATCCCACCTCTCTACAAAAGTGGCGGCGGCTGCCGCCGGCATAGCGATCGATTGCCTGGTTTAATTGGGAGACAAAGTGGTCGCGTATGGCCAGAGCTGGAAGCGCTGGCAGTTCGGCCACGATGTCCTCGATTGCTGTGGCCAGCCAGAGATCGGTATCGTCCTTGGGCCTGCCTTTAGCTTTTTGCAGCCCCAACCAGGTACCGCAGTGGCAGCAAAACCCAAGGACTGGAGTGCGCGGAATCACATGTTGATATCCGCCGCAGGATGGGCAACGGTCGAGCAAGATGGTCCCATGTTTGGGGCAGACGCGGTAAAGGTCGAAAGACCAGGCAAGAGGGTGGTAGGCATCCCGTCGGAAATCAATCCACTCGCGATAACACGCCGGGCACCACCGCGGGTGCGCAGCAATTAATCCGGCGCCATTAAACGGAAGCAAGCCTTGCAGGTTCAACAGCGTAAGGTCTTTGGCATTGCCTATCCCGCATAGTTTTTTGACTGCATCCGCAAATGACTGACTGTGCTGATGCAGACCGTCGATGCTTCGCGCGTCCGTTTCAAAAAATAGTCCGTGTCGCCGGTATTTGGCGATTCCTGGGGAGACCTTGGTGAATTCCTCCATGATCAGCCGGCGCGGGCTGACCGAATAGGCGCCTGCGAGCCGGATAACGTAAGAGATCATGCCTTCTGCCGCCGATGTTCCGATGCCAATCGGTTCCAGAGCAAATAAGCGGCTTCTGGGCGGGAATGCCCGCCCATCGGCAAAGCCGGGATACTCCGGCACGAAATACAGATTACTTGCTGCCATGTTCGTCTCCCGTCTTGTCCCGAACCGGCTTACGCTCGCCGACCTTGGCGGATTTCTTCTTGGCAGGCAGTTTGGCCGGTACCGAACTCGCCTTGATGGCCAGGCGATAAAGCAGTGCCTTCACCTCATCGATGCTGGCATCCTCCAGCGCAATCTCGCCGTCAATGGCCTCGTCGAGGATGGTGATCAGGCTCTTGTTGGAGAGCGCGAATTCCTCGGCGAAGGTGTGATCGAAGGTCCGCATGCCGCGCAGAATGGCGTGCTCCAGGCAGCGTGACAGCCAGTCCTTGAGAATGCCGATGCTGCCGCCGGATTTGAGGAAGTAATAGCGAGCCTGGGCACGCAAATTCGGCATGATCGGCAATGGCAACTGCCGTTGCAACTCGATCAAGGCCTTATGGAAGTTCTTGTTGTCCTCCTTATTGCGCAGGTTGTAGCGCGGGAAATGGACGATTTCGCTGCGCCGTACCAGTTGTCCGCTCTGGTCGCGGATGGCCAGCAGCTTGTAGGTGCCGACCAGAACGATCACCACGTCGGATTCGATGGTCAGCGATTTGAGCGCCTCGAACTGGAATTCGAGGCGCTTGGGGTCGTTGACCATCAGGATATGGTGCCCTTCGTCGATGACCACCACCCTGGTCTTGCGGTTCTTCAGGGTTTTCTCGGAGGTGCGGCGCAGCGCTTCGGTGGTCGACCGCTCGAGCGGCAAGGGAGCCGAGTGGCCTTCGAACAGATCGTGCTGACGGGGCATGAGCATTTTCCGGTTGATCAGGACATCGCCGTGCTTTTCCAGCAGACGGACGTAAAAATCCTTCCAGTTGAACGAGCTGCCGTTCGGTGCGATGGCATCGAGGATGGCGACCGGCACGGCGCCCGGGTCTTTATCAATCAGGTCGCGATATTGCTCCAACAAGGCCTGGTAGATTTTCTGGGCCAGGTTGCTTTTGCCGGCGCCGGTCGGACCGACGATCTGGATGATCCGGGGCCCGCAGGCACTGTTGATGGCCGACATGGCCTGCACGAAGCATTCCTGTTGGTTGGCATGCTCAATCCGGCAATTGCGGAAGTACTGGACTCGGGTTTCGGTGCTGGCGCCGAGCAACTGGCTCGGGAAAAGCGGGGTGTGTGCGTTTTTCATGTCAATCTCCAAAGATGTCGTTTTCAAGGTCTGCCCACGTGGCCTCTTCCAGCGCATCGAGGTCGGAATGGGAAACGCGGGCTGGCTGCGAGGTAGGGGGCGCCGAGGATTCGGAATGGCTGTCCTGGTCGCGCAGGCGCTGCTGCAGAAGCTTCTCGGTCGCGCGTGTGCCGCTCAGGTATTTGGCGATGAGCGATGCGTTGATCGTGCGGCGCTTCCCGGTGAGTTTGTTCTGCGCCGTGATCTCCTGCGTGATCACCTCGATTTCCTTCTCAGTGCGACCGCGGAAGATATCGGCGTACTCCGATTGACAGGTCTCCCAATGGTCCTTGAGAAAGACCATGGCCACCGACTTGTCGTTCGGGTTGTAGCGGACGGGAACGTCGGTGCGGGCGAGCTTCGGGTTCTTGAAGGCCGGGCACCAATAGTAGATGTAGCCGATCTTGACGCCGCGGCTGGGATCGATCTTGACCTTCCCCTTGGGCGTCGACGGCAGGCACAGGATCAACAAGTCCCGGGTGTTCGGGATCAGGGTGTGTTTGCGCAGGCCGGATTGCGTCAGACTGATCGCCATCGCTGCCTTCGGCGACATACCGAGCGCCGAATGTTCCATCTCGCCATAGACCTGGTCGAGATAACCGTCGAAGGCTTCCCGGAAATCCGGCAGGGTCCACACCGAGAGTTCCCGAGGATCGTGCGACTTCGACATCGAGCGCGGCTTTTGCAGGGCGACGTTGTTGCCGCGCAGACAATGCACGAACTGTTCGTTGTTCATGCCGAAGAAACGCTCGATGATGCTGCCGAAGCGCGGCTTGCTGCCCGGACGGGTTTTCTTGTGGCACTCGAGCCTTGCCAGTAGGGTCTCGAAGTAGATGCTTTGGAACTCGGGACCCTTGTCGACGACGATGGTTTTGGGAATGCGGCCATGGCGTTCGATGCTGGCGCGGATCAACGCCATGCAGGTGCGATAGCTCGGGGCATCGAATAGGATGACCCAGGCCAGGATCGTGCGGGTATAGGCGTCGATGAGCACGGACAGCCAGGCCTTGCCCATCTTTTCGCCGTTGCGGCTACCGCGGAACTGGAGATCCAGTTCGGTATGGTCGGTGTGGCCGATCTCGAACGCCCGCTCGCCGTGACGGGGTGTCGCTCCATCGATGCGCCAGTAGAACTCGGAGGCGCTGTAGGCGGCTTTCTCGCCTTCGCGGACGACAACCAGAGCGTGCTGGTTACGCCGTTTGATCTGGTCGCGGAATGCCACCTCGCTGGGAGCCAACAAGCCTCTTGCATCGCATCGATTGGTCACTTCCCCCGAGCATGCAGCGATCGACCAGCCATCCACCGCGGCATAGCGTTCGTCGATCACATCGTCCATGATCTTGATGACGGCCTCGTCGAGGCGGCGTTCGCGATTGCCGCGCTGGCTAATCTTGGGAATCAAACCGAGCAACCCTGAGCCGTACAGTTCCTGGCCACGCAGGTAGAGGGCTCGCCACTTGCGCTTGGCGCGGTCGCACGAGTCGGCCGGCACGCCGTCGGATCGCTCGGGGAACAAGCAGCGGTAGCGATACATTGCGTGTTCGAAGTCCTCCGGACTCGCCCGGCGAACGATTTCCTCGGCCTGATCGCGTTCCAATGTGGCGCCGGCAGGGATGCCGGTGATCACGCCATCCTTGACCATCTGCTCGAAGATCTTCCGGCCAACGCTGGTGATGACCCGCTCTTCGTCCTCGAGGAAGACGTCCTGGTCGCCGACGTTAAGAATTCGCCAGACGCGGCCGTCCCACAGCAGTGAGTGGCCGGCGGCGATGGTCAGGGTCCGTAGCGACGGCAGTGTCGTCTCGGTTTGCGAGGCGAGGTGCAAGCCATAAGCATCGGCAGCTACCTTGTCACGGAAGACGAGGGCCCGTTCCGGTTGGGTAAAAAGATCCTTTTCCAGGCGGGTGTAGAGAACCCCGTCGGCGATCATCTTGTAGAGGACATCCGCATCGTCGATCGGAAGTGCGCCCAGCAGGTCCATGAGCACGATCCAGGCTTGGCCGCCCATCGCATCCCGGACACGCTGCGTAGCTTCCGACGATGGTGCCGGGCAACGCTCGTCCAGGTAGTCGGCAAGGAATTCCAGGTTGCGGATCGTGATCCAATGCGTGGCCGACGACGAACGAACGCGGAATCCGAGGTCGACGGAGGCGGCGTATTCCTCGCCGGCCGGACAGCGCCAGCTCTGGGAGCCATCCCGGACGTAGAGGGTCGAACCTTCGGCTGCCCGAGCCTGCAGCCATTCCTCGGTCTTGCATTCGACCCAGCCGGCAAAGCCTTCCTGAAGCAGGAAGAAGTCCGGCGTCGCCATATGACTGACCGATTTGCCGTTGCGGCCGATATAGCGCAGCTTCACCTTCGGCGGCTGGTCGTAGAACTCGTGAGTCTGGTTGTCGTGCTCCCAGCCAATGACGGCCGGCAGTTCGTTTTTGTGGCTTTCTGCCTGGATCACCACGCCCATCTTCCGGCTGGAGTATCGGCAAGCAACGTTGTGGGTGCCGCTCTGCACCCGGCGGGTGGGGTCGGAGGCGCGGACCTGGTCGATGACCAGGCGTGCCTTCGGGGTGATGCCGTGTCGTTCGCAGTAGGCATCGAGTTGAGTCGTGTCCATCATGATCGTTTCCTTTCGAACATCCGGAACGAATCGATCGACCTTCACGAAAATCAGGGAAAAGCGGTCCTTATGCCGACGGCCAACGGTCGTCGGGCTGATGAAATTCGGACGGAGCGGAAACGGCGAAAGGGGCTTGACTACGCACCTCTCGGGCCTAGAATAAAGATGTCTGGTGTAGCAACTAGATCACTTCATTCGCGGCCCGGGCTCTCGACAAGCTCCGGGCCGTTTCCGTTTCTGGGTCCTGCCAACAGGAATCCGGTTTGCGCGATCTTCGGGTCCGGTCTATCTCCTCGTTCGTCGTTTGGCTGCCTCAGCGCAGCCGGCTTGTGGCGCCATAGCGGCGTCACTGAAAACGATTTTTTCAGACGGCTTCGGAAGTTCTAGCCATAGTTACGTTCTAGGACGTAATCTAACTGTATGCAAACCTTCTAATTAGGTGAGAAAATTTGTGCAATATTTCCGTTGCGCGGGAAATTGATGAATCCGATCGCGATATACCCGTACAAAGAGGATCCTGAGATTCGCAAAATGCGCGTCCAGGCCTGGTTTTGGGCGGTTGCTCAGGCTAGCAAGTTGACGCCGCGCGAGTTGGAGAAGAAGTTTGGGGAGCCCAAATGTGACGGGAAAGTGAAGCGTTCCTGCATGTGGGACAAGTACCGTCGGGGCGAGGTGGCACCGCGGAGCGGGCCGCGGCCGGATGGCGGACTGAACCTGGTCGATCGGGTTGAAGCGACCTATCCGGGGACGGCGAAGTGGTTGACTCTGCCGTTGTGGCGCCTGTTGGACAAGGCGCCGATGGAGATGAGTGAGGTCCGGCGATGCTATGAGGGTTTGCCGAATTTGATGCGGCAGATTTTCATCTATACGCAGGCAGAACCGTCAGGATTGTTTTGGAGGCGCGACACCGATTACGAAGATGCATGTGACCTTCTACTTCGGTTTGGCGGTCTGGATGGGCTAAACGCAGTGCTCGCGTTGGTGAAGGAGGCAGAGGTCATCCAGGATCAATACCAACATCAGGATTGTGTCCAGAAGGCTGGAGAATACCTTGCCCGATTGGCGTACCAAGTATTGCTTCCTGATACGTTAATTGACAAGTTGTCCAATTACCTTGTCCAAAGAGTTGCTTCGGCTGGGTATTTTTTTGAACTGCAGGACGAGGAGTCTGAAGGAGCCTAGAGGGTGACAGAAAACGTAGTACGTTAGCGATGACTCGCTACGCAACCAGATGCTGGCCCGCATCGTTTGAAACGATTGGATTGGACCTAACCCTGACAATTTGTTTTACCTCCTCAAAATATTCCGGTGCGATATAAATGGGAAATTCGCCATCAAAAGCTATCGCCTTCAGGGCAGCGTATCGGTGGTTTCCACCATGAAACACTAGTTCGTCTTTGTCCTTAATCGGGGCAACCAGCGGTGGTGTGATCGGCAGGCCTCGTGACAGATACGCAACGGTTTTGGCGAGCTTCGAAGCGCATCCGACGCTCCAGAGTTCCTCCTTAGCGCGCCGGCTGAAATGACAGAGTTTGGTGTCGAATTCGACCAAATTGACCCATCCAATCTGTAGTCCTTCAGGGTACTGTTGTTGAAATTGGATAGCCTTTACACCGTCCAGTGCATACTGCTGACTGTCTTCGGATAGATCCCAATTGAATATAAGCGTTGGCCATTCTGAAGGCGGAAGGCCACGATAACGAGTTCCCTCGGCATGAAGATCAACATTTAATGCCATCTTCCTCCGAGCGTCGTCCAATGATTCCCCGTCCAATACAGCGAGCACTTCTTCCAATGTCATTGACCCAAGAGCGGCTAGTTCATCAACCGTCAATCTCAATCTCTCACTTTTCTCAATCTCGCGTAATTACTGTTCTACAGAGTGCTTTTACGGCTTGGAATATCTCGGTACTGTCTCCGGCCAGACCTCTGCATAGGACGGTAAGCTGAGCAGCGTGAAGATGCTACCGTATTGGTCTGCACTGATTTTCATCTCTCGCACGCTCAAATCCTTATGGGCATGCGGAAACCACAATTTTGCAGGGACATTTGCGCCGGCTCGTTCGTGTCGCACTGTGTCGTCAAGGGCGAGTGATCCGAGCGGCAGCGGAATGACGTTGCCTTTTGTTTTGAAAAAAGCGCCAGACTTTGCTGCTGGTGTGCTGGAGCGTGCCCAATTGATAAAGCCGTCGGTTGAAACGACAAAAACGGCTTTTTGATCCGTGTACGATAGCCACTTGAGAACTGCTGCCGTGAGCGATACCCCATACCGGTCAGCACAATGCGCCAATACGTCGAGATCGATATCTACATTTGCTTGCTGACGAAAATCATCTAGCGGCATCAGCAGATAGGACGCGAATTCATCTGCTTGCGATTCAATGTTCTGGTCATCGATGGACCAGTTCCGCATGTCTGCGGCCGTACTGCATTGGAAGGCATCCCGAGACGCACGGTGAATAATGTAGTGTCCCAACTCGTGCGCCTGCGTAAATCGGATTCTTCCTGCAGAGCTCAACGTGTTGTTGTACAAGAGCAGCCAGCGCGTTCTCTCTTCATCAGGAAAGAGTGCACCTTCGAACCCCTTGATATCGGCGGCTTCAATTTGGATGATCGGATCCGACCATCCAAAGATTGATGCGCTTTCCAGGGCAAGTTCATCGACATTCACTGGGAAACGAGGCGTGCCGTGCGCGGCGCTTACCGTTTCAATGATATGGGAAAGCCGATGTGCTGCCCGCGGCCCCGCTAGGGTCTCAACGCTGGTCACGTGTATTTCTTGAAGGTATCGAGAATTTTCCGGAGTTGTTCCTTGGCATCTGGTTCTAGCTTCTGGTAGCCGCGGAAGAAGGCTTCATCTAAATGTCGTTCTTCCGGGGCTCGCAGGTCTTCTTCAAGAAAGTACGCACTACTTACACCGAGAACGTCTGCCAGTGCTGTCAGCTTCTCAGCTGACGGGCGCTGCGACTCACGATTTTCCAGTTCCCACAGATAGCTTTTGCTCAGGCCGGCCAGTTCAGCCAGCTTTTCCAATGTGAGTTTCCGTTCTTTGCGCAACTCGCGCAATTTATCGCCGAGACGGGTTCCCATCATTGCGTCTCCTTCCAGTTAACAGTTGCAAATTTACCACGATTCCGAACTTTTAGTTTGACACGACCGGAAGTTTCTGCAAGACTGCAAAAAGTTCGCTATTCCGAACTTTTTGTAATGCTTTATTGGTGAACAAAGTTGTGCCTGTCAGAACTGTTCAAGGAGTGAATATGCAAGAGGCGCCGCTGCAAAAATTCCAGATACTTGCCCTCTCTGGAGGTGGTTTTCGCGGTCTTTACACCGCCAAAATTCTGGCTGACCTGGAAGAAGAGATCGGCGCTCCTGTTGCGACCAAGTTCGATTTGATTGCGGGTACCTCGGTGGGAGGTATCCTGGCTCTGGCAATTGCCATGGAAATTCCAGCAAGCAAGATCGTCGATTTGTTCGTAGAGCATGGCGAGGATATCTTCCGCCGCCGGCGTTCCTTGCTTGGAATCTGGCGGGCGCCATATTCGGCAAACTCGCTGCAAGGCTTGTTGGCAGGGGACGAATTGTTCGGGGAAAAGGTGCTGGGGCAGTGCAAGCATCCGGTCATCATTCCCAGCATCAATTATTCGACGGGCAAGCCGGTCATCTTCAAAACCCCGCATCACCCGGATTTCAAGCGGGATCACCTCTATCGATTGGTCGATATCGCCTTGGCCACAAGTGCTGCGCCGGCCTATTTTCCGCGCCATACCTTCAATAACAACCAGTACGTCGATGGCGGTTTGTACGCGAATGCTCCTGGATTGCTGGCAGTGCACGAGGCTCAGACTTTTTTCAAGCAGGAGCGTCAGCACATTCACCTCCTGTCCGTAGGAACCATGTCCTCAAAATTCACCGTCGATCCCAGCCGCAATCGGGAAGGTGGGACATTTGACTGGGGAGGTGCCAACCCAGCCAATATGCCGAAGCGCTTGTTCGGGCTTTCTATCTCTGTTCAGGAGTCGTTAAGCGACTTCATGCTGAAGCATCAATTGGGTGGTGACCGTTATCTGCATGTAGATGATGATCTGACTGACCAGCGCGCACGCTCTGTTGCGTTGGACAAGGTCGACCGAGCGGCGCGGGAGGTATTGCTTGGATCGGCATCCGAACGTTCAAAAATATGTATCGGCAACGCGCAGTGCCAGTCGTTTCTCAGCTACGCCCCTACTAACCCGGTTTTTTACTACGGCGACAACGCTAACCGCTGAAAGGATTTGTCATGCTCAAACTCAACAAACTGTTCTACGCCACCGACGAGCAAGACGTCTTCAGTGATCGTATCGAACCGGCTCCTGATCAGAGGAAATTCTTGGTCGACTGCAAAAACGAGATTCGCGATCACTTGTGGCCCCGAATTCGTAAAGCGACGACGGTAAGCTTGGGTATGGATGCAGCAGTATCTCCGCGATTCCGCACGCAAGGTTCGTGGTCATACGACACCTGTGTGCAGCCGGCCTTTCTGCCTCCCCAAGAGATTGACTGGGATTTTGGCGTATATCTGCCTGTTCATGTTTGGGAAGAAAACGGCCCGCCGCACGAGATGGCAAAGGCCTACTTCACCCTAGTTGAGCAACTTCTTGAGGATTTGTGCTCTAAGAAGGGCTGGAAACTTATCTCTGGCAAGGCAACCTGCATTCGTGTCCAGGTCGCCTTCTGGGCGCATATCGATATCCCTCTGTATGCAGCACCTGAGCATAAATTGGTTCAGGTAATGGAAAAGGCTTCGCTCTCGGCCCGCTCCGGCAGTGTTGCCATGGATTCCATGCGGATGTCGGAAAGTGTCGATTTCAGCGAAATGCCGGAGCAGGTTTGGGAGGAACTGGACGATATCGTGATGGCCACTCGCTCTGGGGAATGGAAGTTCTCTGATCCTGAAGCTGTTTCCCGCTGGTTCAGGG
>Ga0134124_10003768_pt1 | contig 12181 bp, 9 predicted proteins | sample KB304_FD_96880 | JGI IMG/M metagenome (GOLD analysis project Ga0134124, IMG submission 96880) | Terrestrial soil microbial communities without Nitrogen fertilizer from Kellogg Biological Station, Michigan, USA - KB3-0-4 | ecosystem: Environmental > Terrestrial > Soil > Unclassified ... | reverse complement strand
GTTTGAGACACGGCCGGTGAAGAGCAAGCGTCCGGCGGCCGCCGCGCAACCAACTGCGATGGCTTCGCCGTTACCTGCCGCGAAGAAATCTGCGCCGGTGGCAGCGGCGCCTTCGTCCGCGGCTTCACCGAAAGTCAGCCGCGAGGAAATCGCCGCCATCGTCGATCGCTTTTTGGCCAATCGCCCGGAAGCCACACCGGCGCCTTTGCCGCCGCCGCCTCGCGTGGAAGCTCCTCCTCCCCCGCGTCCAGCGAACGGTGGGAACGCCGGCGCCGGCGCCGAAGCGTCCAGGAACGGACGACAGGCAGCAGATTTTGTCAGCGAGGACGATGTGAAACGCGCTATTCAAAAAGGCGAAAAGATTTACGTGGGACCGAAAACCATTATTACGCCTTCAGCGCGCGACATTGGTGACCCGGCGGAAGTGTTCGCTAAAGCGTAGACGGTTTCAAGTTTCGAGTTTCAGGTTTGAAACCATGCAGAAGAAACTTGAAACTTGAGACCTGAAACTTGAAACATGTTTTTAGGTAAAGTTGTCGGCACCGTGTGGTCCACAAAGAAGACGCCCGATCTCGAGGGCGTCCGTTTTCTGATTGTGCATCCGTTTGATTTGGATCACGAGCCGACGAAAAACGTGGTCGTAGTCGCCGATCGGCTGGGCGCGGGCGCGGGCGAGACGGTAATGTGCGCGTACGGGAAGGCCGCGCGCACGGCCATCGGAAACCAGGACATGTCGATCGAAGCCGCTGTCGTGGGCATTGTCGATCGAGTTGATCTTACTGAGACGGGATCGGACGATTTGCGCGAAGCCGCTCAGTCTTTGAACAGCGATAATGGCCGCCGTCGTTGATGTCTCGATTCCGCAAAGTCGGAACCGCCTGCGGTAGCGGGCGGTTGAACTCGCGGTCCTGCAAGTGAGAACCCGAAGATTCAACCGTCCGCTACCGCAGGCGGTTCTGACAATGATTGGCAGTCCGAAACCTTTCAAAATGCCGAACGAAGATTTGATCTATCGCATCACTCGCGCAATCTACGACCGGCTGGGCGCGGCCGCGGACGAAAACGCCGTCGAGCAATTAGTCACCGACATCTATCGAACGGTGGAACCTGAACTGGCGCGGAACGGATCGGCAAGCCAAAGATTTTCGTCAGCGGGCCCGATTTCAAATCCACCGAAGGGTGCCGAGGGCTCGTCCGACCGGCTGATCATTTCGGTGTTTGGTGTGGATCATCCGGGCATCGTGGCGGGCGTTTCGCAGATCCTGGCCGATGCCGGATGCAGCATCGCCGATATCAATCAAACGGTGGTGCAGGGAAAGTTTGCGATGGTGATCATCGCCAACACCACACGAGCGCAGATGTCAGTAACCGAGTTGAAAGAACGTTTTCGCGCCGAGGGCGAAAAACTTGGCGTACACATTTACGCGCAGCGTGAAGACTTGTTTAATGCGATGCACCGGATCTGAAAACTTCGAATTGCGAAACTCGAATTGTGAATTTTGAGTCTGTTCCCGATTTTACGCGGCGGTTTGTTTTGAAATTCGAAGTTCGCAATTCGAAATCCGAAATCTATGTCTCAGCCTGAGATCTCACATCGTTGCCCTGCGTGCGGCGTATCTGTGCGCGACTCGGACGCGTTGTTCTGCTATGAGTGCGGCAAGCCCCTCTCCGGCAAAGCAAAGAAGTCTGAACCGGCTGAAACTGGTGAAGTCTTGAGCGAAGCAGCAGTTGCGGATCAGTCTCAGGCGGCGCCAATTGCCGAAGAAACTGCGTCTGATTCAAAGACTGACGGAGAAGCCAATCCACCTGTTAGTGAGCCGGTAGTCGCGGCCGCGGATCAGCCGCCAGAAACGAAGTCGGACACCGCTCTCAAAACGGACGAAAGTACATCGACGCCTCCCGCGGCGCGTCGAGGCGACAAAACTCGCGAGCGTTTGCATCGTGCCTCCGAGGTTGCGCGCGGCGTAACACGCGGTGTGATTGAAGAACCGGCCAAACGTGTGGAAAAGATTCGGCATGTTTCGACGGTAGTCATTGAAGAAGCTTCGTACGACCCGAGCCTGCGTTTTGTGTTGGTGGCTTTGGGACTCTTTGTAGTTTTTGTCATCCTGCTCGTGCTCAGTAAAGTAATGGGCTGACGCAGTTTCGAGTTTCAGGTTTCAAGTTTCGAGTTAAGGCGCCAGTTCACGATCGATACGCCGGGAACCTGACGCAATCGTACTCGAAACCTGAAACTCGAAACTTTTCTTATGGAATACACCCAGGCCGAAATCCTGCAAACCATTGCGATGACCGAGATGGAGCATCTCGACATTCGCACGGTGACGCTTGGGTTAAGCCTGCGCGACTGCGTCACTGATTCCATCGCCGGCACGGCTGAGCGCGTGCGTGAAAAGATCGAGCGTAGCGCCGCGCGCCTGGTGAGCACCGTCGATGAAATCGGCAACGAGATCGGTATTCGCGTCGCCAACAAGCGCATCGCCGTCACTCCCGTTTCATTTCTCACTGAAGGCGCCAAAGGCAACCCCGTCGATCTGGGAAAAGCGATCGACGCATCGGCGGCCGTAGTCGGCGTCGATTTTGTGGGTGGATACTCCGCTCTCGTTCACAAAGGCTTTACGCGAAACGAAAGCGACTTTCTGGATTCGATTCCGGAGACGCTCTCGTCAACACAGCGCTTGTGCGGATCGGTGAATGCGGCCACCACTCGCGCGGGCATAAACATGGACGCCGTCGCACGCGTCGGACGTTTGATAAAAGACGCGGCCGAACTCACACGCGATCAAGGCGGGCTCGCCTGCGCCAAGTTTGTTTGTTTTGCGAATGCGGTCGAAGACAATCCATTCATGGCCGGCGCTTTTCACGGGATTGGCGAACCCGAGACCGTACTCAATGTGGGCGTATCCGGGCCGGGCGTGGTCAATCACGCGGTGCAACAAGCTGATCCGAAAATGCCGCTGCACGACGTTGCCGAATTGATCAAGAAGCTTTCGTTCAAACTCGCGCGTGCCGGGGAATTAGTCGGACGCGAGGCGGCGAGGCGTTTGGGAATTCCTTTTGGGATTATTGATCTCTCGCTCGCCCCTACGCCGGTGATTGGCGATTCCGTCGCAAACATCCTCGAAGGAATGGGATTCGAACGCGCGGGCACGCACGGCACCACGGCCGCGCTTGCTTTGCTGACTGACGCGGTGAAAAAAGGCGGCGCCATGGCCAGCAACTCAGTCGGCGGAATGAGCGGCGCATTCATTCCCGTTTCGGAAGACGCAGGCATGATCGAAACCGCGCAGTTGGGCGCATTGTCGCTGGAGAAGCTCGAGGCATGGACCAGCGTCTGCTCAGTGGGCATCGATATGGTGGCGGTACCCGGCTCGACTTCGGCCGAGACCATCGCCGCGATCATCGCTGACGAGATGGCTGTGGGTGTGATGAACAATAAGACCACGGCGGTGCGCATCATTCCCGTCCCGGGAAAAGAAGTTGGCGAGATGGTCGAGTTTGGCGGCCTGCTCGGCACCGCGCCCGTGATGGCCGTCAGCCGTTTCTCATCCGATCAATTTATTCATCGCGGCGGAAGAATTCCGGCGCCGGTGCAAAGCTTGAGGAATTAACACGAGCTGACTCGTGTGTTTTTGCATCAGCCCATCTCGAAAGAAAGAATAGTGAAAAGGTCGCTCATATTCACAGGCGTGAACCTCATCCTTCTTTCGTCTCTGCTGGCGGCTTCGGCACAGAAGAAACCTGGCCCATCCAAACCGGACTTTTCGGGTGAATGGCTGCTCGATGTAAAGAAGACGTCCAGGAAGTGGATACCAAAGCGACCCGATCTTCCGCTGAAGATCTCTCATCATGATCCGGAGCTGCGAGTAAAAGAAAGTTCCGAAAAGGACGGCAAGATCGTTGAACGCGAGTCTGTTTATTTCACAGACGAACGTGGTGAAACCAATCAAGCCACGCAATTCATGATGAGTACCGGAACTTCGGTACCGAGTGGAGAACTTGAGAGAGAACGAACCAAGTCCTACACCCGTTGGAGCGGCAACAAGATCGTCAGCGTAGCCACCCTGCGGATGGTGCTCGGGGCCCGCGTGGTAGAATACAAAGTCATTGAAGAATGGAAACTGTCCGATGACGGCAAAGTGCTAACGCGGATTAGCCAGATAGTCTTTCAGGGAAGCAATGCCATGCTTGTGCCCGCCATTGTGCCTGACACCAAGAAGGTTTATAACCGCACCTGAGAACACGAGGTCAACATGCAACGTGATGCACTGGGATTGATTGAATGTCGCGGCCTGGTCGCCATGATTGAGGCCGCCGATGCGGCCGTCAAAGCCGCTAATGTTACTTTGGTCGGCTGGGAAAAAATTGACGCGGGCCTGGTGACCGCCATTGTGCGTGGCGAAGTGGGCGCGGTGAAAGCGGCCGTGGACGCCGGCGCCGCAGCGGGCCGCCGCGTCGGCGAAGTGTTGAGCACGCACGTGATTCCCCGGCCACACTCGGAAATCGACGACGCACTTCCGGTGCTGCACACCGGCGAAACCACCCGCAAGAAAATCAGTGGTTCAGTGCCTGCAAAGCGATAATCTCGTCCTCGTCCCTCGGCGCACCGCAGTCTCATCCGTCCAGTCCCGCATCATTCCGGGATTCGTTCGATTTCTAATCCTGTAGGAATTTTCCACCAAAAACGGATTGGCCGGCGAGGCTTGTGTAGAAACCATAGACTGCCAATGCGACGCAGATCGCCAGGCCGATCACAAAATCAAACGCGTACCAGGCGGTGAGATCAGTGGTCATCGGATAAAACACCCAAAGGTGGATCACGAACAACATGGCGCACAGGGCCACCATCCCGTACCGGTAAAGCACGAACAATGTAAGTGCGGCCCCGATCGCCGCGCCTGGTAGCGCCGAGACGCCGAGGTTTCCGACCAGCGTCCCGAATAAAGTCAGCAAAGCCCACAGTACTCCCAACGCCAGCCGTTCACGTCGCAGCAAGACTACAAATAGAAGCAACAGAAAGAGCGTGATGAAGGAAAGGAACAAGGCTGAACTCACCTGCTCAACGATCCTGATGGCGAGATGAGCGCCAATAAGCTCGCTGCCGGGGTTGATCATCAACTCGAATGGCCGGCCGGTCCAAAACATGATCGGTTGCGCCATGAAGCCGAGCAGGATCGCGAGGCTGCCGGCGGCCGCACCGATTAGGATGTCGCGGCCCACCAGCGGGTCGCGAAAATCTCCGCGCAGTAATCGGTTCCAGGAAACGATGCGCCGCGGCCAACGGCGGCGCACATAGGGCTCAAGCGCGATGTAAAGAAGCCACAGAAAAAGCGAGACGAAGACTGCAAATGCGAGGTGTTCGATGAAGATATTGAATTCATGGCCGACAAAGCCGTTGTGATGTTCATCGAAAACCCAAACGAGCATGCGCACCACAAAGTACAGGAAGGCGACGCGCGTGGCGCCCAACAGATCCCCTCGGCCGGCGCGCAGATTTCGTCGCGCGAGTAGAGCACTGCCCAGCAAAGCAATCATGAAGACGGCAATCACCGCATAGACAAAAAAGCGTTGACTGACGCTTACCGGCGCCTGTTCCTGACGTGTTGGCTGATCCCATGGATAGATTGTTTCGAAATATACTGGCAGACCGTGTAACGAAGCTGCTTCGACGTGAATATTGTTTTCAGGCCGCAGGGGATCCGGGCCGTCCCACGCTTCGCGCGAGTCGTACGCGTGCAGCGGCACCCAGCTCGAAGTCGCCGGCCGAAAATTGGCAATTTCCAAACCCGCTTCTCGAAATGCCGTTGGCCAGTCAGGTGTGGTTGCGGTCGTGGCCGGCGGGTCCCGCTGGGGCGGCACGTGCATGAACCAGTGCAGACGTCCGTCCAGATCCAAATAAAGATTGGTCATGCCCGAAACGTCGATCGCGGGTTTATCAATTTCAATGTCTTCCAACGTCGCGAAGTAACGCGGACTCTGGCGATACCAATAGCGATAAGGACCCGGGGCCTCAGCCAATTTGTTCCATCGGGTCGCCGACTGATCGCGGGCGGCTATGTATCTTTGGTAATCGCGCTTGAGAACAATTCCGTCGGCGCTGTCGAGGGGCGGATCTGCATAGCCCAACTTCTTGATCAAATCGCGCGCCCGCGCGCGCAGCACTTCGGGCGATTCATTCGGCGGCGAAAGCCGGTAGACGAACGCGTACTTTGTGGCCCAGCAGCTAATTCCCAGGACAACCAGGAACAGTGCCAGAAGTCCGACGGCCACCGCGGGTTTCAATGCGCCTTCGGTCGGCGCCGCCGCGACCATTTCCGGCGATGGCGTTTCACCGGCAGCGAGAGCTGCGGCCAAGGGATCGCCTCCGGGTAATGCGGCTGCGACCTGCAGCACCGAAGAAGGCCTTTGCTCCGGGTCCTTCCTGAGACAGCGGTCGATCACTTTCTCGATCATCGGATCGAGGTCCTTGACGATCTCTGTTGGGGTAGTGGGATTGGTGTCGCTGCGGCGCAGCCTGATCATATCGCCGAGCGTGGCGGCTTCGAATGCTTTCTTGCCGGTAAAGAGCTCGTAAAAAACCAGTCCGAGCGAATAGATATCGCTGCGGACTGTCTGCTCGTTTCCTTCGATCTGCTCAGGCGACATGTAAGCGGGCGTGCCCGCGCGCATTTCATCGTCACCAAACTCTTCCACCAAACCGGCGAGCCCAAAGTCCAGCACGCGCGCATTTCCGTCACCGTCAATCATCACGTTGGCCGGTTTCAGATCGCGATGGAGCACGCCCACGTCGTGCGCGGCGGCGAGTCCCGCGCAGATTTGCCGCGCAAGTTGTATGGCTTTGTCCTGCGGCAGCCGGCCGATGCGCCGCATCAGCGAAGAGAGCTCTTCGCCCTTTATGTATTCCATCGAGAGAAAATGGCGTCCGTCGATTTCGCCTATGTCGTAAACGCGGCAGACATTTTTGTGCGAGACCTGGCGCGCCACGCGCACTTCGCGGTGAAAACGCGCGAGTGCGGGACCGTCGGTGAGCAGATGATCGGGAAGAAACTTCAAAGCCACCGGCTGGCCCAGCTTCAAATCATCGGCGCGATAGACTTCGCCCATTCCGCCTTTGCCCAGCAGACCCACGATGCGATAGCGATCGGCAAGGATGGTTCCGGGAATAAAGCGCGCGTCGTCGATTGAATCAAAGGAGGTAAACGATCGCTTGTCGTTGGACTTGCTCTGCGCAGTCGCCGGTTCAAGCCGCTGGGTTGCTTCATCGAACGAAAAGCCACATGCCAAACACGAAGAAGCCTCAGTGGGAAGATCCTTTTGACAACGAGGACATTTCATTGGCGGCGGATTGTATCGCAAAACTTAATGTGGAAACAGATTCAGACTCACGTGAGTGACCTTTGCCGCGCAGCGGCGACGAAGAAGGTAGCCAGATGTGAAACATCTGGATCTGTGAGACGCAAAGTATCCGCGCGTCGAAGGCGCGCGACGATATTGGATCCTCTGGTTTTAGGGGCGCGCCTTCGACAGCGCCGATTCGGTTTTCTAATCCATTCCACGACGTTTCACGTCCGGCTACCATCTGGCGCGCCTTCGGCGCAAAAACCCCACAGTGCCACGTCATTTCATCATCACGGTCAACCTGCTGATGGCCCAGCGCATCAATTAATCAGCAATTCAGATTTACCGTCAGTCTCCCCTCGCGCGTTCTCCCCGATCACGAAACTCTTTTTCTTTCTTTAGGAGGCCAAGCCCATGAAACGCACTCTCCTGCTGGTTGGAGTCTGTCTGTTTTCCGTAAACCTGTTCGCGCAAACGCGTCGCATCCCGCGCCCAGCGGTTTCAACTCAGCCGGTTGCGCAAACCAAAACCCAAACCCTGCCGATTCGCCGCGTGATTCTGTACAGCAACGGCGTCGCTTACATCGAACGGCGCGGCACGGTTAGCGGCCATGCCGAGGTCAATCTTTCCTTCAAACAGTCCCAAGTCGATGATGTTTTGAAATCCATGGTGGTGCTGGACCTGGGCCAGGGACGCATTGGCGCGGTGAGTTACAACTCGTCGGCGCCGCCTTCAGCACGGCTGGCCGACATTCCGTTTTCAATCAGGGCGGGAACAGACAACGCAAATCATGGTGGCCTGGCCGGCGTGTTGAGCCAACTTCAGGGTGCGCGTGTGCTGGTGAGCACTGCCAATCGTACGGCCATCGGATCAATCCTGACGGTGGAAGAGCGCAAATCCTCCGGTGATCAGGAGAAGCAAGCAACCACATACGCGCTGGTGATTGCGTCCGAAAGCGGCGAGCTGATGAGTTTTAATCTCGCTGAAGTGCGTTCAATCAAACTGGTTGACGAAGGCACGCGACGCGACGTCAAAGAATTCGCCGACGCCAGCGCCTCGGCCCGGCGGCGCGATGCCAAGACCATCGTGGTCACTTCCGACGGCGCCGGCCCGCGCGAAATGCTGGTCAGCTACACCATCGCCGCGCCCATCTGGAAAACGACTTATCGAGTTGTGCTCGACTCGCAAGGCAAACCCTTCTTTCAAGGCTGGGCGATTGTCGACAATGTGAGCGACGAAGACTGGAACAACGTCGAGCTGTCGATGGTCTCCGGCTCGCCGGTTTCATTCATCCAGCAGATTCAAAAGCCTTTCTATCGTTACCGGCCGGTGGTGGGAATGCAGGAGGATCTGAAACTATCGCCGCAGACTTATGAAGATAATGAGGGAGGGGCGGCGTCAAGTATCAGCGGTAGTGTCACGGATCCGAATGGCGCCGTGGTGCCGGGCGCCTCCGTAACGATCACCAACACGGCCACGAATCAATCAATCACCACTACGACGGGAAGTGACGGGTCATACAGATCTTCGACGCTGACGCCAGGTACTTACTCAGTCACGATTAACTCACCTGGTTTCAAGCAACATCGGATCGTAGATGTTGTCGTCGGAGGCAGTTGGCCGACACATGCCAACGCAGAACTTCAGGTGGGCAATGTTCAAGAAACGGTAGTGATCACAAATCAAGCCCAGCTCAGCACCACCATCAACACGCGCCGGGTTTCCGATCTGCCGGCGAATGGGAACCGTCTCCGGAACAACAATTTCTTGATTGATGGCGCGAACAATAACAATTTGGAGATGAGCGTTTCCCCAAACGCGGGCACTTCGAGTAACGGCGTCTCAGTCAGCGATGCCATCACGCGCCCTGATTCAGGTGTTGAGGCCGCCGCCACCGGAAGTGAAGTGGGCGACCTGTTCGAATATCACATCGATCAACCGGTTACGGTCCTGCGGGATCGTTCAGCGCTGATCCCCATTCTGCAAACTCGGATGGAAGGCGAACGCGTCTCGATCTACAACCAGGCAGTGCGTAGTGACCGAGCATTCGGCGGCATGCTGCTGAAAAATACTTCGGCATTGACGCTGGAAGACGGCGCCTTGACGGTGCTCGACGGTGACGCGTACGCAGGCGAAGCGTTGATGGCCCGGCTCAAACCCGCGGAAGAACGCCTGATTTCCTACGCTCTGGATCTGGGCACGCTCGTGACTGTGCGGGTGAAGGAAGATCGCGCTCCGACTTTCATGGTGCGTGCGATCAATGGCGTCTTTCAAGCTCATTATTACCAGACCAACAGTAAAACCTATGTCCTGACTAACCAGACCGACAAGCCGCGGGTGATTATCGTCGAGCACCCCGTGCGCGAGGACTGGACCTTGTCCGACGATACGCAAAAACCTGAGGCCAGGAGCCAGCGCTATTATCGTTTTCGAATTCCGTTGGCAGCTCATCAAAAAGTGGAATTGCCGGTAACCGAGCGCCGCGTGTTGATGGAAACGTACACGCTCTCCAATTTCACGCGTCAGGACCTCGAGCTCTTCATCGCACGCCATTACATCGACGCGTCCACCCGTGCCGTGCTGGAAAAAATCGTCGATGTTCGCAGCCGCATGGCCGCGGCGCAGGGGCGGATGGAAACGATCGACACAGAAGTCGAAGAGATCGGAAAAGATCAGGAGCGTTTGCGTGACAACATCAAGGCGTTGACTGCTACCGCCGAGGCAAAGCAATTGATTACTCGTTATGTGGCCAAGGCCGATACGCAAGAGACGCGTCTCGAGCAACTTAACAAAGAGAAGCAGACTTTAAGTGAAGAGCTGGCGCGGCTGCAGACAGAGTTGGAAGCGCTGGTGCGCAGCCTGAGTATCGATCGCCAGTTGGGTAATTGAAACAGGGGGCGGATTGCCTTCGGCCGGAGGCGCTCGAGAAGCACTCTACATTCTCAGGGCGTCTGTGCGCTGATCGAGCCCACTTTCTTAATTGAGTCAGCGACATCGCTGCTTTCAAGAAAGAGGCGCAGGCTCGCGTTCTTGTAACCGGGAGATTGAAGCCGGGCTGAAGCTGCTTCGAGCAACTCAATCAGCGGCGCCGAGAGCTTCTTCCTATTGGAATCCGCAGCGCGAATCAATTGATGCAGATGCAGCGCCGTGCTGAGAGAGCGCACGGTATTGTTGTGATGGCAGCCCAGCCAGGCGTGGGCTTGTCCCGTCCGGCGCAGTTCATCGTTAGGAGTTAACAGGTGTTCGATCCAAATGAACCTGGCGAAGTCGTTCAGAATTACAAACTCAAACTGACGGTTAACGATCAATTGACGCACGTAAGTTTGAAAGGCTTTCGCCGGCGGCGGCCCCTCAGGTTTCACAATTCGCAAAAGGTGTCCTTGTTCCGCCTGGCTTAGCGCAGCCAGCGCCGGACTGCCTCCCTTCTTGGCAAGCACGGTCGTCGCGAGAATTAGATCCTCCGTGCTCGAGTCTTTCGTATCAGATCCGCCGAAGATATCAGCTCTTATGCCTTGGGCTACGTGAGAAAAGTAGTCGCGCACCGAAAACTCAGCTGGAGGAGATCCCGTAGCCGGGGCCTCGAGCTGAAACGGCTTATGAGAAAAAATGTATTGCACGAACCTGGATAGCTCTTCCAGGGTGTGAGCGCCCGTCAGACGCAGGCTTAGCCAAGTCGACCAACCGAAGGGATAGACCAATACGCTGGGAAGTGGACTGACTTTGAAATTAAAACTGCCGCTCGAGTCGACAAATTTGACTCGAGATTTTAGCGAAGCCCTCAACGGCAATAGTCTTTTCCACGCGTCGTGGCCTGAATAGGGAAAACTTTCATCGCCGGTATATCTTCGCCAGTACTTGTTATCGCTGTAAGACGGCGAGATCGTGTTCACAATAACCGACTCGTGTCCGGGGCGAATCTCGGAATAAGGCTGCGGCAACGTATCGCTCAAGACGTTGTGCAGGGCTTCATAGTCCTGTTCTGATCCCAGCGACAGGGGAGCAGTGGCGGGCGGTTGTGTTCCCTTTAAGTAGTAGAGCGTGGTGTGGCAATCAGCGATGTCAACCATTGTTTCCGTTAAAGTGGTCATCTTGACACCTCCGTATCTACGGTCATAAGCTCTGCTCAACTACTTTCTTTGGCTTTACGGCCGGAGATTGTTGGGGCGTGGCATCGTCCCGCGTCCCATCACCTAACATCTAACACCTAACCCGTGAGTTGAAGTAGATTCACGGCCTCTGAATTCGTCTGCTGAAAACCCTTGATCGGCTTAACTGCCACAAAGTTCCGGAGCGAACGACTACCCGCTCTGACCGGTTGGTTCATACTCAGGGTCAATCGCCCATCCTCAACCATCTCCACCACAAGTCTTCGATCTAGAATCGCGCCGTTCTCGTCGAAGAGGGCCTGAGCAGCTTCCCAACCATTATCGTCTAGTTTATCGGAACGACTGATCTGCAAAGTGGCGCCCAGAACTTTCACCTCACCGGGCTGCTCAAGCAGCACCCCCTTCCAAATAAAATCTCCCACCTTACCCGTGACCCATTCGAATTCCGCGGGACTCCACGGTGACAAGAGGGCCTTCCTCACGTAGCTATCCGCCAGCTCGTCATCCTTGAATCCCCATTTTACTCGTCGCCAAGAGTCCCACAGAAAGCGCCCGGACGGCACAAGCGCGCCGCCGATCAGGGACAAGGTCAACACTTCGACGAAGACCCAGGGATCAGCATAATTGATTCCCGATTCGCTGCGAGCGAACCCGAGAATTATCAGATTCAAAACGATGGCGAGAAAGAAGGCGGGGACGATGTGCTCGGGGCTGAAGGTGGGCAGCTGCAGGCCCTC
>Ga0134124_10003766_pt1 | contig 12183 bp, 17 predicted proteins | sample KB304_FD_96880 | JGI IMG/M metagenome (GOLD analysis project Ga0134124, IMG submission 96880) | Terrestrial soil microbial communities without Nitrogen fertilizer from Kellogg Biological Station, Michigan, USA - KB3-0-4 | ecosystem: Environmental > Terrestrial > Soil > Unclassified ... | reverse complement strand
GCGTTCCGTATCCTCTTGGCATTCCAGGAATTACGCTCGACCCACGCCAGAAAGCCCAGCAGCGTGGGCGAGCGCGAACCATGACTCTACGGACTTCGTACCGTGCCGGCGAATGTCTCTCGCCCTGCACCCGAATCCGGGGCCTTCTCCGCCAATTGTGCATGATCACTTTCCATCTCCATAGATCGGTGGCGGCTTCTCTGGTGCCGGAATCCAAGTCGAAGCCAAGCTGAATCTTTGCTGGATCAATTACTTCCGAGTTCCTCACGACACTTCATATTTTTATTTGATTCGTACGCTCCGTAGCATTTGCTCGAACGCCGGCGCCATTCGTCCGAAATCCCTGTCAGGCGAGATGAAAATAAGGTACAGGAAGGAATTGTCCCGCCCTTGCAGGGTTACGAGCCAATCGCGTTCTCTTATGGAGCCGTTCTGTCCCTGCACCGGCGAGTCACCGACGAGGTATACCGACTTGCCGGGTACCCGGTTTATCCGAACGTCTCTTGCATCGCCATCCACGCGCAAGCCAGGGTTTGATCGGCGTAAAGATTCGAGCAAATCCCGAGTGGTCTGATCGAGCGACTCCCGACCTGACTCGGGGCGAAGTCCGCTGACGATGACTCCATAGGCAATAGCGTTCTGCGCCACGCCCGCAGGAGGCGCAATGGTTACGGCCGAGGTAGCGTTGCCGAACAGCTGCCAGTTGCCCGGGTACGAGATCTGGTACGCATTGTGATCGAATTTACGAAAGGGGCTGATGGGCTTCACGTCCTGGGGATTGATTTCCCCGATCTGCGCTTGCCGCTGTGACCCCTGCTGCGGTTCCTGCTTTTGTTGCTGCGCGACTTGCTGCGAGGTAAGCGGATTCATCTTGGCCACCTCGGACCTGATCTGCTCGAATTCGGGGCTGTCTCTCCTATAGTATTTCTTCGGGTACTTGCTGATCGCCTTGCTCACGCTCTCTACGCGATTTCCGGGATTTGGATGGTCGCTAAGGAACTGTGGCCCTCCGGATCCGCCTTCCTTTTCCAGCTTGGCAAAGAACTCGGCCATTTCGTAAGGGTTGTAACCCGCGTCGTACATGATCTGTGATCCCAGAAGGTCGGCCTCACGCTCGGCGTCGCGCGAGTATTTCAGAAACAGGGACTGCGCCCCGATGGAAGCGCCCAATTGCGCCAGCTGACCTGCGGTGCTCTGGCCGATGGCCGCCCCCAGAACGGCGAGTGGGAGCTGCGCCATGGCGGCCTTGCTGGCCTGGTCGGTGGAGTGACGCAGCACTATGTGTGAGATCTCATGCGCGATCACCCCGGCCAATTGGGCTTCGTCATCCGCAGCCCTTATGGTCCCGACGTTCACGTACACTGGACCTCCGGGCAGGGCGAACGCGTTGATTTCCTTTATGTTTACCGCGTGAAACGAAAAAGGCCACTGGTTCGGGCCGGGCGAGTGAGCCGCCAACTGCTGCCCCAGCCGCTGGACATATCTCGTCACCGAACTCGAGTCGGGAAGCACCGGCATCTGGCGGCTCACTTCCTTCTGCGCCTGTTTGCCGATTTCAACGTCCTGTTCAGGCGAGTATTGGTTAAACGCTCCTGGCTGAACCTGGAAACGGCCGGTCGGTGCCTGGACAATGTTGCGGGAGGCACAACCCGAGCAGAGAGAAACGAGGGCACCCAGAAACAGCGCCCCCATGGATCTAACGCATGGTTTTTTCAGCAGGTCGCTAAGCATATCAGCCAGCCTTTCCTCTTTTTGGACTGCAGCTAGGTTGTGTTGATTGGCGTCTGGGAAAAAACCTAGCCTCAACAGACCCGAGTACAGTTCGAGGAAAGCAGGTCCATAACCCGCGACAATGGCGCCGCCACGTTGTATTCGTACCTGGCAGGAGGAGAGGGTAAAATCAAGAAGAAAGGTAAAATCATGGTGGCCGAGACGGGCAGTGTTCGCTTGCGCGAGTCCTTACCGATCGTGCAGGGCTGCTCATCCAGCGCGGGCGTGACTAAGACAATCAGTACAGCAGCCGTCGCCAAAACCACCAACACGCATTTAATTGATCCTTGCACCCGTGCCCCGTCGACTGATCAGATGCAGAGCTTGCCCCAGCCGCTGTACAGGAGTTTATCTCCGCAGCCAAGGAATAGAGATGTTTCCACACGGTGTTCTGTATCTCTCCTCGCGACAAGCTCATTGTAAGCGTGGGAAATGCTATGTTTAGCTGTTTTTGGTCGGCCGGGATCATGGCAGGCTCCACTGCACCGCATCCTCGATGATGGCGGTTTCTGGGACTCCCATTTACCGTACCGCGGGCCAGCACATGCCACTTGGCTGCATTGCATCTTGAGGCTCTTAAGCGTACATTGTCGTCGGTCGGGAAAGCCCAAACGGACACTCCGGTCTACTCGTGGAAAAATCGAACTCGATCGCAAGCGTGTTGTTCTTATTGGCCTTGCTGGTCGGAGTCACGGTAGTCGGCTTTTGGCTTTTCCGTTCGTTCCTGCAGCCTTTCGCGTTCGCTATCGTCATCGGCATTGGATTCTACCCTCTTTACCTTAGGATCAGCCGGATCGTGCGCGGTCCGAATAGGTCGGCGCTGCTGACGACCTTTGCCGCCCTTCTGACCTTTGTGTTACCGGCTCTGCTCATTGCCTCTGCCGCCAGTGGGGAGCTAATCAAAGCCGCTCGCTACTTGGGCGACCGGAGCACCCAGGAAGGGGGTGCCGCCACTTATCTGGGGCACAAGCAGCAAAGCGCGCTGCGCTGGCTCGAAAAATATGTGGATGTGGAAGAGTTGCGCCTGGAGGACGCCATGGCCAACCTGCCCGGCCAGGTAAGCAGGTCCTTGTTGGCGGCGGGCACCGGCTTACTGGGAGGACTGGCCGGCTTCGCTGGGAACGCAATCTTGACATTCTTGATCCTGTTCTTCGTATTCCGCGACGGAAATACGGCGATCGAGAACGTCACTTCGATCTTGCCCGTAAGCCGGGACCATGCGGTTCGGTTGTTGACCGGAATTCGCGACAGCGTCGTCGCCAACCTGTACGGGATTCTGGCGGTCGGCCTCGCCCAAGGCCTGCTGACCGGAGCCGCCTTAGCGACCCTCCGTGTGCCGTCGGCATTGCTGCTGGGGTTAACCGCTGCAGTGTGCTCCCTTATACCCATCGTGGGAACGAGCTTGGTCTGGCTGCCCGCTGCTATTTACCTCATGGTCACCGGTCATCTCTGGAAAGGAATCTTCTTGATCCTGTGGGGCGCGCTGGTGGTTGGCACGGTTGACAATGTCATTCGGCCACTGGTGATCGGCAGCAAGGTTGAACTGCATCCGCTGCTATTGCTGTTCGCGTTGCTGGGCGGGCTTCAAGCATTTGGGTTCATCGGGATTTTTATCGGGCCCGTGGTCATTTCGCTGATCGCCGCCCTGATCAGCATGCTGAGAGAAGAACTGACAGCGTCGTCTAGGAATGCTCCTTCCAGCACAGCCTCAATATGAAGACGTGTGAACCGCAGGGCACGTCTTCCACGGGCGCCGACAAGAAAAGGCAGCATCTTTGCAGCAGGCACTTCCCCGGGGTAATCCGCTGCCGACCTTGGGCGCACTCGCTTGCTCTCTGCAAAAGGAAACTTGCCATCACCAATAGCGCACGATGTTCATCTCCGATGAGTGGCGCTCGGAGGCAAGACTGCCGTAGTCGCAAGAGCGTGGTAACCAACCAAAAGGGCCCCATGCTGCCGAGGACTCGCTACCTTGCCAATTTCTTGGCAAAAGTTGATTCCGGCCCACGGATTCCTTTCGTCCACCAGCGCCAGCAATGGCAAGAGCAAGCATTAGTCGGGACGGGGGCGATCAGACATGGGCATACGGCGGGGGCCCGCTCGCGAGCCCCCGGAAATTTGGACTGGCTACCAGATTAGCTTGACGCCGAGTTGCATCTCGCGCCTTCCTCCGGTGAACTGCCGGTCGTTCAGGAACAAGTCGGAAGTAAGGTTCGAATACGTTGTACTCAAGGCATTGTTGACCGTACCGATCAGCACGCCGGTTTGAAAAACCGTTGGCTGTGCCAGGGAGAAGTTGCGATGGTTAAAAGTGTTGAACGTATCCACCCGGAACTGCAAGGTTGCCCCTTCGGTCAGCTTGGTATTCTTGAAGAGCCCCAGGTTCCAGACGTTCATTCCCGGGCTCTCAAAGCTGTTTCGTCCGAGAGTAGGGAAAGCGCCAAGCTCCGCCTGCACGTATCGTGCATTCGGATTCTGGGCGATATAGCCTGCCACGTTAGCGCTTCCCCCTGAGCAACCTGGGTTAACCGGCGCAACACTGGTTGCTCCCCCAGCCCCTACGCAGACATAGTCGACTGCCGTCCCCACCCTTGCGATGCCGCCGGGATTCAAAATGCCACGATCGCCCGCGGCATCGCCATTCGCATTCGCATCCGCATTCGACAGGATAGAAACAGGCTGGCCGGTTTGTACCAGATAGGTTCCGTTCCATTGCCAGCCGCGCAGCAATGTCTTGAGCAGCCCATTGTCGGTCTCCAGGTTGGGCAACTCGTAGATCCACGACATCGCAAACTTGTGCCGAATATCGAGCGTGGATCGGCCCCGGTCCAGACTCAAGTTCATCCAGTCGAAGGGACGGCGCGGATTCACCACGCTGCTGAACAGTTCATTGGTGGAATCATCAATGTTGTGGGCCAATGTGTAGTTTGCACGCAGCATGAGGCCGCGGGCAAAGCGCCGGTTGAAATCGACTGAGCCGGCATGGTAGATGCTGGAGCCGATGGGTGGAAACGACGTCATCAAACTGAACTCGGGATGTATGAACGGATCGAAATTCTCGAAATCAGTGAGCCGCGATCCGCCTACGATCGTCGCCGGGACTTGGCTCGAAGCGAAGAACGTTGGCATTGGCTGCAGCCCCGCCGCGAACGCACTGACTGTGTTAGTGCGCGCCTGGACCAGCAATTGGGTTGCGCGTGTGCCCAGATACCGTAATTCGAGGCTGGTATTTTTTATCAGCTCCCGTTGAACGCCGAGTGTCCAGGTCAGGACCTTGGGCTGGACCTGATCCAGAATGATGCCCTGGGTTAGTATCCGGGCCTCTTCCTGAGTGGTGGGAGTCGCGTTCACCAAACCTCCTCCTGCGAGGAAGCCCGTGCCGGAGGCACACCAGGAGGGCGGATTCGGCAGGCCGCAAGTGATGTCTGGGTTTTGCTCGATTTGCAGTTGCGGCGGCAGTTGTAATACCGGAAAGTTCTGCGGCGTGACGTCGAAAGAGACGCCGAAGCCGCCTCGAATCGCCCACAAGCCCCTGCCGGACGGATCCCAGGCGAAGCCGACCCGCGGCATTATGTTGTTAGTGTCGGTTAAGGGCTCGCGGAATTCAAAGACTCCCGGCAAAGTGGAAATGGCATTTAGTTCCTGGAGTTTTACGTCCGCGGGGTTGCTGGTCCATTCGTAGCGCAACCCCAGGTTCAGAGTCAGCCGAGGCGTGACCCTCCAGTCGTCCTGAATGAAGCCGTATATCGCGTGCTGGTTGCCGTTGAAGAATCCGCTACCCACTCCCCGCAAAGCGCCGTTGAATCCGGTCGGCACCTGGTCGTTGATCAGCGTTTGCAGATCAGCGTAGTCCCATTCTCCGCGCTCTCGAGGCAGGAAGTCGGTGGGAGCGATCCATCGGCGGTATTCCGGTCCGAACTTGATGGTATGCGCGCCTTTGACGATGCTGATGTTGTTTAGGACCTGGTAGTTATTTTGTACATAGCTTTGCGGGGAGTTACCCTCCGGACCGATATTCAGCCCCAATACATCGACTTTGGCGTTGGGGAAATTTGCGAACTCGCCGGGGACCGTAAACGCCTGCACAAAACGCGAATAGGACAGGCGAAGGTCATTCATGACATGAGGCATGATCGACCAGGCGTCGGTGAGGATCACCTTACGGCTATCGGCGGCAAGGGTGCCTGTGAATTGCGCCTGGGGAGTGTCGGGATTGACATTGGGGGAGCGCTGCCGGTCATACAGGAACCGCCCGCGGACTTGATGCCGGTCCAGATTTAAATCGGCGTTGATGTTGAAGTCATGTTGATTGAGGAAGCTGGGAGCGGTTGGCTGCAACGTCCCTATTGGAATCGAAACTCCGTTGACAATTTCTGAGGGAGCATCAGCCGCCGGCGCGGTCGGGAACTGGCTCAGGATATTGCGGATACTGTCGTTGGCCGCCAGGTTGTTGAGCAACGCGAGTCCTTCCGTGGTCGGCGCGAGTTGTTGAACCGCCGCTGCTGCCAGTCCAATACCGGAGAACTGATATGCACCATAGACGAAGAGCTTGTCGTGGATCAGAGGGCCGCCGATGTCGGCTCCGGCGCGGTTCCGATCCACACGGCGAGGAGATGTCAGGCCAGAAGCTCTCTCCAAATTATCCATCGCGTTGAAGTTGCGGTTGTTGTTGTACTCCCAGAGAGAGCCATGCCAATGGTTGCTGCCGGACTTGGTCACGATATTGAACTGACCGCCGGCAGAGTGGCCGAGTTCTGCGCTGAACATGTTCGTGACTAAATTGAAATCGGCCACGGCTTCAGGTATCACTTCGGACGTGTGGCCGGTGACGTCCACGCGGTTGTCGTCCACGCCGTCAATGTTGAAGCTGTTCAAGCGAGGACGAGCGCCGCCAATGGAGCCGCCTTCCCCGAGCACGCCTGCGCCCTGGGTAGTCGTGTTCGGCGCCAGCAATGCCAGATTCAGCGGCCCGCCCCCGAGCCCTGGGCTGGGCAGATCGGTCACTGCACGCGCACCAAAGTCGTGCGAGATTTGAGCTGTGGTGGTTTGTACCACCTCACTTCCGCCCGTGACCTCTACGATCGTACCTTCCGCGCCCACCGTCAGGCGCGCGTCCGCAGCCACGACCTGATTGGGCAGGACCTCCACATCCTTTCGAGAGTAGTTCGAAAAACCCTTCGCTTTGAGTTCTACCGTATAGGTTCCGACCAGAAGATGAGGAAAGACATATTCTCCCGTCGAGGTCGTTTGCATGGTTTGCTTGACGCCGGTTGCTTGGTTAGTCACGGTGACCTCTACCTCTGAGACGACGGCTCCCGACGGGTCCTCTACCGTGCCACGCAAGGTTCCATCCAAGCGCTGCGCAGAAGCCGAAATCGAGATCATGAGGGCCACAAACGATAATGCGTAGTAATGTTTACGATTCACTTTACCCTCCGTGAACAGTGCCGCTGGTATTCCAGTCGGCAGAAAGGGCTGGCGAACGGGCGCGAGCGACTCCGCGTTCGTCAACGGTCTGAGCTTGTCAATTAGCGAGAGCAGTGGGTAAAACTGGGTTTAACAAAGGCGGGTGCAATTGAGATCGATAAGGTTAGCGGAAAGATTGCCGAAGCTCCGGAACAAGAACGCAAGCGGCAAACCTACAGAGTGCGGCAGGTAATCTTTGATCGCCGCCGGGGGGATGGCAGCGAACACAACCACAGGAAGCTTGGGGGTAGATCGAGAAACGTGTGCCACTGTGGGCTGCAGGTCAAAATCGGGCGAGACGACAGCAACAATTACCCCCGCCATTAGCAGCACGCCGACGAGTTTGAGCCAGCGATTCATGGGAACCCGACCGCATTAATTATAGTCCAAAGCCCCGTCCTTGATTGTCAAACAAGGGATCCGGTTCCCGGGGCACAGGCTGCGCGCAGGAGAGCATATTCCAACACCAGCCAGACCCAGAGGTACTGCCATCGATCTGGAGGGAACCAAGAGAGAAATTGTTGAAGTACATGTTCGCCTCCGCTCTGCCTCGGTGAGCTTCTGGTCAGGCACTTTTCTTGGAGGTTATGACGGAGAAGGCGGACCAGCGCTGCTCGAGATTCTTTCCGCTGCAGTACGGGCAGGTGATGCCTTCCTTGCCATGCTCGGCAATGGTCAAAGCCTTCGAAAAAGCTTTCTTGCAGTCACGGCAGAAGAATTCGTAGAGGGGCATACAGACCTCCACAGGGCTCAAGGGTGATAGCACAATTGTAGACCGGTTAGTCGGCAGGTTCAACATGGAGTCAGGCCACGAATTCTGCGTGATTGGGTGTCGGGTTTTCCCTGAGGTTTGGGTCACGGATATTGCGTGAGTTTAGGAGAAAAGGCGCGTGGAGCGCGCTTGTTCCGTCCCTTGCGGACTCGATGCGGTCAGCGCCGGCTACTGCTAGGTCGGTTTATGAGGGCCGGACCTCGCCAGGCTCTATGCCGCGGTGGAATGGATGCTGCCGGTGGCGAACCTGACCACCTTGGGTTTCAACTAGCCTCACGAAATCTTCCCAAGCGAGTCGCACGAGTTCGCGAGGAGAGCCCGCATTGAACGCGATCTCCTTGTCCCGAGCTAAGCTCTCACCGGCAAAGACGAGCATATCGTACAGATTGCCGAAGGGAAGCATGCCTCCAGTCTCGCAGTCTAACGACCGCTCTTTGAACTCTTCCTCCGAAGCAACTGCAACATTCTCTGCGCTAGCAGCCGATCGCAACTGCGATAGATCAATGTGCAAAGATGCGGGAACAAGGGCCGTGGCCAGCGCCTTGTCAATATTGACGATCACGGTCTTGGCCAATTCTTTGCCCGATATGTGAGTGACTCCCTGAGCCGTATACGCGACCAAGTGGGACATGACGACATACTTTATGTCGTGGCTGTCGAGGAACTCCTTGAGTTTCTGAATGGGCATGGCACGACTCCTTGCCGAGAATCAAATCATACGTCGACTCGAGCCCTGTTGAGGTGGCATGTGTCCCCATGTGTTTCGGCATATGATTGTGCCGGCCAGAAGGAGGCTGCTATGAGCGCATCCAAGGTACTGGCGCTAACCACGTTGTTCCTGGCCACGATGTTTGCCGAAACCGAGTGGAGGGAATTTACCTCTTCGGAGGGGAACTTTAGAGTGGTGTTCCCCGAGACTCCCCAACAACAAAAGGGCGCGGAGCGAAACCTACACCGGTTCAGTGCTGTTGCCGGCGCCCAGTCTTACGGACTGATGTACGCCGATTATCCCCCAGGCGCGGATTGGGAAAGTGTAGTGAACGGCGAGCGTGATTCAATTGTGAACGGCTTTGGCGGGTCTGTGGTGGACGAGAAGCGTACTTCAGTCGAAGGGTATCCAGGAAAATGGATCCGTTTTGTCGGACAGAGTACAAGCGGGGAACTCGTTCTCTACTTCGTCGTGCACCGCTTGTACGTGCTGCATGCTTTCGCTCCGGAGGGCACGCCTCGGCCGGAGAATTTTTCTACATTTCTAAACTCGTTTCTACTGTTATCAAAGCCGAAGACGTAGCAGGATTCGGGTGGCGGGTCCGAGGCGATCCGTCGGTGACGGCCGCCTGAAGGCACGTTATTTACTGCAATCTTTGTGGATTTGGAGTCTAATTTAGACAGGGAGTTTGTATCGCAGGGGTGGGAGCTTGTGTTGAGTATCCCGATCTCCTCAGCAGGGAGGCTGCCATGCGGACCCTAACAGAGCGAGGCCGCCATTTCCACGCGCACCCGTTGCAGGCGACGTTTTCGCCTATAGCGAGCATGCTGTTGGCCGCGCTGGTTGTGCTGGCGCTCGTCTTGTCGGCAAGGTGAAGGACTCTTGCGTCCTAGAGGAATGGTTTGAGATAGCGGCTAGAATGACGCGCTGCCCTCAACGATGCGGCGTAGAAGGAAGACTATGTCTCTCGAACAAGACATGATTCCACGGGCCTTTATGCGATAGCGCGCCAACCCTTGGCATTTGAGCTAGGACCGGCCAAGTCTCACAGCTTGGGCGTCGAATTTGCCGTCGTCAGCTATGCTGCGGGCTTCATAGGCGGCTTCCAAGTCGCCCCGTTGGGCAGGGTGCGAAGCTCATAGACGTCTGTCAGTCCCGCAAACAGATCTCGCCGGGACGCTATACTATGGTCGAGATTTCGGTCGAGTCGTTGCTCATTTTTGGCCTGCAGTTCTTGGAGGATGCTCAGTATCATTCCTCTTCCCTGACCAACCAGTCCATTGCTTCCTCCCGCGCCTCGAACCTAAGAAATTCGCGCCGAGAAAAGGTTGTCAACGCATCGTAGAAGACTTTGGGTAGGCTCTGCGCACCCACAAACGCTGCTCGCTTCACATAAGGCCGGTCGAACACGGCAACTTCCTTCATGCGGGTGACCGCAGCGCGGCTGAACTGCGCGCCCGTGAGGTCGCTCAAGGTGAGCGCCGACTTGGGCGGTTGCGCAGTAACTATGCGCTGTACTTCAGTTAGCAGTTCGATTACCTCCTCTGCGGCACAGTTCGTTACGTCGATGAAGAGGATTTGCTTACCCTGGTGGGTTATAAAGCGAACGCGATCCATACGGGGCCTCCTTCCCGCTGGCTGCGCCGAGAACATCCCCAAGCGGATGTTCCGTAAGGATGTAGGCGTTACGGTCGGCAAAATGTGGATTTCCGTGTCAGGCAACTTATTTGCCGAAGGCTGCGACCGCCTCGTCCTTGTTCCTGTACACCGCGAAGATTGTGTCCAGATTTGTGCGTCGAAGCAGATCGTTGACGTGCGTGCCGGGAGAGGCCAGTTTCAGTTCGCCGCCTCGGTTTTTCGCCGAGACGAGATGTCCCACTAGCATGCCCAGTCCTTCGCTGTCGATATGATCTACGCCTGCTAAGTTAACGACAATTTTCGGACTTCCTGGCAGTATGCTCACGACTCTTTCGCGCAAGACAGCGCATTCGTCGCCGTACACAATGCGGCCCTCGCAGTGGAGGATGAACACGTCGCCAGATATCTGTGTCTCTACGCTTAACGCCATCACTGCTCCGAGTCGATGCGAGTCTGACTTCACGGCCTTGTTAATCAACCCGATCCGTTAGGTTCGCAACAAAACGTCAGGCAGCGGTGAGAAAGCGTTTTACCGTTTCCGCCCACTGTCCCGGCGAGGTGTCACCCGCAGCGAGCTCACCGGGCCAAGTACGAGACAGGTACCGAGGGGGGCCCATCAGGAAGGCGAATTGCTGCCGGGGACTCGCACCCTTGATCTGCTCGTAGAATTGGAGTGCCTCCGAGGGGGAGTATCTGCGAACGTCGAGCATCACGAGATCGTACATATTGGGTTGCCACAGAAATCGCGCGGCGGAGATCTCTTCAGCTTCATTCACCTCAACTCCATGACTCCGCAGGACCGCAGCGCGCGCTTCGCGCGTAGCCTGAGAGCAGTCGATGAGGAGCACTCTTTTGTCAGCAAGAACCGGGCGGTTACGAAGTGGTGGGCAATACATAGGACAGCCCCGAAACGAGCGCGCCCTTTCAGGAAGGGTGATTCGAACGAAGTCTGCGCCGATAGGGAGCGGGAGTCAACAAAAATATGAATAAGCCCCATGGCCAGTCGGGGCTTTGTTTTCCTGGACCGCCGGGCGCCCATGTTTTAGTGCGAAACACAAACCGTCTTGTGTTCTCCGCCTTAAGGACCTACAGCTTGACCACGTTCGCGCCCAACACTCCGGCTAGGCTTCCGGGCATTGGCAACCTTCTGAAGATCGGCCAGGGTTGTTAACGCGTTGCGGAGTGCAACGCGTTCCGAGATGCTGCCCGCATGTTCGTCTTTGAGCAATTCTTCCATTCTCCTGTGAATCGCATCCGTCGCGTGTTCCATGCGCTGTCGGAGGTGAGCTCTGTCCGCCTCAAACAATGCAACATCCAAGAGTTCGCTCCAGTCTTTGATGTCATTAATGGCCATGATGTGACTCCTCACGCTAGAGATGCAGCAATACATCCGGGCCTATGCTTTCGCGCCTACCGCTTATGTCCCATTAGACCTGGTCCGAATCTCCTCGCACCAGCCGGTTACTCCGTCGCATTGTTGTCCAGTCATAGTGGTATGCAACTCCGCAACGGAGACAAACCTGATAGTGCTGACCGCTCAAACCGATACGTGGCCAGGCAAACCGGTGTGTACAACACCCGTAGAAAAGCCGTCTAAAGAGAGATGCCATAAGTCCCTGTCCTTGCCCTGGACAGCAAGTTACCACGAGGAACAGGAGAACAGGTCTCACACGCCAGTTCATTCGGTCCGCGATGATGGCCACTGTCCCGCAGGTTACCGAGCGAGCCGGGCGGATTTTGCTCCTGTAGGACCATGGAAGTCAATGTAAATGTAAGAAAGCCCCGATCCGCATCGGAGCTTTTGTGGTATTTCGGAACTCTTTTCCTG
>Ga0134124_10003762_pt1 | contig 12192 bp, 13 predicted proteins | sample KB304_FD_96880 | JGI IMG/M metagenome (GOLD analysis project Ga0134124, IMG submission 96880) | Terrestrial soil microbial communities without Nitrogen fertilizer from Kellogg Biological Station, Michigan, USA - KB3-0-4 | ecosystem: Environmental > Terrestrial > Soil > Unclassified ... | reverse complement strand
GTCCGGACCCGGGTGTGAGGGGATCCCCTGTTTGAACCAACGCCTGGGCCGCATTCGCTCGGAATCGTGCTATTCTTGGCTGCCCGGTAGGTTCCACGTGCCGCCCCCCGTCCAGATCACCCCCGAGATCGTCGCCGAGTGGCGCCGCCTCCAGGACCGGGAGGGGCTGGACGTCCACGAAGCGGCGGAGCGGGTGGGATTCAGCGCGAAGGGGCTCTACAAGGCCGAGGCGGCGAGGAAGCCCCCGGCGGCACGGCGAGGACCGGCGAGGCGCGGGACGGGGCGCCCAGCAGCCGGCAAGAGGCCGCCGGCGAGGCTCCCGAAGGTCCACGAGGACCCGCTGGTGGAGCTCCGGGCGACGTGGGGGGAGATCAAGGCGGGGAAGAACGAGCTCGAGGGCCCCAAGGGCCTGGCCCAGCTTGCCAACGTCGAGATCGGGCTCGCCAAGACCCTGGAGGCGCTCGGGAGGGGGCGACGAGACGCTGGCGCCGAGGTGCGGGAGGTGCTCGCCCGCGGACCCGAGGCGCTGCGGAAGATCCGGCAGGGCCGGGCGGCCATCGCGGTGCGGGAGCTCGAGAGCGGGTGCTGCGCGACGTGCGGGGGCAAGCTCAGCGAGGAGCAGCTCGCGGAGCGGAAAGCGAGAGCGACGACATGAGCGGCGGCACTTTCGAACAGATCGAGCGACGTGGTGAGGAGGAGCGCAAGGCGTGGGCGGCGGCGGGGGTTCCAGATGTGCACCCGTGGCCCTTTGGGCGTAGCGGGCACGTCCTCTGCCCATTCCACGTCAACGGCGCGCGGTGTAGGGTACCCGCGCCACACCTCGACGCCTTCGATCACGACGAGCACCGGCGACGCTTTCGGTGACCCTCGCCCTCGTCGACGAGCTGCGTCGCTGGCCACTGGCCGACTTCGAGGCCGCGCTCGCGCTGCTCACCCCCGAGGAGCAGGCGGCGCTGGCCTTCGAGTGGCTGGCGTTCTGGGCGCGGCCCGACCAGCTCCCCCCGCCGGGCTTCTGGTCGTATTGGTGGCTCTTCGGGGGGCGCGGCAGCGGCAAGACGCGGAGCGCGGCGCAGTGGGTGAACCACCGGGCGCGCCTCGGCCTCGGCCCTATCCGTTTCGTGGCCGGCACGTACGACGACATTCGCGACACGATGATCGAGGGCGTGTCGGGCATCCTCGCGTCCGCCTCGCCCGACTTTATGCCGGTGTGGGAACCGTCGCGAGGCGAGGGCGGGCGCGTCACCTGGCCCAACGGCGTGGTGGGCCGCGGGTACAGCGCGGAGAAGCCGCGCAGGATGCACGGCAAGGCTGGGCAGACGGACTGGTACGACGACCTTACCGGCTGGGGGATCCGCGCAAAGGAGACCTTCGACATGGCGGCCTTCGGGCTCCGCGAGGGGGACGCGCGCGCGGTCCTCACCGCGAGCCCCGAGGAAAGCGAGCTCATCATCTCGCTCTGCGACAACCCGCGCCGCGGCGTCGTCACCACGCACAGCGAGACCGACGACAACATCGGCAACCTGGCCCCGAGTCTGCTCCAGACGCTCTCGCAGTTCGCGGGGACGGCGATGGAGCAGCGCCAGCGCAAGGGCGTGATGATCCGCTCCGTCGAGGGCAACCCGTTCCGCGACCTCAACTTCGAGGCGCCCCCGATCCGCATCCACGAGCCGGGCGCGATCGCGAAGCTGGCGATCGCCGTCGACCCCGCGGACGGCGCGGGCCCGGACAACGACGAGTGGGGGATCGGGGCGGCCGGTGCGCGCGCGGATGGGCACGGCGTCGGGCTCGAGGACGCGTCGGGGGTGCTCGAGGACGACGCCGCCGGCGAGCGGGCCCTCGAGCTCGTCGACCGCTGGGGCGGCCTCTTCCCGGCGGCCGAGGTGGTGATCGTGGCCGAGGACAACCGCGGCGCCGGGAAGGTGCGCGCCGTGCTCAACTCGGCCTACTGGCGTCGCAAGGCCGAGGGCCGCACCGCGCGCCCGCCGCCGGAGATCGTGTGCGTCACGGCCAAAGACGGGAAGCTCGTCCGCGGCGGGCCGCTGCGGGGCCCCTACCTCGCTGGCACGCTGCACCACCTACTCGGGATGGCGCCCGTGGAGGCGCAGCAGCGGATCTGGAACCCGTCGGCGCCCCGCCGCCCTCGCGTGGACGACCGGATCGATTGGTGGGTCCACGCCGTCCACCGCCTGCTGAACCTCGGCGCGGCCGTGGTGGACCCGGGCTCCTGGGAGAGCGACGCCCCCATGCTCGAGGGCCGCTACGCTGCCGTCGACCCGCGTCGCGCCGAGGAGGGCCGTCGCCGCCCCAGCCGGCACGCGGGCAGGTAGGCGAGTCCTGCTCCAATAGGCGGGAGCCGCTTGCCAACGCGTTGGAGCGGTGCTCCCCTGAGCGCGTGGTGACGTTCACGCCTCAGCCGCCCCTCGTCTCCCTAAACGGCAACCAGAGCTCGGCCTGGTACGGCATCGGGGCGATGTCCTCGCTCTTCGGCGGGCAGAACATCGCCCGCGACGGCGGCACCGACGGGCAGACGTATCGCTGGACGGTGATCCCGCTGCCGGTGACGCCGATCGACGCGGTGACACTCGAGCGCCTCTCCGACGCCGTCGCCTCCAGCCTCTCGGGCCGGCTCGAGGACATGGTCGACTGCTACCGCCTGACCGTCGAGCGCGATGGCTGGATGGACTCGATCCTGCGCACGATGGCGCACGGCCTGCTCGGGATGCCGCTCGCCTTCCAGGGCGATCCGGAGATGTGCAGCGCCCTTCTGAACGCCGACGGGACGCCGGGCGATTACGAGGCGATGTTCCCGGAAAACGAGTGCGCCAAGATCTTCGCCGACGGGATCGGCCTCGGCTTCGGGCTCGGGCAGCTCGTGCTCATGTGCTGGCGCTGCAAGACCACCGAGTGGCTCCGCGCTGCCGGCCCCACAGAGGCGCACGCCGACGTCGAGGTCTGCAAGACCTGCCACGCCCGACGCGTCGACCGCCCCGCCGGCGCGCGCGAGCTCTTCCAGCTCCGGTGGCGCGACGCGCGGTGGCTCTTCCGGCAGCCCATCACCCGGCAGTGGTTCTACAACGGCACCACCGGGATGGTCCCGTTCACGCCCGGCGACGGCGAGTGGTTCCTTTTCACCACCGTGCCCGACCAGGACATCTGGCGGCACGGGCCGTGGACGTGGGGATGCGTGGCCGCGATTATGGCGCGGGACACCCGGTACGATGCGATGAACACGAGCCGCGTCTGCGCGCCGATGAACGTGTTCCAGGCGCAGACCCCCACCGCGCAGGCCACGCGCGGGCAGGTGAAGGAGGAGGCGAAGAACTACGGCTTCGGCAACTCGGTGACCCTGCCCCACGAATGGAAGCACGAGATCCACGCCGCGAAGGCCGAGTTCATCGACATCACCGGCAAGATCCTCGACGACTCGACGGGCATGTGGGAGGTGGGGATCACCGGCAACAACCACGGCATGAAGGCCGGCCCCGGGTTCGCCAACATGGACGTGTACGCGCGCGTCACGGCGCGTCGCCGGGCGTTCTACGCGAACGCGTGGATCCGGCAGGTGGTAGCGCAGTGCCTCGTGTGGTGGGCGCGGGGGAACTACGGGCCCGGCGCGGTGTGCCCCGTCGGCGCGTACGACGTGCTGAGCCCGGAGGAGAAGCTCGCCGCCCTCGAGGCGCTCGGGAAGATGGGCGACGGCGTACGGGCGCTCGTCCAGGGCTTGAAAGCGGCCGGCATCCGCCCGACCGCCGCGCAGGTGGTCGAGATCTGCCAGCGCGGCGGCGTGCGCGTCGAGGCCATCCAGCGCCAGGGCGCGCAGCTCTTCGACCTGGACCCGAAGGACATCGTGGGCGGCATCAAGATCGACGAGTGGCGCGCCGACCAGGGCCTGCCGCCCACCGGCGACCCGCGCGGCGAGATGATGATGTCCGCGGGGCTCAAGAGCGGCGGTCCGGCCACGCCGGTGGCGGCGACGCCCGAGATCGTTCCCGTTCCTGCTGCGCCCACTCCTCCCGCCGCCCGGCTCGCCGAAGACGAGGACTGCGACCCCGACGAGGAGGACTGCGACGAGGACGCGCGCCGGGCGGCGCGCGCCGAGGCGATGAACGCCCACGGGCTCGACCGCTGCCGGTGCGGCCGGACGCGCGCCTGCCCGCGCTGCGGGGTGCGCGGCCACTGGATGCCCACGGCCGGCGGATGGGGCGTCACGTGGTCGGCGATGCCCACGAAGCGCCCGAAGATGCCCGCGGCGGCGTAGCTCACCACCCGTCGGCGATCACGATCTCGGGCGCCCACTCCCAGAGCCGCCCGTCCGGGTTCGTGTCGCCGTCCCATCCGTCCCACGAGCACCACACCCGCCAGTAGAGCAGCCCCGCGTGCCGATCGTTCATGGCCGGCGAGCGTAGCACCGGCCCTCGCGATCCAACAAACGGGAGCGCCTTGCCAACAGGTTGGAGTTGTGCTCCCCTGTCCAGCACGCACCGGCGGAAACTGCCCCCTAGGGACAGCCGACCCTCGCCGGCGCGGTTGTCGTGCCCCAGACCCTCGACCTCGCCACCCTTCAAGCCGCAGGCGGCCCCATCGCCGCAGGGCTTCTGCCCGGGTGGACGGTCACGTGGGTCCTCTGCACGCAGGAGCAGATCGACGCCGTCCTCCCGCCCGGCCCGAACCTCGCGGTGTGCCGGGTGCTCGAGGACACGACGCCGACCCGAGAGCTCGCGACGGTCTACGTCCTCGCCGACTGGCCCGAGAGCGAGAGCCTCTCCGAGACGCTCCACCACGAGATCGGGCACGCATGGGCGTCACCGCTGGTGAAGCTCATCCCGGACTCAGCGGCCGCCGTGCTCGTCGAGGAGCAGCTCGTCGAGCGCCTCGGGAAGTACCTGGCGAGCCTGCCGGCGGCGGCCAGGGCGGCGGCGCGGCGAGCGATCGCGCGGACGATCGAGACGGCGCTGCCCGTGGCGGCGCGGGCGCGGATTTCGGCGCGAGCGGGAACGCGCGCGCGAGGAGCAACGATGGACCCGAAGCTGGTGCAGGAGGCGCTCGACGCCTTGATCGAAGAGGGCGGCGGCGACTCGAAGTGCGCCCAGATCCTCAAGGGGCTGATCGCGTCGGCGGCGTCGAACGGCGCGCCGCCGCCCGCGACCGAGCCCGACGGCGACGAGGCGCCCGTGGCTGCCAAGACGGCCGAGGGCCCGCCCCCCACGGGTGGAGCTCCGGCGGCAGGCGGCCCCCCGCCGATGGACGACAGCGCGCGCAAGGCGCGGAAGGGAGCAGAGCAGGTGGAGACCAAGGACCGGGCGCGCGAGCGCGAAGAGGACGACGCGATCACCGCCTTCCGGCGCGGGGTCGCCAAGGACGATCTGATCTCGCACGTGCGGGCCCGGCTCGCCGGACACGACGGGCTGCCCGCGATCGAGCGGCGGATCCTCGCGGCTCCGACCTTCCAGGAGGCCAAGATCGCCGCCGACATCGCCCTCGAGATGGGCGGCGGCGTCCAGCGCGCGCGAGCCGTCGGTCCCGACGGCAAGCCCGTGGAGCGACGCGACGCGCCCGCGGGCGGCGGCGCCAGCGGAGCGTGCCCCTTCACCGCGGCGCAGCTCGAGCAGGAGGGCCTCCCGCCGGCGCTCGCCGCCGAGGCGGTCGGCCAGTGGTCGATCCCGGGCGTGGGCCCGAAGATGGCGCAGGATACCGTCGACCGCGCCAGGGCGCGCCTCCACGGACACGCCTCGCCGTTCATGCCGCGCGAGAAGGCCAACGGCGCCGCGAAGGGGAGCTGACGATGGCCCTCACGAACCCCCTCGGCAAGATGCGCACGTTCCGCGTGCCCGGCGGGATGATCTCCCGCACCGCGCGCATCTCTCAGACCTTCCGGCCGGGCGGCCTCGTCTTCGCCCGCGCCAACAGCGAACACGCGGAGGTGCCGCTCTCGTCGGCGCCCCGCCCCGACATGCTCTGTCTCGGCGCGTATGAGGGCCTCGTCACCTTCGCCTCGAGCTCCTCCGACGACGGCACCGGCGGCACCACGAACGCGGACGGCTCGCCGGCGCAGGTACAGATCCGGCCCGGCATCATCGGCAACTTCCAGACGGCGGCAAGCGGGGCGAATCAGATCCTCGCCAGGCACGTCGACCTACCCTGTTTCGCGTACGACGACGACACCGTCTACCTCACCGACGCGAGCGGCACCCTGCCGTTCGCCGGCTTCATCGACGGCGTGAACGCGGACGGGACCGTCGTGATCCGCTGCGGCGAGGACCAGCGGGTGCTCTTCGAGCTCTTCAGCGCCGCGGGGCTCTCCGGCGGCGTCTACACGAGCGACGACACCGCGCGCGCCGTCGCCACGTCGCTGCCGGCCGGCACCTTCTCGGCCGGCGTGCTCACCCTCACCGCAACCGGCGCCTTCTCGACGGCGCAGGACGGCGTGACGCTCGCGGTCGGGGACAAGTTCGTCATCCCCGTCGGCACCATCACCACCCTCTCGGTGAGCGCTGCCAACTCCGGCCCCTACGAGGTGGTGAGCCTCGGGGCCACGGGCGTCTCCGCGAGCTTCAAGCGCACCGCGAAGTGGTCGCACGGCGCGCTCATTACCCCCGGCACGGAGATCCGGGTCGGGGGTGAGGGCACCGTCTTTCACGGCACGAAATGGCGCGCGGAGCCGGCGACGGCGGCGAAGGTGGTCGGCACGGACGATCCGCTGCTCTTCCCTGAGCGCATCGTGGTGCAGAAGACGCTGAGCTCCGGCACGGCAACGATCTCGACGGTGCCCCTGCGCGCCGCGGGCAAGTTCTCCGTGACCTGCGACTACAACGGCGGCTCGCCCGCGGCGACGACGACGACCATCCAGGCGTCCACGCAGACGCCGGGAGGCATCGGCACGGCGAGCATCGTGCTCCAGGAGCAGAGCGTGCTCGGGACGCTCGTCAACACCGGCTCGGCCACGTGCGCCGTGACCATCCTCCAGTGAAGGACTGAGCGACCATGGGACTCTGGGATCCGATCAACCAATTCGGCGGAGACGCGGCGTTCGCCGTCAACGGCTGGCTGGCGGGCTGGAAGGCCAAGCCCGTCGTGATGCCCATCGCCCCCTGGTACGCGCCGGGGGACATGACGCAGGTCTATCCGGGCGCCAAGCTCGTCACGCGCGCGAGCGTGCCGATCCACAGCCCCGGGCTCGACACGATGGAGGGCGCCTGGAAGTTCTCGAAGAACTCCGGCCTCTACATCCAGGTCAAGCGGGGGATGGGCCAGAAGGGCACCAAGATCAACACCTTCGAGGCGGCCGAGTTCGACCCCACTTCGTTCGACATGGCCCCCGAGACGATGGCGATCGAGATCGGGAACCAGGACCCGCTCAACCTCGCCTACATCCTCAACGGCTGCTACTCGGGCACGCCGCAGAACGCGGCCGGGACCGCCGTTCCACCGCAGTTCAAGCTCATCGGCTACGACCAGATCTACGGCGGCAACGGCACCCTCGGCCAGGGCTCGGGCAGCAACGGATCCGGGACGCTCGCGGTCAAGAACGGCGATACGACGCACTACAAGCCCGTCAACCCGGCGCGCGACGTCATGGGCGCGAGCAACGGGTGGTACAACGCGGAGGAGAACTTCGACTTCTCCAACCCGCAGAGCTACGTGAGCGTCCTCGAGTACATGGCCACCCGCAAGGCCATGAACGATGTTGAGCTCAACCTCGTCAGCGGGCCTGGGCTGCGGCTGCTCATCTCTTACGCCCGCTACGAGCGCTGCCGGCTGCTCTTCGAGGTGTTCGAGGAGCTGGCCAACTCCGGCATCGTCTCCCCGTTCTTCGCCACCGAGGGCATCAACACCACCGCGGCGAACACCCTCGCCGAGAGCTTCAACCAGCAGGCGCTCTTCGGAACGCAGAAGAACCCCGTCTTCGGCCGCATGGAGGTCGCCCCCGTCACCGGGCTGCGGAACGACCTCGCGGTTATCGTCGCGCCGCGCCCCCGTCCCGAGCCGCAGTATGCGACGTTTCTCCTCGCGCACGGCGGCAAGCTCGGCGAGTACAGCCTCCAGACGGACCCGATGGCGATGCTCGCCGACAGCGTCCCGCACATCGCCGTGTTCCCCTGGACCGCGACCAACGGCCCGATGTTCTTCGGCGGGAACGGCAACAGCGCCGGCGACATCGGCCTCTCCATGGTCGTCAACACCGGCGCGGCGGCCGTTTCCGGCCTCTGCTGCCACTTCCTCTTCTCCGGGAGCGCCACGTGAACACCGACCCCCGCCCCTTTGTCGCCGCTGCGCTCACGGGCATGTGCTCGCGGCAGATCAACGGCCAGATGGCCCCCGACCCCAAGAACCCCAAGGGACCGGGCATCGTGGTCGGCAAGGTGGAGGCCGCGCAGCTCGGCGAGCGCGCCGTCGAGATCGGCGTCGCCGCGGCCAAGGCGTTCGACGCCTGGCTCGAGGCGAACGACCTCGAGGAAGCCACCAAGCCCGCGAAGGCGAAGCGCTGAGGCATCGCCGTGGCCCTCGTCCCCTTCCCGCCCACGTCCTCAAGCTTCCTGGCTTCGACCACGAAGCCGGAGGCGTTCACCTCGATCGATCCGACGACGATCGATCAGGTGCTGCGCGAGGAGTCGGACAGGGCCGCGGAGATGGCGCTCAGCGACCGCGCCACATTTCCCATCCTCCAGATCTCCGAGGGCTTCCGGGGCGCGATCTTCGGTCGCGTCGGCTGGCGTCTCATGGGCGTGCGCGGCTTCAACCGCGACGCCGGCGCCGACAAGGAGATCGAGACGCTCAAGGGCGACGCGGACGCCTACCTCGCCGCCTGCGGCCCCGGTGGACCTGGCGGCGACGGGAAGCGCATCACGCCGCAGTACGTCGACAGCCGGCAGAACACCGTGACCGACGGCGTGTCGGTGGACGGGCACGCCGTCTCCGACTGGTACGCGCGCAGCCGGATGGACCCCGAGCGCACACGGAGGTGGCCGACGTCATGACCGCGCCGCACGGCCAGGGCCCGCCCCGCTCGACGGTCGCCGACGTCATCGGCGAGATCGTGCGCCACTACGCCGCGACGGCCTCGCGCGGCCCGTACGCCACCGGCACCAGCTACGCCGCCGGCGACACCGTCGCGAGCGACAGCCGCGTCTACGTCTGCTTCGCCCCTGGCACCTCCACCGGCAGCGGCCCCGCCGGCATGGGTTCGCAGCGCGACGCCAACGGCGTGGGGTGGACGCCGCTCGTCTACGTGGGCGAGCGCTACCTGCGCCAGCACGGCGCGCCGCCGCGGATCGTGATCGTGCAGGGCAGCGGCGAGGAGTCGGGCCCCGGGCGCGTCGGGGACGGCAACATCGCCCGCAAGACCGCGCAGATCGTCGCCTACCTCTGGGCGGCCGAGAGCGCCGACGACCTCGTGCGCTACGCGGCCATCGAGGCGGCCGAGGACGCGTGGAGCAACACGGTCGGCAAGGTCATCCCGGGGCGCAGCGTCCGCCGCACGGTGAACCCGACCATCACCGCAAACATCGTCACCTTCGGCGAGGACCGGCAGTTCATCGTCGACTACTCGCGCGGCGTGCCTCGCGACGCGGCGATCTGGGCCGTGCCGGTCACGCCGATCTCGCCGCCCGACCCGATGCGCCCGAACGGCGACACCGGATACGACGTGCCCACGTTCGAGCCCACCACCGTAGGGAGCAGGTAGACCATGCAGGCGAAAGTCAGTCTCTCGATCAGCTACCAGAAGCAGGAGAACGGGCCGGCTTTCGTCTGGACGCCGAACCCGAAGCCCGTGATCCCATACGAGACCATCCACGATCAGGCCCTCGGCATCGCGGACGGGGAAAACTCCGGCTTCGAGTTCGACCTCGACACCGGGGACATCTGCGGGGTCAAACTGGCCGCGTGGCAGAACAAGACCGGGCAGGAGTGCAACTGGGAGATCAACGGCGACAGCGACTACTCGTTCGAGCCCGATGACGTCGTCCTGATCACGGCGAAAACGAACGACGCCGACTCGACCATCTGGAGCGTCGCGATCTACACCCTCGACACGCAGGTCGGCGCCGGTTCCATCAGCGCGCTCACCGCGGGAGACACCTGGTGAGCATCGACCTCGCAGCCGCGCTGAGGGCCATCACCGAGGCCGTGATGCCCGTGCGGGTCCGGGAGCGCAAGCCGCTCTCGCCGGAGATCGCCGCCTAGCTCGGGATCCGCGTGGTGAAGCGCGCGGATCTCGCCAAGGCCATGGGCTCGCTCGCGGCCATCGCCACCCCTGGGCACGCCGCCGCGCCCACGGCGCACGCGAAGGCGCCCGCCGTGCTGAAGGCGCAGGCGGATCCGGCGGATCGCAAGCCGCTCCCGGCACGCCCGGACATCTCGATCGCCAAGGAGGTTCACGTCGTCGGCGACAAGATCCGGATCCAGCTCTCGCCGAAGCCCGAGGTGGTGCGCGCCGTCAAGGCGGGGCTCGTGCCCGAGGTCGCGAACGTCGCCCTCTCGAAGGCGCTGGAGGCGTACCCCGGCGCTTCCGTCGAGGTCTACGGCGGCAAGACGCACGTGCTTTCGTCGCCGGCGACTCCTGCCGCGCCCGTCGACACGGGCAAGCCGGGAGGAGGCTGAGCCATGGCCGCTTCCGCCCCCCTGTTCGAGATCATGCGCGCCGAGGCCTGCTACCGGGTCCAGTTCGACCGGGTGCACATGCCAGGGATCGGCGACGTCGAGCCCGCGACGATGGACCTCGATCTGCTCGGGCGTCGCATCGCCGACGTGCTGCACACCTTCTCGCCCGTGGAGATCCGAGTCTCCGCGAGCGACTGCCAGGGGGCGCTCGTCGCATACGTGCTCGTCCCTGCCGACGTCATGCCGGAGGCGATCGACCGCAAGGCCGACGCGCTCCGTGCGAAGTGGGCGGCCGAGCCGCCGAGGGAGGGCTGAGCCATGCCCGGAGGCGCATCCATCTTCGAGACGCCCGGCCAGCCCGGCGTCGACACCGACGCGGACTTCTCCGCGGTCGTCATCGGCTTCTCGTCGTCCTCGCCGGTCGACGCGGGCAAGATGACGCCGCCGTACAACAAGGCCGAAGCGGCGGCGTCCGACCTCGGCGCCGGCGACGCAGTCGGCGTGCTCGTCGGCGCCATCGCCGTCACGCAGGGCAACCCGGCGCCCCCGGCGTGCGCGTTCTACTCGACGCCTGCGAGCACGCCCGGCAGCTACGGCACCATCGTCACCGACGGCGTGAGCGGCACCGCGACGCCCACCAACCACACCGCGGTCGCGCCCCTCGAGACGCTCGATCCGTGGATGCTCATCAAGGACGGCGGCACCCTCGGCACGGCCGGGATCACCGCGTACGCGAGCCTAAACGGCGGCCGGCACCGGAAGCTCGTGCAGATCGGCACCTCGCTCAACTACGACTTCCCCGCGTCCGACGGCTGGGGCGTGGACGGGCGCGCCGGCTTCACGCTCGGCTCGAGCTCCGACACGCTCCTGGCCGGCGACGTCTTCTACACGCACACCTTCCCGCCGCAGTGGTCGCAGGACGACCTCTTCGACGCGAGCGACCCCGACAACCCCGTCGGCGCGTTCGCGGCCATCGCCGAGAGCTCCACCCTCGTGGGCCGCATCTACCTCGCCGAGCCGATGGCCGCGGAGGACTTCTCCACCGTCGTGGCGGGGCTCAACTACGGGCTCTCGCTGGACAAGCGCTGGAAGCTCACTGCGCGCTTCCGCGACCCCGAGATCGACGAGACGGACTCGGAATACATCCTCGCCTTCCAGGACTTCGTCGCCGCGTGCAGGGACAACCGGATCGAGTATCTGGCGGGCTCCGCGTACATCTCCGACGCGCTCACCGGGCACGTGTACCTGCGCACGTTCATGGACCCCTACGCGGCGCGCCTGGCCTCGTTCAGGGCCGTGCCCGGCCAGGAGGGCGAGCGGCTCGCGCAGAACCCCGGGTGGGTCACCAGGGGGCCGCTCGAGCGCTGCTCGCTGAAGGACAGCGGCGGCAACACCATCGGCCACGACGAGAGCGTGCGGGGCGGCATCGTGTCGGACCCCGGCGCGCCCACCGGCGGCGGCGTCGCGCTCTGCTACCGCAGCAACGTGCGGGTGGCCGGCACCTACGTGGACGACGGATCCACCGTCGCTTATCCGGTGCTGAGCACGATCCTCGTCGGCGGCGACCGCTCCGTCGCGAACGCGCTGGAGACG
>Ga0134124_10003759_pt1 | contig 12196 bp, 13 predicted proteins | sample KB304_FD_96880 | JGI IMG/M metagenome (GOLD analysis project Ga0134124, IMG submission 96880) | Terrestrial soil microbial communities without Nitrogen fertilizer from Kellogg Biological Station, Michigan, USA - KB3-0-4 | ecosystem: Environmental > Terrestrial > Soil > Unclassified ... | reverse complement strand
TTCATTCCCTTGCCAACTCGAAACTTCAACGTGGTCTTGGCGGGAATCTGAATCGTTTCGCCGGTTGCTGGGTTTCGGCCTTCTCGGGCTTTTCGTTCGGATTTTACAAGCTTTCCGAATCCGGGGAGAACAAATTCACCATTTGATTTCACTTCGCGTGCGGCTAGGTTATACAGTTCTTCGAAGAATTCCTTAACTTGAGCTCGCTTCATTCCTGTGGTTTCAGAGAAGTGGTTGATTACTTCCGATTGGGTCATGCGCTTCTTGCCTGCAGCGGCTTTGGTCGCCATAGTCTGGTGTAGCACCTCCAACGAGAACTAGAATCGTAAAACGGACGCACACTGATATATCACACTCAAGCGGCAATGTCTTCAAGAAAACCAGCATTTCTTTAGGTTTTTTGAGGAAATCAGGGGAAAGTTGGACCTGCCGGCGGCATCCCCAACCCATTCAGCCCAAATCTCTCGGGGCAAAATAGGCCAGCCTCGAGTATTTGACCTCATCTCTGGGACCTCTGCCTCCCTGTGTCTTCGGCGTAAAGTAAGCTGTGGGAAATGTTTAAGGAAGTGCCTGCACGACGCAAAGATCCCAGAGAAGACTCTCGCAACAATCTGCGGCTCGGCGGCGTTTCACCTTTGCACGCGCCAATAATCGAACCCCGGAAATCGTAAAAACCAAAAATTCGTGGAGGAGGAAAGGTTATGAAGAAGTCTTTCGCCTTAGTGTTCACGCTCCTGGTTGTCGCGTCCAGCGCGCTTTCGCAGAGTCTCACGACCGAGTCTTTCACAAAAGCAAAGGCGGTCGTGGACAAATCGGTCGCGGCGTATGGTGGCGCAGAAGAATTGAATGCCATCAGCAACGTCTCGTTACGCATAGCCGGCGAGTCAGTGCATCGTAATCAGAGCCGGCGTCCGGGTGACATGGATCGTACCGAGTACACCGGTGAGATCCTTATCGATCTGAAGAACTCGAGGGCGAGACAAATTCAAAAGGGCCATTACCCCGGTGGCTTCAACTGGCACAATGGCCAGGTTATCGACGCCGGAAACCGGATCGGCTTCGACCTGATTCGGAAAACGTCTAACCCGCCGGGCCAAATCACTCCCGCGAACTTCAAAGCGAATACTCGTTGGCTGCCACAGTTCGTTCTCTTGAACGTGTTGGAACGAGCGCAGACGCTGCGCTATCTCGGTAAGGCCGACCACGAGAAGCGACCACACGAGGTCGTCGACTACGTCACGAATGACGGCGCTCGACTCACGCTCTACATCGATCAACAAACCGGGCTGCTCTCAAAATTCGAAACGCTTATTACGGATCCGTACGCCGGCGACTCACTTTTCGAGACGCGTTTCACCGGGCAACACAAGGTCGGCAAATACATGGTTCCCGCTCGTCGTGTGAATGCGTTGAACGGCGACATCACGAACGACTTCGGACTCGCAGAGGTCGCGTTCAATGTGGAACTCACACCCGATCGCTTCAAGGCGCCTGAGGGATTGCGCGCGGTCACGTTCCCGACGCCCACGCCTGTCACGAAGCACGCAGACAAGATTTATACGACCAATGCCGGGGGCTATAACGTTCTGTTTGTCGATTTCAACGACTACATCTTTGTGATGGAGACTCCCGGCAACGATCGCGTCTCGCTGCAGGCGATCGAGCAGATCAAAAAGACGATTCCGGGCAAGCCGATCAAATACGTCGCGGTTACGCATCATCACGACGATCACGCCGGCGGTATTCGCACATACATGGCCGAAGGTGCCACCTTGATCGTCGCTCCCGGTGAAGAAGCGTTCTTCAAGAAAGTGAGTGCGGTGCGTTTCAGCGCTGACCCGGACACACTCACACGAAATCCACGTGAGCCGAAGTTCGAACCGCTTCAAAACGGTAAGCGCGTGCTCACGGATGGAACCACGACCGTCGAGCTTTACGACATCGGCAAAGGACCGCATACGGAAGAGATGCTCGTCGCATACTTTCCCGCTCAGAAGTTTATCTTTCAGGGCGATCTAATTAACCGCCCCTCGAACGGCGACTACCCGATCGCGAACGACACCTCGGTCCATTTCCTCAACTGGATCGACGCGAAGAAACTGGCAGTCGAGATGACGATACCCGTTCACGGAACACCGACAACAATCGCCGAGTTTCGCAAAGCAGTCGAGGAGATGAAGGTAAAGGCAAACTAATTTCACGGCTTTCTCTGTGCAACCTCTGTGTTCTCTGTGGTTATAGTCAAAGAACAGCAAACCACAGAGACACAGAGGACACAGAGGCTGCACAGAGAAGAAGTTATTTGCAGTTGTCATTAAAGCGTTTTGCCTTGCACTGGTCGCATATCTCCGTGGTTTTTGGTTTTTCTGTAGTCGTTTCGTAATCGGATTTGGGCCAGTGGTGGCAATTCGAGCAGAAATGCCATGTGGTCCCGTTGCGTTTGCGTCTATATGTCATATTGAGTGAGGGCAGAGTAGCTCCAGAGAACTTGGAAAGTCCTCAGAGAGTTCTTAGAAATTTCTTAGATAGAATTTTGAGAAGTCTACTAACGTAGTCCCGCCAGCATCTCTGCCAGGGCTTCCGGCGCAGACCATTGCGGGTTGTGATCAGACGTTAACTGCAACATCGTCCAGCCTCTTTCTTTCGCTCGTTGTGACTGTGGAAAGAAGTCGTCATCTTTGGCTTCTTTTCCTTTCTCAACGGTCAGGATGTAAGTCGCTGGAATCTTTCGAGCAGCATCGTTCTTCAACGCGATCGGATCAGTGAAAGTCTTCAATGCTTGCGGCACATCGTGTGGCGGCGGCTGATCCGGTTTGACCCACCTCGGAACGACGTAGTCGCCCTGCGTCATTTGTTTGATGAACGCGCCCCCATCTCGGAACATCGTGCTCACGCTTTCGCCGTCATTCGGAACGAGGGCGTCGAGATAGACCAGTCTCTTAATGCGATCGGGAACTCGATCTGCGACGCCGGTGATCACCATACCGCCATAGCTGTGACCAACGAGAATGATGTCGCGCAAGTCTTCATAGAGAATCGTGTTGACGACATCGTCGATGTGCGTGTTCAACCCGATATCCGGTCGCGCCAGATGCACGCGGTCGCCCTGTCCGGTGAGTTGTGGACGATAGACCTCAAAACCTTTTTGACGCAGCAACGCCTCCACCTTCTTGAATGCCCACGCGCCACCCCACGCACCATGCACGATAACAATCGTAGGTTTCGATGGCTCAGACTTCGGCGTCTGTCCGCTGCTCTCACGCGCATTGAATACGCAGAGAACCAGCAGAACGAAAATCACTACCAGGTTTCTCTTATTCATCATGTTTCCTATTTGCTGTGTTCAAGAGGAGCGCAATCTTATCACACAGGAACAGGACGATTGACCTTGCTCATCTCGCGGCGCGCCACTCCGGAAATTGATTGAGATAGCTGTCGTCTACGCCGGCCAGCCAAACGTAGTGGTCGTCAATTTTCTGCGGCGAAACAATTCTGGCCCTGGCGATTCCGTAGATTATTGCTCCGAGCAGTACGAAAATACCGACAAACAGAAAGGTCATTTCTTCGGCTGCCGCAGCGAGAAAAAAGCAGCCGAACGACAGCAACACAAGCACGCACGTAATGAGCATGTCTCTCTTTCGTGTCGCCACGTGAGTTTCGCAAAGTCCGACGTGTACAGTTGCCGACTTACTCAACACCAACGAAAGAATGAAATAGAGCAAGACACCGGCAAAGATCACGAGGTAAAGCGCAGGATGATGCCAGCGGAGATTGCGCTTGAGCTTATACCGCGTGGGCGCGTTGCACTTAACACATCGTTCCGGCAGCGGTGCTCTCTTGGCCATTACGAGCGCTGACTTGCTGTGCCAAATTGTGGGAATGTTATGGGTTGGCAGCGGTGCTTGAAAACTCATGAGACTCCTCGGGAAGTTGATCAGATGGAAGGTTTTGAGACGAGGTAAGCGAGCCAGTCAACCCGCCAGTCCATCGTGCCGGAAAGTTTGACCAGGGGTCAAGAAGAAATTTTTGAGGATTGGTATTTCGGCAGCAATAAGAGATCCGGCGTGTAATTCGATGGGAGATAGAGGGCGTAACTTTGCGACGAGTCGTTGAGCGCTTCGATTCTCTCAACGATCTGGCCTTTGGGGATCGAGTCAGTTTGTGCGATTCCGAGGAAGGTTGTGTGTGCTAATAAAACGACCAACACACTCAAGCGCACGAATGAAGATATCGTGATCACTGCCGCACTAGAATCGCGAAACGATGAACAGGCTGCCGCCGATCGCAATCAGGTCTTCGACCAAAGCAATGTTGAAATCCGGCAGGCGCAGAGACTTCACGAGCCGAGCGCGGGCCTGATAGCCGGCGAAAGTACCGACCATTCCTCCGAGCATTCCCAACCCGGAGCCAACGAGAGCCGACTTTCCACTGCCAAGAGAAACACATGCGCCCGTGAAGCCACCTGTCACGATGCGCGCGATGAGTCCTGGAGGAGCAGTGCGGCTCGGAGTATTCGGCAGCTTATCAAAAATGATTTCTGTGATAGCCAACAGGCTCAGAATTATCACTGCCGGAAGCGAGCCGATGAGCGCCCATGGCCGCGCCAGTCTGAACCAACCCAAATGCACGGCCCACGCGACCGCCGCAGGAGGCGTAAGCGACCGCAACCCAGCGAAGAGTCCGATTAGAAATGCGAATAACAGCGTCATGAGTCTCGATTATATAGTCTGATCGCAAAAGAAGATGCATGCTATAAAGATTATGCTGATCCGCGTCAGTGGTTTTCCCAAATCAAATACTGAAAGAAGATCACTATGAAACTTCCACTCTTGTTCCTTTTTGCTTTGCTCATCTCACTCTCTGCCTGCACTACTGCAAGAAATATCCAGGGCAAATGGGAGGCTGATATCGGCCCGAAGAATTCCGGCCCAGGGGTAAAGGTCATCTTCGAGTTTCTTCCCGACGGCACCTTCAACGCCATGCCTCCGGGTGACACCACCCTTATCGATAAAGACAAGTACCAACTCCTCGACGACGGCCACACACTCAAAATCCGTTCGCAGCTCCTGGGTACCGATGCGGTCTGTAAGTACACCGGCGACGCCATCCAATGCGAATCAGACACCGCGAACACAAACTTCAAGAGACTCTAAGTCAGTAAGTCAAATCGATTGGTGACAAACGAAAACTTTTGCGCTATGGTGCTGCTCACCCACTAAATTAAAAAGAAGCGGGCCGACTTGTGCTACAACACAAAGCCGACCCTAGATCCTCAACCTTCTAACGAAAGGATAAGGACCATGGCAAAGCATGGTAGCGCATCACCGCGCGAACAAGAATCTCATACACTCGACGCCAATCTAAAACGACGCGCTCGAAAACTCGCAACCGACAGCAGAGTCGATCCCGGAACACGCTCACTACTCCGCTATGCACTGGAGATCAAAGACCAACACCTTGGGCAAATAGTGAATCGTGTTGAAGCCGGCGAAATGCGCATCGACCACATCCACTTGGAGGGTGATTAAGAATCCTCCGCGCCGCTCCGAGTCTCTGCTGCAACCGCAGAGACTCGGCTGCGGGCCATTTCATTCGGTCTTCCTGCGAAGAAGAAACGCGGCAACGATTGCCATGTAAAACGCAGTTCCCCAGTGAATGAGAAGCGGAGCCGCAAGACCTGAATTACCGATGATGACAAGGCCATCACAGAACAGAATAAATATAGAAATCGCAAACAAGATCGCAGTCACTCGTCGATTTCCACTAAACAGAAATGGAAGTAAGAAGAGTCCCGAACAAATGTCCCGAATGCCCTTGATCCACATAAACGGAAAAGTGGCTGGGTCGTGGATCGGAACTCCGTAGGCGGCCGCCGCGCCGACCGGATTGAGTATGAAGTTGATGCCAACACCAATTATTCCAATGGGAATGACTAGCGTAAACCAAAAAAGAGCAGAGTTTTTTCTAAGCACGCTATCTTTGTTCATGTCTGTATTTCCCTCCATCAACATCAATAATGAAGAGAAATAGCGAGGTGGTCATTCACCTCGGTTAATAAAGATCAGATTTTTTGTTGGGTTCTTTTGAGAGAAACCGTCGCCGGATGCGGCTTAAAGACTGAGGCTCGATACCGACATACGAGGCGATGTAATACTGAGGAAGACGCTGGACCAGTTGAGGAAACCTGTGAACAAAACTCTGATAGCGGACGGCGGGCTTGTCCTGGTAGAAAGAGGTAAGCTGCTGGATCGAATCGACGAAAATTTCTTCCGCGATTAATCTACCGAAACGTTCGCCGAAATTGATCGTTCGGTAAAATCTCTGTAAATCATCATAACTAATGACTTGGATTTCTGCCGGTTCGAGCGCCTGTATGTTAATGGACGACGGGCGTTGCGGGAGAAAGCTCGGATAGTCGCAGATAAACTCGTTTTCGGCCGCAAAGTAATAAGTAGCGTCCCTTTCGTCTGTGTTTATATAAAACCGGAAAACTCCGCTTTCGATAAAAGCCGCCTCGCCACAGACATCGCCCGCTAAAAGAAAATGTTCACCTTTAGCGAAATGCTTCACTCTGAAAACAGTTTCGATAAATCGTTGTTCGTCTTCGTTAAATTCGATGTAACTGCGAAGTTTTTCGATTAAGTTCTGACTCATCTATCTTTTGCTGTTATGCGAGATCACGCCGTTCTTAGTCGAGAGTTCAAGCATGAGCGGATAAGGCGTGAATTCTTGCGCTAGGTTTCGTTCTCGGGCGTAAGGTGTATACGCCAACCTACCAACTCGCTTGCGGCACGAAGGTTCTCACCTTGTTTGCCCGAGGCCAGCTCCATCTGGTCTTCGCTAACGATCGCATCCATCGCACGACCTTCGGTATCGATGACTCTGACTTCACTGATTTTCGCCGGCGCCAGCGCCCTGACTGCAAGTACGGTAGGCTCGTCAGACCATTCAATGACATCGATCTTCTCGCCGCGCAGTTCGCGATTGATCGCGCGAATGTGCGCGTCTTTTGGGCCGAGGCATGCGGCGATGGGATCCACATGAGGGTCCGTCGAAATCACGGCGATCTTGCCGCGCTTACCAGCTTCGCGACCTGCCGCTTTGATCACGACCTTGCCACCCAAGATCTCGTCCACTTCCTGTTCAAACAAACGTTGTAAGAACACTGACGAACGACGCGAAAGTTCGACGACCTCCTGCGGAGATTGAGCGTCTCTTGTAACTTTCGTTATGACCGCACGAATTCGCTCTTGCTTTATCAACCGCTCGACGGCCGATTGCTGGGAACGTGGCAGAATTGCGTCCATACCGTCTTCGAGATTAACGAGGAAGCCAGTGCCATAGTGGTCTTTGATCGTACCGCGGACTAGGTGGCCAATCCTCGTGAAATACTTACTGTAAATCGAGTCGCGCTCGTCGCCGTCTCTAACTCTGCGCATATCGTCGCCAACTTTCTGAAGGGTTTTGATGTTGTTCAACTTACACTTTTACGCGAAGTTGTGCCACGGATTCAGCTACGAAATACGGCCGCCGGATGGCTACTACTAAAAAACTCCGAAACGTTTCCTGCCTTTGCCGCATAACTCATAGGAAGTGCCAACGTGGTTTCCCAGAATCCGGTCATCACCGTCCGGTTGATCTAAGCTACGAGCTGGGGTAGTGAGTTTCATTGCCACAGCTACACCAACCAACATCCTCTCCTACTTTGGACCAGGATGTCGTAATTGCGATAGCGAAACCTTCGCTGCCTCAACAAAGGAGCCTATCATGGCCGACAGTATGACGGTTCTGCGCAAAGCCGGCCCACCTGGCACAAAGCGGAACATCGTAGTTCTCGGGGACGGTTTCACCGCCGCTGACCAGCCAGCCTACAACCAATGGGTCAAGACAACTTTGATCGACGGCGTGTTTGGTCACGATTACTTCTCCGAAGACGCATCGGCATACAACATTTACCGGATCAATTTAGAATCGGTCGACTCCGGTGTGAGCGTTCGGACCTACGACGAGAAGGGTACCGTCGATGCGAGCGACGACACGATCAGTTCCGAGACGGTCCGGAACACAGCACTCGGGATGATCTTCAACGGTTCATGGTCTCACTGCTGGTTGGAGTACGGCAGAAACACTGAGACGCTCCTGCAGGCAGCAATAAATAGGTGGGTGCCGGACGCAAATGAGATCCTGGTCGTTCTTAACAATCCCAACTTCGGTGGCTGCGGTGGTGGCGGACGTGCGCATGTGCCGATGGGGGTCGACTGGACTGTAATTGCTCATGAGTTCGGACACGGCATTGGAGGGTTCGCGGACGAGTATTCCGTAGATGGCGCGTACAGTGGCGGCGAGCAAGGCTGGATTAATCTCACCACCATAACTAACCGGGCGACCACGAAATGGGGACGATTCATTGCACCAGCAACACCACTCCCCACTGGCGTCGGCAGTGGAGCCAACTACAATCAGGGGACCAGACCTGCTTCGTGGAGCAGCAATCACGACGCAGGATTGTTCGAAGGCGGCGGAACATTGAACACTGGTATCTACCGCCCCGTCGAGAATTGCCGCATGAAGGGCAACAGTCCTGAGTACTGTCCAGTCTGTTACACCTCAATCAAAACCAACCGTGATCACGAGACGGACCACCGCTTCCTAAAAACGTATGCCGGGTCTTTCTTTGGCACGGGGCGTAGCGACGTGCTCCTTCACCACGGTGCCTCAATTCAATTGTTTCGCAATACGGGAGCAGGCTTTACGCACACTTTCAGCGGTGTTGAGAGGGTTCCTGGCTCCTGGCAGTTCCAACCAAATGACCAAATCGTTGTGGGCGACTTCAACGATGACGGTGTCGACGAGATCGTTATCTTCAACGGCTCCGATTGGGCCATTCCCTACCTTGGCCTGCTCGTTTCAGACGGTGCGGGAGGTCTTAAGCTCATCGCTCGATACGACGGTGACATCCCCGGTTGGGGAGGCTTTGCTCGCAATGATAAGTTTTTCAAAGCCGATCTCAACGGCGATGGGAAGGACGACTTGGTTGTCTTCAACGGCGACGACTGGTCCATGACGTACGTCGGACTATTACGCAGTACGGGCTTCGGCTTTTACATGACGAATCGTTACGATGGCGATATCCCCGGTTGGGGCGGCCTCGCGCGCCACGACGAAATCTTCGTCGGCGACCTTAATAAGGATGGGCGTGACGATCTGGTCATCTTCAATGGTCAGGACTGGTCGATGGCATACGTCGGGTTATTCCGCGCGGGATCATCCGGCCTAACAATGACCGCGCGGTTTGACGGCGACATTCCTGGATGGGGTGGACTCGCCCGCAACGACCGCCTGACTCTCGGTGACTTCGACGGCAATGGACGGACCGACATCTTTATCTTCAATGGTGACGATTGGTCGATGCCTTATCTCGGAATGTTTCGTGCGAACGGGAATAGTCTGGCTTATGTAAATCGGTATGATGGCGACGTCCCTGGTTGGGGCGGGCTGGCGCGGCACGACAGGTTTTTCGCAGCCGACATCAATGCCGACGGCCGCTGCGATCTCTGGGCATGGAACTACCAGGACTGGAACCAGGAGTATCTCGGCAGGATGATCTCGTCCGGTACCAATCTCAGTGCCAGCTTTGTTGGGGACTGGGTCGGAGAGTGGAACCTGGGTCCACCCGATGCCTTTGAGGTAGCTCGATTCAGTGGTAAGAAAGGGCAGCCGCACCTCTATGTTCACAACACGAACTGGTTCGGCGTCATTAATGGGCTCCGCGGATACAGCTTGGACCGCATCTACTTTAGATGGATCCACGACTACCGTTACGGCCGGAACTGGTGAGAGGAAGGCAATATGAAGAAGTCGAAGGACATTTCTGATATCCAACGAGATAACAATCTGCCAAGCAAGCCTGACGCCCCGCCAGCGGGCAGCCGCGCGGCCGCCTCCGCCGACACGAAGGTTCCGACCTACGATGGACCACGCAAGACTGACAAGATGCCGCAGCTAAAGCCTGAAACGCCAACCGGTCGCACGAAGGCCCCGGTTGATCCGAAAGCGCTTAAGAAACCAAAGAAGACGTCGACTCCGCTGCATTTCGACGACCAGAAACGTCTGCGCCCTGTTGACAACCGAGCTGCCCAAGGGGAGCAATACATCCGACTGCGCATCCGCGTGAATAACGGGCGCCTTTCGGTGATTGATAGTCACCTCGTTGACGGACCACTTGGTCAAGGTGGCGGATTCCCCGGAACCAACGCGTATGAAGTCACCCTGGGCGACCGACTTCTGCATGCAGGCGCCCTGCCGGATCTGGGCGTACAGCGATCCTTTCCCAACCCTAAGGGCCCACGGCAGCAGCGGGGCCACTACCTTACAGAGCGGAACATTTTCGAATTCATGGCTCGCCTGCCGGCGAGCGAAGTCAATTCCGAGACCATCGGAAAGATCGCGGTGCGACTCCTTCGGGTAAAGGAAGCAGCCAGCGTCCAGCGCCTCGACGCGCCCTTGGGAACTCAGTTGGAGCGAGAGACCCGTCCGATCGCCGAGTTGGTTGGCCTGCCGGAGTCGGTGTTACCTGACGCGATTGAGAAACGCGGCGGCCGAACCCCACCGAGTTGATTTAGATTGAGGGGTGCTCGAAATACAACGATAGCGTGCGGGCTAGTTTCGTGCCATGAACATCCATCGATGTCCTTCTAGATCCTCAACTCGATATCGTCGCGCTGGCGGCCCATCCTCCGGTTCAGACAAGATAACGGCTCCTGCGGCCTTAGCTCGAGCATAGTGCTCATCGACGTCCTCAACATAAACGAGAACACCATCAATGACCCATGGCAGAGCAGACCATGAGGCGGCAATCTCGCAGTTGCCACGATGTCGCTTGGGGCCTTCATACTCCGACGACGGACTGGCCAACATGATTAGTCCATCGCCGATCGACATTTCTCCGTGAGAAAGCCTCCCATCGGAAGACGTGAAGCGCGCTGTCTCCGTGAATCCAAACACTTCGGCCAGCCATTCGAGGGCGGCAATGCCGTCCTCATAGGTCAAAAACGGAACCACGTCTGGCATCTTGTTCTCCTTTTGCCGTGCCACGAACGTTTCGAACGCCGAAACACGCACGATGGCGCCACCGAGCACCGCCCATCGCATCTGAAACGTTACCTCAATAACCCACTCTTGGAGGTCGATGACTTGGCTCGAGGTGACAGTTGGACCAGTTTCTCAGTGACCGACTCAACCTTCTTTCGCGTGTAAAAAACCGGGAAGTATTTTCCGGCGGACCACAGCTCATACAGATCTCGATAATGTGGATCGTTGACGTCACCGGACTGTCCAGGATTGTTGAGTCCCAGCACAGTGTCCCAATCTTCTGTGTCGATGATGATCTTGAATGAGCCACCGGAAGTTTGATTGTCACCGCCCGCTGTGGCTGTCACCGTGTAGCTATCGCCACCACGTGGGCTATCACCGACGTTAAACTTCGCTTGAAGTTCGGGTTTCAATGCCGCGTCCAGCGGATGCTTGATCAGAGCATGATGGTAGGCGCCGAGTTTCCATTTCTCTATGTCAGGACCGAAGCGACGATTGAGATCCGCAACTGCTTCGTTGAAGCTCCTGGTGAGCAAGTTGTTTCTTCCGGCGACTGGGTCAGGACCAAACCTGCCATCAGGCGCCAGCAGCCAATCAATAATTCTCTTCAAACTCAAGTTCCCGATAAATGCTTGCGCGTCCTTCGGCACCAGCAACTCACGCATATTTGTCTGAATGCGTCGTTGCCACATTTCGTAAATGCCCGCGGGTACGGAGTCTTTGTCCAAAATGTAATTCTACCGTAGCAACCTGTCGCGGGCATTTGCCGTTGCCTGATCTGTGAAACTGAGGTTCTGCAAAAGTGGCGCGAGGCTACGGGCCGGAATAGATAGGTCGTCGTTCTGAAGCCTAACCATTTCTGCCACAGTAAAGAGCTGGCCGGAGCCCAGCACTTCTGCAACACGCGAGGCGCGATAATGATCAGCCCAGCTGTAATGCAACGCGTCTTTGTAGGGCCAGCCGCTGGGAATCAGATAGTTATTCGATGTATTCCAGAAGCCCTTTTCCGGATTAAGTACATTTGGTAACTGCTTGATTGGAAGATAACCGCCCCACTCGTATCTTCCGTCGCCCGGAACAGGAACCAACCCGCTCCATCCGGGCC
>Ga0134124_10003758_pt1 | contig 12196 bp, 13 predicted proteins | sample KB304_FD_96880 | JGI IMG/M metagenome (GOLD analysis project Ga0134124, IMG submission 96880) | Terrestrial soil microbial communities without Nitrogen fertilizer from Kellogg Biological Station, Michigan, USA - KB3-0-4 | ecosystem: Environmental > Terrestrial > Soil > Unclassified ... | reverse complement strand
GATTTATTTTCGCCCTCCCGATCCTGCTGATCATTCTGCCGGCCATGCTCAGACTGATCTTTAACCGTGAACAGCGGCCAACTACAGGATTCCGACAGATTTAGGATATACTTTTACCCAAATGCAAAAAGTAAGAATAATGAAAACAACGGTCGTATTTGCTCTGTTTATCATGGGCAGTCTCGCAGGATTTTCCCAGAAATCCGGCTATTCGTTATCAAAAACTTTTAAGATTGCCAGTGGTGGCGGTTGGGATTATATCGCCATAAATAACGGCAGGATCTACGTGTCGCACGGAACACAAGTGAACATTTTAAATGAAGAGAATGGTGATTCGGTTGGATTTATTCCCAACACAACAGGCGTGCATGGAATTGCTTTTGATAATGAATTAGGAAAAGGCTATACCAGTAATGGCCGATTGAATAATGTTACTGTGTTTGATCTGAAGACAAATGAAATACTCGGTCAGATCCCAACGGGTCAAAATCCTGATGCGATCATGTATGAACCATTTACAAAAATGATCATCACCTGCAATGGCCGCAGTCACAATCTTTCTTTGATCGATCCCAAACAAGCAAAGCTCATGGACAGCGTTGATGTGGGCGGCAAACCTGAAACTGCCGTTTCTGACGGAAATGGAAAATTGTTTGTGAATATTGAGGATAAAAGTGAGATCGTTGTCGTTGATCTTAAATCTCACACTGTGGTAAATCATTGGGCGCTAAAACCGGCAGAAGGACCCACAGGTCTGTGTTATGATAAGGGCACAAAAAGATTATTTGCCGGATGCGATAAAATGCTGGCAATTCTGAATAGTGAGACCGGTGCAATAGTTACGACATTGCCAATTGGTGAGGGTTGTGATGGTGTAGCTTTCGATTCAAAAAACAAGATCATTTACACATCCAATGGCGGCGACGGCACAATAACAGCAGTGAAGGAAAAAGACGGGGATAAATTTTTGACTTTAGGAAATTTTGCTACAAAACGGGGTGCAAGAACGATCACAATTGATGAAAAGAATGGTGTCCTTTTTTTGCCCGCCGCAGATTTTGATCCGGAGAAGAAAAATGCAAATGGCAGACCGATGATGATACCCGGAAGTTTCCAGGTGATCGTTGTACAATAATGTAAGATTTTACTAACTCATGATATATCCGGCAATAAGCTGCCGGATATTTTTTGTTACTGGCATCGTTTTAGAAGCTTATAAAAGAAATAACTCACATAAATTTTCATTTATGAAAAAAATAATTGTTCTGTTAGCTGTGATATTCTTTGGCCTTACTTTGCCGGCCATGGCCCAGGACACAAGCAAAGCAAAAAAAGCAGAGCTGGCTGTGAAAAAAGGAGCAAAAAAAGTTGGAAACAAAACCGCTGAAGTTGCTTCAAAAGGCAAATCGAGGGTCACCGATAAAGTCTATAAGGGTAAAGTGGCCCCTGGCGGAGAGACTGTTTATATAGACGATCACTCCAGGTATTATTGGGTAGATAAAAAAGGACACCGGCAATATGTTACTGAAGCCGAGTTAAAGAATAAGCCTGTAGAGGTGAAAGTAAAAGCGAAACATTAAAACAGAAAAATAACAATTTCAAACATTGGATTTTCGTTTTAGCTTATAAATTCGCAGTCAATATCTGTTTAAAACCGCTTCATCTTACCACCATGAGTAGATTTCTGGACCTTAGGGCTGTTGTCTCAGCACCTCTTCTTTTTGTTTTATTTCTCAATTGTAAACAATCGTCAGAACATAAAATCTCTCTTCCCCAGGAAAAAAATTCAAAACAGCCTCCCGGAAAAAATGTGGAAAGCAGTTCAACCGCTGATGCTGCAACAATCTTTTCCAGGAAAGAAGTTCCTGTTCTGTGTTATCACCATATAAAAGATGTATTGCCCCGGCACTCAGAACTATTTGTAACAACCGCAAATTTTAAAGCACAAATGAAAATACTGTCCGATAGTGGTTTTCATACGATAACCCCGGATCAGTTATATGATTATTTAACGAAAGCCTCACCACTTCCCGTTAAACCGGTTATGATAACTTATGACGATAACGATGAGGACGGGTTTTCCATTGCAAAAACAGAAATGGATAAATATGGTTTCAAAGGTGTTTATTTTATTATGACCATTACAATTGGTAAGCCCAACTACATGAGCAAAGAACAACTCAGGCAACTTGTTAACGAAGGGCATATTGTCGCTTCTCATACCTGGGATCATCACCGGGTGGATCGTTACAAAACCATAGACACTATTACAGTTGGTGTAAAGAAAAAACTGGTCAATGATTATGATGCACAAATAACTGACCCCAAAAGAACTCTCGAAGAAATAATTGGAAAGCCTGTAGAATATTTTGCCTATCCCTATGGTTTATGGAAACCGGAAGCCATCCCTGAGATCAAAAGCCGTGGAATTAAATTGGCCTTTCAATTATCAACAAAAAGGGATAGTGCTGAACCACTTTATACAGTGAGAAGAATGATAGTTGCTCCCACCTGGACTCCGGAGGGAGTTTTGAAAGTGATGAAGAGCACTTTTAAATAGTTTTATTTCTCAGCATAGATCATCATCGCACTGAACGCCGGTGCCACATTTCCCTCAGGAAATTTTTGATCCAGCAGATCATAAACCTCATTTTTTATTTTAGCCCTCATTTCATTGTCGGCTTTGCTCAAAGCGGCTACAACAGGTGCAGCCACTTCCGTGTGAAAGCCCCAGAACTTATCGGCGGTTTTGCAATTCAATTTCCCAGTTACTTCTTTTTCTGAAATATTTTTGAATCCGGCTTTGGAGAACAGGTTGGAGATCATTCCTTCTTTTGCACAGCGAAACATGCCCGGTGTTCCGGGTTGCGGCGGCGGCAGTTGCATGTTTTTGTTGATCGTGCCCATCATTATTGTGATCCAGGGATTTTTTTCCGGCATCCACCAATAGGAAGCGGCAATCCTTCCTCCCGGCTTCAAAACCCTGAGCATTTCTTTTGCGGCCATCAGCATGTCAGGAAAAAACATAAAACCCATCCGGCAGCTGATCGCATCGAAACTGTTGTCAGCAAAAGGCATTTCGGAAACATCGCAAGCTGCCGTCTCAATATTTTTAATTCCTCGTTGAGCTGCATTTTCATGGGCTACTTCCAACATGCCTTCGGCAAGATCAGTGATCACTACTCTCCCATTTGGGATCATGAAAGCTATGGTCAACCCCGGTTCCCCTGTTCCTGCGGCTACATCAAGTATTTGCTCACCATCTTTAGGTCTGATCATTGTGATGATCTGATCGCCCATGGGTTTGAGAAAATCCATGGTAAACTCATCCCATTTTTTCCATCCCGGCGAAAATTTATTCCATGTCTCTTTTTGCTGATCACGGATCGCTTCAAGTTGTTGTTCCATTTTCCAAATTTTAATGAAGATAAATCAACCGGATGAGACCCTGGGTGTATAGCGTGGACCAGGTAAAATCGAACGCCTTTGCCCCATCGATTAATGGGAATCGACTTCAGGGGGACAACAAAAACCATTCATACCCCAAAATTTTACCGATTGTCAATATTTTTTTTGGATAAACGAAAAATATCGTAGTTTACGGTATATTCAAATTTTCTAACCAAAACCCTCATTGCCATGAAACGAATAACTCTACTCTTACTCGCGGCGTTCTTTATCTTCAATTTTAGCCAGGCACAAAAAACAAAACAGATCAGCGGCTTTGCAATCACTGCCGGAGAAAAAGGCCAAAGTGGTTGGAAGGAAGTCAGGCTGGTAGATATTGCTACCGGTGCAGAATTGAAATCTGTTTACCAAAGCAAACAGGAAGTTGAGATCCTCAATGCACGTACGGGAAAACCTGTTGTAAAAAAAGATGGAAATATTTCTGCAGCTGCTCCGCTCACGAAAGCTGTTCCAGTGAAGAAAGTTGTCAACCTGGATGACGAACTTAGAAAAGATATTAATACCAATGTCAATGTTCATGTTGTCTATTTCACAGAAGGAAGAAATATGCCTGTGCAAACCGACAAGCCTTTTTCTACCAGCTCCGCTGCCATGGCTTATGACAAAAAACATGAGCGTCTCTATTACACGCCAATGGCCATAAACCAACTGCGCTATATTGATCTTAAGTCAAACAAAATTTATTATTTCGAAGATGAACCTTTTGGTGTGGTAAAGAGCATGGGCGATGCACCCAGTCAAATCACCCGCATGGTATTCGCTTCCGATGGCAATGGCTATGCACTATCCAACGACGGAAATCATTTGATCCGTTTCACTGCTCCTAAAAAAGTTGAATCAACTGAGATCACTGATCTCGGCGCATTAACTGATGATGCTGTCAACGGAAGATATTCTGTTCACAGCGGCGGCGGATATGGCGGAGATATGATCGCTGATGCAAAAGGATTTTTATATCTCATCACTGCAAACCACAATGTTTTCAAAATTGACATCAATAGCAAGGTTGCCACTTTCCTTGGAGCAATCACAGGACTTCCCCAGGGATTTTCTACAAATGGCGCAATGGTGGAAGAAGGAAGCAAAGTGATCGTTGCCAGCTCTCAGTCAACTGTTGGTTATTATCGTTTTGATCTTACTACGATGCAGGCTGAAAGAGTTTCTGATGGACAACAAGTGTTCAATGCATCTGACCTTGCAAATGGTGTATTAGCATTTGAAAAACAAAAGAAACAAAAGAAACAACCGGAAGTTGTAGAGCAAAAACCAACTGAGCAAAATAATGTTGCTGAAGAAAAACAAAAACCGGTCACTCAGCCTGAGGTTGCAAATAATAATATTTCAGTTTATCCAAATCCTGTAACGAACGGATTTTTCAAAGTTGCATTTAATGATCAGCCTTTAGGTAAATACCAATTACAGCTGTTCGATGTTTCAGGCAAAATGATCAGCTCAAAAGAAATTGTGCTGAATAATAAAATGCAGGTTGAAGAATACAGGCTGCCTTCATTTATCACTAAAGGAAGCTACGTTCTGAAAGTTGTAGGAGAAACAAACAATACACCTCTTGTAAGCCAGATAACTGTGCAATAATTCGCTTTTTATTAGTTCTATTAATGTCCGAAAAGGTCTTCAAAGTTTGATGTTGAAGACCTTTCTTTTTTAGGGCGAACTTTTGTTAAATGTTTTGATGATAACTGTCAGGAAAGGTTACGAGTTAGAGAGGTAACTTGTGGTATAATAAAAGACCTTGAATTTCTGGATCTATATTTTAGTTTTTATTGCTTCATTCCTTGTCGATGTTATTCCTTTTGTGGGGCCTCCTGCATGGACAGTGATGGTTTTTTTCCAGGTCAAATACGGGATCAACATTTGGGTGTTATTGATCTTCGGAGTTACGGGGTCAGCATTGGGAAGATATTTTTACAGCGTCTACATAAAAAAACTTTCTGACCGGTTTATTAAAAAAGAGAAAAATGATGACCTGCATTTTATCGGTACTAAATTATCAGGAATAGGTTGGAAAGTCCAGCTTTTCGTTCTTATTTATACATTGATACCAGTACCCACTACTCCCCTTTTTACTGCAACGGGTGTGGCCAGGATAAAGCCATTGAATATCATGCCGGCATTTTTTGTTGGAAAATTCATCAGCGATGCTGTGATGGTTTTTACCGGGGATTATGTGGCTAAAAACATAACGACAATTGCTAAAGGCTTTTTATCCTGGCAAAGTATATTGGGGACTGTGATCGGCCTGGCCATCATCAGTCTTTTCTTTTTTATCGATTGGCATAAATTGCTGCTGCAAAAAAAATTAAGACTTAGTTTTCACATCTGGAAGTAACATGGCATATTTTCTGAGCCAATCTTAAAAAATCATTTATGGAAAATGGGAAAGACAAATTAGGCATTGCCCTGGTCGGCCTGGGTAGCTATAGCGAGGAATTAGCCTCTGCATTACAGGAAACAAAACATTGCAGGCTAGCAGGCATTGTGACAGCCACCGAAGCAAAAAAGGAAAAATGGAAAGAGAAATATGAGCTGCCGGATAAGAACATTTATGATTATAACAATTTTGATTCTATAAAAGATAACAAGGCTATCGATATTATTTATGTTGTTCTTCCTAATTCGATGCATGCTGAATATGTGATCCGAGCCGCCGCGGCAGGTAAGCATGTGATTTGTGAAAAGCCAATGGCTGTGACTGTTGAAGAATGTGATAGAATGATCGAAGCATGTAAGAATGCAGGTGTGCTGTGGTCCGTGGGATACAGGCTGCATTTTGAACCTTATAATTTAGAGATGATAAAACTAGCCCGGCAGAAAACTTATGGAGAGCTAAAAACAATTGAAGCAGCGCATAGTTTAGGCAATCCTAAAGGATGGAGACTAGAAAAAGAACTTGCTGGCGGCGGGCCATTGATGGATGTCGGGATCTACTGTGTTCAGGCTGCACGGAATATCACCGGCATGGAGCCTTTGGCTGTGGAGGCTTTTGAAGGACGCAAAAAGGACAAAGAAAAATTCAGGACTGTTGAAGAATCTCTCACTTGGCGAATGGAATTCCCCAATGGCATCATTGCCGATTGCAGCAGCAGTTATTCAAAATCAGAAAATTATTTGCGTGTCGAAGCCGGGAGCGGTTGGTTCGAGTTATCTCCGGCTTATTCATATTCGGGAATAAAAGGGGAAACCTCGGATGGCAAAATGGACCTTCCCCAGGTGAATCAGCAGGCAAACCAAATGGATGATTTTGCCCTTGCCATCATGAATCAAAGACCATCTCCTGTTCCTGGGGAGATGGGCAGGCAGGATTTAAAGATCATGCAGGCGATCTATCGATCAATGGAATCTGGGCAAAGGATTGAAATTGAAAGAGAGCTGGCTTTACATTGATTATTTGCTTTGAATATTTTCGACGTCAGGTGTTTTTATATGCTCAGGCCTGATGCCGACGCCAATAAGCTTTGCAGGAATTCCTCTCAGCCATCGGAATTTGTTTAGGGCGATCATCAGCAGAGGCGGTTTTAATTTTTTTCCGGATAGCCTGGCTTTGATGACCCCGTTCTGTAAACCTAATTGCAGGCGCTGAGTCATTCTCGTTGGAAATTGTCTCCGTTTTTGAACTTTCTGCAAAGTTGAAAGGTCAACTGATCTGTTTTCCTTTAAAGGTTTCCAAATAATATTTGCTGTAGCTACGGCATCCTGTAAAGCAAGATTGATCCCAACTCCACCTACAGGAGACATGGCATGCGCGGCATCACCAATGCACAAGAATCCATCACGATACCATTTTTCTAAATGATCGACCATGACAGTCAATAGCTTCACCTGCTCCCAATCTTTTAATTCTTCAACACGATCTTTAAAAAAAGGCACCGCTTCAGAAATCCTTTCACCAAATGATCTCAATCCTTTTTGTTTTATTTCTGCAAAGCCGCCTTTTGCGATCACAAAACCACATTGCCAATAATCATTTCTATCCAGCAAAACTGTCAACGATCCATTCCTGAAATATCCAAGAGTTTGTCCATGATCGGTTGATGTTTTTGATAGCCTAAACCAAAGAACATCGATAGGCACACCATAACTGATGATCTTCATTCCGGCTTTTTCTCTTAATATCGAACTGCGACCATCGGCCGCAATGACGAGGTTTGCACGGATCTCTTCAACGCTATTTCCAGTGGTCACTTTCACTCCTATAATCTTTCCATTTTCTTCCAACAGATCTGTGACGGTAGTTTCCATCATCAAATGAAAACCAGGATAAGCCGCCGCTTTTTTTTGAATAAAATTTAAGAAATCCCATTGGGGCATCAGGCCCAAAGCATGAACAGTTGTAGAAAGCCTGGTAAAATCGGCAATTCTCAAAAATCGTTCATCAAACCGGACACCTATTTCAGGAATTTGCTGATGGGGGATCTTCAAAAACTCATCAAGCATTCCCAATTCATGCATTAGCTCAAATGTAGAAGGATGGATCGTATCTCCTCTGAAATCACGGAAGAAATCTGCATGTTTTTCAAGAACGATCACGTCAACTCCCGCACGGGCAAGCAGGAAGCCAACCATCATTCCTGCAGGTCCACCACCGGCGATGCAACAGCTTGTCCTTAGTTTTTGTTCTGCCATAGAAATTCAAATATTGCCGGTGATGAAATTAGTTTAATAAAAGGGATAAAAAATATTGTCACAGTAACAATAGATGAAACCCAAAAAAAATGGACGAGATCCGTCAGTGAAACCAGGTATTTTTGTTTATGACATCCATTCCTGCAGGAGTTTTTCGGGAGATAGCCTGCCATGAGCATCAAAGAAAAAAGCCGCAGCTAACTGCGGCCTTGTGTTTTTCAATAGAGTCCGTGCGGACAAAAGATTAGCAACGGTGCTAAATCTTTAAAAGATGTAAAAGCCAGTTGCTCCACAATCAACAAAAATCATGCGGGAATTGAATAGAGAATAATTTATTTGTATGCACCGGTTGATCTTAAGTTTACCGATCCTGTGTTTTTTTACACGAAACTCAGAGTAGTAATAATTAAGCAGAGCACCGAAATTATAAAGTAGCTGATCGCCCCTGTCTTATAAAACCTGAGATTGGTTTTTTTATACCCGCACAGAAACCAAAAAAGGCAGAAAAACGATTGGAATTCTACAAGCATAATTGCATTATGATCAAAATCATGTTTGATCCTATGCACCTCTTCTAAATGAACAGGGTTTTCATCCATTGTTTTGTTTTTAACCAGGGTTGAATCTTGAAGACCAAAAAGACTTTCTGGTTGAGAAGACAAAGAGTTACCAATGCAAAGGAAGATGATCAGTAATATCCAGATTCCAAAAGGCGCCATCCAAAAACGATCCCGGCCTTGAATTAATAAGACACCGAAAAAACCCAGGAAGAAAAGCAAAATGATAAACCACACAATATTTCCAGCAAGAAAATTCATTCGATTTAAAAATTTCAGCCAATGGCTGACGTCTTTTTCATTTATTGATCAAGTTATCCGAGAGGATTTAATCCATAGTTTTTAATTATGTCTTCAGCTCCTGTCGGGTCAACTATTAAACCGTATTTAGCACCGGTCTCCCTGACTTTGTCCATCTGAGGTGGTTTTCCGGTTTCCAGAAACGGCGCTAATTCGGCAAAATAATATTCAAAATTTCCTGGTGTAATCACTTCAATAAATCTTATCCTCTCATTTCCGGCATTCCAAAAGGTATGAAATATCCCTCTCGGCTTTACGATATATTGCCCAGCCCTTGCAATTTCCACTTCCCCGTTTTGAATAACAGATAGTTCGCCCTCGAGGACATAGGAGATCTCATCTTCATGAGTATGTTTATGCATAGGTGCTCCAATACTTTTTGGTTCGACTGTGTGTTCCACAATTGCAGCAGAGCCATTGACTGATTTGCTTAAAACTTTATAGGTAGTTCCCAAGGCCCTAAAGAAAATCTTTTGGTTTACCTGGATGTCAGGTTTATGGTCATTTATTTCCATTAGAGTTAAGTTTATGTAAGATGTCTGTTCAACATACAATATTTTTCATCAGCTTTATAAAGCATTCCTCTTTAATATGTCTGACCAAAGTATATAACCCTGCGCATTAAGATGGAGTCCATCGTTGTCGGCAAATTCTAAGTTGAGATTTCCATTCTTGTCTTTGAATGAACTGTACAAGTCAATAAAAATAAAGTCATTTTCTTGTGAGTTCTGTTCTAATAATTTATTTAACTCTACAACTTTGTCGTTTTTATTATAATGGGTTGTCACCTCGTATTTATTTTGCCTGTTTGAAGCATTCGTTGGTAAAATACTGTGGATTAATATTTTTGTTTTTGGAGAATCTTTTTTCAATTTCTTTACGAGCTCAAGAATGTTAGCAATTGTAACTTGCGCAGGAATGTCTTTCGCAATATCATTTATTCCGATACTAATAAAAAGCTTAGATGGCTGTAAATTAATGATGTCGTCAATACGATTAAGTAGTCCAAAAGAATTGTCGCCAGCTATTCCTCTGTTGATAATGCCCATATCATTTAAAAGCTCATTCCACTTGCCAAATTCTGTTATGCTACAGCCTGCAAAAACAATCTTATCTCTTAGTATTTGCTCGTCCTTAAATGCTGCTAGCCTGCTTTTGTGATAATCTAAGGCAAAAGGTTCAGAATCGAAAGTGCCCATTTTATTTGTTGTTGTATGAGGTTTAATGTCTAAAACACCTGCTAACGTTCACGCATTGCCCAATTGCCTGAAATAGAATTCCTTCAACCCGGCCAGCGCCGCAATTTTTTTTTCGGCGCAGTGATAAAGTTAAATAGAATTATCAGGCTGCCTGCAGCCAGGCAAAAGCTGAGATGATATTTTATCGCTAGGGTTGCGGCAATGCAATGTCCTACTCAGCTTAAAATTCCAAATTACATCTCATACATCTTTTCGTCGGGTGGCATCTATTCGGAGAACAATTTCCACTATAATAATATCCTGGTTCATCCGGTGGGCCTGTCAAACCATATACAATTGGTAAAACTTTGTCCCCTTGATTGCATTTTGGGCAATGAGTTAGATTAGCTGTGCTATCATACTCACAGGTAACATGGAGCTTGAAAGATTTTTGAATTTGGGATCCCGATGTAATTTGAATTCCAGGAGTGTCGAAACATTCGCCTGTCCAAATTCCGGGTTTGAATTCTTTTATTTTATAGAAGACGGATAAACTATAAATGTTTGTCGCGAGACAATCAAAGGAATAGAACCCATGAGAGTCGGTGAAAATTGATTCGAGTTTCTTATAAGAGGTGTCATAATAAATTGAGTCAAGATTAGAATAGATTTGAAACCAGATATCATCCTTTGGGCGAGTATGAGCTTGTATGGAGTCAAGCAAAAAAATTGTAACTCTTGTCCCTTCAAGTGGTTTGCCGGTAATTTCATCGTGAATATATCCGAATACTCTTGCCTGCGAATAACTTAATGAGGAAACTAATAGAATAATGAACAAGAAAAATAGACGCTTCATTTTGTCGTAAATCACTCTAACGGATTGAGCGACCTGGAAATTGCGGACAAATCCCCATTCAGGCTGCTGTGGTTTAACTGTGAAGAATTTTTAAGAAAATAATGGGTCAAAAATTAAATTATTTAATTTTTGTAAGAGCACGATGAATGCTATTGATAAGATAGCACCGATTAACAGCCTGCCTAAGATTTTTATGCCTGGTTTTGATTTAATGATCCACGCGGCAATTCCCAGTATTAATAGTGATAAGAAGATCCAATCTACAAAATGTCCTGAATAGCTAAGTCCTAATGCTGACTGCGCTTCTTGAAATTCGGTTTCGTCATGGCCCCTGCCTCTTAATATAAATCTTAAAGTGTAAATGGAGGGCATCGCTATTCCACCAGCCAGCAGTGCTGACTTATATTTAAAAGAGCCTTTCAGAAAATACAGAATAACGAAAATTGAAAATATTACTGAATTAATTATCCCTCCCAGCGATGCATATTTATTGAGGTCAGGCGGAATTGAACTTAATGAATACCATTTCGCAGGAGTAGGTATTGCGGAGTATCCATGTGTCCAAACTGGAATGCAATGTCCGAGCTCATGAAAGAAGTTTGCGAATAAAAGCGTTATAAAATAAACTCCCCATGCTTTAAATTCAGGTTTGATATTTTTCATGGATTGTCATTCAACTCAAGATGGTGTTGCATTGGATATCCAAAGTTAACGGCAGTTGGTCTCATTAATTGATAGTTGCTTTCCGCTTGAATCATAATAGATTTCTTGACAAGAAGAACCCGCCGAGTCAAACCACTTTGTAAATTTGTATACGATTGATCCATTGACAAGTCGAACGTGTCGAGCATATGTCATATCCTTTTCTGAAACTGTAAAATTTGAATCCAAATAATCCTTCGTGTCACCAAGATCATAATAAAGTTCTTCATAAGTCGAGGAGTCGCTATAGTTGAAAACATTTACACTCTTACTCTCGTCCTTTATTTGCAATATTTTTATTTCTCTTCCAATGGTATCATAAAATATCGTCCGTCGGTAAGAACCTTCTCCTAAATCAAATCCTTCTGTGATTTGTTTAAGAATTCTTCCTTTTGAGTCCTTAATTGTTTCTAGAATTTTTCTGTCAGAACTTGAACAAGATGTCAAAAAAATGAGGGTTGATATATAAAGAAATGGTCGTATCAAGTGGCATG
>Ga0134124_10003757_pt1 | contig 12207 bp, 6 predicted proteins | sample KB304_FD_96880 | JGI IMG/M metagenome (GOLD analysis project Ga0134124, IMG submission 96880) | Terrestrial soil microbial communities without Nitrogen fertilizer from Kellogg Biological Station, Michigan, USA - KB3-0-4 | ecosystem: Environmental > Terrestrial > Soil > Unclassified ... | reverse complement strand
TGCGGCCAGCACGGTGACGATTGCCTGCTGCTGGGTAGTGTTGAGGGTCGACAGGAAGCCCATGCCGCCCGTGTTGTTGGTAATGGCGGATTGCAGCCTGGTCAGGGTGATCCCCTTCTTGGTGGAGCTGTTCAATACCCCGTGACAGCCGGCGCAGTTGCTGGCATAAAGAGCGGCTCCGTCCACAGGTGTGGGAGTCGGCGTCGGCGTCGGCGTCGGAGTTGGCGTCGGAGTCGGAGTCGGAGTCGGAGTCGGAGTCGGAGTTGTCACTGCCAGAGCCGTGACGATCGCCTGCTGCTGAGCGGTAGTCAGGGTCGACAGAAAGCCCATGCCGCCCGAGTTGTTGGTAATGGCGGACTGCAGCCTGGCGAGGGTGATTCCTTTCTTGGTGGAACTGGCCAGGGCGCCGTGGCACCCGGCGCAGTTGCCGGCGTAGAGGGCGACGCCGTCAACAGGAGTCGGTGTCGGTGTCGGAGTTGGCGTCGGTGTTGGTGTCGGGGTCGGTGCCGGTGTTGTCACTGCCAGTGCGTCGACGATCGCCTGCTGCTGGGCGGTGGTGAGGGTCGACAGGAAACCCATGCCGCCCGTATTGTTGGTAGTGGCGGACTGCAGCCTCGCCAGGGTGATCCCCTTCTTGGTGGAGCTGCCCAGGGCGCCATGGCAGCCGGCACAGTTGCCGGTATAGAGAGCTGCGCCGTCCACAGGCGTGTTGGGTGCCGGAGCCGGAGTCGTTGCCGGTGTTGTTGCCGGTGTTGTCCCGGACAGGGCATCGACGATCCCCTGGAGTTCGGCAGGAGTCAAGGTCGCAAGCGAGCCCATACGGCCGATGTTGTTGTTGATGGCCCCCTGCAGCCTCGTCAGGGTTATCCCCTTCTTGCTGGAGGTGGCGATGTCGCCGTGGCAGCCGGCACAGTTGCCGGCATACAGGACCGCGCCATCAACGGCTGTAGGTGTGGTCGGCCCGGGCACCGGGGTTGGAACGGCGCCCGGAGCCTGGCCCGGGATGGCCAGGGCCGCGGCGATGGCCTGGACTTCCTGGGTGGTGATGCCGGAAATGGAGCCCATGTTGCCCATGTTGGCGTTGATTGCCGACTGGATTCTGGCGACCGAGGCCCCTTTCTTGGTGGAGCTTCCCAGACTGCCGTGGCAGGAGGCGCACTTGCCGGCGTACAGGGCTGCCCCGTCAGCCTGTTGAGGGATCTGGGCGGGGGTAGCGACCGGCATGTTGGTGGTGTTGATAGTGCCGCTGGCCATGTTCATCATTGGTGCGGCAAAGATGGTTCCCCCGGTAGACCGGTTGGTCACTGTGACCGTGCCTTCGGCTATGCTGATCTTGACTGCATCCAGCATGGCATCCATGCCGGTCTTATTGGCGGCAAAGGGGCCTGAGATGGGGTCGTAATCGACGTTGTAGGCGGCCAGGAGCGGTTGCAGCCTGGTCTTCACCTGGCTGGTGGCGGTAGCGAGACCGTTGGCGATCTGGCTGCGGGTGGCCGGCTCCCAGGAGGTGTAGAGTGTCGCCGGATCATTGCCGCCGGCTGCAGTGGCGACGATCAGATGGGACAGTGGGGTGATGTTGGCGGTGCTCGGCCCGTTGGCGAAGGAGACCAGGGTCTGGGGACCGGCCCCGTTGGTCCAGTCTGCTTTGACTATGAAGGGCGGAGTGAGGCCTGCCACGTTGAAGACATACGAGCCGTCGCTGTTGGTAGAAGCAGTATACTCCTTCGGGGTGGCCGAGGAGTCTTTCAGCCGGACTTGGCCGGCGATCGGTGCTCCGGTGGCCGCTATTCCAGAGACGGTCGGTGAGGCCGGGCTGCCGGAGCTGCTGCAGCCGCCCATGATGAGGGCTGCTGCCGTGGTTCCTAGAACGAGCAGTCTGGTAATGGTTTTGTGCATGAATCTCTCCTTTCTTGGTTGGTGCTGCCGTCCGGTTTCACCGGACCGGTATGATAGGCGGCAGGCGTGACAACAAAAAAAAGCCGGGTCGCCTAGTATCTTGTGATATTTCGGCGACCCGGCTGTCTCAGGGAGACCCATGGGCTTTCCGTCCCACCCTCGCGGGTGGTTTAGTATTATCGTGTATCTGCTTTCTATAAAATGAATGTCGTTGTTTGTTACATTACCCGAATTGATATCACTTGGTCAAGTCAAAAACGACACATTGTACCAATTATTGTAATTTACAAATAAACCGAGAGACCTTTACAGGCAGACGTATTCCAGTGCAGTGCACGAGCAAACTTAGGGTCAGAGTAGACTTTCTGCCATTTGCTTAGCTCTTGTCGTAAAGCGCCGCGCGTCGGAGGGGCTTTTTTCGGGGAGCAGGGGTGCTGCATGCTCTTTCTTGCTGTTGACTATTGCTTCTGAATCCAGCGACCGTTGGGGAGTTCTATCCACCATCCCGTTTTCGCCGATTCTCTTTTGGTTTCGGCATAGGTGGCTGCCGCCTTGCCCATTACCTGCTCCATTACCGCCTCTGCGGGCGCCTGTTTGGTAAGCTTGATGATTACCCTGGCCATGCTGGTTACGACCGTCTTGCGGCTCTGGTTTTCGGCATGCACCAGCCTCTCGTCCTGAGCGGTGACCTTCCCGGGTTCCCGCACGGTTATCAACCCCTGGTTGGTCAGTCCGATGGCGCCGCTGTTGAACAAAACGGTGAGCCGAGGCAATCTCTGACTCATCTCCTCGTAGGCTTTCAAGACTTCCGGCATGCCGGCCAGTTCGACCGCCAGGTCATCGCTGAAGTCGCTGGCGGCATGGGCCACGGAGCAGAACGAAAGGGTCGGCATGTTGTCAATCAGCCTGCTCTGGGGCCTGTTTACCGGTGCTTTACGTTCAGGAAGAGGCTGTTTATCCCCTCCCGGCGCTTTTTCCTCGCTGCTTTTCAGGAGCATGCCGTCGAGAGACTTGTACGCCTCCTTGGCGTCCCCCTCCGGAAAATAGACGTTGACGGTGATGATCGCGCAAGACGCCAGAAGCCCGCACGCTCCTGCCAGCAACCACTTGATCAGCTTGACTTTCATGTTTTACCTCCGCTTTGAGATGTTCAGGATAATTTATTCCGGTTCGGTCCGGTAAGGAGTGTCATCCACTCCCTACTCCAGCCATTTAAATTGCGTTTCTACAGGGGCTCCGGCGGTACTTTTGTCACTGCTTGCCGATTTGCCGCCGGCCACAGCCTGTGAAACTGCGTTGAAGAGACGCTCCAGGGAGATCCGGTTACTGGTCGGGACAACGGAAACGCTCAGGTCTCGGACACCGGCCAGGTTGGTATGCAGGATATCGAGGGTCTCGAAGGTCAGTTCCCCTCTCTGCAGAATAGCCTTGATCTCTGCCCGGTCATAGGCCCGGTTGTTGCGGAAGAAAAAGCCGCGCAGCTTCCTGCCGGCCAATTTCTGGAGAAACTCCTTGCTGACATACATCTTTTCGCCGGAGCCGGAGCGAGCCCAGAATTCGCTGAACCCCAGGATATTCTCCATGCCGGCTCCCTCGCCGGAGAGGCTGACGATGCCGTCCACCCGGCCGGAAATATACCCGCCGATCCCGGGAAACGCATAACAGAACTGATTCAGGCTGAAATTGTTCAGCAGCAGGTCGCCGTGATAACGGAGACCCTGCCCGGTCGTCACATATCCCCTGCCGAACAGTTCTCCCTGATAGAGAGGAGTGTGCAGGGAGGTGATCTCGGTGATGCCGTTCCCGGCGATTACGTGCATGGTCAGAGGGCCGAACTCCAGCGGACCGAAGCGGAGTTTGCCGGCAATAAGGGCCGGTCCGGCTTTCTGTGCCCGGTGAAATTGTTCGAGCAGGCCGGGATAATTCTGCCGGCTGAAACTGAGTGCATCACCGGACCTGGCTGTTCCCCTCCCGGAAAAATCGATGGAAAATGGGAGTGATCCCCTGATGTCGGCCGCAGTGAACCTCTGAGAAGTCAGTTCGAGGCCACCCCCTTTCAGGAGCAGTGAGCCGTTCAGCAATTTCCGGCCGTCTTGGAGATCAAATCTTGCTTCGGCGGCCACTGTACCTCCGAATGTTGCTTCCTGAAGGTACCTGGGGAGGATATTGGCAATGGGGTCGATGAGATTGTTGACGTCGGTCTCCGGCAGGGTGACGGTGAAATTTCCTTCCCGTTCGCTTGACAGGGCGTTGACGACTTCACCCTTTGCCTTCAGCGTTACCCCTTCACCGGCTCTGAGGACGGCATTGCCGATCGATACATTTGTTCCGGAAATTGCGCCGGAGAGTTCGATCCCCCCTTTGGCAAGAAGGGTCCTGCCGGCGCTGCCGGTAATTGTCAGGTCGCTTCCCCTGGCCGCAAAGCGGCAGCTGAGCCCGTCCCGGCCGGAATAGCCGCCGTCCAGGCCGGCGTCAAGCACTCCGTCCGCTAGCGTGATCCCTTTGTCTCGGGGAAGGAAATCTGCGACCTTTGTCAAACTTGCCCCCTTGATTCCCAGCCGGAAAGCACCCCCATTTTCCGGTGCGAGCGGATTGAAGGCAATCTCCCCGCTGAGTTTGCCCCCCAGCAGCGAGCCGCTGAGCTTCCCCTTCCCCCCCGCCCTGGAAAAGACGAGGCTGGCTGCCGGTGCGCCCAGCGGTCTTCCCTGCCAGAATGCCCCGTCCGCGGCCAGCTCTGCCTTGCCTTCCAGCCAGCTGCCGCCGGCTTCGGAGGCGTAACTGCCGCCAAGCGTGCCGGAAAGATTCTTTAGCGCGATCTGCCCCTGCACGATTTCGGCACCGGTGATCTCAAGCGAGATGGGATAGCGGACCGCTCCTGCCCCGGATTCCTTGATCGGGACTCGGGCGGACAGGCGGGCTATGGTGACGGAGGTATTGCCATAGCGGAATGCGGCGTCGCTGAGGGTGACCCTCCCGTCGGCAATCTGGTAGGAGCAGCGTGCATCTCCGGTCCGGCCTCCCATGGCGGCCTCTGTGAGCCGTGCTTTGCCGGATGCGGCAACCTTTCCGCTGCTCATGCTCAGCCGGGAATCGATGACCCCCTGTTTCATTGCATAGGTCCGTTTGCCCCTGCTCACTTGCCAGTTTGCAAGCCGGGCAGTCGCTGTTGCACTGAAGTTTTGCGGCCCGTGCCCCGCGGCTTCCAGGATAACTGAAGTCGTGCCGGTCTGGAAATGCAGCTCCAGCTTTTTCAACAGTGGATTGATGGCGGCTGTTTTCGTGGGCGGGATCTGCAGGGAAAGGCTGAACGGTTCAGCCTCCTCTGGCTTGAACCGGAAGCGGCCGGCCATCCGGATCCCCATGACCCTTGCAGAAAGGGAGGGGACTTCGACCAGGAGCGGTTTCATCCGGGGAGACAAGCTGATCTCAAGAGGGGCCTCGACAGACTCCAGAAGGGCCTTTCCGCCGGATTGCCGCCGGGAGAGCCTCCCCTTCGCCAGAAAGCCGTTCTCCGTTGAAGAAAGGGAAAGAGATCCATCAAGGGAGTCGACGATCTGCTGCCCGTTCCGTACCAGCGAGCCGCTTCGGAGCAGGAGGGAGCCGCTGGCGCCGGTTACGCCCCGGGCGCTGTTTCCGGTGAGAGAGATTGACCTGCCGTCGAGCGTGCCGCCCAAGGCCAGCTGGCGGCGCTCGGGTTCCGGAAGAAACCGGCCGAGGGTGCCGAGGTCAATCTGATCGATGCCGAGATCGAGCTTAAACCGACGTTCGCGCCTGACGCTGGCGACCGTCCCGCTGGCCCGAACCTTGACGAGATTGTCGACGGCCAGGTCTAGGGCCTCCAGCCGGGCCTCATCCGTGCGCAGATTGTACTCCGCGGCGACAGTAACCTTGCCGGTCAGTCCTGGTCTTCCCGGTACAAGCGGGACGCCGAGCCGGCTGAAGTCCAGCCCACCCATGACCCTGAGCCGCTCCTCGCGCAACTCGGCGTTCAGCCTGAGCTGTCCGCTCCCCCCCTCGAAAACCGGGGCGTTTTTCAGTTTCAGCATGTCGGCCCATCGGCCCAGGGAGAGCGCGGGAGCCGTCAGTGCCAGGTCAAACGCGGGGTCATCCCCCGGGCGGGCTTTTCCCTCGATCCGGTAGCGATTGCCTGCGCTATCTTCGAAGGCCAGCGCGATCCCGGAGTAGGCCGAGCCTTTGGTGGTGATGTTATGGATCTTCAGCGCAATCCCGTGAACTCCCTGACCGTTCACCCGGAGCACGCTGTCCCTGACGACCAGCTGCCTGATGAATGTCTCGGACGTGCCCGGTTTCCCGGCTGCAAGCACATGTTGCAGCGGCGAAAAATTCCAGGTTTCCTTGCTGTTTTTGAGGATGTCGAGTTTGACCCCCTCCAGCGCAACAAGTCTGAAGCTTCGCCGGCCGAGCAGGAGATCCAGCCAGTGCGGCGCTATGGCGATGGAATCTGCCGAAGCAAGGTTGCCCGCCGGAAAACCGGACGGGTTGCCCAGGGAGAGGCCGGCAAGATACAGGGTGCAGCCCGCCGTGTGCAGGCGGACCACCCTGACCGGCTGGTGGAGGCGGGATGTGAGCAGTCGGGATATTTGGGCCGCGGCAAGAGGTGAGGGCAGATAGACCTTCAGGGCCAGGAAGAGCAGGGCAAGGATGGAAACAATCGTGAGAGCGCTGCGCAAGAGGATTTTTCGCAGTGAACCGCTCCTGGTTTTGCCGGCCTTGGAACCTTCCATCTATGCACACCCCTACAGAGACTTTACCTGAAATCCCGGATTTGACAATAGATGCGGAAATACGGGGGTGGCGCTCCTTTTTGTCCAAAACCTTGACAAAACAGAAGAGGGCCGGGAATAGGGAGTCATAAAGCGGGTGTTACGACAACCTGCTTTTAAAACCGAGGAAAAAGCTTTCAAAATATTTGAATGAAACCGCCGAGCAATTGAAAACTTCGAATTATTACGAAGTTCCCCGATCAGAATGTCCAGCGCTTTCGTCCCTTGAGTTACTGAAATTGCCAGGATAGTTTCTTTCATGACTTCAGAATCGAACCGGTAGGTATCAAGGCTTGCCTTGAGGAAATCGAGCGCTTCGGGAGAAGCTGTATTCCTGAGAGCAGACATCACTTCACGCCCGAGCTTCTTTTTTTCCCCGTACGAGACAAGGCATGGAGCTGCGTTCTTGTCGTGAGTTGCGCCAAGCAGGATGATAACGGCATGACATTCAAGGATGGGTCGGCTGAGTTCTGTCTGCTCTGTTGATCTCATGCAATAGTTGCCCCAGCAGAACAGTTTCTTCCTTCGTCAGCCTTCTGTCCCGGTAGAGCGCGCCGGAGAAGATATCGACAAACTCGCTGACCGCGGGATTCTCTATCCTTGCAACCGCTTCATGAAGCCCTGAAGAAGGCGGGATATCGATTCCGTATCTCCTCTGTACGATCTTTTTGAACCGCATCAGGAGCTGCTCTTCAGGAGTTGCACGTCTGCCGGTCAACAGCAGGATCCCACCGCCGAGGACGAGCAGCACGGCGACTGTCAGCATGATTTTCCGCTTCGGGATTTTCACCTCCCGCAGTCCCCTGAGCTCCGCGCCTGCCTTGCTGGCAGCGCTGAACTGGCTCTCGAAGTCGTAGGTGATGACCATTCTGTTCCAGTAGTAGGCAAGCGAGTCGAGAAAGAGTCTCATGCGAAGCTCGTAGTCTGAGTGCTTGCGGGAAAAATCCTCCTCGAAATTGACGGCAAAACGGCTCGGATCAACGGTCATCCAGCCGTTTCCCTCGATCCAGACCTCGACCCAGACATGAGCTCTCTCTTCGGTCACAATGTAGTACCCGGCCATTTCGTTGTAGTCGCCGCCGTAGTAGCCGCCGACCAGCCGGGACGGCAGGCCGGCCAGGCGCAAGGCAGTCGCGAACGAGACTGCAAACAGCTCGCAGTGGCCCTTTTTCCCCTCGAACAGGAACTTGTCGATGGCGTCGGGTCCTGTCGGCAGATTGCTTGAGGCATACGAAAGCCCGATGCTGGCAAATGCGGTTTCGAGCGCGTCAAGTCTCTTCCGATCCTGCTGAACTCCTGATACTGCCCCGGAAACCAGTCTGCCCAGCCGGGGAGGAGTGTTCTCAGGGGGGATGGTGTAGAAATCCCTGTTCATCCTGCCGACAGTAGCGAGCCTGGCCCCTGTCATTGCCTGTACCTGATAACTCCGTCTCCCTCCGGTGAGTCCGGATGCCGGGAAGATCCGGTCATCCTGCGGCGAGCCGCGGTATCCCGGGATCCGGTCCGGAATGTTCAGGGTCGGCAGATAAGGGAGTCTCCCCGGCTCCAGGAAGATGTTAAGGGAAAGCTCTTTCCCTTGGCGGCTGATATTCTTTTCCGGCGGCGGAGTTTTGCGGGTCCACTCATCACCCCTGATAGTATTGAGAACAATGGCCCTCCAGTAAAGATCGCCGGACGGCTGCTTCGGCACCTCGGCCCGGAATACGACGCCGCTGCCGCTGCTGATGCTGCTCTTTTCACCGGCCTTCACGGTCTCGCTGATCCCGCTCCGGTCGTTTCCCGCCCTGGTCAGTCCGTGCCAGATCGGCAGCTGGGTACGCGGCAGAATGAAGAAGAGAAAGACCACGAGGGGTGCTGCGACCAGCGGCTGCAGCAGGGCGACGGTCAGGATCGAGCGGAGTTCTTTCCTGCCCGGAGCGAACCCGGGGGCCCTGCTTTCGAAGGTCAGCAGAACCATGGAGGTGGTAAAGGCAAGGAGCAGCAGTACAAGGTAGATCACAAAGCGGGGGCTGAGGTCGAACAGGGTGGAGGCGGCGAGGCAGAACATGGAGAGCGTGAGGGTCTGGAGGAAATTCCGCGGGGATTTCTCTCCGGCGATCCGGATCGCCAGGAATATGGCGAGCATGTTCGCCGCGGGTTCGACAACGTTATGGCGGCTGAACTGGAAGAAGTAGAAGAGGAAGCAGGCGATCGAAACCAGGAGCGCGGCTCTGTCCTTGAGAACAGAACCCCTCCGGTCGGACACGACGGCAAAGAGTATGGCCGCCGGTACAGCAACTCTCGGAAAAGGCTGCAGCCAGGGGGCAAGCGGCAGATAGCCGAGGAGCGCGGCGAAATATAGGAGTATCTGCAGGATGGTCTTAATCCGGAGCATGACTGGCCAGCTCCCCCAGCAATCTCAGCCGGTGACCGCGCGAGATTCCGGGCGGGATGCTCTTCTCTCCGATTTTCAGGCCGACTGCTCTCCCGTCGGACATGAGATTGTTTATCAGATACGCTGCATGACCCAGACGCTCTTCAACCCCGCCGGGAAGCTGGTCCAGATCGATGATGACCGGTTTACCCGCCTCTTCCGTCATCTCTTTGATCAGAAGGTCATCATGCCGGGCGGAAAGTTTCCAGTGAATCTGCTTGAACGGTTCGCTCCCGGTATAAAGGTCGATCGATTCGGTTTCGCCGCTGCTCCCTTTCTTCAGCTGCGAGACCTTCCCGGTCTCTCTGGGGTCACTCCTGTTCCAGCTGCGGGGAAGCGGCATCGGTTGGGGAAAGACGAGATAGCCGGCATGCAGGGTCAGGAGATTGCTCCGGACGAAGAAGTTCACCGGGAAAGGCGAGGTGACAGCAGCCCTGGAGATGATCCCGGCGCCTCGTGCCTTGAAGGTGACAAGCAGTTTCTGCTCTTTTTTCTCCCCGGTATTCAGAAAAGGGATGGCAGCTTCCGCACCCTGGAGATGGAGGGTGAGGAGGTAGTGAGGGAGAAAGGCTCTTCCGGTAGAGAGGTGTACGGTAAGCTGAGCCGGGATGTCGCAGTAGATCTCGTCGGGGAATTTGACCGAAACCTCCAGCTTCTGCAGGTTCTGCAGTCCGAAAATGCCGCTTACAGCCATGAAGCCGAGCATGGAGGAGACGATCAGGAAGAGGAGATTATTGCCGGTATTTACCGCAGCCAGGCCGAGCAGGATCGTGATGACGATATAAAGGCTGCCTGCAGTGTTGACCTTTATGACCGGGGGATCTGAATTGATGTCAACAGTTCGCTTAATAGTCCCTCCCGGTCAATCGATTCGTACCCCGGGCGCATGAGAAGCCGGTGAGCCTCCGTGGATGCCGTCAGTTCCTTGATATCTTCCGGGAGCACGAAATCCCTGTCGTTAAGGAGCGCATTTGCCTTTGCGGCTTCCGCGAGACTTATCGCCCCGCGGGTGGAGATCCCGGTCTGGATGAGGGGATGATTCCTGGTCGCCGCGGCAATCCGGTAGATGTAGTCTGCCAGTTTTTCCGAGAGATAGACCCCCTCCTTGACAGCCTTTATTCCGGCAGAGATCTCGGCCTTGTCCACGATCGGCTTTATCGAGCGGATATCGTCCCGGATACTGCCGTAACGGATGATCGACTTTTCGATCTCTTCCGCCGGATATCCCATGCCGGTCCTGATCAGGAAACGATCCATCTGCGATTCCGGCAGGGGGTAGGTGCCGACCTGCTCGGAAGGATTCTGGGTCGCGATCACCAGAAAGGGGTCGGGGAGCGGGTAGGTTTCACCGTCGGCAGTCACCCGCTGCTCTTCCATCGCCTCCAGAAGGGCGCTCTGGGTCTTCGGCATGGCACGGTTTATCTCGTCCACAAGCAAGATGTTATTGAAGACCGGCCCCTTGACGAAGCGGAACCGGTTCTCGTTACGGTCGAAGATCGTGAGCCCAGTGATGTCGGATGGCAGAAGATCACTGGTGCACTGGACCCGGCCGAAGGAGAGCCCGAGATAGTTGGCAAGCGCTATGGCGAGAGTGGTCTTGCCCAGCCCGGGGATATCCTCGATCAGGATGTGCCCTCCGGCCAGAAGGGCTATGACGGCGAGTTTCAACGGGGTTTCCTTGCCGGGGAGGTGATGGGTACTCAGTTCGGTTATGATTCTGTTCAGTGAATGACCTTGTTTTATATCCATCGTGGCAGTATAGCACAGATTGAATGCTGTTTGTCACCGGACTAATTCATGAAGCAAGCCGTAAACAGGGCTTTTTTCCTGTTAGTTACCGGATATTTCTGCTATAAAAAAAAGTTGGTTGGCTCCGTTTGTATACTTTTCCAAGGACCTGAATCAGTGACAGTGAGGGTCTTTTCAAGCGGAAACAGCCGGAGCGCATGGCCAGATGTCGCCATAATCGATAGTGTCATTGATCTTTTCAGATGGCGAACAAACCAACGATGACGCAGAAGCACAGGCGTTGCAGCGAGAAATGGCCCTCGCCTGTCACTGATTCAGGAAGGATGAAAGATGCCCATAGCTACCATAGAAGAGGCTGTTGAAGATATCCGTCGGGGGAAGATGGTTATCCTCGTCGACGACGAAGACCGGGAGAACGAAGGGGATCTTACCATGGCTGCCGAAATGGTGACCCCCGAGGCGATCAATTTCATGGCAAGGTTCGGGAGGGGGCTCATCTGTCTGACTCTCACTCCCGATAAGTGCGAAACACTGAGACTGCCACCGATGGTATCAACCAACACCTCCTCGTTCGGGACCGCTTTTACCGTCTCGATCGAGGCAAAAAAGGGGGTCACGACCGGCATTTCTGCTGCCGACCGGGCTCATACGATCCTGACCGCGGTAGCAGACGACTGCAGGGCCGAAGATCTGGCCCGTCCGGGGCATATCTTTCCGCTTCGGGCCAGGAGCGGCGGGGTCCTTGTCCGGACCGGGCAGACGGAAGGCTCCGTCGATCTTGCAAAGCTGGCCGGGTTGAAACCTGCCGGGGTCATCTGCGAGATCATGAACGACGACGGCACAATGGCGAGAATGCCGGAGCTGAGGAAGTTTGCCGTCGAGCATGGCCTGAAGATCTGTTCCGTTGCCGATCTCGTCGCTTACCGGATGAAGAATGAATCTCTGGTGCGCCGTGCTGCAGAGGTGACGATCCCGACCATTTACGGCGGAGATTTCACTGCTGTGGCCTTCCTCAACGATGTGGACGAGCTGGAACATCTTGCCCTGGTCAAAGGCGATGTTACGACCGACGAACCGGTTCTGGTCAGGGTTCATTCCGAGTGCATGACCGGCGATGTCTTCGGGAGCGGCAGGTGTGACTGCGGCGAGCAGCTGCACAGTGCCATGGCAATGGTTGATCGTGCCGGCCGGGGGGTTATCCTCTATATGCGGCAGGAAGGGCGGGGCATCGGGCTTATCAACAAGCTGAAAGCCTACTCGCTGCAGGATCAGGGGAAGGATACGGTAGAAGCGAATCTGGAGCTCGGATTCAAGGCGGATCTTCGCGACTACGGCATCGGGGCGCAGATCCTGGTAAATCTGGGT
>Ga0134124_10003756_pt1 | contig 12207 bp, 6 predicted proteins | sample KB304_FD_96880 | JGI IMG/M metagenome (GOLD analysis project Ga0134124, IMG submission 96880) | Terrestrial soil microbial communities without Nitrogen fertilizer from Kellogg Biological Station, Michigan, USA - KB3-0-4 | ecosystem: Environmental > Terrestrial > Soil > Unclassified ... | reverse complement strand
TGCGTTCTACCAAAGACCGAAGACCAAAGTCCCAAGACCCTCTGGTCTCAATAACGACTCGGGCGGCGAACGCGGTACGTGCCGTTGGTGCGATTACGGTGCGTGGTGTAAACGCGATTTTGATAGCGATTACGGTAGTTGCTGTAACTAGCGTTGCGGTAATTACGCATGTAGACTCGATTTCTGTACGCTCTACGATTAACGCCTCGGTTGCCCCATTTGCCGTCACGGGCGTCGTGACAGTTCACGAACTTGGCGCACTTCTTTCCCCAGGCAGAATCTCGTCGCCCATATCCTCTTCCCTGAGCAGCAGCATCCGACGGAACGACAATGATAAATAGAGTCATTGTCACCAACAGTAAGATTAGACCTTTCATACGTCCCTCCTAGTAGATTTGCTGATGCATAAATCAACCGCCATGCCGCGTCGGTGAAAATTGAGAAATCTTCACTGTTGTAGGTCAGACTCTTGTTATACGATACAGAGAGGAGCACACAGGTTAGCGAATGGCAGAATCCCGCACGGTCCGTGACGGTCTCGGTGAACGGTTAGCGAACATCAGATCGCGTATCATTCAGGTTCTAGAGCGGAGCGATCGACCCACTGATGACGTCACCTTGGTAGCGATTAGCAAAACTCATCCGGCAAGCACTATCAAAGAAATAATCAAGCTTGGGGCTACTGACTTGGGGGAGAACCGGATTCAGGAAGCTGAGACGAAGATTCTCGAAGTCGGCAAAGCCGCGGCGCGTTGGCATCTTGTTGGACACTTGCAGGCAAACAAGGCACGACGCGCGGTCAAGCTTTTCGACGTGATACATTCACTAGATTCAATTGAACTGGCTAAGCGCCTGGATCGTTTGTGTGAAGAGGAAGGTGCTCACCTCTCGGTTTTGATCCAGGTAGATCTGGGGATGGAAGATACAAAGTCGGGCGTCAGTGAAAGTGATTTGGCCGCGGTCGCGGGCTACGTGAGCAAATGTGAACATCTGAAGTTCGCAGGTTTGATGACGTTGCCTCCATTCCTTGAGGACGTCGAACTGGTGCGGCCTTTCTTTCGCAAGCTTGCCGGCCTTCGTGATCAACTTGTTGACCAGGGAATGTTTCCTGATGCGAGAGGCGAACTCTCGATGGGGATGACGCACGATTTCGAAGTGGCAATTGAAGAAGGAGCAACGATTGTAAGAATCGGAACCGCGATATTCGGTGAACGAAGTCAAACAACATAGTTCAGAATAATGCTGATTATCAGTCGTACTTTCTTGTTTCTTAGTTGGGCCGTCATAGCGCTCATCGTCGCCATCATCGCGTTGATGGTATTGCGCATGATTGCTGAGGCCGCTAACTTGAACCCGTTCGGGTGGACGTCTCGGACGATTCGACGCCTGACTGATCCCTTTGTGTCACGTGCACGAAAGGGTTTGATGGGGTTTGGAGTCGACCCGAAATTTAGTCCACTCGCTGTAATTCTTATCACAATCCTTTTGGGGTGGTTCTTTCTCTGGCTCACGGAAGAAGTTGCCAGCACGTTAATCGGTCTACTCATGAGCATCAAGGCTGCAAATCCGATTTCAGCTTTGGGCTTCATCATCTATGGTGCGTTGTCGATCTATATCGTCTTCATCTTCATGCGGATTGTCTTCTCGTGGGGAATGGTTAGTCATTCGAATCGACTCATGCGCTTCCTGGTGAATGTGACTGAGCCGCTGCTCGGACCGCTGCGACGAATCATTCCACCGCTTGGAGTCATGGACATCTCACCTATATTTGCTTTTCTGATTATCTGGCTTTTCCAAATGGCGATCAGGGGCACACTGTTACGCGGTGGGTTGCCCCCGGCAGTTTGAAACAGCTTTTGATCGAGTATTCGTTAAAGAACAATCGACTTGACATTCGTGTTCAGGTGGTACCACGTGCGTCGAAGAGTGAAGTGGTTGGTGAACATAATGGTTCGTTGCGAGTCCGAGTCGCCGCTCCTCCAGTAGATGGAGCAGCGAACGAAGAGTTGATACGAGTGCTTGCCAGAAAGTTTGAGTTACCGCGCAGAGCCCTAAGTATTGTGAGGGGAGAGGCCAGCCGAATTAAACACGTGCGGATCGAGATTGGGACGAGAGATCTAAAAGCCTTGCTGCGTTCGTTAGTCGCGGATAACGGGTGAAAGACAACACAGCATCACGGAACTTCAATTCACTTCGCTGACGACTTCTATGGAAGATAACAAAGTCTCTCATTACAGAATTCTTGAAAAGCTTGGTGCGGGTGGCATGGGTGAGGTTTACCTTGCTGAAGATTTGAAGCTCGGTCGTAAAGTCGCGATCAAGATCCTCAGTGAGGCTTCCACGACAAACCGTGACCGTCTCAGTCGCTTTGAACAGGAAGCCTCCGCTGCTTCTGCGCTCAATCATCCAAACATTCTCACCATTCACGAGGTGGGAAATGAAAAGGGCCGGCACTTCATCGCGACCGAGTACATCGACGGTGTCACTCTGCGCAGAAAGATGTCGGAGTCACCACTTGAGATACGCGAAATTCTCGACATCGCAGTTCAAGTCGGAAGTGCACTCGAAGAAGCACACGCAGCCGGCATCATTCACCGCGATATCAAGCCTGACAACGTCATGGTCCGTCGCAACGGATATGTGAAAGTGCTCGACTTCGGTCTGGCGAAACTCACCGAGAGTTCAACTGATCGAACGCCTTCTGATGGCGAAGCCTCGACGAGGGTGATGGTTCAAACTGATGCCGGCGTTGTGATGGGGACTTCGCATTACATGTCGCCTGAGCAGGCGCGAGGCAAACCTGTCGATGCGAGAAGTGATATCTGGAGTCTCGGCGTTGTGATTTACGAAATGGTTGCAGGGAAGCCGCCGTTTGAAGGTGAAACTTCGACTGACGTCATTGTTGCGATCACTCAGAAGGAGCCGTTACCCCTTCTTCGATTTGCACCAAACTTACCGGCCGAGCTCGATTGGATTGTCACCAAGGCTCTGCGTAAGGATCGTGAAGAGCGCTACCAGACGATCAAAGAATTACTCACGGATCTCCGTCGACTCAAACAACGCATCGAGTTCGAAGCGGAACTGGAGCGTTCGGTGGCTCCGGAAAGCTTCACGCGAACCGCTGTCAGCGGTATTGGCGCAGCTCCGACTGTTTCTGAACGTGCATTGCCTACTTCAGAGAAGACAGTCTCACATGTTTCCAGCGTTGAATACATTGCTACCGGCATTCAACACCATAAGATTGCTGCGGCGATTGTGGCCCTGGTAGTGATTAGTGCAGTTAGTCTTGGCGCTTACTTTTACGCCCACCGCAAACCGGCTCTCACCGATAAAGACACAATACTGCTAACTGATTTCACTAATACCACTGGTGAACCAGTCTTTGACGGTACCCTTAAACAAGCGTTGTCAGTGCAGCTTGGTCAGACGCCGTTCCTGAACATTTTTCCGGATGAACGAGTTCGAGAAACCCTGCGCTTCATGGGTAGATCACCTGAGGAGCGCGTCACCAGGGACATTGGTCGCGAAATCTGTGAGCGACAGGGAATCAAGGCTTTGTTAACAGGATCGATTGCGGGACTCGGTAGTCATTATGTCATTACACTCGAAGCGCTGAATGCGCATACCGGTGACCCTATCGCGCGTGAACAGATTGAAGCCGAGAGTAAGGAGAAGGTTCTTTCGGCGCTTGGTACCGCTTCTTCTAACCTGCGACAGAAGTTGGGTGAGTCACTGAGTTCGATCAAGAAGTATGACGTTGCCATCGAACAGGCAACCACTTCCTCGCTTGAAGCGCTCAAGGCTTTCACACAAGGCAATGACGCACGGGCATCAGGTCGACCTCGTGACGCGTTGGCTTTTTATCAACGGGCAGTCGAACTCGATCCAAATTTTGCCATAGCGTATGCACGCATTGCGGTGTTTTATGGCAACCAGGATCAGATTGAGTCGGCCAAGGAGTACGTCGAGAAGGCTTATGCTTTGCGTAACCGGGTGAGTGAGCGCGAGAACTTTTATATCTCCGAGAAGTACCACAACTACATTACTGGGGACGCTGAGAAGGCGCAGGAAATTCAGAAAACCTGGGCCAGTCAATATCCTAACGACTACATCCCGCACAATAATCTGGCGTTGAGTTATCAATTCTTTGGCCACTATGAGGAAGCCCAAAAAGAAGCGCAACGATCGATTGACCTGAGCCCAAACAACGTTAATGCCAGGGACAATTTAATCGGTGCCTTTCTGGGACAAGGTCGATTCGACGAAGCCGAGCAAGCAACAGCAGAATTAGCCAAGGTTAACCCGGACAACCCATCACTTATTTTCAATCGTTTTATTGCGGCTTTTTTGCGAGGCGATCAGGCGGGGATGGATGCTCAGGCGAATCTCGTAAAAGGCAAGCCAGAAGAAGCGGACATGTTGTCGATGCAATCCGCAGTTATAAGTTACTACGGCAAACTGACTGAGGCAGAACGTCTGGCAGTTAAAGCGCGCGATTTATACAAACAACAACAGCGCAATGAGAATGCGGCGCAGGTGACTCTAGCACTGGCAATAAGGCAAGCTGCTTTTGGTCGTTGTCAACAATCAAAACAAAACATAAGTGTTGGTCTGGCCTTATACCGCGGCAGAATTGGTTTGTCGCAAGCTGGTACTGCTGACGCAATCTGCAACGACACTGACCAGGCACAGTCAATAATGAACGAGTTGCTTAAGAACTATCCGAACGATACTCCAGTCGTGTTCGTTGTCTCGCCGTTAATCAAAGCTCAAATTGAATTGAACCGTCAAAATGGTGCCGCAGCACTGGACATCCTTGAGGCTACGCGTAAGTGCGATTTTGGATTGATGGCCGGCGTGGGACCTTCATTTTTACGCGGTCTCGCTTACTTACAACAAAAGAAGGGAAAGGAAGCGATCGCAGAGTTTGAGAGCATCATAAGTCATAAAGGCGTTGACTTCTTTGCCCTGGAACATCCCCTGGCTCATCTTGGGTTGGCGCGCGCCGCAGTGCTGACTGGCGACAATGCAAGAGCACGCACCGAATACCAGAACTTCCTGGCGATTTGGAAAGACGCGGATCAGAACTTGGCTGTGCTCGATCAAGCTAAGAAAGAGTATGACGCTTTAAAGTGAAAACGATAGAGTGTGACAAACTTTCAGGTTGGGAAGGGGACCCTGTCCCCGCCAACTGCAAATCCATGACTTTATTCTCATCACACCACCTAAACCTAGCACCTCGCGAATTGCTGGAGGTTGCTGGAGACAATGAATGGGAGGTTCACGATAAGGCTGGGACAGAGTCCCCTTCCTAACCTGAAAATTTATTTGCCTACTCAATTATTTGTCGCTCACTTCCCGACCATCCTTACCGTACCTCGCCCGTGAATTCTTGTGATATATTCCGACGCACAAACAAAACCCACAGTCATATTCAGAAGGAACTAACTCAAATGTCCGGACATTCGAAGTGGCATAGTATTAAGCATAAGAAAGGCGCGCTCGATGCCAAGCGCGGCAAACTGTTTACCAAGTTCATCAAGGAAATTACGGTTGCCGCCAGGTACGGCGGCGGCGACCCGGATGGGAATGCGCGCCTTCGCAAAGCCATCCTTGATGCCAAGGCCGGCAACATGCCGAACGACACCATCGACCGGGCTATTCGTCGCGGTACTGGCGAAGAAGAGGGTGTGAATTATGAAGAGATTACGTATGAAGGTTACGGTCCAGGTGGCGTGGCGCTTCTGATTGAATCAATGACCGACAATCGAAATCGAACCGTTGCTGAAATCCGTCACATCTTTTCGAAGAACGGCGGGAACCTCGGAGAGAGTGGTTCGGTTGGTTGGATGTTTGAAAAGAAGGGTTACATCGTTGTCGACAAGGCGACGAAGTCAGAAGAAGAATTGTTTGAACTTGCGATCGAGGCTGGAGCTGACGACTTACGAGACGACGAAGACAACTTCGAAATTATTACCGCACCGGATGCATTCGAAGGCGTTTTGAATGCTGTGAAAACTGCTGGCATCGAACCACAGGTTGCTGAAGTCGAGATGGTTCCTCAGAACTATATAAAACTCGAAGGCGCCGATGCGCGGCAAATGTTGAAGCTGATGGAAGCGCTCGAAGATCACGATGACGTGCAGAAGGTTTCGGCTAACTTCGATATCAGTGAAGCAGACATGGCGGCAGCGTAGATCCTCCCAGAAAGTAATCCGCAGATTACGCAGATTACGCAGATTCTTTTCGAGCTGGTTTGAATTAGTCTTTGTTCGAAAAAAAATCTGCGTAATCGGCGTAATCTGCGGATGATTTGTTTTTGAGGGATTAGCTCGATGCTTGTTGCTCAGCGTGCTCGTCGCGAGGCTCAGGTGCACCGACGCGCTCGCCCATCACGACTCTTACCTTGTATTGTCTCGCTTCGTCCGCCAGAGAAATCGAATCCGATGTTTGAACCACTCCGTCCAACTCAATCGTCGACACTCCTCGACTAATTCCCAAAGGATTCTCGACTTTGATCTGATACACCGCTTGCTTGCGTCGATAAGTAATCTCAAATTCACGCCACCAACGCGGGATGCATGGATCAATCTTTAACTTGTCGCCTTCTAATCTGAAACCGAGAATTGACTCCAATCCAGCTCGATACATCCAACCGGCTGATCCTGTGTACCACGTCCAACCACCTCTGCCCGTGTGTGGCGGCACCGCATAAACATCACCGACTGCGACGTAGGGTTCGACTTTGTACTTATGCAGACCCGCTCGTGTGGACGAATGGTTTATCGGGTTGAGAAGTGAGAACAATTCGCCCGCTCGTTCGCCGTCACCCAACATGCAATACGCAATCAATGTCCAAATTGCCGCGTGTGTATACTGCCCGCCATTTTCGCGAACGCCTGGAACGTAGCCTTTGATATAACCTGGATCCAGATGGCCTTTATCAAACGGAGGAGTGAAGAGAATCACAAGGCCATCGCCCCGTCTGATCAAATATTCTTCGACCGCTGCCATTGCGCGAGTCATTCTGTAGTTGTCAGAAGCTCCGGATATGACAGCCCACGACTGCGCAATCGAATCAATTCGACACTCCTCATTTTGAGCCGAACCAAGTGGCGTTCCGTCGTCAAAATAACATCGTCGATACCAATCGCCGTCCCAGCCATTCTGTTCGAGTGCCTTTCTTAAACTCTCCATGTGTTCTTTGTAACGCTGATAACGTTCCGGCTGATTGCGTGACTCCACGTGCTTTAGGAACCGGGCAAGCGTTGTGTAGAGAAACCAACCAAGCCAGACGCTTTCTCCCTTGCCTTCCTGGCCCACGCGATTCATACCGTCGTTCCAATCGCCACTTCCCATCAGCGGCAAACCGTGTGCTCCAACCGTCAGGCTGCGATCGATCGCGCGAACACAGTGTTCGTAGATATCGCCCTTCTCATCGGAAACCGTCGGCTCCATGTACCGATCTTGTTCTTCGGGTAACAGAAGTGGTTGATCGAGGAAGGGAGCTACCTCGTCAAGCACAGATGCATCTCCGGTGACGCCGATGTAGAAGCTTGCGACGAAGGGAAGCCAAAGAAGATCGTCCGAGATACGTGTACGAACGCCGCGCCCGCTCGGCGGATGCCACCAGTGCTGAACGTCTCCTTCTTTGAACTGATGATGGCTTACCTGGATGATTTGTTCGCGGGTCACTTCAGGACAGCTATAAACGAGCGACATGACGTCTTGGAGTTGATCGCGAAAACCATAGGCCCCGCCCGACTGATAAAAAGCAGTACGCGCCCAGACACGACACGAGAGACTCTGATAGAGCAGCCAACGATTCAACATCGTATCTAGAGCAGTATCAGGTGTTTTAACCTCAACTGTACTGAGAATCTGATCCCAAAAGGACAGAACTTTTTCAAACGCGGAGTTCACCTTACCCGGCTGACGAAACTCCAAAGCAAGCTTGCTCGCGGCCTCTTTCGACTCCGCCTCTCCGATGAAGAAGGCAACTTCGCGAGCCTCATTCGGCGCCAGTTCAATCTGGACTTGTAACGCAGCACACGGATCAAGGCCGGCGCCATCGCGGTTCGCCAGGGCAATGCGTCGCATTGCGGCCGGCTTATCGAGTGATCCGTTTCGCCCGATGAATTCCATGCGATCACAAGTCGCACTGGAAATGGGTTCGGTAGTTGATACGAATGCGACACGCTCCGCAAATTCATTATTGAATGGATTGCGGGCATAAATAGTCGACTCGGCCTGATCGATCTCAGTGATTATGTATGGCGCTGAGGAGTGACGCAGAACACCAAGCACAAGTTCGTTGTAATTGGTGAGCGAGAGTTTTCGTTTACGGGGCGTCCTGTTACGCAACCGCAAGAGTGCGACTTTTATTTGAGCGTCGAGTGGAACAAAGAGGAGCAACTCCTGCGAAATCCCGTGACTTGTGTGCTCGAAAACGCTGTATCCCTGCCCATGCCTAACCACGTAGGGTTCTTTCTCTCGAATCGGCAACGCGGTCGTGGTCCAAACGCTCCCTGTCTCCTCGTCGCGCAGATAGATGGCTTCACCCGACGGATCACTGATTGGATCATTTGACCAGGGAGTCAGACGATTCTCGCGACTGTTTACTGACCACGTGTAGCCACCGCCGGTTTCCGTAATCTGAAACCCGAAATCAACCTTGTTGCCAATCACGTTTGACCAGGGCAACGGTGTCCATTGCTCCGAACCAAGAACCGTAACGTATTCTCGACCGCCCTGATGAAATCCACCGAGTCCATTCAAGAAGGAAAGATCCGGTGGTCCGATCACATGTTCCGGATAGAGTTGCGCAGCGCTTTTCGCGATAAGGGTCGGCGGCAATGCCACATCAATGCGTGACCTTTCAAGTTGATCCTCGAGAGTCCCCCGGTCGGCCACGATAACCGCTCGCGCGACAGCGTGAAGCAATATGCGATCGGATTCGGGCATCTGATCTGCGCGTCTTAAATAAATTCCCCCGGGTTTATCCATTAAGTTCTGCAGTCCACCAGTGCGAATGATCGTCTCCAACTCTCTATGCAGTTCCTGCTGATAGGTTGTTGGGCTATCGTTAAGGATCGCAAGGTCAACCTTCAAACCCTTGAAATGCAAATACTCATGACCTCTTATGAGTTTTCGTACTGTTGGCAGGTCTGCACTTTTCTCAATGCGGACAACGACGATGGGCAAGTCGCCGCTAATTCCATATGCCCATAGACTCGACTGCGCCTTGGTGTTTAGGGCCAGCACGTAAGGTGTAGGTCGCAGTGATGGATCCGAATACATGATTCGGGCCGCCAAACGTTGAAAAAGATGAGCCTCTTCCGCGTTTGTCTTTAAGTGGCTCAATTCAACCTGAGCTTTCGTCCACGCGAGCCGTAGTTCACGCTCAAAGATACTTGGATCGTGATACTTGTCAGCAAGCGCCATTGCTTCATCACGTGACTCAGCAACGATGGTTGAAAAAGAGCAACTCACAGTCTGGTTTGGTTCAATACGTAACCGACGTCGTAAACTGAAAACGGGATCAAGAACCGCGCCTGTCGTGTTCGATAACGGTCGATCTTCCATGATGGCGATCGGATTTGCGATCGTCCTACCGCGACCTAAGAATCGACCCCGATCAGTTTCGTATTGCACCGCACCCACCGTCTCACCTTCCGCAACGACAACGTGAACTCCCCAGAGCTGCGGCTCATCACTGGAACGTTGGCGTCGACGCGCAATGATGGCGTTTTCGGCCGAGAAGAACTCCGTCTCGATAAAAAGATTGCTGAAGGCCGGGTGTGCGGCATCTGCTTGCGGAGGAGCTAGAACGACTTCAGTGTAACTTGTCAGTTCGATCTCGCGAGCCCGGCTGGAGTTGTTTGTGAGTGACACGCGACGGATCTCCGCATTGTCTTCGGCCGAGACCACAACTTCCATGCGCGTGGATATGCCTGAATCAACGCGTCGAAAGTCTACCTTGTCTTCTGAGAATGCAACGCGATAGGCCGTCGCCCTTTTCCTGATTGGTTGGTGTCCGGCTGACCAAACATCACCACTTCGTACGTCACGCAGATAGATAAACGTTCCCCAATTGTCACGCGTCACATCCTCCCGCCAACGGGTTACCGCGTTATCAGCACAATGTGAATACCCTGAACCGGCGGTGGTGATCATCACATTGTAAGCACCGTTCGACAGCAGTTGTGTGCGGGGCGTGCGGTGATCCGCGGTATCGTAGACTCTCGCAATCATTCCCTCGGGAGTTTGCGTAACGCGTCCCGTCAACACTTCTTCTGCGCGAGGGTGTGCCGTTGCTACGCCTACTGGAATTCGCTCTTGCAGGAGCAACTCAGTCGCCCGAATCGCGGGGTCCGAGTGAAAGCGTTCCTCCATACGATTTGCCTGGAGTGCATTCAACAGAGAAACCAGGCTCATTCCCTGGTGGTGGGCCATGAACGTTCGAATGACTGCGTGTCTCTGATCCTCCGGAAGGCGTTCATTCGTGTAGTCGATAGATTCATAGAAACCGTAACGACCGAGTGCGCCTTCTTTTTCCAGCCGGCGCAGATTTTTCATAGAGATCGTGGGATCGATAGCAGCTGCCAGCATTGTCGCGTACGGCGCAACCACCACATCGTCAATTAGTCCACGCTTCAGACCGAGCCCCGGTACACCGAACGGACCATACTGATAATTAAGTTGTAGATCCCGTACGTGATATGCGGCTTCGGAAATTCCCCACGGAACACCTCGCTCGTCACCATATTCGATTTGTCTCTGGAGAACGGAAGTATAGGTTTCATTCAAAAGGGTTGCGGGATAGTCACGCATTACCAGCAGCGGCATCAGGTACTCAAACATCGTCCCGGTCCACGAGATCAACGTGCGACCGCCGTTGACGGTTGTCAGAGGACGACCAAGACGAAACCAGTGTTCTTGCGGAACATCACCTTTCGCAATAACAATGAAGCTGGCTAGTCGTGCCTCGGAGGCGAGCAGATCGTAATAAGAGTCATCATTTCGCGAAGCAGTCACGTTGTAGCCAATTGGAAAAAGCTTCCGTTCGTGGTCGAAGATCAACTTGAAGTCCATATCTTCGACTATTTGATCGCAGAATCGAGCAGCGCGACTCAAGCGCGAGAGTAAATCGCCTGCGGCACTAGACGATTGCTCGAGAGCTCTCGTGAGCCTGGCTGAGATTTCCGGAGATGGAACTGAGCCCTCGATCTGTTGTAGTCCCGCAAGCTGAACGAGGGCACTGTCACACAGTCGCGGTATGTCTGCGAGTCGGGGAATTGTATGAAGCGACTTGATGATCTGATCCCAGTTTGTATCAAAGTCGGTGTTTCCCTTTTCTGCCTCAAGCAAGGGAAGCAGTCTTCCCCACGAGCAAAGTGTGTCTGCATCGCGACGCCAGCAACTCGATTGATTCTGCAGTGCGCCAACCCACCACCGCAGTTCTTGAAAACTTGTTTCTCCGTGCTCATGCGAAAGAGCGTTTATGATGTCGTCTATTTCAGAGGCACGTCGACATAAAGAATCGAGCAGTACAAACCAGGACGACAAACTGTCTTGTGTGTTATTTGCGAGCAGCTTGCGGCAGGCGGCGATCTCATCCTGGAGTTGTCGCACAGTAACGACTTCGGTGCGCTGACGAAAACTACCCAGCTGCTCGGCCTCGATCGCAACTGCATCGATGGTATCTGCCAGTCCGGCAATCACTCGATCGTCAAAGAGTTCAATGTCTGGCAGTTCAATATTCGATTGTTTGACCGCGACAAGGTGACCGGCAAGGTTTCCGCTATCAACGGTTGAAATGTACTGCGGCAATAACGCATCCAATGTCCTCGTGTCATACCAGTTAAAGAAATGGCCATTGTGCCGCGCAAGCTGGTTGAGCGTGCCAATCACGCGCTCGCTGCGCTCGGTGAGCGCCAGCAAGCCCAGGTAGCCAAAGTCATGCGCGCTGATATCGGCGAGCAGCTGTAGCCCAATGTTGGTCGGCGAGGTGCGATAGGCGACGAGCAGCGCCGGGTTTTCTTGCACGTTATCGGGCGTCAGGTAGTGGCTCTCGGCCTCGACAAAGTCCTCGAAATAGCTCCAGTAGCGCCGCGCTAGGCCACGCAGCAGCCAGCGATCTGCCTGCGTCAGCTCTGGCTTCAGCTGCCTCAGTGGGCGGTCAAGCCACGAGGCGACGGCCGGGGC
>Ga0134124_10003755_pt1 | contig 12208 bp, 8 predicted proteins | sample KB304_FD_96880 | JGI IMG/M metagenome (GOLD analysis project Ga0134124, IMG submission 96880) | Terrestrial soil microbial communities without Nitrogen fertilizer from Kellogg Biological Station, Michigan, USA - KB3-0-4 | ecosystem: Environmental > Terrestrial > Soil > Unclassified ... | reverse complement strand
GTCGCCGTCTACCAGACCGACATCGCCGGCTTCGCCCGCCGGTACGGCCTGGCCGCGCTCGACCGCGGGATCTGGCGGTGGCTCGCGACCGTGCACCGGCTCGCGGCCCGCACGCTCGCGCCGTCCTGGGACGCCGTCGACGCGCTGGTGGGCGCCGGGGTGCAGCGCGTCGCCCGCTGGCGCCGCGGCGTCGACCTGGAGCGTTTCAACCCGGGCTTCCGGGATGAGGAGCTGCGGGCCCGGCTGGCTCCCGGCGGCGAGATGCTCGTCGGCTACGTCGGGCGGCTGGCCAGGGAGAAGGGTGTCGAGCTGCTCGGCGGGGTACGGGGGCTGCCCGGGACCCGACTGGTCGTCGTCGGCGACGGGCCGGAGCGGCCCCGCCTGGAGCGGGCGCTGCCGGGGGCGGCGTTCCTCGGCTTCCAGTCCGGTCACGGGTTGTCCTCGGCGCTCGCGAGCCTCGACGTGTTCGTCCACACCGGCCAGTACGAGACGTTCTGCCAGGCGGCCCAGGAGGCGAAGGCCAGCGGCGTTCCGGTGGTCGGCCCGGCCGCCGGCGGGCTGCTCGACGTCGTCGAGCACGGCCGGACCGGGCTGCACTACCGGCCTGGTGACCCGGCGGCGCTGCGGGCCAGCGTCGCCCAGCTCGTCGAGGACGGCCCCGGACGGGCCGCGATGGGCCTCGCCGCGCGCGAGTCGGTGGCCGACTGCGGGTGGCGCGCGATCGGCGACGAGCTGCTCGGCCACTACCGGGACGTCCTCGGGGCCGGCGTCGGCACCTCCCGCAACGCCGACGCCTGGCGCTGACCCGCCGCCTGCTTCATGAACCGATCACAGGAAACACCAGCCCGCCGCCCGGGAGCACCGCGCGCGGGCAGACGGAAGGTGGCCCGATGAGGATCGCCCAGGTCGCCAACTTCGTGGCGCCCACATCCGGCGGCATCCGCACGACCCTGCGGCACCTGGCCGCCGGCTACGTCGCCGCCGGCCACGAGGTGGTCCGGGTGCTGCCGGCCCACCGCGACGGGGTGCGCCACGTCGAGGGCGTCACCACGCTAATGGTGCGGTCGCCCCTGGTGCCCGGCACCAGCTACCGGGTGATCACGGAGCCGTGGCGGGTCACCGCCCTGCTCGACGACGTCCAGCCGACGCACCTGGAGGTCCACGACCGCACGACGCTGCGCCGGCTCGGCCGCTGGGCGCGCCGCGGTGGCGTCCACTCGCTCGTCGTCTCCCACGAGCGGGTCGACCGGCTGCTCGGCGCGAAGACGCCGGCGCCGCTGCGCGGCGTGCTGCCGGTCCGTGCCGCGGCCGACGTGACGAACCGGTCGCTGGCCGCCGGCTACGACACAGTGGTGACGACGACCCGCTGGGCGGCGGCGGAGTTCCACCGGCTCGGCGCGACCAACCTGCGCCAGGTGCCGCTCGGCGTCGACCTGGACCGGTTCGGGGCCGAGACGTACGACCGTTCGCTGCGCCGGGCCTTCGCCCGCGACTCCGACGTACTGCTGGTCGCGATCAGCCGGATGGACCCGGAGAAGCGGGTCGACATCGCGATCGACGCGCTCGCCGAGCTGGTCCGCCGCAAGGTCCCGGCCCGGCTGGTGCTGGCCGGCGACGGCAAGGGGCGCAGGGAGCTGGAGCGACGCGCCGCGGGCCTGCCTGTCGTGTTCCTCGGCTTCGTCGCCGACCGCCAGCGGCTGTCGTCGCTGCTGGCCAGCGCCGACGTGGCGCTCGCCCCCGGCCCGGTGGAGACGTTCGGGCTCGCGGCGCTGGAGGCAATGGCGAGCGCCACCCCGGTGGTCGTCCACCACGGCAGCGCGATGGCCGAGCTGATCGACGCCCGCTGCGGCCGGAACGCCGCGGGCTGCGGCTACGGGTTCGCGGACGCCGTCGAGGAGATCCTCGCGCTCGACCCGGTCGACCGGCGGGCCTCCGCCAGGGCCCGCGCTGAGCTGTTCCCCTGGTCGGCGACCGTCGACGGCTTCCTGGACGTCCACGGCCTCGCTCCCCAACCGGCCCGGACGCCCGTCCCGCTCGCCCCGGCGGACGAGGACGGCCTGCCCCAGGCCGCCTGAGGGGCTTTGCGCCACCCAGACCCCTGCGCCGCCCGAGAGCCAAGAACCTTCTGAGAGTCGCGAGCCTTCTGAGGGTCCGGGACACCGCCCGAGCCCGCCGACACCGACAGGCGCCCACATGCCGGTCACCTGGGCGGATCACGGGCCGTCAGAAAATGTTCTCGTCCAGTCGGGGCAACATCCGGCCCAGGACATGCCTACCGTAGGCCCGTGTACCACGCTCTGCTGCCCGCGCCCCGGTCCGGTGTCCTGACTGGTTGGGGCAATGCCTGGCTGGCCGGCCTGGTCGGCTCCGACGACGTCCTGACACACGTCCAGCGGACGATCGGGCCCTGCCAGCACACGCTGGGCGGCGATCCGCTGTTGCTCGGCCTCGGCGCGCTGCGCGCGGCGGGCGCGGAGCGGTTCCGCCTGGTGCTGCCGGTACCGGGCGACGTGTCGGGCCTGCCCGGCCCGCCGGAGGTCAACGCGGACGCGCTCGCCGCCGGCGAGGCGGTGCTCGTGCTCGGCCCCGCTCCCCCGCTCCTGCTCGTGCCGTCGGTCGAGGTGCACGGCCCGGCCGTCGAGGGGGCGCTGGAGTCGGTGCACTGGCAGGTGCTCCCGGCCGCCCGGGTGCCCGCTCCACCGAGCCCGGTGCGGGCCGCCGAGTACGAGCTCGCCCAGGCGATCACGTCGACGACGTCTGCCCTGCTGGACCTGGACATCGGGGGCGCCCGGCCGCGGGTGCTCGCGCTGCTGCGCGAGCGCGCCGAGGAGGAGCCGGGACCCGGCCTGGGACCGGGCTACCCGCCCGTCGCGCACGCGCTGCTGGCCCGGGCCGAGCGGCTGCACGCCCTGCTCGACCTCGCCGCGCTCGACGACGGCGCCGCCGTCACCGCCGGGGAGATCGGCCGGCGCACCGAGGCGCTGCGCGGCCTTTCCGCCGCCGTCCGCCGCGCCTACGAGGCCGCCTACGACGCCTTCGACCCGAGCCACGCCGCGACGCCGCCGTTTCGCTGACCGGCCGGCGCACAGCGGTACGAGGGGAGGGGCCCGTCCGGTACCGCTCGCGAAGAGTGCTCACTGGATCTTACCCAGCGTAGTCAATGGCCGGCCGGCCATGTCCGGGCGGGCCCTCCGCACGAGTGGGAGACCTAGCCGGCGGCGCGCCGCGGCGCGCCGCCGGCCACCCCACCGACCACCCCTCGGCAGGCGCAAGATCCCCCCCGAGGCAAACCTTGCGTCAGAGAACCTAGTCCCGACGCGTCCGCTGCCAGCGGCGGTCAGCGACGAACCCGCGAAACGTGGAAATTTCCGCGCCATCGGGGCACCCGAAAGTGTGCTGGACGGTAAGTCCTTGCCCTGGTCACCTCGGACCAGGGCACGACCGACCCAGGTCTCGGTGCGCGGGAAAACGCTCCTACGGTCAGGACACCGACGGCTTACGGCGTGAAGATGGTGGAATTCCGCGCGCCGGAGACTTCCGGCGCGTCCGGTGGTCGGCGGAGAAACGCGCCGGACCACGTCGCCGGGCCCTTTGTCCGGCTGGGGTCCGCGGCCACTCCGGCGGCCACGACGGGCGGGACGTCCGGTTGCGCGACACGCGGGCGCGGGACACCGTGTGGGCGACCCGGCGGCGCGCGCCAACCAGTCCACGACCCGGGGTCTGGTAGCGGAAAGTGACCGATCTTCGGCTGCGGGGCCTCCGTGGGCGCGGCGACTGGACCGGGCCGGGGCACCTGGGCGCGCCCAGGGTGCCGCGGCGCGCGGGCAGCCCGGTGGCGGCGGTCAGTTCAGACGTGGGCAGAAGTGACCGTCGGGACCGTCGGGGCGCCCGCACAGGACGCAGGACGGCCGGCCGGCGGCGACGATGCTGCGCGCCCGCTCGATGAAGGCCCGCGTCTGCGGGATCGACAGGCCGACGCGCAGCGAGTCGAGATCCTCCTCGCTGACCGGCGTCCCCGACTGGCCCGCGGACAGCCCGGCGGCCTCGACGAACACCCGCCGGCCGTCCCACGACACGGTCAGCTGGCCCAGGTGAAAATCCTCCTCGAACGGCGCCTGCAGCGGACCGAGGTCCACCTCGACGTCGGCGGCGGCCGGCACGGGCACGCCCTGCTGCTGGCCGACCTGGCCGAGCAGCGCCGACAGGCCCTCGGCCAGCGCGGTCACCTCGGCCTTCTCCAGGCCGATGGTCACAAGCTGGCCGGCGTGCGCGGCCTGGAGGTAGAAGGCCCGCTCGCCTGGCTGCCCGACGGTCCCGACCACGAACCGCTCCGGCGGGTCGAACACGAATCGTTGCATGCCTGCTTAAACTCCGTTGGTTTCGGACACAGGAGCCGCTCCCCGGGGAGGCATCGCGGCCTCCGGGAAGGTCGACCGACCTTCCACGAACTCCGGCCCACTGGGCCGGTATTCCGCCAGGCCGAGGCCTCCGGTCTGATCTCGCGGCCCACCCTGCCACGTCGTGCCTGAGCCGCCCACACTCCGGTACCACCGGCGCTCTGGTACCTCTGACGTTCGGCGGGCGGCCGCACTGAAAAATCCTACGTCCAGTATCCCCGCCCGGCCGGGGGCCGGGCCACGCCGAGCTGGGCCCGCCAACCGGCCGCCCGGCTGCTACGCCGGCCGGGCGGCCGGTTGGCGGGCGAGGCCGCCGCGGCCGCGGGCGTCCGCCGGCGTGCCGGCCGCGGCGGGCCTGCGGTCAGTGTCGGCCGCCGAGGCGCAGCAGTCCGTGGGGCAGACCACCGGAAACGGTCCCAGCCCGAGGCCGGAACCGAGGTCATCGGCCTGGGCCCGGCCCGGGGCGACCCGTTCGGCCAGCAGGTCGGCGACCATCCGGACGAACCTGGGGTCGGCGCCGACGGTGCCCGCCCGCGTAGCCGTGATCCCGAGCCGCTCCGCGCGGCTCAGTGCGTCCCGGTCGAGGTCCTGGATGACCTCCATGTGGTCGCTGACGAAGCCGACCGGCACCAGCACGACGGTCCGGACGCCGTCCGCGGCCAGCCGCCCGAGCCGCTCGCCGACGTCCGGCTCCAGCCAGGGCACCCGGGGCGGCCCACTGCGGCTGCAGTAGGCGACATCCCACGGGTGGGCCCGGCCACGGCGGTGCGCGACCCGCTCGGCGATGACCCGGCTCGTCGCCGCCAGCTGAGCCGGGTAGGCGCCGCCGTCTGGCCCGCTGTCCGCCGCCTGGCGGCGTGGCACCGAGTGGGCGACGAAGACCAGCTGGGCGTCGTCGCGCCGAGCGGCCGGCAGCGCGTCGATCCCCGCTGTCACCCGGTCGACCATCGGCTCTACGAACCCCGGGTGGTCGAAGAACACCCGCAGCTTGACCAGCTCCGGGCCCGGCTCACCAGCCAGCAGCGTGGTCAGGCCGTCGGCCAGGTTCTCGCGGTACTGGCGGCATGAGGAGTAGGTCGCGAAGACCGACGGCACGAAGACGGCGGCCCGCCGGACGCCGTGGGCGCGCATCTCGGCGAGCGCCTCGCCGAGATAGGGCTTCCAGTTGCGGTTGCCCCAGTAGACCGGCAGCGGCGCGAACTCGCGGCGCAGCGCGGCCAGCAGCTCGCGGCTCTGGTCATTAATCGGGCTGCGGCCGCCGAGTCGGTGGTAGTGCTCGGCCACCTGGGCGATCCGTTCCTCAGGGACCCCCCGCCCGCGGGTGACGTTGCGCAAAAACGGCAGCACATCGTCCGGCCCGTCAGGCCCCCCGAACGTCAGCAGCAGCAGCGCGTCCACCCCGCCTGCCCCGGCGCCGTCCAATTCTTGGCCCACCCGGCCATTCTGCCCGGCCGCCGGCCGGGCACGAGCCCCGCGGGGGCTTGGCCGGCGTGGCCCGACCTCCGGTCAGTGGCCCATGCCGACGCCGCCGTCGACGGGCAGGACCGCGCCGGTGATGTAGCCGGCGCGTTCCGAGGCCAGGAAGGCGACCGCCGCGGCGACCTCGTCCGGCTCACCCATCCGCTTGCCGGGCACGCTCGCGACGATCAGCTCGCGCTGCGCGTCGGTGAGCGCGTCGGTCATGTCGGTGCGGATCGGGCCCGGGGCCACGATGTTCGCGGTGATGCCCCGAGGCGCGAGCTCACGGGCCAGCGACCGGGCGAAGCCGATGAGGCCGGCCTTGGAGGCCGCGTAGTTCGCCTGCGCCGGGTTCCCGGCCAGCGCGACGACCGAGGAGATGAACACCAGACGGCCGTAGCGCCGCCGGAGCATGCCACGTGCGGCCCGCTTGGCGACTCGGTAGGCACCGAGCAGGTTCGTGTCGAGGACGTCGCGGAACGCGTCCTCGGACATCGTCAGCAGCAGTGTGTCCTTCACGATGCCCGCGTTGGAGACGACGATGTCGACCGGCCCGAGCTCTGCCTCCACCTCGGCGAAGGCCTTGTCCACCGACTCGAGGCTCGTCACGTCCAGCCGGACGCCGAACATCCCGTCCGGCGCCTCGCCGCCGCGGCTGGCGACCGCGACCCGCTGCCCGTCCGCGGCCAGGGCCGCGGCGCAGGCGGCGCCGATCCCCCGGTTCCCGCCGGTGACCAGCGCTACCCGACCCTGCCCCGCGTTCTCGACCATGAGGCGGATGGTAGCCGCCCCGGTGCGGCCGACGCCGCACCGTCCGGCTCCGAATCCGCGATCGCGGTCATCGACACGCGCGCGGAACCGGTCGCCGCCCCCGCGCGGCCGCTGGCTGGCCGGCGGCGATGATGCGGACGTGCGGGTGGCGATCAGGGTTGCGCCGGGGTCCGCCCGGCCCGGCGTGGGCGGCGCGGCGGCCGTGCCTGGCAACGAGCCGTGCCTGGTGGTCCGGGTCGCGGCCCGGGCCGTCGACGGGAAGGCGACCGAGGCCGCGCTGCGGGCGCTCGCCGAGGCACTCGGCGTGCGCCGACGCGACGTCACCCTCGTCCGCGGTGCCACCAGCCGCACCAAACTCGTCGAGATCGACGCCCCCGCCGCCGCCGAGGCCGCGCTGCGCGACCGCCTCGACACCCTGCTTCAGTCACACTGACCGTCCCCGATCGGCCGGTCGACCCGGGAAGCCGGTCGCCTGCACGCTGCGTGCCGTTCGCTGGCGGGGATCACATCCGTGGACCCGTTGGCCAGTGCGTACGTTCCGCGCGGGCCTGTCATGGTTGGCGATGGGTCGTCGAGACGGGGACCCGCCCGCCGCGTGGCGGGCACGGGCGACGAGGGACGCGGGGCGACCACAACGTGGCGGGCACCCCGCGCGTCCGGACTGGAGTGGCAGGCGTGGTGTTCAGGACCGGAATCCACCACGTGGAGTACCGGCCGCGGGACCGGTCGTACGAACCGCCGGCCCGCGCCGACCTGCCTCCCGACGAGGCCGCCGTCGCCGGACCAACTGGCATCACCGCCCGGCTGGACGAGGCGAGCGCGGTCGCCTGGCCGGCCGAGGGGCACGTCACAGCGGCGCCCGACCGTGCCACGGCCTCTTGGAACCGTCCAACCGGTCCGGGGACGGCCTCCGCGGAAGCCACCGCCGGCCGGATCGGCGGTCCGGAGGCCGGCCGCCAGGACGCCGAGGCCTTCCAGCAGCGGCATGGTGAGTCCCGGTCCGGGGGCCTGCCGGCGGCCCCGCCCGTGCCGCCGGCGCCGGCCCCGCCGCCGCCTGTGCCCGGGGCGATCGTTCCAGGGCCGCCGGGTGGGGTGCTCGACCTCACCGCCCTCGCTGAGGTCGAGGAGCGGCTGCTCGGGCGCGCCCACGCCGGCATCGAGGGAACGGCCCAGGCTGCCGGGGCAGGCGGCGGGACGCTGGCCGACCGGCGCCGTTCACTGGCCACGGCCGCCTCGTCGGTCGCGGCCGCGCTGTGGTTCGACACGCTGCGCGCCGAGGACCGGGTAAGCGTCACGCCGGACGCCGCGCCGCTGCTGTCCGCCGTCCACGAGCTGCTGGAGGCCGCACGGCCGGCCGCCCCGGACGACCTCGTCGGCCACCTGCCCGGCGTGCCGCCCGCCACCGGCTCGGACGGCTTGGCCGGCGGCGAGCCGGTGGGCCGGCTGCCGGTGCCATCGGGCCGCGCGGCGCGGTCGCTGCGGGCGACCGGAGCGGGCACGGTCGGCCCGAGCGGGACCGTCTGGGGGGCGCTGGCCCGGCGTTTCGCCGGCGCGCGCTTCGACCAACTGCCCGGCGGTCGGATCATCGGCCTGCTGGACTACCCGGAGCTACGGGACGCCGCCGTCTGGGCGGCCGTCACCGACGAGCGGACGCCGTACCTGGGTGAGCTGTTCTGGATCGTGCTGGTGGCGGGGGCAGCGGTCGGCGCCGAGGCCGCCGGCCCGCGGCGGACCGGGCTCGGCGGGCCCGGCGGTCCGGACCGGGCGGCACGGATGTTCGAGGCCGCCGGCTGGCAGGTGCTGACCCTGCGGTACGGCCGGCGCCTGACCGCGCTGTTCGGCCGGCCCGGCGGGCAGGCGTTGCGGGCCCGGCTCGGCCGGATGTCCGAGCAGGAGTACCGGGAGCTGCTCGGCGCCCGCGGGATGGAGCTGCGCCGGCGGCTCGCCGGGCCCGGCGCGGCCGGCGTCGGCGTAGCCGGCCTGCTGGAGACGCTGACGGACGAGCAGATCCACGCCGCGCTGCGCGACCTCGGCGGCCACGATCTGGCACTGCTGATCGACGCCTTCGATGAGATCGCCGACGACCGGCCGACCGTGCTGTTCGCCCACGTCCACGATGCCTGGACCCGCGGACCCGCTGGCCCGGACCTCCGCCCGGGCCCGGGGCCGGCCACCGGCATCACGGCGATCCGCCAGCCGGCCAGCGACCCCGGCGCGGCGGCGCCGGCCAGCGGGACCGGTCAGGCCAGCCCGCCAGCTCCCGCCGGCGCCCGCGGCGCCCGCCTGGCGACCCACGTCGCGTCCTACCTTGACCGCGCCTACCGCCCGGCCGCGAGCCCGCCGCCCGTACCGGCCGACCTGCCTGCCGGTGGCGCGGCCGACGACGCTGACCCCGGCCGGGCACGCGGGCTGGTCGTGAGCCCGCCACCCGGGCCCGGCAGCGTCGTGGCGGGCGGAGGGCCCGCGGACGGCCGCGCGCCGGACCGCGCGGCGTACGGCGGGCCGATCGCCGTGTCGTCCACCCAGGACGCCTTCGGGGATCTGCTACGCCGGCTAGCCGTGGCCGCTCCCGAGACCGCGCGGGCGCTCGTCACGGTCTCCACGAGGGACTCCGACGCCGTCGTGGCCGGCTGGCTGGACCCGGCCGCCGGCGCCGAGGGCGGCCGGGACTTGGAAGCCGGTAGGGCCGGGGACGTAGTGGCCTCGGCCGCGGGCCGGCGGCACGTCGCCGGGGCCTTCGCACCAGGGGCCTTCACCGGGGTGCTGGGCAACCTGGGGGTCGCGTGGAACCGGGAGGGCCTGCCGCTGCTGGCGGTCGGGGTGGCCGACGAGCTGCGGGCCGGCCGGGTGGTGCCCGCCTGGGCGGCCGGCTGCGCGGCCGACGCGCGATCGGTGCTGGCGATCACCGAGGTCACGATCAGCGACCAGGCCTCCGCTGTGTTGGGCGGTGATGGTGCCGCTGGCGCGGGCGGTGCCAGCGGCCGCGGCAGCGGCGGCGGTGCCCGCCCGGCGGCCTGGGCCGCGATGGGCGGCGGGCGCCTTCCCGGCGTGGTCCGCTACGAGCCGGCGTTCGCTCAGGACCTGGCCTGGTGCCTGCTGGCCGGCCTTGGGCGCCTCGGCCGGGCGGACGGCTCGTCCACCCTGCTGCGGTTGTCGGCGCGGCCCGTCGACCAGCGGGCGGCGGCCGTGCCCGCCACCGGCCCGGAGCGGGCCCGTCGGCACGCCGGCGTGCTGGCCGGCGGCTACCGGCTGCGCTCCGGCGGTGCGGAACCGGCGCTGACGCTGGTCGGAATGGGGCCGGTCCTCCCCGAGGTGCTGGCGGCGGCCGACACGCTGACCGACCGGCTGGGCGGCGGCATCGCGGTCGTGGTCGTCACGTCCCCGGACCTGGTGTTCGACGCGCTGCGTGCCCGGGAGGCAGCGCCCCGGGGCGACCACGGCCCGGCGGGCGGCCCGGACGGCGGCGACGGCCCTAGGAGCGACCGCGGGCCGGAGGATGACGATCGGTCCTGGGTGCTCGACGAGATGTTCCCGGCCCGGTCGCGAGCCCCGCTGCTGACCGTCGTCGACGGCGACCCGCGGGAGCTCGCGTTTCTCGCGGCCGTCCACGGGGACCGTCTCGCCGCCCTTGGCCCGACGGACGCCGCCTGGGATGCCCCGGTGCCAACGGCCGCGATCGTCGAGGCCGCGCTTCGCCTGGCGGCATCTGCCGGGTCGGCATAGTGCGCGCTCGGGCTCGGCCGTGGGACGGTCAGCCGCCCGCGCCGGCGTCGCGCAGGGCGAGGGCCTCGCGACCGGCGGCCTGGGCGCCCGCCGCGTCCCCGCGGGAGGCCCGCACCCGGGCCACCTGATCCAGGGCCCACACGAGGTCGCGCAGGACCTCCGGGCGGCCGCCGACGATCTCACGGCGGCGGCGCTCGACCGCCAGCGCCTCCTCGAAGCCGTCGGTTGCCGCCGCCAGGTCGCCGAGCGCTTCCTTGGCTCCGGCGACCTTGTCCAGCCCCACCGACAGGTCGCGCAGCACGGTCGGGTGCTCGCCGTACTCGGTGCGCAGCCACCGGACGAGCTTCAGCGACTCGTCGTAGGACTCCAGGGCGCCGGCGACGTCGCCCTGGTCGTAGCGCATGTTGCCGACCAGGCTGAGCGAGTGGAACAGCGCCCGTGGCACCGTCGGGTCGATGTCGGTCCCGCCGCTCGAGGCGGCGGCGAGGCCCCGGCGCGCCGTCGCGACGCCCTCGTTGTAGCGGGCGAGCGCACCGGGAGTGTCGCCGCGCAGCCGCAGCATGTCGCCGACGTCGAGCAGCCCCCGGGAGATGTCGCGCAGCAGCGGCGCCACCTCGCCGTAGACGGTGAGCAGCCCGCGGCGGACCTCCAACGCCTCGGAGTAGGCGTCCAGCGCCGCCTTGGTGTCGCCCTGCTGTTGGCGCAGGTCGCCGATCCGCTCAAGCGTGTTGGCGAGGCGCTGGCGGGCGGTCGGCGCCGAGGCGCCGTCGGCGAGCAGCCGGTGCGCGAGCGCCAGGCACTCGGTCTGGATGTCCAGGGCGCCGACCAGGTCGCCGAGCACGGCCCGGGCGGCGCCGGCCCGTTCCAGACTCACGCCGAGCCGGCGCTCGGACTCCGGCGTGCGGTCGGCGGTCGCGAGGTGCCGGTTGATCCGCAGCGCCTCCTCGTAGTTCTCCTGGGCCAGCGGCGCCTGGTCGTTGTCGAGGAGAGCGTCGCCGTACTCGATGAGCGCGGCGGCGAGGTGCCCGAGGTCGGCGACTCCGCTGGTCGCCGAGGCGACCCGTTCCCTGCTGAGCGAGACGAGCGCCTCGAGGGCGGCCAGCAGCGTGTCCGGCTCCCCGCGCTCTCGGGCCAGCTTGGCCAGCCGTTCGAGGTTCTGCGGGGTCAGCTGCTGTCCTGCGGCCGCGACCCGACCAGCGTGGTCGTCCATAACCGGAAGAGTAGTAGTCCCCCCGAGCACACACACTGCCGCTTACTGGTCCGGTACGGGCGCGTCCCCAGGACGACGACACCGCGCGTTCCCAGTGTCGCGGCTGGTCACGACCTACGCTCGCACAGAGGGCCGGGCCGGCCGGTCGCCGGGCTCCCGGTGGACAGCCGGTGACGATTCCCACCGGTCCATTCCGGGCCCAGCGGACCGGCCCGAACCAGATCACCCGAAGAAGTGGCCCGGCGGGTAGGCGCGGTCGGTCCGGGAGCGCGGCATGCCCTTCAGCGCGTCGGTCAGCGTCCGGGCCGTGTTGACCAGCGGGACGTGGCTGAACGCCTGCGGGAAGTTGCCCGTCATCCGGCCCAGGCGCGGGTCGAACTCCTCGGCGAGCAGGCCCACGTCGTTGCGCAGCGACAGCAGCCGCTCGAACAGCTCCTGCGCCTCGTCCACCCGCCCGGAAAGCGCGTAGTTGTCGGTGAGCCAGAACGTGCAGGCGAGGAAGGCGCCCTCGCCGGCGGGCAGGCCGTCGACGGCGCCGTCCTCGGCGGTCGGGTAGCGCAGGACGAACCCGTCCTCCATGAGCTCGCGCTCGATCGAGGCGACGGTGCCGACGACGCGGGGGTCGGTGGCGGGCAGGAAGCCGACCAGC
>Ga0134124_10003753_pt1 | contig 12209 bp, 17 predicted proteins | sample KB304_FD_96880 | JGI IMG/M metagenome (GOLD analysis project Ga0134124, IMG submission 96880) | Terrestrial soil microbial communities without Nitrogen fertilizer from Kellogg Biological Station, Michigan, USA - KB3-0-4 | ecosystem: Environmental > Terrestrial > Soil > Unclassified ... | reverse complement strand
GCGCGGGATCGGGGGGCGCCGATTCCATGACGGCCGGTGCTGGCGGCGCAAGCGCAAATCGAGCGGGCTCGAGCAGCGGCGGCAACACGCAGGCCAGCGGCGGTAGCGCGCAGGCCAGCGGCGGCGCTGGAGGTGTCGGGCCGAACCACGCCGGGAGCGGGGGTAGCTCAGGCAGCGTTGGGACCGCTGGCAGCGCCAATCACTTTCCGTGCAAAAACCCCAAGGACCTCGGGAGCGGTTTCGAGCAGTGTGACGGCTTCAAGCATCGCAAACAGGCGCAGACGTGTACTTCACACGTGCCACGCCCGGAGCAGCAGTCGGCAGACAACAGCACCTGCCACTTCGACAGCGACTGCACCGAGAAGGCCAACGGCTGGTGTGCACCGCACCCTCAGGGCACGGGCACGCTTTGCCAATACGGCTGCGTGGCGAGCAGCGAATGCGCGACGGGCCAACTGTGCGACTGCGTCGAGCCCGTCGGGCAATGCGCGGCCGCCGACTGCGTATCCGACGCCGATTGCGCGCCCGGCTTTCTATGCAAAGGCTACGACCGGACGGGGGGGTGTGGATCCATTACCTACACCTGCCAGTCCGCGGCCGACGCCTGCGGCAGCGACGCGGATTGCCCGCAGCTTTCCGCCCAATTCAACCGTTGTCGCTTCGATACGACGAAGCAGAGCTTTCAATGCATCGAGGGCACCTGCGCCTCCGGTCGCCCATTCTTGATTGATGGTTCGCTGCGGGTTGCAGCGCTCACCGCTCGGACGGATTGGAGTGAAGCGGCTGTGCTGCCGCGCTTCGCAGACCCGAACGTGACCGGGCGCGCGGACCTGGCGGCGCATTGGGCGCGCATCGCGCTGCTGGAGCACGCTTCGATCGCGGCGTTTGCTCGCTTCACCCTGCAGCTGATGAGCCTCGGCGCGCCCGCTTCGTTGATTGAGCTCGCCACGGCTGCGATGAGCGATGAAACCAAGCACACCAAAGCCTGCTTCGCGATTGCGAACCACTTCGGCTCGGTGACCATTGGGCCAGGACATTTGGACGTCGAACGCAGCCTGGACGAATCATCGCTGGAGGCGATCGTCATCAATGCCATCCGCGAGGGCTGCATCGGCGAAACGCTGGCCGCCGTCGAGGCGCGTGAGGCAGCGGAACACGCGGAAGATCCTGTCATCCGCGCGGTCCTACGCGAGATCAGCGCGGACGAGACGCGCCACGCCGAACTCGCCTATCGCTTCGTTCAGTGGGCCCTCTCGCTGGGCGACCCACGACTCACCCACGCCGTGCGGCAAGAGTTTGCCGCGCTCGGCGCACGACGAACTCTCGCCTTCGGCGACCTCGGCGAGACGGACAGCGAACTTCTGCGCTACGGAATCGTACCGGAAGCCCGACGTGCTGCGATTCGCAGCCAAACCATCGCCCAGGTCATTCTGCCCTGTTCGCGTGCGCTGTTCGGGACCGCGCTGGCTTCCGCCTCGACTGACGTTCAGCCGAGCGCAGCTAGCACCCGATCCAGTGCTTCGTAACTGAGGTTTGCTCCGCCTTCCATGCCTGAATGCATCATGCCGTCGCGTTCGGCGGTGGTGTGGAAGAGCGCGGTACTGACGAGCTTGGTGCGGCCGTCGGCCAGCTGCTCCAGCGTCATGGTTTGAATCAGCACGTGGGCCGGCATGCCGTCCCACTCGAAACTCGAAACGATCCGCTCGATCGCCGTGATTTCTCGATAACGGCCCTCGAAGCCATGCACGCCATGATCGCTGTGCTCGACGAAGCGCCAATGGCCACCGCGTTCGAACTCGAAGCGCTCGATGACCAGGCGGTTGCCGCGTCCCCACCATTGCGCGATGAGTTCGGGCTCGGTCATCGCCTTCCACACCCGCTCGCGCTTGGCGTTGAAGATGCGCTCCATGCGAAATTCGCGATCACTCGGCGTGCTGAGCAGAGCGCGCGCCGTGGCGCTGATTGTCTGGTTCATCATTCGTTCCCTTTCGTGCGTTCGAGGAATGCCTCGAGGTGGTCGAAACGTTCAGCCAGCATTTGCTGGTAGGCGTTGATCCAAGCGGCCTCGTCTTGCAGGCGACGCGGGCCCAGCTTGCAGCTGCGCACTCGCCCCACCTTCTCCGTCGTAAGCAGCCCGGCGTCTTCGAGGATCGAGACGTGCTTCTTGATGCCCGTCAGCGTCATCTCGAACTTGTCTGCCAGTTCGGTGATCGAGGCGTCACCCCGGCCGAGTCGCTCCAGGATCCCGCGTCGGGTTTGATCCGAGAGCGCGGCGAACGCGCCATCGAGCGATGCCAGAAACTGAACCATCTGGTTCACTATAAGGCAACGGCTTCGCGGTGCAAGCATTTTGAGCCAAATATCCCAACAGCGAGCCCGGCCCAACGGCCAAGCCCGAACCATTGACATATTAGCGATTACTAATATGTTAGGGCATGGCTCACGCCGACAGACACGAAGACGTCTTTCAAGCCATCGCGTCTCCCACGCGACGCGCGTTGATCGACGCGCTCGGTCACGGTGAGCGCATCGTCTCGGACTTGGTGGCTTCACTCGACATCACGCAATCGGCGGTCAGCCAACAGTTGTCGATCTTGAAGAGCGCTGGACTGGTGAGTGAGCGCGCGGAGGGACGCTTTCGTTACTACCGCCTACGCGCTGCGCCGTTGAATGAGGTCGAGGGCTTTCTCAATCGCTACCGCGCTCATGTCGAGCGGCAACTCGACACCATCGGACGCTTGCTCGACGATTTACCGGATCCACCCACATCGCCCCCTCCCCCACTCCAACTCCGCCGCAGAAAGAAAGCCCGATGAGTGCAGTCCGAATCGTGCGCGACTATCCCCACGCGCCGGCCAAGGTTTGGCGTGTGTTGACCGAGCCCGCGTTGATGGCGCTCTGGGGTATGCGACCGGAAGGCTTCCAACCGGTGGTCGGTACGCGCTTCAAGCTGATCGGCGAGGCGAACAAGCATTGGCGTGGTTTCGTCGAATGCGTCGTGCTCGAAGCGCGCGAACCGTCGAAGTTACGCTATTCATGGGTGGGCGACGACGACGGCGCCGAGACGATCGTGAGTTACACCTTGGAAGCGCACACGGGCGGCACCCGGCTCCACTTCGAACATACGGGCTTTACCGGCCTCAACGGACTGTTCATGACTCATCTGATCATGGGTCCCGGCTGGAAGAAGACGCTCGACGGGGAGTTTTCGACCCTGCTGAGGGATGTCGACGACGCGGGTCAATTGCGCCCGGGGAGCGCGCTCCAGCCGAGGTATCCGAAAAAATAGCTAGACCGTAAGAAAAATGTCCGGAAGCGGGCGCCTCACCCGTCGAAGGGGCGAAGTCGGCAAATTCGACCAGGAGAGCCACGATGAGCGAGTTCGTTTACCTGTTCAGAACCAGCGAGGCCCGGCAACTCGAAGCCATGGGTACCCCGGAGCGCGCACAAAAGAGCCTGCAAGTGTGGCTCGCTTGGATCCGTGAGTTGGAGACCCAGGGGCACTTGAAAGATCCCGGGCAGCCACTCTCGCCCGAAGGCAAAGTGGTGCGCGGCCCCAGCCAAGTGATCAGCGATGGTCCCTACGTCGAAGCCAAAGATATCGTGCTCGGCTTCATGATCGTCGAAGCTCGGGATCTGACGCATGCCACGCAGATCGCGCGCGGCTGCCCGATCGCTGCCGGCGGTGGCTCGGTGGAAGTACGCCCGATCGGCATGCCTCCCTCGCCGATACGAGGAGACGCAGCATGAGGCGCATCGTGATGTTCAACCGCGTCTCTGCGGACGGCTACTTTGCGAGCACGGACGGCAATCTCGACTGGACCGTGCCTGATGAAGCCATCGACCGCGCCGGCGCTGCGCGCATGCAGGACTTCGACACCATGCTATTCGGCCGCCACACCTACGACGCGTTCGAGAGCTTTTGGCCCCACGCCGCGCACGGCTCGGAGACCGCGAGCGACCCGCACACCGATGGCCGCCGCACGAAGACCTTGCTGGCGATGGCGGACTGGATCAATCGCACGCAAAAATGGGTCTTTTCGAGCAGCCGGAAGCAGGTCACTTGGCACAACTCGCGGCTCTTCCGGCAACTCGACCCAGCCGAACTCGGCGCGCTCAAGCAGGCGCCAGGAAAGGACATGATCATCTTCGGCAGCGGCTCGCTCGTTTCTCAGCTCACCGAGCACGGCTTGATTGACGAGTATCAATTCATCGTCGGCCCGCTGCTGCTCGGCGACGGACGCTTGCCGATCACTGGGGTGACCGAACGTGTGCCGCTCGAGCTCTTGGAGGCCAAACCTTATCCCTCCGGAAACGTAATGCTACGCTACGCGCGGCGAAAGTGAGCTTGGAGTCGAGCTTGGACTCGAAAGCCCTAATCTTTCGCCGCGAATCGGGGCGGTTGGTGGTCGCGCTCACGCGCATCTTCGGCGTGCACCAGCTCTCGCTCGCCGAAGACGTGGTCCAGGATGCGTTTGCGCGGGCGCTCGAGGTATGGGCAGCGAACGGCGTACCCGAAAACCCGGCCGCGTGGTTGATGACCACGGCCAAGAACCGCGCCCTCGACATCGTGCGACGCGAGCGGACGGCACGACGTTTTGCACCAGAAATGGGGCGTTTGCTCGACAGCGAATGGACACTGGCGCCGCTGATCGACGAAGCATTCGCTGCCCACAGCATTCGAGACGAACAGCTGCGCATGATGTTCTCGTGCTGTCATGCGCAGTTGAACGAAGAAGCACAGCTGGCGTTGATCTTGAACATCTTGTGTGGCTTCAGTGTGCACGAGATCGCCAGCGCGCTGCTCGCCAGCGACGCGGCCGTCGAGAAGCGCATCTCGCGCGGCAAGAAGCTGCTGGCCGAAAGCCCACGCTTGTTCGAGCTGCGCGATGCAGACTTCGCTGCGCGTTCGGCGACGCTGCGAAACGCGCTGTATCTGCTGTTCAACGAGGGATATCACGGTGCTTCGCCCGCGCCGGTGCGCCGTGAACTGTGTGCGGAGGCGCTGCGGTTGACGCAGCTATTGCTCGAGTATCCGCCAGCCGCCACACCTGCAACGTTCGCCCTGGCCGCGCTGTTCTGCCTGCATGCCGCGCGTTTGCCGGAAAAAGTCGACGCCGCGGGCGATTTGAACACGCTCGGCGAGCAGGATCGCTCTCGCTGGGACGCACAGCTCGCGACCGAAGGACTGCGTCTGTTCGAGCGTTCTGCCACGGGAGTCGAACTTTCCGCGTATCACTTGGAGGCTGCGATCGCGGCGGTTCATGTCAGCGCGCGCACGCTGCAAGACACTGACTGGTCGGCGATCGTGACCGCCTATGATCGCTTGTTGGACATCGCCCCCTCCCCGGTCGTCGCGCTCAATCGCGCAATCGCGATCGGCCAGCGTGATGGTGCCGAGCGCGGACTTTCCGAACTGCACGCCATCGTCGATCGCGATCGGCTTTCCAAGTACCCATTCTATCCTGCGGCAATCGCCGAGTTCGAACTGAGGCGTGGCAAGGCGAGCGCCGCGCGCCGACATTTCCAGCTCGCGCTCGCGCTGGGCCGGAACGACGCGGAGCGCCGCTTTTTGGAGAAGCGCTTGCTCGCGTGCGGCTCGAGCGAAGACTAGTGCTTGGACGAATTGCGATTCGCGCAGCTACCGTCGATGCACGCGCTGGCTTTTGCTCGGCCGAACACGACGGTTTCTACCAGTCCCAAGAGCCAACAGCTCGGGCAACCTCGCAGCGCGAACAGGCCAATGGGCAGCGCGGCCACCGCCAACCACGGCTGATCCGAGGCCAAGAACGTTGCCACAACGAACGCGCCCAGACCGATCAGCCCGCGCGCCAAGTGCTCGACCAAGCTCTTACTGGCGAACATCAATCGGCCCTCCCGTCAGCGCTCGGGTCGAGCTCAGGCCCGAGCGCTCGGCGAAGCTGGCCGCGCGCGCGGTGAAGCCGAGTTTTCATCGCGGCCAGTTCGAGCCCGAGCGCAGCGCACGTCTCGGTGCCGCTCAGGCCTTCCAAATCTCGAAGCACGAGCACCTCGCGCGACGGTCCATCGAGCAGGGCTATCGCAGCATGAACTTTGCGCACCAGCTCCCAGCGCTCCAGCGCTTGCTGCGGATCGCCCTGTTCGGAGGGCGCGCCTTCGAGCACGTGGCTGTCGATTTCGCGTTCACCCAGGGCACGGCGTTCGCGCAAGAAAGGTCGTAACATGCGCAGGCACGCGTGGCGCACCACGCTCATCAGCCAACTGAGTGCACTCGGATCGCGCATCACCTCGGGCCGGCGCGACAATTTGCCGAACGCCTCTTGAACCGCATCCTCGGCATCGGACCGATCGCGGCACACACGCACTCCGAAGCGATACACGCGGTCGTGATAAGCGCGCACCAGCAACGCGAGCGCCTCGTCGTCACCGCGCGCTGCCGCCAACGCGTTCATCGCGGGACCGGGGTTGGACACGTGGATTTGCCGATCAGCTTGTAGCCGAGGCAGGTGCCGGCCAGCACTGTAAACAGCAGATACGCCGCCATCGATCCGAATGCTGCCACCCGAATGAGCAGCGGCAACGGCGAAGCCACGCAGCAAGTCACGAGCCCCACAACCGCCACCGCGCGCATCGCGCGGTCGACATTCCCCAGATTTTTTCTCATGTTTCTGCCTTTCGAACAGGAGAAGCCCGCTCGCGGCGCAAAGGATTCTTTTTTACGAAGCTCGCGCGCTCGTCGCGGGGTAGCGGCCTACGGGACCCAGCCCGGCAGTTTGGCTGCTTGTTTCAGCCACTTGGCGAACTGGGCCTCGTCGAACGGGTCCGCTTCACGAATGTCGAGGTAGCGGGTGTCTTTGCCCTTGCTCGCGCCGGGCGGCATCGGGCGCAACGCGGTGCCGCTGAAGAACGCCAGCTTGAGGTAGTGCGTGAAGGTGTGGATGCCGAGGAACCAGCCCCGCCCTTCGATGCCGTATAGAGCAGAGTTCCATTTCACGGCTTTCTGCACACCCGGCACGTGTCGCACGATGAGTCGATCGAGCATGGTCGCCCGTTCGCGCTTCCAGCCCGGCAACGCCTCGATGTATGCCTGCACCGGGGCGTCACCCTCCGCCTTACTGATTTGCGGATTGCCACCCGCAAGGAGTCGGACCCGCTGGGTTGGGAGCTTGGCCTTTGGTCGCGCCTTCTTCGTGGCAGATCGCACTGTCATAGCCGGTCGCCGCGGAGTAGCGCGGCGTCTTCGCGGCGGCAATTCAGCGCGGCTTCTCTGACAGGACGAATGGCCGCAGCCGATGCCCGTCCGGGTCCTGGACCACGAACGTGAAGCCGAACGGCATGTCCGTGGGCTTCTGCAGCACTTCCAGCCCTAGCCCCGTCCACTCCTTGAAGGTTGCGAGTACGGCCTCTCGGCTCGGCTCGCTGAAAGCGATCTCGATGCCTCCAGGTATGGCCGGTTTTGGTTCGATGTCGCTCGCAAGCCAAAGGCCGACCTTGACACCATTGGGCAAAACGAACAGCACGAATGCCTCTGAGTTCTCGACCGGCTTGCAACCGAGCAAGCGGGCGTACAGCTCCGCGCTCCGTCGTGGGTTTCGGACGGGCAGTAACAGATAGTTCAGCGTTCGCATTTAGCCTCCTTTTCGCTGTGAGCTGTAGGATGCATAGCGCGCGCCACTGCCAGATTTTGGCAGCACCCCGACGCGTTCTTCCCGCTCCCCCGTGCTCCCGTCGTGGAAATATTATTACCCGGGCGATATTGACAACCCAATTCACCCGGGTGATAAACCGCCCATGGCCACGTTGGACCGGGTTCAGGACACGGCGCGCTGGGCGGCGTCTGCGCGCGCCGTTGAGTCACAGCGCGCAGACGCGCTGTTCCACGATCGCTTCGCGTCACGCTTCGTGGGCCAAGAGATGGCCGCCATGCTCGACCTTTCTCGGCGTGTCGGAGGCACCTGGCCGGTGGTCGCGCGCACCGTATTGATCGATCGGTTGCTGCTCGAAGCGGCAGCCCAGGGAGCAGACGCGGTACTCAACCTGGCCGCCGGGTTCGACACGCGTCCTTATCGCTTGGTCTTTCCGCGTTCGCTCGTGTGGATCGACGTGGACCACGCCGACATGATAGCGGCCCGCGCACGCGAACTCGACGGAGAGCAGGCGAGCTGCGTCGTCGAACAGCGCACTGCTGATCTCTCGGACGACGCCGTGCGACGCGCACTCTTTGCGGATACCGCCGCGCGCTTTCGGCGTTTGGTCGTGGTCACCGAAGGACTTCTTTACTACCTGCGTGAGGACGCTGCGCTGAACCTGGCGCGCGAACTTCGCACGCTGCACCCGTTCCGCTGGATCTTCGATCTGCACAACTCGGCGGTGCGCGCGATGATTCGAAAGCGAAGCGGTGGAGCCCTGCGCGGCACCGCGGAGATGCACTTTGGGCCCGATCAAGGGGCCGCCATTTTCGAGCAATGCGGTTGGAAGATCCGGAGCGTGAGTTCGAGCGCGAAGACCGCCGGGGGGCTCGGCCGATTGCCGTTCTTGATGTCGCTGTTGATGCGGTTGCCGGCGCCGACCTACGGCAAGCCGGGCTGGCCATGGGCCGGAGTCTGCTCCGCCGAACTCGCTTTGGACGGGGCAGGCTAGACACAAGGGCGCCACAGTCGCCCGGCCGGGCGTTTTTCTCTACAAATCATGGTGAACGACTGCTCGCGACATAGGTCTGAAAAAAGAACAGCAGGCCGTGTCGAATTGCGCTTTTGTCGTTCGTCGCCGTGACAGATGCGAATTCGTCAGCTGCTCGTTGCAGCGACGATCCGCACGTCCAAGGAGAAGAGCATCATGGCCGAGAACACCGTCAAGCTTCACCGCGTACTTCGTGCACCCGCCGAACGGATCTACCGAGCGTTCCTGGATGCCGATGCGATGGCCAAATGGCTGCCACCGCATGGTTTCACCGGCAGAGTCCACCAGATCAAGGCCGAGGTCGGCGGGACGTATCGGATGTCCTTCACCAACCTCACGACCGGGCACAGCCATTCGTTCGGTGGCGAGTTTCTGGAGCTGGTGCCCAACGAGCGCATTCGTCATACGGACAAATTCGACGACCCGAACCTGCCTGGACAGATGCAGACCACGATTTCGCTCAAAAAAGTGGCTGTCGGTACCGAACTGACCGTCGTGCAAGAAGGCATCCCCAGCGCGATCCCGGTCGAGGCCTGCTACCTCGGCTGGCAAGACTCGCTGACCTTGCTTGCCCAGCTGGTCGAAGCCGAGATCAAGGAGTGACTGGCGAGATTTCCGCGGGCGCGAGCTGAAACGCTGCGCGACCGCTCGGGCTACTTGCCCGGGCTGATGGCGCGTTTCCCTCGCGCTCGCGGCAACGCGGGCGCGAGCGCGCTCGCCGTCGCCGCTCGGAGCGCGTCCGCTGCAGCACGGATGTGCGCAGCGAACTCGCCGGGTTTCTTCGCGGAGACCCAGCGTTCGAATCCGACTTTGAACACTGTGATGCCGGACTCGGCGATGACGCTCGCGGCGGGTTCACTGACGCCGCGAGCGTGAAGCGCCTGGGTCACCGCGGCAGCCATCGACGCCATCTTGATCAGCTCTCGCTCGCGGACCTCGGCATGCTCGGTGACGATCGCCCATCGGGCACGGACGTCCGAGAAATCACGCATCGCCTGCAAACGCGCAGCCACTGCCTCGAATGCGCCGATCGTCACGTCCAGCGGTAACGCTTCCTTCGGCGCCCCGGCGACCAGCTCGACGAGGGCCTTTTGCAAATCCTTGCTGCCCGAAAAGAGCACCTCCCGCTTGTCGGTGAAGTGGCGGAAGAAGGTCCGCTCCGTCAGCCCCGCGCGTTCGGCGATGTCCCCAACCGTGGTGTGCGCGTAGCCGCGCTCTTGGAACAGCTCCATCGCCGCCTTCTCGAGGCGTCCACGCGCGTCCGGTTCCCAGCGAGCCATCCAGCTCGACTGTAGCCGAATTGCTGCGCGATGTCAGGGTCTGACACCGTGATTGCAGAGTCTGACATCACATGCTAAAGCTGATGTCGTGTTCTGACATCAGGAGGATTCCATGAAAGTATTCGTCACCGGCGCATCCGGTCACATCGGGTTGCCCGTCGTTCGTGAGCTGCTCTCTGCGGGACATTCAGTCATCGGTTTGGCGCGCTCCGAGGCGTCCGCAGCAAAGCTCGAATCCGTGGGCGCCCAGGTCTTGCGCAGCACCCTCGATGATCTCGACGCGCTGCAAGCGGCCGCGCGCAGTGCCGACGGCGTGATTCACCTCGCGTTCAAGCACGATCTCGCGCTCGCTGGCGGTGACTTCATGGGCGCCGTGAGCGCAGACTTGCGCGCGGTCGAAGCGCTCGGCGCAGCCCTCGAGGGCTCCGGAAAACCGTTCGTGAACACGACAGGCACGATGCTTCTCGCCCACAGCGTCCAGGGCCGCGCGGGGACTGAAGAGGACTTGGCACAAGACGGCGGCAACCCGCGCGCCGCCTCGGAAAAACTGTCGCTGGCATTCGCCAAGCGCGGCGTGCGCACCTCGGTGGTGCGACTGGCGCCGACCGTCCACAGCTCGCTCGATCACTACGGCTTCATCCCGATGCTCATCGCGTCGGCGCGCAAGAATGGCTTCGCCGCCTACGTCGGCGAGGGCGCCAATCGCTGGCCTGCGGTTCACACGCTCGACGCCGCCAACCTCTATCGCTTGGCGCTCGAAGCGGCGCCGGCAGGCTCGCATGTGCACGCCGCCGACGACGAAGGCGTCCCCTTCCGGGCGCTCACCGAGGCGATCGGCAAAGGCCTCGGGGTGCCCTCGAAGAGCATCCCCGCGGAGCAAGCCAGCGCGCTGTTGGGCGGTTTTTTGGGCATGATCGCGCAACTCGACAACCCGACTTCCAGCGCTCGCACGCGTGAGGTGCTCGGTTGGAAGCCGACGCACGCCGGGCTCTTGGCAGATCTCGCCGAGCGCCACTACTACGTCAATATGGCGTAGCAAGGGACACGAGCCACCGCGGAAGTCACCCTCGCGACTTACTTGATGTGATGAACGATGGACACTGCAGCATTGTGGCGGTTCACGGTGATGTCTAGTTGGGAGGCAGTTCGGAGCCGGGCGTAGGCTTCCAACGCTTTTTCGGGGCTGCCCATGTTGAAGCCGTTGATCGATTCCAGGCGGTCTCCGCTTTGCAGCCCGAGGACACCCAAAAGCGTGTCCGGCTTGAAACCGAACAAGCGAATACCGAGCACCTTGCCATCCTTCGTGTCGGGCACGAAGCGCGCGGACTTCATCAGCAAAGCTTGATTCTCCAAGATCTTGTCGACGACGGAGCGGTCGATATTGAACTCGGTGTCGCTGACCTTCTCAATCTTGGACTTGATTTGCGACAGCAAACCGCCGGAGTCATCGGGCGGGGGGGCTGGCGGCCGTTCCCCTGGGCCGGCGGATGCCGCAATCGCGGGCAAGGTCGGCTGGGTCTTGAACAACATGGCCTGGCACAGCGTGCTGCCCGATGACAGCCAAACCGCGGGCGTGTTCTCACGCGGGTTATAGCCGATGAACTCCACCTTCTTGCCGCCCACGTCGTCGCCCACGCGATGCATGCGCGGACGCGGATCACCCGGTGCCTGCAGCGCAGCGACGGACGAACGCGGATCGTCCGACTCGGTGACGATGTATACGGTCGGCGCGTCACACATGGGCGCGGTCAGCGGATCGGTGTTTTCTAGCGGAGGACTCTTGCCCGGCCCGAGCGCGTCCTCGTGCGAAAACTTCGCGGCGTTGAGCGGCCCGGTGATCGAGTCGAACGGGTTGCGAGCAATAATCGCGTCCGCAGTCGGGCGATCGTGCGTCGTAGTCGGTGCTGCAGCGGCCATCACGCGCGACGGCGGCGCGCTGGTCGCGGAGCCAGAGAACGCCATTCCGATCAGCCGCGTGGCGCCCGCGGCCTGGAAGTACGCGGTAAGCGCAACGAACGTCAGCACGACACCGAGAAAGTACTTCTTGAGTAGGAGATCGAAACTCATGAGTCCCAGCGCCGCCTCAAGCGAGAGACGTGCCAGCGCTCGTCCCCCAAAAAAACCGACGAATTTCCCGGCACCTTTCGCAAGTGATCGCGATCCGTACGAGCCAAGCTGGCAAGCCTCGCCAGCCAGGTCGGACGCGCTCGACAGACTGGCAAGGCAGCGCACTCGCCTTCACCCCGCTTGCGACAGTAGCAGTGGCCGCAG
>Ga0134124_10003752_pt1 | contig 12211 bp, 7 predicted proteins | sample KB304_FD_96880 | JGI IMG/M metagenome (GOLD analysis project Ga0134124, IMG submission 96880) | Terrestrial soil microbial communities without Nitrogen fertilizer from Kellogg Biological Station, Michigan, USA - KB3-0-4 | ecosystem: Environmental > Terrestrial > Soil > Unclassified ... | reverse complement strand
TCACGGAAGCGACGCACAGTGAGGACCTCGAACTGCGCGTCAGTGCAGTCAACGCGCTATTGAAGGGCAAACGAGCAGAAGCGTATGCGGCGGCCGTATTGGTATTGCCGCTGATCGAGGACGGCGAGATGTTGTCCTCGTTGATTGACGCCTTGGGGGAGTCTCACGATCCTCGTGCGTTGCCCGCGCTCGAAGGGCTTTTGGAGAACGCGGGGCGCGAGATCCACTTGCACGCCATCAGCGCGATGGGTGAGCTCGGCGTGGCGAGTGCGGCAGAGCGGCTCTCGGGGTTCTTGCAGGTCGGCTCGAGGGAAGAGTTCAGCGCCGCCGTCGAGGCTTTGAACCGGCTCGTTCCGGAGCGGCTCGCCGATCAGCTGCGGGCCGTGCTGGCCTCGGAAAATGGCGAACGGCGGGTGCTGGCCCTGGCCCTCATGGCTTCACTGAAGCTGCCCGGCCTTTCGTCGGTGATGCGGCAGCAATTGCAGAGCGGCGACCCCTCGCGAGTCTCCTTCGTGTTGAGCCAACTGACCCGCGCTCCGGATCCTTCATTCGAGGCGGAGCTGGTCGCGTTCGCCGAGCACGCGGAAGTGCGCGAGAAGTACCAAGCCCTGCAAGCTTTGTCGCGGCTCGAGACACCAAGTGCGCGGGCCGTCGTCGAGCGGCTGTCGAGCTCACTTCCGGATTCGCTCGGGGAGCAATTGCTCGTCCCGAGCGAAGCCGATCCGGAGCAAGCGCGTGAACGACGGATCACGTCACTGAAGAGCGCAACCGGCAGGCCCGCGGGATTACTGTTCCAGATCGCTGGGGATCCTGCGCCGAGCAGCCAAGAGGCGCTCCTCCGCTATCTGTCCACGCACGATATCGAGGCGGGTGATTTCGCCATCGTCGTGCAGTCTGCCCCGGCGAGCACGGTGCAACAACTGATCGCTCGAAGCGCCAGCGCCTCCGAGAGCGTTCGCGAAGGATTGATGCGAGGGCTGGCGCGGCGCGGCGATCCGCAATTTGCGGACGCGCTGCGCGTCCATTTGCAGGATCCGACGACCCGCAACAGCGCCTTGACGGCGTTGGTCGAGCTCGGCGACAACTCCCTGCTCCCAGAACTCCAGCGGCTCGCTCAAAGCGACCAGGAGAGCGACCGCGATCTGGCGGTGCAACTCTTGGCCACCCGCAGCGATCGAGCAGCCAGCGACGAACTCGAGCGCCTGGCCTCCGATGTTTCGACGCAGGTCATGAGTAGCGCCCTGCACGCATTGCAGACACGTGCTCCCGAACTCGTCGCTCGAAGCGCCGAGCGAGCGCTGCGCCAGGCCGCGCCGGAGGATCGCGCGAGCGTACTTTCGTCACTCAGTGATCTGAAAGCCAATTTGAGCCGACCGTTGCTCGAACAGTCGCTGCTCGACACGGACGACTCGGTAGCGGTGCAAGCCATTCAGGCTTTGGGCAATCTTCAGGGCCCGGCGAGCGCCCAGCGACTGCTTTCGGTCGTCAGCGACCCGAACCGCTCCGAGGAAGTGCGGCGAGAAGCCGCGAGCGCGCTCCGCTCCTTGGGCGGTCCATTGGCTCGAGCGAACCGCGCGCTGCTCGATTCGCTGAGCGAACCCGAACCCGAAGCCGAGGGATCATTCGTATGCAACAACTGAGGGTCATCAGCGGAGCGTTGGCCGTGTGGCGACTGCTGGCCCTCGTCTCCAGCGCGAGCGCGCTCACGCTCGCGCTCTGCCCACCACCAAAATCGCGAACACCGACGCACTCCAGCGCGACGGAACGGCTCGCGCCGAGGCCCGCGCTCAGCGCGGTCAGCCTGACTCCACAGTCGGATGGCCGACACTACGAGGCGCAGCCCGCGGCGCTCGACGCCCTGATTGCCGCAGCGCAACAGGACGATCCGGCATCGCGGAGTGCCGCGCTGGAGGGCATCGCGCAGCTGCGCGGTGACCGCGCGCGGGAGTTCTTGGCGCGCCGCTTCGATGCCGCGAGCGATGCCGAACTTTCCGAGTTGGCATCGGCATTGGCCACGCTGGGTGACGCCCCGGCGCGGGCGCTCTTGCGCGCCGCCGCGCGCTCGGCTCGAGCTGCAAAGCGCAGCGCTGCCTTCGAAGCGCTCTCCAGCCTCGACAGCCCAGACGTCCGCGAGTTCATGGTGCAAGCGCTCGACTTCGCGGATCCGTCGCCCGCTGCCAGCTACTTCTCGCTCTGTCGTGAACCACAGGCGATTTTTGGGCTGGAGCGCGTGGCGCGCAAGGGTGACAGCGATCAACGACGCGCCGCCATCGACGCCCTGTTCGCGCAAGGCGAGCTCGCGGAAGATGCGATTTTTCGGCTGGTCCGTGGCGACGACGAGCTGTGCGACGCATTGCTCGAAGGGCAGCCGCGCACCCCCGCGGCACGACGCGCCCTGCGCCGTGCGAGCATTGCCCGGCTGCGCGAGGGCGCGCTGAGCAGCGGTTCGGTGTTTCAGTTTCTGGAGCGAGATCTGAGCGGTGAGGCTCGTGAAGCGCTCGTTGCAGCGGCGCGTGATCCGGGCAGCCGCGACAGCGCGCTGAGCTCACTTTCCGCGCGGGGCGACAGCGGTTCGCTACGCGCTCTCAGCACGCTTGCCAATGACGTCGAGCGCGGGCTTTCGGAACGCGCGGCCTGCGCGCTGCTTGCCCAGCCCGACTCACGCTGGCGCCCGTTCCTCTTGCGCCCGAATCGGGCCCGCTTGCCGGACGCCACGGCCGCCGCGCTCGAGCGCATCAACGCTCCAGGCGGGCGCGCCATCTGAGGCCGATACATTCGGAGCTTCGCCGGCCGAGAACGGCTAGTATGTCCGGTTCGTGAAGCCCCCGAGTCAGCGAGTTCCTGCGGAAGCGCGCCCGAGTGCGAGCATCTGGGTACTGGCAGTCGGATTGCTGCTCACTCCGGTCGCGGTAGCGATCGCGGCCGCGCTGGTCCCACAGCTGCGAGTCACTGAAAGCGTGGCCAACGCCAGCGCATTCGTCGGCGCGACGCTGTTTCCGATCGTCGGGCTCTCGCTCGCAGCGCTGGTCGAAGTACGCTTGGCGGTTGCGCTGTCGGTCGCGGCGGTCGCTGCCGCAGCGTTGCTGACATTCGCCGTGTGGCAACCGACTCCCGTCGTCACGGTGCTCTTGGTCGACGGCGCGTTGGTCGTCGTGTCGTGGGCACTCGGCTGCACGCTCGGGCGCCGGGTGCAGCACGCCTCGCATTTGCTTCCTGCGTGCGTCGTGGCGGCGAGCGCAGATCTGGTGTCGTTGCTTTCACCCGAGGGACCGAGCCACGCCATCGCCCAGAGTGAACGCGCGTTGTCCGTCCTCGCCGTGTGGTTCCCAGTGGCGGGCAGCTCGGCCTTGGCGCCCGCCCTGGGCGTCGGAGATCTGCTGTTCATGGCGCTCGCCATGGGTGTCGCGCGCGCGCATGCATTGCCCTACGCGCGCACCGTGATCGCGTGTGCCGTGGGCACCGCGCTGGCAGGCGTGGCGGCGGCTCGTTCCGGACTGGCAATTCCCGCCTTGGTACCGATCGCGGTGATGCTCGTGCTGGCGTTGCCGGCAATCAGGCAGCTCCGCCGCAGCGACCGCGCGGTTGCGAGTTGGTCGATGCTGATCGCCGGCACGCTGGCGCTGGCGACCCTGGCACGCACGTTGTTGAGCGTTCGCTAGCTTCAGCGGCCGGCGCGGTGCAGCGCTTTCGACGTCGCTTCCGCGTTCTTGACGGCTTCGCCGGCAGCCACGAGGCGCGAGTTGGAGCGCTCGCTGACGTAATACGCTTGTTGCTCGGTCACCAGGTACCAGCGCTCCAGGCGACCGGCGCTGAGCACGTCCCCGATGTCGCGCAGTTGCCCGGCAGCGACACTTGCTACCGCGCACAGCGTGTCGACGTCGAAGCTGCCCGCGGATTCGAGCGCTTCACCAGCGTCCGAGCTCGACGCCACGCCCCGAACCTTGAGCTCTTTCAACAGCGCATCCACGTCCGGCCTCATTCGTCGACCTCGATCTTTCGGCCGCGATACATGACGAAGTTCTTGGCCTTGGCGTTCGGCTCGGGCGCGGGTGCAGGCGCCGTCTGCGGCAGCTTTGCGTCAGCCGTGATTGGCTTCGGTGCCACGGGCGGAATGAGCCGTTTCGTCGGCGGCGGCGCGCTGGTGAGCGCCGCGGACTTTGCAGTCGGTGGCACCGGCGGCGCGGCTTCGACGGGCGGCACGAGTCGCAACGCTTCGCTCGAAAATGACTGCCGTTCGGCTGGGTCATCGATCAACAGCGAGAGCCGTTTCACGAACTCGGGATAGGCCTGAACGGTGGGTTTGCCAGTCTTGAGGCGCTGCTGAACCGCGAGCCTGCCGACCGCGCCGAGCGGTTTGGCAAAGAGCTGCGTCAGACGCGCGATGGTCGCGTCGGAAACCGGATCGCTGGGCGATGGTCTCACGACCAACGCGGTGCCGGAGACCTCCGAGAGCTCATTGTCCGGCAGCGACGAGATCGTGGAGCGGAAGGCAATCGCTGCGCCGCCTGCTTGCTTGGCCAAGGACTGCAGCTTCGAGGCGGCCGCGTTGAGGCTGACGGAGAGCACGGTCGGGTGCACCTGCTCCGTGCCGATCACGACTACCGCGTGGCTCTCGACCCAGCGGATCAACACCGTCGCGCTTTCGAAGTAGAGGGCGAACGCTTGGCTGCGTGAACTCTCCAAGCTTTCGAACGTGTCGAGTGCTTCCTGCACCCGCCGAGTCACGTCCGCGAATGCAGCAGCAGGCAGCCCCATCAGGCTATGATGAGCAACGGACTCGCCGTCGGGTCCGACCAGCGCAATTCCGAGCACGTTGGCGACCTCGGCGACTTGCGCCAACGCGAGCGGGACGCCGGTCGAAGCGGTATGATTCGAGACGTCCGGGTGGAGTGCGCTGGGCTGCCGCGCGGTGGCAGGATTTACAACCGTATCGCTCCCGGGCTGCGGGCGGGGAGCGCTGGCAGCGCGAGACGTGACCGTCGCGGGCGACGACGACGTGTAGTCGGTCGCCGACGAGGCGTGCTGACCAATTGCCATATGAAAGGCCTGCGCCAAGTCTTTTGCAGAGGCGAAGCGTCGCGCCGGATTCTTGTCCAACGCACGCTGGAACCAGTCATCCACGGCGCGCGGCAAGCCGGGCGCGAGTCGCGTCGCAGGAACGGGGTCCTTGCTGACGATGCCGATCAAAAGCTCGGCCAGCGAATCACCACCGAACGGAACCACGCCCGTCAAACAATGATAAGCAACGACCGCCAACGAAAATAGATCCGATCGGAAGTCGACATCGAGAGAACCATGGGCTTGCTCGGGGCTCATGTACGCCGGGCTGCCAACCAGCTGCCCAACGGCGGTGCCGACCAAATCTTTGCTCGTCTTTTGAGTGGACTTGGCCACGCCAAAATCCAGGATCTTGAGTACGAAGCCTTCGTCGTCACTGGCACCGACGCCGGTGAGGAACAAGTTGTCCGGCTTCACGTCGCGATGCGCGATACCGAGCGCGTGCGCCCGAGCGAGCCCACGACAGGCGTGGCTGACGATGCGCGCGGTGATGGCCGGCGAGAGTCGACCGCTGCGTTCGAGCAGCTTGCCGACGTCTTCACCTTGCAAGTACTCCATCGCGATGTATAGGCGCCCCGAAGCTTCCGCGCCAAAATCGAGCACGTTCACGACGTGGGGGCTGTTGATGCGCGCCGCTGCTTGGGCTTCCAGCGCGAAGCGGCTGCGGTGGTCCTTCTGATCGCGAAACGCGGCGTCGATGAACTTGACGGCCACGTCGACATCCAGCGACAAATGGCGGGCGAGCCACACCGAGCCCATCGACCCACGACCGAGCAAGCGCACGAGACGGAACCGACCGGAGATGGTGGCTCCCGGAAAGATGCTGGGCGCAGACTCGGATGACGGACCGTTGGGGGGCATTCAGCGGTTCCAGGTGCCGGCCATGAAGGTTGACACCGCTACCTGACCTCAAAGCATCCTCCCGATGCCTCGTTACTGTCAAAGCCTGATTGCCAGACTGCCTCGCTTCGACCTTCTCCTTTGCTGCCTCTCCGTCCTCGTCCTTCTGCCTTCGCGGTACTCGGCGCGGAGCGTGTGGTTATGCACTGGCGAGAAGGTCGTTCGTCACGCGCGTGCCACGCGGACTTAGCATGCAGCCGGCGTCAGCCCATTCGTGTCGCGACGCGGAGCGCGCGACGCACGCGCACCAAGACACGTTGCGGAAACATTTGAATCGGGCTTGTAGGCGCTTGTGGTTTGGCAGTGCGTCACCAGCACCAGGCCACGCCCGCAAGCGCAGGCGTGGCCTCTTGCGCGTCGGAGCGCGCCCTGTTCAGGGCGCGGAGGCGAAAGACGTCGACCGATGTTGATGGAGGCGGAACCAGCTTTCCGAGTCGAATGCGGGATCAGCGGTGCCCAACCTCGTGCGCGTCGCCTCCAAGGTGAGTTTGCAAGCTTCCGGTTTGTCCCCGCCCGTCGACTCGAGCTCGCCTTTCCCCAGGGTGAAGCTGCCGGAGTCGGAAGGTTTCACGGGGGAGTGGGGGAAGATGCAGTCGCCGTCGAAATCGAACTCCATTGCGTCGTCGCTGCCCGAGGGTGCCCAAGTCACTTCCAGATCGTCGTTCTTGCGAGATAGGTCGTCTTTCGGTTTGTCGAGCGTGAAGGGTGCTGGCAGCGTGCCCGAGTTGTCCGAGGCCGTGGTGTCGTGCGGCCGCTCGAGCACGACGTTGAACGCGGTGTCCGCGCCCACGCCAGTGAACTTGGCTTCGAACTTGCCGGGTTCGTCGGTCATCGACAGCGTCTTCATTTGATCGCCCGCGGTGGCGATCAACACATCGCCGTCTTCGAGGTTGATATAGGTGTTGCTGCTGGAACCGCCGACTCTCAATTCCACGTGCACCGTCGCCGTCGTATCGGTGTCGGCATAGACGTCAGTCAGCGCGGCAATGCCGCCTGTTTTGATGTTCTTCGAAGACGTTGTTTCCTTACTGCAGGCCACCGCGAGCAAGCCCACGAGTCCAGCCACCACCAACGAACGACACTCGAGCATTTGGTCACCCTTTCGAGAAAAAGCTAACTATTCAAACCTTAGACGGACGTGGGCGCGTAGACAATCAATGGCGCCCTTTCGGCGTCTTTCCGAGTAGTTCGCCGGAAACCACGTATGGAGAGCTCAGGCGCGGGTGAGACGACTGTGGCGTCTTTGAGCCCACATTTCGCGCGCTGCACCGCTGACCCAGTCACCAAAAGGCATCGCGAAAAACCGGACAGGCCCTGAGCGCGATAACTGCCCTCGGCAACGACGACTGCCCTCGACGACATGAACGATGTCCGCTTCCTGTTCTCGCGGTTTCGATTTTGTTGCGGCACGCGATCACGCGCGTTGCGCGGACGAAAGCAAAACCGTCGCGCAGTTGAGCTTGCATCGGCGAACACGAACGACCATGTAGCAGTGATTGCGTTTGGCTTCCTGCGCTCCGTCTTCGAGTCGACATGAGCACGCCAGGCCCTCGCTGCTTCCGTTAGCGCATGCGAGCAAGCGCACCGCTTCATCTTTCAGGAATTCGTCGTCTCATGGTCATGCGCTCGCTTTCGCGTTTCGGGTTTCACACTCTTGGCTTGCTGTCTCTCGGCTCGCTCGCCGCGCTCACGCTTGCACCGCGCAGCGCTCACGCGGCCGCACTGTTCACGGAAGGCACGTTCAAATCCCTGGGCACCGGCACCACACAAGCCTGCAACAACACCGGTGACCCCGGTTGCTGGACGAATTGGTTCGAACTTGCCGACATCGACGCGGACGGCGACTTCGACATCGTGATGGCCAACGGCGGTGGGCTCTTCGGCCCCGGCAATCAGGAAGACTCGGTCGTGTATCTGAACGACGGCAAGGGCACCTTCCTCGACGCGACGAGCGGATCCTTCTCTGCCGCTCCCAGCCAGCTGCGCCAAGTGGCCGTCGGCGACATCGATGGCGACGGTGATGTCGACATCTATCAGCCGGGTGCCTACGGCACCGACGACGACAAACTCTGGGTGCAAACCAGCCGTCGAGTCTTCGCGGATCAGGCCGGCACACGGCTACCCAAGCAGACGGCGTCGCACGCCGGCTCCGCGCATTTCGGCGACCTCGACGGCGACGGTGATCTGGATCTCGTCGTCGCTGATTGGGGTGACGCGGGCGCGAACACCGTTTCCAGGTTGATCCTGTACAGCAACGACGGGTACGGGAACTTCGCGCTGACGGAGACCCAGAAAGACGCGCCCTCAGCCACCGATCATTTCCCGCCCACGATCGCCGCGACACCCGACGTGCCCTATTACGGCTCACGTCCCACGGATCTCGACTTCGCCGACGTCGACGGCGATTTCGATCTCGATATTCTGGTCAACCATCGGCAGGGTTACAGTCGTCTCTTCCTGAACGACGGACGCGGCTACTTCAGCGATGGCACTGGCTTTGCCGGCACGCGGACCGCGGACATCACCGCCAATTACGCGCCGAAGCGGGGCCCGTACGCGAACAACCAAGAGGCCTGTGATTTGGATCACGACGGAGATCTAGATCTGGTGCTCGACAACGCAGGCCGCGCGCCCGACGGCGCGCCCGCGGACATGAACGTTACGCAGCTACTGCTCAACGACGGACACGGCGTGTTCGTCGATGAGACAGCGACTCGTGTGTTCGGCGAACCCGCGGCTCGAGACGGCGCTGCCAAGTGCGCCGACGTCAACGGTGACGGGCACTACGACATCGTGGTCGGCAGCCGCACGCACGGCTCGGAAAAAGTGCTGCTGAACGATGGCGCCGCCGTCTTTACGTATGCGGCGGACGCCTTGCCGCCATTCACCGACCTCACGCTCGCGCTCGACCTGGGCGATCTGGACGGCGACGGCAAAATCGACCTCGTCACTGGCCAAGGTGAAGGCACGAAGACGGTCAGCAACGCCACCACCCTACGAAACAACCGCGTGTACCACGGGCTCGCGGCCGACGTCACTCCGCCCACCTTCCGTGCCATCGAAACGCCGCTCGCAACGGTCGGCGCGCCGATCGTCTTCCGCGTCGCCGTCAGCGACAGCACCACGAATCAAGCCGGCCAAATGGCGACGCTGACGGTGCCGTACACCATCAAAGGACAAACCAAGCAAGCGACGGTGAGCTTCATCGGCGGTGACCTGTTCCGCGTCACGATCCCAGCTCAGGCGGATGGCACGGTAGTGAACTACTCGCTGACCGCGGTCGATCGGGCGAAGCTCACGACCAAGCTCTCGAAGGTGCTCAACGTCGGAACAGCGCCGACCGGGGGTGAAGGCGGACAAGGCGGCAGCGCTGAAGTGGGCGCCGGAGGCGAAGGCGAAGGCGAAGGCGGAGCAGTGAGCGCTGCTGCGGGCAGCGGCGGCTCGACCGTCGAAGGTGAAGGCGGTGCCAGCGAGCTGCCGAGCGCGGGCACCGGGGGCAAGCCGTCCAGCGGCAAGCCAACCACCGGTGGCACGCATGCGGGTGGCGCCTCTCACGAAGGCGGAGAATCTGGCTCGAGCGAGGCGCTCGAGCCGAGCCCCGCAGCGAGCGACGACGAAGGTTGTAGCTGCTCGATGGCGCCGATTAGCGGCGGTCGCGGAATCGTCGGGCTCGGAGCCGTCCTGACGCTGCTTGGATTTGCACGCCGTCGTCGGGGCTCCGGCGACCCGATGCGCCGATGACCGCGAGCGAAGCCGCTCGAAGCGACGCCGAGTACTTCGAGCTGGGTGATTTCGAGCTGCAATCGGGCGAGGTGTTGCGGAGCGCGCGACTGGCCTACCGGGCGCTCGGCCATTTGCACGCAGCGCGCGAAAACGCCGTGCTATTCCCGACTTATTACACGGGGACCCATCGAGAGAACGAGAAGCTCGTTCAACGCGGGCGTGCCCTGGATCCGGCGCATTGGTTCGTCGTCATCCCCAACCTGTTCGGCAACGGGGTGTCGTCATCACCGAGCAATCATCCGACGCAACCGGGTGCCGCCTTCCCGCGCGTCACCTTGCTCGACAACGTGCGCGCACAACAGCGCCTGCTGCGTGAGCGCTTCGGCATCGAGTGCGTGGCGCTCGCGCTCGGCTGGTCGATGGGCGCGCAACAGGCCTATCACCACGCTTCACTCTTCCCGGAGCGGGTTTCGAGCTTGCTCGCCGTGTGCGGTTCGGCGCGAACCGCGCCCCACAATTGGGTCTTCCTGGAGGGGGTCAAAGCGGCGCTACTCGCCGATCCGGCGTTCGCGGAGGGCCACTATCGCGAGCCTCCCCTCCGCGGCCTGGGCGCGTTCGGACGCGTCTACGCCGGCTGGGCCTACAGTCAGGCATTCTTTCGCAATGGCGAATATCGCGCGCTCGGCTACGACTCGCCGCAAGCCCTGCTCGACGCCTGGGCCCTCGATCATCAGGCGTGGGACGCGAATGATTTGCTGTGCATGCTGAGCAGCTGGCAACACGCGGACATCAGCGCCAACGATCGCTACCAGGGCGACTTCGAACGCGCGTTGCGCGCGATCGAGGCTCGCAGCATCATCATGCCCGCGACTCAGGATCTCTATTTCCATCCAGACGACAGCAAGCTCGAAGTCGCGCGGATCGCTGGCGCCGAATTGCGGCTGATCGAATCGAGCTGGGGGCACGTCGCAGGCGGCCCCGATCGCAACCCGCAAGCGAGCGCGCAGATCGACGCGGCGATCCGCGCGCTGCTGGGCACGCGCTGAGTCTTTCTCAGATGAAGGTCAGGTGTGCGCGCCGCTGCTCTTCGTGGACTGAATAGAAGCCGCGCTCCCACTCGTGCAACTTGTGATTGAGATAGATATCGCGATAGAAACTGCCAAACGCGGCGGTGGCGAGGTCATCGCCCTCGAAGCCCTCGAGGGCGTGCAGCAGTGTCCGCGGCAAGAGCTCGATACCGGCCGCTTTCAGCTCCTTCCGGCCGCGGCGGTAGAGATCGTCGTTCAGGGGTTCACCGGGATCCAGCTCTCGCTCGATGCCGTCCAGGCCCGCAGCCAGTGAGATGGCCGCTGTCAGGTACGGATTGTTGGCCATGTCGACCGCTCGATTTTCGACGCAGTGGCGATTGCCCGGCAAACGAAGCATGGCACTGCGATTGTTGCGGCCCCATGCAACCAGCACCGGCGCCCACGAAAAATCTGCCAGGTCGCCCCGAGCGATCAAGCCCTGATAAGAGTTGTACGTGGGGCACGCGACCGCGCTGATCGCTGGGGCGTGCGCCTTTAGACCAGCGATGAAGTGAAGCGCCAAGTCCGAGCAAGCAACGCCATAGCGGCCCGCGAGCTTGCCTTTTGCTCCGGGGTCGGGCGCAAACAGATTCTTTTCGCTCTTTGCGTCGGCGAGCGACATGTTGAAGTGCGCGCCGCTCCTGAAATCATCGGCGAACGGTTTGGGCATGAAGCTTGCGATCGCGCCGATTTGCTCGGCAACCTTCTTGACCATGAAGCGCAAGAACACGAAGCGATCAGCCATGGTCAGCGCGTTCGTGTAGCCAAAGTCGAATTCGTACTGCCCGCGCCCGCACTCTTGATCGTAAGAATAAAGCCCCCAGCCGAGCTCTCGTAAGTAGCCTGCGAGCGGATCCAAGAATTCCGACGATTCGCTGGCGAGCGTCAGGTCGTAGCAAGCGTTGGGGCCTTGAAAACGCGTCTTCGTGATCGGAGCGAGCTTGCCCTGTGCGTCTGGCTTCAGCACGTAGAACTCGGGCTCGATGCCGAGGTTGAACGAAAACCCCATCTCGTTCGCGCGCGCGAGCACGCGCCGCAGGATGCCACGCGGATCTCCTGCGTACGGTTCACCGTGGTAATAGAGATCACTGCTGAACCACGCGCGCGTCTTGTCCCAAGGCAGCACGATGGCGCTGTCTAGATCGGGGACCGTCGCGCACTCGTCTTCTTGTGGCCCCGCGAGCCCCAGGCCTTCCACCGCGCCCACGGTGTACAGTTCACTGCCGTCACACAGGTGCTCGAAAGACTCGATCGGCGTGAGCTTGGCCTTGGGGATGCCGTGAATGTCGACGAAGGTCCCGAGGCAACTCTTCACGCCTTCGTCGGTCAAGCGCTGCTTTAGCGCCGCCACCTTGGCTCGATCTTGGTGGAAACCGTGCGGAACACCGAATTGCGGAGTGTCATGGAGCATGGCTCGACGGTACGAAACGGCGCGAGGCCGCGGCATGTCTCGCGCGTGTCCG
>Ga0134124_10003750_pt1 | contig 12213 bp, 10 predicted proteins | sample KB304_FD_96880 | JGI IMG/M metagenome (GOLD analysis project Ga0134124, IMG submission 96880) | Terrestrial soil microbial communities without Nitrogen fertilizer from Kellogg Biological Station, Michigan, USA - KB3-0-4 | ecosystem: Environmental > Terrestrial > Soil > Unclassified ... | reverse complement strand
TCAGCGAGCGCTCAATCTCCTTAAGGACGTCGGACGGCTCGTTCGTCCGATCTGTGGATGTGGCAAGCAACGGCGGTGTCACTTGGCGCTGATTCACTAGGACAGCCACTAACGCGAGAACCGCGACCAACAAGAGGCGCGTCGACCATGCAACCATTACCGCCTCCAGATGCATCAGTAGGTTGGAGTAATCTGAACTCGGATGTTTTGAGCCAGATCAAACGCGCGTCCCTCCTCCATATCGACAGACTGACGAGACCTTTCCCCCGCGAACCGCACCGCAACGCTTTGGTCCATGTCAACTGCTAATCGCCTGCTTGCGACCTCATTAACTTTTCCTCAATCTCGTGAATCGGCAGTCCGACCCAGTCCCTATCGATTTCCACCGAAATCGCACGCCGCAATGCGGGCGAATAGGCAGGCCGGAGCATCCCGAGAGCCCGCGGCGACGCTACCAGAATGAACTTCTTGACGAGGTTATTTGTGAGCGCCTCGTCGAGTTGGCGCACGACTTCCGTTAGAAAATGTCGCTCGGCGATATCATGCCAGTCGGTTTGCTCGACCGCGCTTCGGGTGACCCCGAACGACTGATGCACGCGGCCAGGTGCATCCGCGCCCTGCGAATGTGTGGATGCATCGTCGTGCTCACGTACTTCGCGCATACGCAAGTTCGGAAACTCCTCGTCTCCTTCATTCTGAAGGATCAGGGCTTTGCGGCCATCACATATGACAACCCAATCCCGCGAACCGATTTTCAGTTTACTCATGGATCACCTATGCTGTGGTCGAACTTTGCTCGACTAGCTGCCGTCCACGGCAGCTTCGATGATTAGAACCGGAACACAACGGATCGACGCGATCATGGCCGCCACGGTATCTTCGAAGTCGCCGCGAGTAACGTCGGCCACACGACGTGAATGCTCCTTGATGAAGTCAGCCACCTAACTATAGCTGCTGGTGACCGCATCTAGCCACCATGGCCGCTTGCGTCCAACGCCCGCTTCGGCATGGCACATCAGATCGCCTCAGGCTCTTCCTTCAGCCGGCCTCCTGCGACGGCTTGGATAGCCCCACGAGATCCGGCTCTCCGCACCTCGCCAGTATGATCTCCCGGACTTGGTCGCGCAGCCTCAGCATGGAGGCAAAGTCGGTCCCCGAGGACGGCACGGCCGGTTCAAGATGGACGCTGATCGGAGCCCATCGAGGAAACCACTGGTCGCTTCGCAGTACGGTGCGCGTTCCGAGAATGATCCCGGGAACGACCGCCAAGCCTGCTTCGCTCGCGACCTTGAAGGCCCCGAGATAGAACCCGGTGAGACCAGCCCTGCGGCTGAACGTGCCCTCTGGAAAGAACACAATCGGTCGTCCTTTCTGCGCCGCCTTCGTCACCGCCTCGGCATCGGCGACGCTGGTGGATGCGTCGAAGCGCTCCACGAAATGCGCTCCCAATCGCTGCAGGAAGGGACCTGCGAACACTTGGCGTTCAAGCTCGCGCTTGGCGGCAAAGATCGGCTCGCCCGGTAACACCGCCGCCAAAACCAGCGCGTCGAAATAGCTCGAATGATTGAAGGCAACGATCGCATGTCCCTTTGGCAGGTGTCCGAGCCCATGGACCGACGGTCGCATTCCAAGCACCGCCAGCGACGCGCGCGCGATTGCGCGAACGCCAGCCCAGCGCCATTCAAGTCGCGGCAGCGTCATGACCGTGAGCCAACCTGATAGTCCCGTGAGCCCAACGATCAGCCACCACCAGCCAGCGTAGAGGAGCGCGCCTAGCTGCCGAAGAAGTCGTCCGACTCGCGGTAGCGCACCAGCCATGAACAGGCGCACGAACTGCCAACGCAACGACCGCTGTGCTCTCCCGATTTCTCCGTTCACGTATAGATCACGCGCGGCTGACCTGCGGATCTTGCCGCTCGACGTCTTCGGCACGGTCTGCGGCGGCGCAAGCACAACCTGTTCCGGCGGCGCACCCAAAATGTCCGTTGCCACTTCCCGGGCGCGGGACACAAGAGCCGCGCGGCGCGCCGGGTCATCTTCCGAGGTCTCGGCCACGACGACGGTACGTTCGGTCCCGGACGATGGATCTGAAGTACCGAATACTGCAACGCCGTGCTTGATGATGCCGGGAATATCGCCAACGGCCTCCTCGATTTCCTGCGGATAGATGTGGCGGCCGGCGCGGATGATCATGTCCTTGATGCGGCCGGTGACGAAGAGCTCGCCGTCCGCCATGTAGCCTTGGTCGCCACTGTCGAGCCAACCATTGCGGAACAGCTCGCGCGTTTTGGCCTCATTGTGGAAATAGCCGGCGGTGGCTGACGGTCCGCGAAACACCACGCGTCCCTCGTGACGGTCGGGAACCCCCCGACCAGCGTCATCCACAATGCGGACCTCATCGCCGGGAAGCGGCCGGCCGCAGGAGACCAGCTCGAGCGCCTGCGCATCGTCGGCGCGCGCGGGCTCTGCGATAGCGCGCTGGCCGAGCGCGTTACGGTCGACCCGATCGACAAGCGGCGCCCGACCAAGCGGCGGAAAGGTGAGTCCCAGGGTATTTTCGGCGAGTCCATAGGCAGGCGCCATCGCTCCCGCCTTGAAGCCGTAGCGTTCGAAAGTCTGAGTAAAGCGACGCAAAGTCTGCACGCTCACTGGCTCGGCGCCATTCGCAACCATGCGCAGGGAGCTGAGATCCAACCCTTCGATGTCTTCCGGGTCGATCTTGGTGAAGCAAAGCTCGTACGCGAAATTTGGAGCAGCCGACAATGTCGCCCGGTAATGATGGATGGCCCAAAGCCAGGTTTCCGGTCGTCGGAGGAAACTCAACGGCGACATGACGTAAAACGAAGCGGCAAAATAGAGTGATCCGAGCCAGGCGCCGATCAAGCCGAAATCGTGGTAAAGCGGCAGCCAGCTGACAAAAACGTCGGCCGAGGTAGCGTTGACCGCGATGCCAATCGCTCGAATGTTGGCCAGCAAATTGGCGTGACTCAACACGACGCCTTTCGGATCTCCCGTGCTCCCGGACGTATATTGGATGAACGCCGTCGCCCCGCTGCTGGAGATCAACGGCAATTGGCATGGGCTGGATTGCGCGATGAGGGCCGCCACACTTTCGATCGCGCTCAAGCTCGGCACCTGGCCGCGCAGGAACGATGCCAGGCGAAGCGCCTGCGGGACCGTGACGAGAATGCGCGCTCCCGCATTCCGCAGGATGCCAGCCTGCCGGTACATGTGCTCTTCGAGCTGCGATAGCCGTGCCGGCGGATAGATTGGCACCGGGATGGCGCCCGCGTAGAGAATGCCGAAGAAGCTTGCGAAGAAATCGAGGCTCGTGGGCAGCATCAGGGCAATTCGATCGCCCGGCACGACGTCGCGCGCGATCAGCGCCGCGGCGACCTTGCGCGCAGCATCGGCGAGTTGTGCATAGGTCATCGACCCGATGACGGTGGTCTCATCTTCCAGCACTGTAACGTGCGCGCGATCGGGATGCTGGGCGACATGCCATTCCAGGACGTCGAGCAGCGTGCGCGCACCTGAAGGCGCTGAAACGGCCGGCGCCGGCGCAGCAACCGGCGTCACGTCACGCATCTGCCGCACATGCGGCGCAGCCTGTCCGAGTGCCGTCAGCAGGTCACCGACGGTCTCCGCCTCGGACAACGTTGTCGGCGGAAGACGCACGCCGAACGCTCGCTCAATGCGAAGAATCAGCTCGGTTCGCCCCAAGCTGTCGATGCCAAGATCACGGTCGAGCCTGCTGGCTAGCGAAACGTCCATCCTTCCGCCGCCTTTGGCGTGAAGCTCGCGGACCAGCTCTCCGATCAGGGCGACAAGCTCCTGCTCCCGGGCCGCTGCCTCCTGGCTCGACCGAGTACGAGTGTCGACGCTCATGCAGTGCTCCGCGGCTAGGTTGTCTTTTATCGACCAGACGGCAATTGCGCACTCAGTGCGACAACAGACAGCAGATTGGGCTGCCGGCGAGGAACTCCCGGGTAACGCCACCGAACACCCACTCGCCGAGCCGGCTGTGCCCGTAGGCGCCGGCGATAAGAAGGTCAGCCTTTTCGTCGCTGGCGAAGCGCAGAAGCTCGCTGGCGATGGTGCTCTTCGTGCGCAGGTACACCTTGGCTCCAACGGCCACCTTGTGACCGCGAAGGTAATTAATCACATCGTCTAGACGCTTCTGTGCTTCGGCTTCTTCACCTTGCTCGGAGACCTCTGCGATCAGAACATCGTCGGCCTCCTGCAGGAATGGGATCGCATCCCTCAGCGCCCGGCGAGCTTCGCGGACATCCTTCCAAGCAACGACAATTCGTCGGGCCTGCAACGAGTCGATGCCGTTCGGCACTACGAGCACCGGCCGCCCCAGCCGCAAAATCGTGCCCCCGACGTCGAGCGGGACGAGGAAGCCTTCCGATGCGCGCTCGCGTGCCACGATGACGAGATCCGCTGCACGGGCTTCGCGAACGACAACATCGATCGGGAGTCCCACTTGGCCGCGCCACTCGTGCGGGACGTGCGCGGCGGCGAGACGAAAGCCTTTTTCTGCCGCGTCAAGAAGCGCCGTCATCTCCCGTGCTCGCCGCATGGTGGGATCGGCTTCGATGAGCGCACCGCCAACGCCAAATCCAAGGCCGGGAGACCAACCCGCAACGCCGATCAATGCCGCGCCAAAACGACGGGCAAGACCAACGGCCAGCTCAACCCGTTGTTTCGACGCGCGCTCCGCATCGATGTGTACTATCATCGCTGCATAGCTCATGCGCGCACCCATCGCGCAACCGCAGTACCCTTATTCACAAGTGGTCCTTTTCGAACTCCTCGCACGAGCAATCGAACTGCGAGAGACCTTCCTCCAGATGGTCGGCAAGCATCGGCTTGCCTAGGAGATAGGCGGCCGTCCGTGCATTGTGCAGGCGCTCAGCCTCCGATCGCAGCTGGTCCCAATCATCGATGGGGGCATCACCCCGCCCTAGCCACGTCAAAGCGACGAGGTCGATCTGCTCATCCTCCGTGAGACCATTGATGAACGACCGCAACTCCTGAGCGGTCGGATCATCGGAATGGTCCTCGAGCACCGAGACCATCGCGTCGTCAGTCGCATTGGAGGCCGGATCGGGATCAGTGACGATATCCTTCACATCGAATTCACGTGCCTTGATGATGATGAAGCAGACTTTCTCCGGCGAAATGCTCAGCGTCGGTGTCGTGATCATCAGACCCTCCCGCCTGCTGGCACATAGTGGTCCGGCCAGAGCCTTCGAATCTCCTCCGGCAGGGCGTGGCGAACATCGCTGATTTCGCCCTCACTGATCTTGGCGGAGAGCAGCTCGAACACCGCGATCACCGCCTGTGCCGTGTTCGGAAGCGGATCACGCTTGAAATCTTCATCGATGCGCGCGAGGAAGGCAGCCTTGCTGCGATTCTTCTCCGGTGTGGCGCTTGGCCGCCACTGCTCATAGTAGGCGCCACGCAGGAGCGCCGGTAGCTGCGCCGCCAAATCGGCCAGCTCATTGATCTGCAGCCGATCCCGCAGTGTGTGAAGGACGGCTTTCAGCAGCCGATACGCACGCGGCTTGTTGTTCCAGCCGAGCCGTTCGTCCAATTCGTTGATCCAGACATGAGTCAGCTGGACTGTATGTTCTAAGCTCTCAAGTCCGACAGCGCTCATGACAAGTCTCCTTCTGCTCGAGACGAGTTCCCCCTTCAGGCGAAGGCTAGGCGCAGGAAACCGCGAGCAAATTGAGCCAGATCAATCCTCCTTGCTGCTGTTCGGTGAGATTTGTAGCCGTCCAAAGCGCATCCGGGAAATGCGATGAGCACCGCGGCCGAATTTACGATTCAAACAAGCCGCCTGCTCGACCCGGCCGGCAAGCCGCTGGCTCCGCTGCCGGCGTTTGCCAAGGACACCGCCGAGCTGATGTCGCTCTATCGCTCGATGGTGTTCACGCGTGCGTTCGATGCAAAGGCCATCGCTCTGCAACGGACTGGCCGGCTCGGAACCTACGCATCATCGCTGGGCCAGGAGGCAGTGGGGGTCGGCGTCGCAGCCGCGATGCGCCCTGAAGACGTCCTGCTGCCGAGCTTCCGCGATCACGGAGCGCAGCTTCGCCGTGGTGTGAAGCTGGAAGAGCTGTTTCTATATTGGGGGGTGACGAGCGCGGCAACGATTTCTCCGGCCCACGCGAGGATTTTCCGAACAGTGTTCCGGTGGGGTCGCACGCCCCGCACGCGGTTGGTGTGGCTCTGGCATTTCGGTTGCGCGGCGAGAAGCGCGTCGCAGTCTGCGTGTTCGGGGACGGCGCGACCTCGAAGGGAGATGTTGCCGAAGCCCTCAATATGGCCGGCGTCTGGCAGCTGCCGGTCGTGTTCGTTGTATGCAACAACGGGTGGGCGATCTCGGTGCCGGTCGGACAGCAGACGAAGGCGCAGACGCTTGCCCAGAAGGCCGTTGCGGCAGGAATTCCAGGCGAGCAGGTTGACGGCAACGATGTGATCGCCGTGCGCTGGGCGGTGGAGCGTGCGCTGGCTCGCGCGCGCGCCGGAGAGGGACCGGCATTGATCGAAGCCCTCACCTATCGTCTGTCCGACCATACCACTGCGGACGACGCCAGCCGCTACCGCGATGATGCCGAGGTGAGCCGGCATTGGCCGTTGGAGCCGGTGCTTCGGCTTCGCCGATATCTCACCGATCTTGGGGCATGGGGGAAGGACCAGGAGGAACAGCTTCTTCATGATTGCAATCAGGCTGTCGAGCAGGCGGCCGCAGCCTATCTGGAAACGCCTCCCCAGCCTCCGGCTGCGATGTTCGAGTGGACTTATGCGCAACAGCCTGCCGATCTTGCCGAGCAGGCAGAGGCAGCCAATGGTTCGGTTATGGGGACGCCATGACCGACGTGACGCTCGTGCAAGCCGTCAACTTGGCGCTGCGCCGTGCGATGGCGGACGACCCGCGCGTGCTTGTCCTGGGAGAAGATGTCGGGATCGATGGTGGTGTCTTCCGTGCCACTGATGGCCTCTACCAGCTCTATGGCGGCAACCGTGTGCTGGACACGCCGCTTGCGGAAGGCGCCATTGCTGGCGTCTCGATCGGCTTGGCGGCGCAGGGCTTTCGCCCAGTCGCCGAAATCCAATTCACCGGCTTCGCCTATACTTGCATCGATCAGTTGCTCAATCACGCGGCGCGCCTGCGTGCGCGCACCCGTGGCCGGCTTACCTGTCCGATGGTCCTGCGTTCTCCGGCAGGCGGCGGCATCCACGCGGTCGAGCACCATTCCGAAAGCCCGGAGGCGATGTTCGCCCATATTCCGGGCCTGAAGGTCGTCATTCCCTCGTCGCCGACGCGCGCTTACGGGTTGTTGCTTGCGGCTATTCGTGATCCCGACCCGGTGGTGTTCTTAGAGCCTACTCGCCTTTACCGCGCCGCCCGGGAGGACGTTGCCGATGACGGGGTAGAGCTGCCGCTCGAGCATTGCATGGTCCTGCGCCCTGGCCGCGATGTCGTTCTCATCTCCTGGGGTGCAATGATGAAGGAAACCCTCGAAGCGGCAGAGCAACTGTCGCATGAAAACATCGAGGTGGAGGTGATCGACGTCGCAACGCTGAAGCCGCTGGACACAGCCACCATTCTTGAGTCGGTGGAGCGGACCGGCCGCCTGGTGATCATCCATGAGGCACCGATCACATGTGGATTCGGCGCCGAGATCGCAGCACGCGTTGCCGCTCGTGCGCTCACGAGCCTGCTTGCACCGATTGAGCGCGTGGCTGGCTACGACACCGTCATGCCCTATCCCCGCACTGAGGCATTCTACATGCCGAGTGTCGATCGAATTATCGCGGCCGTACGGCGCACGATGGCCTACTCATGACCGCGTTCACCCTTCCCGATCTGGGCGAGGGCCTGCCTGACGCGGAGATTGTCGCCTGGCATGTTGCCGAGGGCGACCACGTCGTCGTCGACCAGCCGCTGCTATCGGTGGAAACCGCCAAGGCGGTTGTCGAGATTCCGTCGCCCCAGGCAGGACGGGTCGCCCGGATTCTGGCCCGGCCAGGCGAACGCATGCCGGTGGGTGCGCCGTTGCTGTTTTTCGAGGACGCGGCGCACAAGGATGCTGGCACCGTGGTTGGCAAGCTCGAAGACGCCAAGCCGCCACCGCCAAGGCAACAGGAGCCCGCACCTGCAGCCTTCGAGAGCCGAGTGAAGCATGAGACCGCGCGCGCCACACCCGCGGTGCGCGCCCGCGCACGCGAGCTCGGAGTCGATCTCTCGCAGGTGACGCCTTCTGGACCCGGCGGGTCGATCACGTTGGCCGATCTGGCCATGCGATCCAAGGTCAGAGAAGCCGGCGAGCTGCGGGGAGCCCGCAGGACCATGGCACTGAACATGGCGCAGGCATGGCGCGAAGTCGTTCACGCTACGCTCCATGACGAGGCGGATATCGACGGCTGGCAGGAGCAGGAAGACGTCACCGTCCGGTTGATCCGCGCCATGGTCGCCGCCTGCCGTGCCGAGCCGAGGCTCAACGCAACCTTCAACGCGGCAAGCTTGGCGCTGCACGACAACACCTGCATTGACCTTGGCTTGGCCATCGACCATCCCGATGGCCTGTTCGTCCCGGTGCTGCGCGATGCAGGACACTCGACTCCAGCCGATTGGCGCCGGCAAATCGAGGCGCTCAAGCAACTCGTGAAGGACCGCAGCCTGGCACTTGCAGACCTGCGCAACCCGACCATCACACTATCGAACTTCGGCACCATTGCCGGCACCCACGCCGCTCTCATCATTGTTCCGCCGCAGGTTGCGATCCTGGGCGCCGGCCGCATCGGCCATCGACCAGTCCAGGTTCAAGGCGCGTCCGACCTTCAAAGCACGGTCGAGCTGCATCGCGCCCTGCCCCTGTCTCTGACGTTCGATCACCGTGCGGTCACTGGCGGCGAGGCCGCGCATTTTCTCCACGCCGTTGTCGCTGATCTCGAACAGCCCGCTTGATGGAGGTGTCATGGCCGACCTGTTCCGTCTCGCCGATACGCTGGGTCCATCGCGGATTGCGCACATTCATAACGCCTCGCTCGGCCTGAAGGCCATCGTGGTCATCGACAACACCGCCTGCGGGGTGGCGGTCGGCGGCGTGCGCATGGCGCCGGATGTTTCGGCGGAAGAGTGCTTTCGCCTCGCGCGGGCGATGACCTTGAAGAACGCGGCTGCAGGATTGCCGCACGGCGGTGGAAAATCGGTGATATTCGCCAATCCGCGAATGCCCACTGAGAAAAAGGAGCAGATCATCCGGGCCTTCGCCCACGCGATCCGCGACCTCGCCGACTATGTGCCCGGACCGGACATGGGGACGGACGAGCTCTGCATGGCCTGGATCAAGGATGAGACCGGCCGCTCCGTTGGCCTGCCGGAAGCGGTTGGCGGCATCCCCCTCGACACAGTGGGTGCAACCGGCTTTGGGCTCGCGGTCTCCGTCGACGTGGCACGCAGCTTCATCGGCCTGGAGCTCGCAGGCGCGCGCGTCGTGGTGCAAGGGTTTGGCGCTGTCGGCAAGCACGCCGCGCGCTTTCTCGCCGAGAAGGGCGCATTGCTCGTCGGCGCGAGCGATAGCAACGGCACCCTGGCCGACCCGGGGGGGCTCGACGTCAACGCGCTGATCGCCCTGAAAGACGCCGGACGTCCTCTGCGCGACCACCCGCACGGCCGCAAGGTCGATGGCGACGCGGTTCTCGACATTCCCTGCGATATCTGGATTCCCGCTGCGCGCCCCGACGTCGTGCGCGCCGATAATTTCGCCCGGCTGAATACCCGGCTGATTCCACAGGGTGCTAACATTCCGTGCACGGCCGAAGCGGAACAGGCGCTTCATGACCGCGGGGTGCTGGTCATTCCGGACTTCATTGCCAATGCGGGGGGCGTTATCTGCGCGTCGATCGAATACCGCGGCGGAACACGTCAAGCAGCATTCGATTATATCGACGAGCGCATCCGGGCGAACACCCAAGCCGTCCTTGAAGATTCCCGGCGTAGCAAGACGCTGCCCCGTGCGGCTGCTATGGCGCTCGCGCAAACGCGCATTCGAGCGGCCACCGCCACTCGGCGGTGGCGCTAGTGCCGCCGATTTGGAGTTCCTACACCACCTGCAGCAAACTCGGTTAGGAACTTCAAATCGATAAGCGGCACTAGAATCATAGAGTTGCTAGTGCCCCTTTGTTTCCGAAGTTCGTGTCAGAGTGTGCTGAGGTGTATCACGAACTTCGGAAACCGGGCACTAGCTAGCCGCACCCCGGAGCGGGGTCCCCGTCCAGCCCCCCTCAAGCCCCAGTCCGCTACATTGCAAATTCCGGTTCAGAAGCGTGATTCTTCTTATCCTCCGGAATCTCGGTCATTGTCGCCTCGGTCAGTAGCAGAACGCTCGCCACCGACACTGCATTTTCAAGGGCGATACGAACGACCTTGGTGGGATCGATGATACCAGCCTGGATCAGGTCGACGTACTCTTTTCGGCTGGCGTCGAAGCCCTCGGCGCCCTTCCCGCTCAGCATCCGCGCCACCACCACGCCGCCATCGACCGCGGAGTTCTCAGCGATCTGCCGCGCCGGGGCTTCCAGCGCCCGCTTGAGGATCTGAACACCGGTCTTATCATCGCCTTCGCATTTGGCCTCTTCCTGCGCGACAGCCTCCACGCAGCGCAAGAGCGCCAGTCCGCCACCGGGCACGATACCTTCCGCGACCGCCGCTTTGGTGGCGCTGATGGCATCGTCAAGTGCCTCCTTCCGAGATTTCATCTCGGCTTCCGAGGGAGCACCCACGCGGATCACGGCTACGCCGCCCGACAGCTTTGCGAGTCGCTCCTGCAGCTTTTCGCGATCGTAGTCGCTCGTTGTCTTCTCGATCTCCCGGCGGATCTGCTCAACTCGGCCCTCGATCTGTTTGCGAGCGCCGCTGCCACCAATGATGGTCGTATTATCCTTGTCGACGACCACGCGCTTGGCGGTCCCGAGCTGTTCGATCGTGACGTGCTCTAGCTTCAGGCCGATGTCTTCGGAGACGACCTGTCCGCCGGTGAGCACTGCGATATCCTCCAACATCGCTTTGCGGCGATCGCCGAAACCGGGTGCTTTGACCGCACAGCTGCGCAGCGTTCCGCGGATGTGATTGACGATCAATGTAGCGAGCGCCTCGCCCTCAACATCCTCGGCCACGACCACGAGCGGACGGCCAGCCTTTACGACCTGGTCGAGCAGCGGCAACAGATCCTTGAGCACGCTGATCTTGCGATCGGAGATGAGGATAAGAGCATCCTCCAGCACGGCCTCCATCTTCTCCGGGTTCGTAATGAAATACGGAGACAGGAAGCCGCGGTCGAACTGCATGCCCTCCACGACATCGAGCGCCGTCTCGGTTGTCTTGGATTCCTCGACCGTGATCACGCCTTCGCCACCGACTTTGTCCATGGCGTCTGCCACGAGTTCGCCGATCGCTGGGTCGTTGTGCGCAGAGATCGCCGCGACTTGCGCCTTCTCGGTGCGCGTCGCCACCGGGCGGGACAAGGCGCGCAGCGTCTCGATCGCGCGCTTGGTGGCCCGGTCCAGGCCGCGCTTGATGTCGATGGCGCTTGCACCAGCGACTACGTTGCGCACGCCATCCGCAAACATCGCATGCGCCAGAATGGTCGATGTGCTGGTGCCGTCACCCACCATATCTCCCGTCTTTTCGGCCGCCTGGCGCAGCATCCGCGCCCCGAGATTTTCCTCCGGGTCCTTGAGGTCAAACTCCTTGGCGATGGTCACGCCATCGTTGCAGACGACGGGCGTGCCCCACTTCTTCTCGATCAGCACAGATTTCGACCTTGGGCCGAGCGTCACGCGGATCGCATCAGCAAGCTGGGTCGCGCCCCGCAGGATCTTCTCCCGGGCGGCGGAGCGAAACAGTATCTGCTTGTGTGCCATGCTGACGACCTCGCAAAGTTGGACGCAACCGACGAGCTACCCCCAGCGCGGAGGCTCCTCCTCGTCGGCGGTGAGAATATCGACAATATCGGAAACCACCCCGGTCAACGGATGACCCTGTCTGGCGAGAACATCGCCTTCCCCGGCGGCCCAGATGGCGGCCTGCTCAAGGTCATCGAAAGTTGGATTCAAGGCGAGGATGTCGATGAGCATGTCCTCATCGATCTCTCCCAGAACGTGGATGACATCGTCGCGATCGACGTACACACC
>Ga0134124_10003749_pt1 | contig 12214 bp, 9 predicted proteins | sample KB304_FD_96880 | JGI IMG/M metagenome (GOLD analysis project Ga0134124, IMG submission 96880) | Terrestrial soil microbial communities without Nitrogen fertilizer from Kellogg Biological Station, Michigan, USA - KB3-0-4 | ecosystem: Environmental > Terrestrial > Soil > Unclassified ... | reverse complement strand
CGGTCACACCCGAGCGCAAGCACAATGTTCCGCAATTCTTCGTTCGCCAAGCTCCTCGCACACATCGCAGGTTTCGCCGCGCGGGTCGCGCTGGTCGCGCTCGGCGGCCTCGCGCTTGCTACTAGCGGCTGCAGTCGGTTCACGCGCACCAAGCAATGCCGCGCACTGATTGCCCAAGTCAATCCCGCGCTCGACGACGTGATCGCGCTTACGCACAGCGGTGGCGCCGGTGGCGGTGGCGGTGGCGGCGGAGCTGGTGGAGCGGGCGGAAGCGGCGGAAGCAGCGGTGTCGGCGGCACGCCGAGCAACAACGCCGCGAGCAACGGCTACGTTGCCGCAGCGGGCCGCTACGAACGCCTAGCCAAGCAACTCGGCCCGATGGAATTCGGCAGCGAGGAGATGGCCAAGTTGGTCGCGGAGTACGCCGGCGTGTTGAACAGTGCCGCGGAGAACCTGCGATCGCTCTCTGCTGCCCTGGAAGCCAACAACGGCGGCGAAGCCGAACGACTGAATCGCGAGCTGGAACGCATCACTTCACACGAGCGCTCTCTGGTTACGCGTATGGACGCTTGGTGTCAGCCGTGATCCCTCGCCGCTCACCCGACTGAGCTCATGCCTTCGCCAGCTGACGGCTGGTGATGGCGGCCAGGCTCGCGCGGTCGTCACAGATCACGGTATACAGAATTCCCGCTCCCCACCAGACCACGACCGAGTCGCCTTTCTCGGTCGTAGCCAGCGTCAACGACGGTGCCACGGCGAGTTCGAGGCTGGCGAGCGGCATCGAACTCGCCCATCGACCTAGCGCCCGCAGGTCCTCGATCGCTCGTTGACCGAGTTCGACGACCGGCAACAGACATTCACGATCGGGATCGAACACGAAGGCCGCGGCTTGGATCCCTGGCGTCGCGAGCGCTTCGAGCTCACGGCGCGCCTTCGCACGCAGCTCCGGAAAGCACGCTCCAACCGTATCGAGCAACAGCTCGACCGGGCGAAACGTGAAACGCGGCGCATAGCCGCGACCCGCGTGGGACCGAAATCGGGTGGGGAGCGGCGCTCGAGAAAGCTCGATCAGAGACTCGGTGGAGTGCTGACGCAGCGCGACCTCCAGCTCGGCCGGTTCGAGCAGGCCCTGCGCGACCAACGTCTGTCCGAGCAAGCCGTTTTGCCTTCGACATTGTTCGCAGACGCGATCGAGTTCGACCTCGTCGATCCGAGAGTGCGCGAGAATTAGGTGGCGCAGCCTGCGTCCCAGGCCGCTTGCTGCGACCCAGCAGATCCGTCCTTTTTCGACGAAGATGCCGCCTCGTTGCTCGATTCCGAACTCGAGCAGGCCCGAATCGTCGAGACTGAGTCGCTCGATTTGCAGCAAAGCGTCCGCGAGGGCGGCCCAATCGACACCCGTCGGGCTCAAGTGACCCACTCCGCCAACTCTTCGACCAACTCGATCTCGCGGAGTGCGTCGCGCGCCGCAGTCAGCAGGAAAGCCAAGTTGGACTCGCGAGTGCACACGAGCACGAGCGCAAGCCGCGGCTGGAGCTTGCCGCGTAGAATGAGCGTGATCTGCTCGTCGCCCACGAACGCGTACTCCGCGAACTCGGTCACGCGTCGTGAGCTACGAACCCACGCATTCGACGTACCCAGGCAGCGCACGGCGGCGCGTACCAACGGCTCGCGATCGAAAGCGGCTCCCGCCCCGAGTCCACCGATCGAAATGCCCTCCGCGAGTAGTACCAACGCAGCGTTACGCACACCGGGCACCCGCTCACACGCCTTGACCATGACTCCGTCGAGCGCTGCGGCCGTTCCGGACATTGGCAAATTCTCGTCCGCCATTTCTCCCACGACGGTAGCTTTGCAACCTGCGCGCCATCGCCCGAGCATTCGTTTCCAACTGGAACCGCGCGATGATTCGAGCGAGCGGAGCGGTCTTTTGCGCGGGTTCTGCGGCTGAGTGACGTTCGCGTGCGCAACGACTATCGCTCCACGAGTCCCCGTTCGAGACGCGCAGGGCTCTAGACGTTCTCTATTCTGGACGCCTCAGTCATTCTGAACGCCTCAGTCGTCGCGCAAGAGAGGCTCGCGCACGGATGCGTACTCTTCGATCAAGGCGCGAGCCTCGGGCGAGACCTCACTGAAGCGAACGCCGAATCCGGCTGGGAAATCATCGCTCAGTTCATCCTGTGTGTACAGAACGGTGCCGAAGACACTACACGTGGGCCCCGAGGGGAAGGACAGCGCGAGTTCGATCGGCGCAGCCAGTGCCGGCGGCTTTTCGTACGTGGCAACGAACAGGCCCCCCAGCGAGCAGACGTCCAGGCTCGACACCGGGCGAAAGAAGTTGGTCTTGGTGTGACCGACGAGCGATACGGCGACGCGCTCGGGTCGGCTGATGCCGCGCTCGATCGCGCGCTGCATGCCGACGATCGCCGCCGCGATCTCACTCAGGCGCTTTTCCTGGCCATCGTTCGCGGGCGATGCACCAGAGAGAATCGGTGAAAGCAGGTCTCGCATCAGCGAGAGCTGTTCACTCGCTAGGCGCGCCAGCTCCTGCGGCGCCGCGCCATGCAGGGTGACCTCGAGTTTGGGACGGGAAAGCGACTCGAGATCCTGCCGCAGCGCGTCTTGCGCTACGCTCGAGGCCTGCGCAGCATCGTTCGCAGTCAGCGCCCGATCGATGGCGTCGCGAATCCCCTTCAATTGGTCGTCGAGCAAGCTCAGAGAGCCGGTCACGCGCGCCACTGGATCTTCGTCTTTGCCACCCATGCGCTGCACGCGCACGAACGCCTCCTTGATTTCGCTCCAGCGAGCCTTCTGTTCGTGGCTTTGGCGAGCGCGCATTTCCGCTAGCTTCAGCAAGTTTTGTTCAGCGCCGCGGGTCAGGGTCTGCGCTTCACTCGCGTAGTGATCGTCGATCAGGCGCTCCAGCTCGGCCTCGTTCATGGCCGCGGCCAGCTTCTCCGCGAGCTTGTTCATATTTCGGTAGCTGCCCTGCAACTTGAACTGCGGCTCCGTGCGGTAGCGATCATCCTGCGAAGCAGAAGCGATGTACTCTTGGTTGACGCGCAGCAGCGTGCGTTGCACCTGCAACAAGCGTTTGAAGAGCGACACGAATTCCTCGACTTCAGCAGCTCCGTAGTCGTGCGAGAGCTCCGAGACGGGCAGCTCTTCTCCCTGAGCCATTGCCACCAGCTTGTGGACGTCAGCCGGCTCTCGCCCCGCCAGCGGCGCGAGCACCGCGTTCGAAGTGAGCGCATTTTCCAAGTAGCTGAGCGCGAATGCCTGCTCCTTGCCCTGCAGAATGTCGCCCAGATTGTAAGTATCCGCGCGATTGGCGAGCATGTCCGGGATCTGAAAGCGCGCGCCCGATTCAGTGTACGGGTTACCCGCCATCACGATGCAGAACTTCTTTCCTCGCAAATCGTAGGTTCGCGAGCGACCGTTCCAAACGCCCTCGATCCGCCGTTGCGCATCGCACAGCGAGATGAACTTTTGCAGCAGCTCGGGGTTCGTGTGCTGGATGTCGTCGAGATAGAGCATCACGTTGTTGCCCATCTCGAGCGCGAGGTTGATCTTTTCGACCTCCTGACGCGCGGTAGCGTTGTGTGCCTCGTTCGGATCGAGTGAGACGATGGCTGTGCCCAGCGCCGGGCCGTTCACCTTGACGAACACCAGACCCAAGCGGCTCGCCACGTACTCCATGAGCGTGGTCTTGCCGTAGCCGGGCGGCGAGACCAAGAGCAACAGGCCCATCAAGTCGGTGCGCTTGGTTTTCCCGGCCGCGCCCAGTTGCTTGGCCAAATTGGCGCCGATCAGCGGCAGATACACTTCGTCGATCAGGCGATTGCGCACGAACGACGTGAGGACACGCGGAGAAAACTCATCCAACCGCAAACGCGCACGTTCACGCGCTGCCACCTCGGCTCGCAGTTTCTTGTAGCTGCGATAGCTCGGAGCTCGCTGTTCGATGAACACGCTCACGCGTTCGAGCAGCTCATCGAGTGCGAGCGGCAGTTCACGATTGACGATCCGCGGATGATTGCCGAGCAAGCCAGTGACGACGGTGTCGGTGGGCGCCGAAGACACGGTGACGTTTGCGCTACCGAGCGCGATGAAGCGCGCCACCACTTCCAAACGATACCTGGCAAGCGCCGGGTTCGGCCGTTGCTTCAGGAACGCATCCACGTAGGCCAGCGCGATCCCGATTCGCTCTGGACCGTGAGCTTCGAGCAGCGACAGATCTTCTTCGAAGCCTCGCCGCGCGGCCAGCTCCTCGAGGTGGCGTTGGAACTCGGACTGCAATTGCTCGGCACGCGCGCTGACGGTAAAGCTCGGCCGCGGCAAACCGAGCTCTTCAATCAGGTAGCGCGCGGCAAACACCGCGGGCAAGCTCGTGCCGAGCCCGACGCTGCTGGCGTAGTCGGCAATCGGGCCCTCGAATTCGCGAGCGAGAGCCAAGCCCGGCCCCGGATCGCCAAATAGGCCGCGTAGACGGCCGATGCTCGCCGCCCTCCGCGACAGCAAGTCCTGCTTGTCCTCCGGGAGCGACTGCCAATAGAGCCAGGAAAGCCCGCGAGCGTCGGGCGAAAAGCTCAACAGCCCGGCACTCTTCTGCAGACTCAGCAGCTTGCTCAAAATATTCGCTGCGTCCGCGTCGTGCACTCCGGGCTCGTAACCCTCGTCTAGGCGCTCGGCGGCGAAGGCGCGCACGAGCTCGGGCAGACGCTCCTCGCGCAGCGCCGTCGAGAGCGCGTTCAGGCTCAGCCCAGAGCGGCCAGACTCGGCATCGAGCAGCATGGCGACCGCCAGGTATTCGCCGCGGTACACCTCGGCGCTTTCAGACACCAGGGCTTGGTCCCAGAACTGTCGGCCGAGCTCCAGCCCTGCGTCGACGAGCTGCTCGTAGAAGTCCGTACCGGTCAAGTGACTGAACAGGCCGCCCTCCCGCGCGACGATCGTCAATTCCAACGGTTGAGTGTTGACGAGGAAGCGATGCTCGCCGAAGCGGATCGTGTCGTCCTCGCCGCCCGAGAGCTCGGTCTTGTCGCGCAACGCGCGCAGCGCCGTTTGGCGAGCTGCTTTCAACTTCGACGCCAATTCCTCGGCGCGCACCGAATCACCCAGCTCCAGCAATTGCTCGCGCAGTTCTTCCAGCTTGCCTAGCGTCGGATCCGAAACGAAGAACGTATTCAGCTCGTCGAGCTGTCTGAAGTTCTGCGCGCGGCGTACGATCCCAGACAGGATGCGCTCGGCCGCGAGAGCGAAGTTTTGCGCCCGGCGCTGACGTTCTTCGACTATCGCTTGGCGCCGCGTCGCGATCGCAGCCAGTACTTCCTCGCGCTTTCCGGCTATTTCCGGCGCAAATTCGGCAAACTCACCGAATCTGCTCTCGAGCTCCTCCAGCTGCAACATCAGCTTGCCGAGTTGCTCGTCGCAAGTCTCGGGCGTCTTGGCCAAGCTGAGTGCGCTGACCACGTTCTGACCGAGCAGCTTGAACTGAACGGCGAACTCCGCGCGTCCCTCGTTCACCGAGAGCTCTTGGTAGCGTCCATCGAAGATGGCCCGCGCGCGATTTTGCTTGGCAAAGGCGCCGCTCGTGCCGTCCAGAATGGCGGTGCGCGCAGTCGGGTCCGCGACCTTGAGCCCGTTGATCGTCTCGGCGAGCAAGGTCAACCCCTCTTGAATCCGATCCAACTCGACGCGAGCAGCGGCCAGTTCCCCGGCGGTCTTCGTGGCCTCGATTTTCAGAACCAGCAGATCGAGTTCGTCGAGCAGTGGCTTGAACGCGTCCACGGACAAGAAGAACCCGACGCAAGCCGCGCTGACTTCGTCGAAGCGCTTGGCGATCGCCGCCTCTAGCTCGGCAACGCGCGCGTGGTCGACCGAGCGCACTTCCTCGAGCGAGACCAACGCGCCTCGCTGCTTCTTCAACGCACTGAGCGCGTCGAGGAAGGCGTCCACCGAGCGCAAGTCCGCTGGGCGTAGTTTGTCCAGCAGCTGTTTTTGGCTATCCTCCGCGGCGCGAACCGCGTCTCGCGCGGTCCGCTCCAGCGCGCGCAATTTCTCGAACTCGTCGATGATCAGCGCGGCCGCTGCTTGCGTTTCGCGGACGACGCTCGCCAGATCGAAGGCCTCCGCGTGGCCGAGCCAATGATGCGCGTCCAACAGTCGCTGCGAAAAGCTCACCACGTCTTCGAAGCTGCGCCGCGTGGGCTGCTCGAGTTTGGCCAGCTTCTGGACCGTCAACGCCTCACTGATTCCGGCCACCAAGTCCGCATTGCCCACCTTGGACAAGTAAGAACCGTCGGTGGGCGCGGAGGCAGCAAACTCGAGCGTCGTGAACGGCGTTTGCCAAACTTGAACCGGGTGAACGCGCGTCGGCTCTTGCCCAGGTGTCGCGCGGAAGATGAGCATGGTCCCGTCTGGAAACAGGCTGTAGCCGTGACAGCGGATCGGAGTTTGCACCTCCTTCTTGATCAGGTTGTACGGCATCAGCTCGTACTCACCCTCCGCCTCGCGATAGAAGACGAACAGCACGTCTTCACCGTTCGGCGACGGCAGCACGCGTTCGATGCGCAGGTCAGCGAAGCGTTCGAATACCTTGTATTCACCCGATTCCAGGTAGTACCCGGCGGGAAAAATGATGCCGTGGTTTTCGGGCAGCGCCAGGCACGACTGGCCGATGGAGTCCTCCCTGAGCACGTGCGAGGTGCGGCTGTTGTAAACCAGGTAGCGCGTGCGTTCTTCGCGGAACGGCTTGATCTTGAGCAAGATCAGACTGCCGAGTTTGGCGTAGGCAATCTCGGCGTCGTCGAGGGTCTGGTTCGGGTCGTCGACCGGCTCACGGTAGATCCCGAGGCCGTCTTGGGTGTTGTTCTCGATTTTGACGGTCAGATCGCCGCCAACCGTTTCGACGAACACCTCGTTCAAGACGTTCACGTGCGGGTGCTTGCCCGAGATCTGATCTTCGCGCGTGGTCGGCGTCCACACGAACGCGTGCGGGCGCGGCGGGATTGCGTCTTCTTCGCCCCGCGCGTCCATGTACGTGACTCGACTCTGCGCGTCGATCGCGAAGCGGAATACCTTCACGTCGCGCTCGGTCGCGCCGATTTGGGTCACGATCAACAGGCGCGTGTCGGTGCGACGCAGCTGAAGCAGCCGAGCGTCCTTGTAGTAGCGGAAGACATCGCTGAATTCGCGCGTGAAGTCCGAATTGGCCAAGAACGAGAGCGGCCCTTCGAAGGCAGCGCTCGACAAGTCGAAGCCTTCGGCGGAGCGCTGGAAGCGATAGGTAGAAAACGCGTCGCTCGGTTTTGTCTCGCTCTTCAAACCAATGAAGACCTGAAAGCCGAACAGCAAGTGCCCCGCGACGCTGACCACGTCCCGCGGCACACAGTTGTTCTCGGTGCGTACGCGATCGGTCGCGAGCAAGGCAAGCTCTCGACCGCCGAACAGCTTGGAGCGTGCGGCATTCAGCGCTTCGCAGCGCTTGCCCAGCTCGGCCGCGCGGTCCAGCAAGCGCCGGCGTATGACGTCGTAGCTGCCGCCCTCGAGCTTCGTCTCGCCGGCGACCGTTTCCTCGGCAACCATGGTGCGGTTCGCTCAGCGCGGTCGCGGCTTCTGCGCGTCTTCCCCGGACGGGGATCGCGAAGCGCCTTCGACCACGATGTCTTTGTTGCCGACTTGCGTCACGAGTGGCGCGAGCTTGTCGAGCGCTTCGGCGAGCCCCTCGCCGCCGTTGCCGTTCATCAAGCTCTGCACCAGCTCGCGCAAAGTTTCGCTCTGTTCGAGCGCGCCATCGACTGATTGGCCCAAGGAGATTGCGCTCATGAAGCGCTCCAAGAACTGCCCGTCGCCGCCGACGATGTTGATGCGCGCGTTGCCCATGGCCTGAGCCAAAATCTGCGCTTGCGCCGCGACCACGTCTTTGCGAGCGCGGATCTTCTCCAGCTCGACGCTCTTCTCCTTGTCCAGGCGCAGCCGGAATTCCTCGTGACCGCGGCCGGCCCCATCGAGCAGCTTCATCGATTCTGCCTTTTGCGCCAGACCCGCCGCCTCAGCGACCAATTTCTCTCGAGTGACCTTGGCTTCGACCAAGCCCTGTTTTTCGATCGCCGCAGCGTCCGCCTCGCGAACCCGCACCTTGGCCAGGCCTTCCGCGGCCGACTCTGCCTGAACGCCTTCGGCGATGCGGATTTTGGCGCGCGCGGTCTTGTCCGCCGTGTCGAGCTCGGAGTCCGCGAGCAAGATTCGCTCGCGCGCCTTGAACTTGGCCGCCTCCTCGCTGGCCTCGGCCGCCTTCACTTGCTTGACCAGCACCTCTTGCGCCGCTGCCTCGGCCGCGATGCGCACGGCTTCTTTCTTGCGCGTGGCGTCGGAGTTGTTTCTCAGGTCTTTGATTTGTTCCTCTTCCGCGGCCACGCTCTTTTCGACTGCGATGCGGTCGCGGACCACGCTCGCAATCTCCTTCTTCTGCAGCTCGACCTCTTTGTCGCGAGCAATGCCGACCAACGCAACCTCGCGCTCGCGGCCTATCGCCTCGAGTGCGCGCGCCTTCTCGACCCGCTCGGTCTCGACGGCGATCTCGCGTTCGCGGGCTTTTTGCGCGATGGCCACGCCACGCTCTTTGTTCTGCGCGGCGATTTGCGCCTCTTCGTCGTTCTTGGTGGTGATGAGCAGGGTCTTTTTGTGCTCTTCACTGGCGACTCGCAGCGCCTCGTTGGACTCACGCGCCTGCGCGACCGCAACCTCCTTGTTCTTCTTGGCCTCTGCCTCCGAGCGGCGTTGTTCGAAGCGAAATACGGCCTCGTCGGCGGTCAGGTTCTGACTGCCGGTCTCCATGCGCTCTTTCTGCCGGAGTTCGTTGGTCTTCAAATTTTGGATCACCGTCAGGTCGGTGATCTTGCGGATGCCGTCGGCATCCATGATGTTGTCTTTGTCGAGCGCTTCGAGCGGAGTCTGCTCCAAGTAGTCGATGGCCGCGTCGTCCAAGATGAAGCCGTTCAGATCCTTGCCGATCACCTCGATGATCTTGTCCTTGAATGCGTCACGCTTGGTGTACAGCTCTTCGAAATTGAAATGCTTGCCGACCGTCTTCAGGGCCTCCGCGAACTTGGCGGAGAACAGCTCGGACAAAGCGGTCGCGTCGCTGGCACGCTGACAGCCGACTGATTGCGCGACCTTGAGCACGTCGTCCACCGTCTTGTTCACGCGCACGAAGAACGTGACGTTGATGTCGGCGCGGATGTTGTCGTTGCAGATCAAGCCTTCCTTACCGCGGCGATCGATGTCGATCGTCTTGACCGACAGGTCCATGACCTCTGCGCGGTTGATGATCGGATAAACGATGGCGCCGGTGAAGGCCACCACCGGCTCGCTGCGCATCGTGTTCACGACCAGCGCGCGCCCCTGATCGACCTGGCGATAGAAGCGCGAGAGCAAAGCCAGCACCCCGAACAGGAGCACGACGATGACGCCGACGACGATCAAAACCGGAACGAGCCCGACGACTTGAGGATCCCCAGTGTTCATTACCGCGAAAGATCGCACGACTTCGGGCGCAGCGGATCCCCCAAAACGCAAGCTGAACAGGCGTGAAGGGGAATGGGGTCGCGGCGTCGCGGCGTCGCGTTAGGGTCGCTCGTCGCTCGCGTTCGGCTCGAGCGCTGCGAGCGGCTCCACCAAGAACGATTCGCGTTCGCGGTCCCATTCCACGATCAGCATTTGGTCGCCGCGCTTCACGGGCAGCTCGCGATCGACGCGAACGCGCAGCACGAGCCCCGCGCCGCCATCTTCCAACGAAGCCTCGCCGAACGTGGAGGTGACGGTGCCGGTGCGCACGACGCAAATCTTGCCGATCAGATCCGAGTGCGAGGTCCCGCTGCGTGGGGCGAACACTTTGGCCAGCGGGCGGGCGGAGACCGAGGTCAGCGGCAAGGCCAGGATCGGCGAGCCGGCGAGCACCAACCAACCGAAAAACGTCTGAGAACCAGCCGGCATCGCTCGTGAGACGAGCTGCATCGCGATCGTGCATACCAGCCAGGAAAACGTGATGATCAGGCTGAAAATCACGGTCGCCGGCACCGAGCGCAAATGCAGAGCATGGATCAGAGCGGCCATTGCCGAGCCCTCACCGGCTTCACCATCCCCGTCACCAACGTCGCCCCCATCAGCGCCGTCCGCGACGTCCCCGCCGTGGTGACCCACGTCACCTACATCCGCACCGTGGTCACCGATGCCGTCGAAGTGTCCGTCGGCCGAGCCATCGCCCAAATGGACTGCTCCGAGCACGACGAACAACCAATACACCAGCACCACGCCCAGCAGCACCGTGTACACGACGCCGGGGAACGAGAGCGCGAGACGCAGGACCTCGTTCATAGCGGACGCGCACGGAGCTGATCCAAGATCGCATCGAGGCTGGCCACGATCCGATCGACGGCGGCATCGCTGACGCTACTCGTCTGAGGCGGCGGCGTGCTCGACACTGGAGGTCCCGGCGGATCGAGCGCGCGAGTGGCGAGCGCCGGACCGTAGGTCATCAACAGCGAGCCGATGGCTTTACCGCCGGGCGTCTTGGCAAAGATGTCCGAGTAGCCGACGGACAGATTGGTCGCGGCGTACACGAGCGCGTCGTAAAAGGAACCGACCTTCGGGTTGCGACCGCGCTCGGCGGCGTAGAACGCCGCCGCAGAAGCGAGCACGGTGAGTAGAATCGCGTTGGCGGGTTCACGCGCCTGATAGTCACGCATCTTCTCGTGCAGACGAGTCATCACGGTGCCCGGTCCGCCGCGGACAGTGCAGGCCGAAAGGAGCCCCAGCGTGAGCAGCGCGCGCTCGTTCATCGAGACTACCCAGCATAGCCCGCTTCGGCCGGTCGCGGGAAAGTCCGCAATTTTTCGGCGATCGGCTTGACCTATCAGTCGATAGGCCACAGACTATCAGTCGATAGCCTGAAGCAAAAGCGGGAGAATCGTCATGAAAGAGACTACATCCGAGGCGCGTCTTACCCCTTCGGGTATCGAAAAGCGTGTCAGCTACCCACTACATGCCCTGCTGCTGATCGGCGGCAGCTGGTGTTTTTTCGCGATAGTGGCGCTCGCGCTTTCCTTGTTCATGCTGCCGATCGTGCCGCTCGCGCCGGTGTTCGTGATGATCCTGGTGGCCATGGGCGGGCTTTTGAGCTCGGTCCACGAGTACGCAAGATCCGTGGCAACTCCTGTGCGAGAGACTAGGCTGCGCAGCCGAATCGATGGGCAAGTCCCCCAAGCCCGGCGCCGCGCCGAAGAAGCGTGCTGAAGCCCCTGCCCCTGCGCGCCGGGAGGAAGTGCTGGAGACCGCCCTGACGTTGGTTTCCGAGCACGGCGTCGCGGGTGCTTCCTTGCGCAAGCTCGCGGCCGAGCTCGGCATCAGCCAGCCGAGTCTCTATCACTACTTTTCGAGCAAGGACGCGCTGGTCAGCGCGGTCGTCGAATATTGCGCGGACAAGATGCTCGCCTCGGCGCTCGATCTGCCGCCGCCAGCGCGCAAAGAGGACATCCCGCGTTTCGCCATGCGCGCGGTGGTCGACCTCTGGTCGACCGAGCGCCATCCTCGCTTCGTGCGCTTCATGTTCGTGGTCGCGCTGGAGAGCAAGGCAAACCGCGCCTTCATTCAGCGCGTGTTCGAGGAGCGGCTCTATCCGGGCTTCACCCTGCTCGCCAACGCGTTCGGGCGTGATGAAGCGGAACGCAGCGAGCTGCGTCACGTCGTGTGGATGGTGGTGTATTCGCTCGGTCTCTCCTTCCTGGAGCAACGCGCGCTGTTCGGTAAGGCGACGGCGAGCCAGGACGTGCTCGATCACGCCGAGTGGGTAGTAGGTGCCGCCGAACGATTGTTGCGGATGCCGTCGAGTTAGCCCTTGGGAGCGCCCGCTGACCTGGCGCTGGAAGCCCGGCTATTTTGGCGACGGTCCGACGTAGCGTCGCTCTCAGCCCTTCTTCTTCTTTTTCTTCTTCGTGCTCTCGCGCAGCCGATGCTCCTCGGCGCTGACCACGATCGAACCGAAGCGATATTGGATGAGCCGCTGATAGGTGCCGGTCTCGTCCCCGCCGATCATCCACAGGTCGCGTGGATCGCGATCGGTCTCGACGCTCGGCAGCCAATGCCGACTCGATGCCCAGGCGAGCAAACTCGCGCGGCCGAGCAAGGTGCGCGTAATGGCAACGCCGCAAACTGG